>Ga0335080_10003294_pt1 | contig 16315 bp, 16 predicted proteins | sample Lox_Sample_34_FD_206720 | JGI IMG/M metagenome (GOLD analysis project Ga0335080, IMG submission 206720) | Soil microbial communities from Loxahatchee National Wildlife Refuge, Florida, United States - Lox_Sample_3.4 | ecosystem: Environmental > Terrestrial > Soil > Wetlands | place: USA...
GAGCCCCGCGTCAACGGCGAGGAAGCGCTGCGCGTGCACCGCTTGATCGACGCGCTGCTTGCCAGCGCTGCAAATGGCGGTCCGGTACGACCCGGGGACAGCTGAAGATGCCGATGGCCGCCACTGGTGGCGTCTCCCAGTCCTTGCGGGCTTGTACGTGCAAACTGCATCGGAGGCGCGAGGCCGAGAACTACCCTCGCGCCCCGCAGCCAGCTCTCGCTACTCGCTCACCTTATTGTTGCGCGCAGCCTGCATCAGCTTCTTCTCGTCTTCCGGCGTCAGCTTCGGACGATCGATTGTCAGCGTGATCTTGTCGATCTTGCCGGTAAAGGCGAATGGCACCTGGTAGTCGCCGTCGTCGACCGGGGTACCGGTGTCGGAGCCGACGTCGAGGTTCTCGTCCCACTGCAGGATCAACGGAATCGTGTGCTCCATTTTCTGGCGCGCGACCTCCTTGCCGTCGACTTTGAGCACGCCTGTGCCGCCGCGACCGATGCCGCTCATGCTGTTGAAGGCCAGCGTGCCCATTCCCAGTCCATCGTATTTGAAATCGAACTCCAACGTATGCTTGCCGGGCGCCAGCACATCGGGTCCTTCCCATTTCACTCGCTTGAGGTCGACCAGGTTCCACGTAAAGACTGGTTTGCCCTTGAGCACATAGAAACCGTAGCCGCCAAAGCGGCCGCCCGCGGTGACGAGCATGCCTTCGGCGCCGTCCTGCGGAATCTCGACTTCGGCTTTGTAGCTATACGATGCGTTCAGGATGCTCGGCGCGTCGCCATACGGCGTACCCGTGAGCGGGGCGGTCCACGTGAACACGTTGCGGCCGGCGGTAATGCTGGGCCGCGGTATGACGAGTCGAGTGGCCACGGTCGCATCCAGCGGCAGGACCTGGTACTTCTTCGCTTCCTGCCAGAAGATCTTCTCGAGCTCCTTGACCTTCTTCGGATGCTTCGCGGCAACGTCATCCGACTGCGTCCAATCGTTCCTGATGTCGTACAGTTCCCACGGGTACTTCGCAGGGTCGGAGCCGAGTCCACCGCTGATCTCCCACGGTGGCCGCATGACCTTCGTGCTGGCGATCCAGCCGTCGTGGTAGATCGCATGGTCGCCCATCATTTCGAAGTACTGCGTCCTGTGGGTCGATGGCGCATTGGCATTCTTCCTGTCGAAGGTGTACATCATGCTGACGCCTTCGATCGGGCTCTGCTTGATGCCATCGACCATTTTTGGGGCCCGAACTCCGGTCGCCTCCAGAATCGTGGGTACGATGTCGATCATGTGATGAAACTGGTTGCGGATGCCGCCCTTGTCCTTGATGACCTTGGGCCAGGAGATGGCCGTTCCCTGCCGTACGCCACCGAAGTGCGACGCGATCTGCTTGGTCCACGAAAAGGGCGTGTCGAATGCCCAAGCCCACGGCACCGCCATGTGCGGATAGGTCTGGTCCGTGCCCCAGGCATCGTAGAAGTACTTGAGCTGGTCCTCGACCGGGACGATGACGCCATTGAACATTGCCACTTCATTGGGCGTGCCGACCAGCGTGCCCTCGGCGCTGGTGCCGTTGTCGCCGTTGATGTAGATGATCAGCGTGTTGTCGAGCTTGCCCATATCCTCGACCGCCTGGATGACGCGGCCGATCTCATGGTCGGTATAGGCAACGTAAGCGGCAAAGACATCCGCCTGCCGGATAAACATCTTCTTCTCATCGGCTGAAAGCGCGTCCCAGCGCTTGAGCAGGTCGTCCGGCCAGGGCGTGAGCTTCGCACTCTGCGGAATGACACCCAGCTTCTTTTGATTGGCGAAGATTTCATCGCGCAACGCGTTCCATCCCTTATCGAAAAGATGCAGGGCGCTGATCTTCTCGATCCACTCAGGTGTCGGGTGATGCGGTGCGTGCGTGCCGCCCGGGACGTAGTAGACGAAGAAGGGCTGTTCTGGTGTGAGCGTATTGACCTGGTTCATGTATGCGATCGCCTCATCGGCCATCGCCGTCGTCAAGTTGTAGCCGGGGTTGTCCCTGAACGGATAGATGTACGTCGTGTTACGGGCGAGGTTCGCCGGCTGCCACTGGTTGGTGTCGCCGCCCATGAACCCGTAGAAGTACTCGAAGCCCATGCCCGTCGGCCACTGGTCGAACGGCCCGATCGAGGACGCCTGGAAGGCCGGTGTGTTGTGGTTCTTGCCGAACCAAGACGTGCGGTACCCGTTGTCCTTCAGGATCTTGCCAATCGTGGCCTTGTCCTTGGTGATAAAGCTGTCGTAGCCCGGGTAGCCGGTCGCCTGCTCGGCGATGACACCGAAGCCGACCGAGTGATGGTTGCGGCCGGTGATCAGCGCGGCGCGCGTCGGCGAACATAGCGCCGTCGAGTTGAAGTTGGTGTAGCGCAGCCCGTTGGCCGCGATCCGATCGAGCGCCGGCGTCGGGATCACCCCACCGAAAGTGCTGGGGACGCCGAAGCCGGAATCGTCGGTCATGATCAGCAGGATATTCGGTGCGCCCTTTCGCGGCGCGATGCGCGCTGGCCAATAGGGCTTCGAGCCCTGCGTGGTGCGCTCGATCTTGCCGCCGAACTTCTGTGGTGGCGCAGGGATCTGCTCCCCCTTGATCGTAATGGTTGCGCTGGGCGACCCCGGCACGCCCGTGATCTGCTGAGCCATCGCGGAACCAGCCACCAACAAAACTGCGAGACCAAGGGCCCAGCATTCGTGCAGGGCGGTTTTCAGTCGCATGTGTCCCTCCTCAATTACCACGCACCGTAAGAAAGTTCCAGATTGCGAATCGAATTCCCGCGTCGTGCCGCTAACGCTGAAGAGCGCCTCGGATGGCCAGCAGCAGCGCCTCTCCGTCGACCGGCTTGGCCAGGTATGCTCTTGCCCCAAGGTTCAGGGCGCGAGTTCGCGCTTCCGCTGTGTCGCGCCCGGTGATGACCACCACGCGCACCTCCGGATGACGCTCTAGAAGCTGCTGCTGCACTTCAAAGCCGCCGATCTCTGGCATGTGCAGATCGAGCACCAAACACGCGGGCGGACTGTCACTGACCGAGTGCACGAAGTCGACGCCCGAGTCGAAGGTTTCCGCCGCGAAGCCGGCAGATGAGATCAAACGCATAAGGGCGACGCGTACTTCGGCATCGTCCTCAACGATGGCCACTCGCACTCGCTCGTTGGGCATGGCATATGGTCACCGCCCGATCCCGGCGCAGCAACTGGACCTTGGTCCGGTTCTGTCGCATCCGGCTCGCGAACGGTGGACCCCGGCCCGCCAAAGACCGTGAGCCTCGTTTCCGAGGCGCGCTTCAACTTTCGGGGGCCGCGACAGGCGCGCCGGCGCGCTGCACCAGCCGCACGAGCTGTGCAACCGAGCGAACGCCGAGCTTTTTCATCAAATTGCCGCGATGGAACTTGATGGTCTTCTCGACCGTGCCGAGATCGGCGGCGATCTGCTTGTTGAGCCGCCCCGCGACGACCTGAGTCAGGACCTGACGCTCGCGAGCGGTGAGTTCTGCGAGTGCGCTTTCGGCGCTGGCGCGCGCGCTGCGCTCCTGCCGCATCGTTTCCGCCTGCGCCAGAGCCTGTTTGACTGCGGTAAGCAAGTCACCTTCGTCGACCGGTTTGCCAAGGAAATCGATCGCGCCTCCCTTCATCGCCTCGGCGCAGGCGCGGATGTCGCCGCGCCCGGTCAGAAAGACGATGGACAGCGGTGCTTCGCGCTCCATCAGAGCACGTTGCAGTTCGAGACCGCTGAGCCCCGGCATGGCGAGATCCAGCACGAGGCAACCCGAGCCGCGGTAGTCGTAGGACTCGAGGAAGTGTCGCGCTGACGGGAACGCGGCAACACTCGTGCCGGCAGAGGTAAGCAGCCGATGGGTTGCCGCCAGCACTTCGGGGTCGTCGTCGACGATGTAAACGATCGGTGTTTGCACAAGGGACGTCAAGCGTCAGGAATGCAACATTTTGACAGGAAGCTCGACATGAAGCGTCGCGCCGCCGCCTGGATTATTGGTGGCCCACAGCCGCCCGTCATGCGACCTCACGATCGATCGACAAATCGCGAGGCCCAGGCCCAAGCCTTGCGGCTTCGTCGTCACGAACGGCTCGAAGATTCGTTCCAGATTTTCCGGTGGAATGCCCATACCGTTGTCGGCAAGGCTCACTCTCACGTCGCGGCCGGACGCGGACTCGCTGCGCACCATGATCACTGGCTGCGCTTTGGATGCGACAGCGGCATCGCAGCCATTCATCAGCAGGTTCAGAAGCACCTGCTGAAGTTGTACCCGGTCTCCGGACACAACCGGAAGGGGCTCCGCGAAGTCGGTCAGCACCCGGACCCCGCGGTTGAGGAAGTCGCTGCGCATGAGGGCGAGAACCTCCTCCACGACTTCGTTCATATCCAGCGGCTGGTGTTGCGCCTCTTCTTTTCTCAGCAACGAGCGCAGCCGAGTGATCACTTCTCCGGCGCGCTTGTCGCTTTTGACGATGTCCGCAAGGATTTCGACCACCCGGTCGAGCTCGGGAGGATCGCGCGCGAGGAAGCGCTGCGCCGCCTGCGCATTGCTCAGTATCGCCGACAACGGCTGATTCAATTCGTGCGCGAGCGACCCGGACAACTCGCCGAGCATCGTCACACGCGCCAGGTGTGCCAACTGGTCACGCTGCCGGGCCGCCTCCAGCTCGGCCTGCTTGCGCTGACTCACGTCGACCACCGAAGCCAGCACGAAACGCCCCTCGAAGGTCTGCATGGGATTGAGGCCAACTTCGACCGGCAGCTCGGTCCCGTCCTTCCGGATAGCGAACAGCTCGCGGCCGGCGCCCATGGCGCGCGGAAGCCATTCCTGGCGATAGGCCTGCCTGTGAGCGCGGTGCGAGCTGCGCACGCGCTCGGGGATCAGGAGTTCGATCGAGCGCCCCAGCAGCTCTTCGCGCGCATACCCGAGCATGGTCTCGGCATGGGCATTGACCAGCGAGATAGTGCCCTCGACATCGACCAGAAACATTGCGCTCGGTGCCGCCTCCACCAAGGTCCGGAAACGTTCCTCCGCCTGCCTGCGCGCCGTGACGTCGTGGGTCACGCCGCGCATGCGCACCGCGACGCCCCTCTCGTCCCGCTCGATACGGCCGCGCGACCTGACCCATCGCAGCCGCCCTTCCGGCAGCACAATGCGGAAATCCTGTTCGAAGTCGCGGGCGCCCTCGTCCAGCGACGCCTTCACATCGTGTTCGACTCTCGCCTGGTCGTCGGGGTGAATGCTCTGCAGGAACCGTCTCAAGCCGACGCGCTCCTCGGCGCCGTAGCCGAACAGCGCACGACCCTCGCGCGTCGTCCAGACCTCATCGGCAGCCACGTCCCATTCCCACAGTCCGAGCTCACCCGCCCCGGCGGCCATCTGCAGACGCTGCTCGCTCTCGCGCAGCCTTTCCTCGCTCACGCGCAGGCGTGCGTTCAGGCGCGCGGCCGAAATCACATCCCAGCCCAGCTCGTATGCCATGGCAATGACCACCGCCAGAAACGCAACCGAAACCACCGTAGGTATCCGGACCAGTCCGGTGTTGAGCAGGCCCGCCAGGATGGCGGCGGCGAGAAAGGCCACGACGACGCTCCCGCCGACTACCGCGGCCCGGTGCCGTGCCTTGGCATCGCCGTGTCGCCACACCGCAAACGATACGTCGGCCACGAAGCAGATCAGCAGCAGATTGCTCAGCTGCCCGACAAGCGCCAAGGGGCTTGCCACGCCGACGGGCAGGTAGATGCTCTCGTGACCCCACAGCGGCAGCGGGAGCATCGTCGTGACCTTCTCGAAATTCAGGTTGGCCGAAGCGCGAAAGTTGAGCACGAGAGCCACCCCGCGCAGACCACAGGCGGCATAGCCGAGCCACATCCGTCGGGAATCGAAGTGGTACCGAACAAAGCCCACGACGGAAACGAACATGAAAAAAAGCGGCACGTGGGCCCACCTGAGTGTAGCGACATACTCGTCCGGGGTCGGCGCGCGCATCATGCGCAGTTCGAACATGCTGAATGCGGCGACCGACGCCGCAGTCATGAAGAACAGCAAGTAACTGCGCTGGGTAGGCTGTCGGATCCATACCAGCAGGTAGATAAGGCCGAGGGTGAGGCTCGTCGCCCCGATCATCGACCAGGCGATGTCTATCCAACCCATCGGTCACGCTGACGCCGGATCCATCGAGACTCGCTTCGTCACAGTTTGCGGGCGGCAGTCCTGTCTGAATTCAGACCACCGTCCGGGCCGGCACGAGTCTGATCGCGTGCTCCGGGCATGCGGCCACACAAAGTCCGCAGGCATGGCAGTCCTGCGCCCGCACCGCGAAGGCTTGTCTGCCGCCGTGCACCCACGCCTTCAGCCGCCCGACCAGCGATAGTTCGGACCGCTCCGCCGGTGTAAGGTCGTGCAGCTCGAACACGTGATAAGGGCAAACTTCCACGCACTTGCTTTTCGCTTCGCAGCGATTGCGGTCGATCACGGGCACCACTTCCGCGAAGCGACTCGCATATTGAGCGTCGGGGAGGTCGATTGGCTCGGTCACCTTGGAAAGCTCCAACGGCAGATAAGCAAACAGCCCGGCAGTGTAGCGGAATCCCCGGACCCACCATAGCCGGTTCGAGCTGCTACCGATCCGAGGCAGCCAGCGCGGTGCGCCTCGATGCGAGTCATGGCTGCGCGTATTCGGCGGGAGGCGAAGCGATGGGCTCCAAACCAACGTCGCTACGTAGAACCGAATACGCCATCACGTCCTCGAAGCGCCCCCATTTGCGCACACGCTGCCTCAGGATGCCTTCGCGCTGCATCCCGAGCTTCTGCAGGACTCTTCCGGACGCCGGGTTGCGCGCCATGTGGAAAGCGTAGATGCGGTTCAGTGCCAGCGACTCGAAGCCGAACCGCACGACTGCAGAGCCCGCCTCGGCAGCGTAGCCGCGACGCCAGAAGGGCTTCCCGATCCAGAAGCCCAGCTCCGCTTGCGCGTGCTCGGGGTCCAGGCCGCGGAGCTCGACGCAGCCGACGAGCTGAGCCAACTCCACCTCGGTGACAGCGAACCGGAAGCTCCGGCCTCGTTCCCGTGCGCGCCGATGGCTTGCGATCCAGTCGAGCGCAGCCTGCAACGAATATGGATGCGGGATGGAGATCGTCGTGTCGGCAATCTCGATCGCTCCGGCAAACTCCGCCACTACGCCCGCATCCGCGCGCGTGAACGGTCGGAGCGACAGGCGTGCAGTGCGAATCGTGGGCGTCGCTGCCACGGCTTTGCCGCCACCTCAGTGAAGAAGCTTGAGCGCCTGCGTCGAGTCGTGCCGCGCTCGGACGCATCGCAGCACCCTTGCGCGTTCGATCGCACCCTGACCGCGCCTGAGAAAAGCGCCGTCAGACGCCTGCTCGATACAAGCCGGTCCGAGTGTTCCTGCCATCATTCGTCCGATTTCCTTGCTGGTTTCCATGACACAGGCTGCTCCGAACCCTAGTCCATTCACCTGTGCGAATCGGCGTCCACAACGGCGAGCGCAGTCATGTTCACGAGTCGGCGTACGGTTGCCGTGGGTGTCAGGATGTGGCAAGCCTTGGCCGCGCCGAGGAGAATGGGGCCGACGGTGATGCCTTCGCCGGCGATGACTTTGAGCAGGTTGAAGGAGATGTTGGCCGCATCCAGCGTCGGCATGATCAGAAGGTTGGCTTCGTCCTTGAGCCGCGAGTTGGGAAAGACCTGCAGGCGAATCTCAGGCGAGAGCGCAGCGTCGCCATGCATCTCGCCGTCGACTTCCAGGTGCGGCGCCAGCTGCTCGAGCAATTCGCGTACGCGGCTCATCTTCTGCGCTGATGGCGTGCGTGCACTGCCGAAATTCGAGTGCGAAAGGAGTGCGACCCTGGGCACGAGCCCAAAGCGCCGCACTTCCTCCGCGGCCAGCGTCGCGATCTCGGCCAGTTGCTCAGCGGTGGGATCGGGATTGACGTACGTGTCGCAGATGAACAGGGTGCGCTCTTCCAGCAGCAACAGGTTCATGGCCGCGAACTGCTTCACTCCGGGGCGCAGGCCGATGACGTTGGCAATGTAATTCAGGTGCGTGCTGTGTTCGCCGTACGTACCGCAGAGCAGGGCGTCGGCTGCGCCTTGCCGCACCATCAATGCGCCGATGAGCGTAGGCCGCCTGATCACCTCGCGCTTGGCTACTTCGACCGACACGCCCTTGCGTTGCGCAAGGCTATGGTAGAGCTGCCAGTATTCCGCGAACCGGGGATCGTCGTTGGGATTGATCAACTCGAAATCCCGACCCGGACGCACGCGCAACCCCAGCTTCTCGAGACGCGAGTTCACGACTTCCGGTCGGCCGATCAGTATCGGGCGGGCGAAGTCTTCGTCCACGACGGTCTGCACGGCGTGCAGCACGCGCTGATCCTCGCCCTCGCAGTAGACCACGCGCTTCGGTCTGCTCTTCGCTGCGTCGAACACCGGCTTCATGATCAGACCGGAGTGATACACGAACTGGACGAGCTGATCGCGATACGCGTTGAGATCGGCGATCGGCCGCGTCGCGACGCCGCTATCCATCGCTGCCTTGGCGACGGCGGGCGCGATCTTGACGATCAGCCTCGGGTCGAAAGGCTTGGGGATGAGGTAGTCCGCGCCGAAAGACAGATTTGCGTCTCGGTATGCCAGCGCCACGACGTCGGACTGCTCCTGTTGCGCCAGCTCGGCAATGGCCTGCGTGGATGCCAGCTTCATGGCTTCGTTGATGATGGTGGCACCGGCGTCCAGTGCTCCCCTGAAGATGAACGGGAAGCACAGGACGTTGTTGACCTGGTTCGGATAGTCCGAGCGCCCGGTGGCGATGATGCAATCGGGACGCACGGCTTTGGCGTCCTCCGGCATGATCTCTGGGTTCGGGTTGGCCAGCGCCAGGATCAACGGGCGCGGCGCCATTTTCTCGACCATCGCCGGCTTGAGCACCCCGCCCGCCGACAGTCCGAGGAAGATGTCGGCACCGACGATGATGTCGGCCAGCGTGCGCGCTTTGGTGTCCTTGGCGTAGCGCGCCTTGTATTGGTCCATCTCCTCGGTGCGACCCTTGTACACCACGCCCTTGATATCGGCGACCGTGATGTTGTCCACCGACAGCCCCAATCCAACCAGGAGATCGAGGCAGGACAGCGCGGCCGCGCCGGCACCCGAGCAGACGAGCTTGACCTGTTTGATGTCTTTGCCTACCACTTTGAGGCCATTGAGCACGGCCGCTCCGACGATGATCGCGGTGCCGTGCTGGTCATCGTGGAATACTGGAATCTTCAGACGCTCGCGCAGCTTGCGCTCGACATAAAAGCACTCTGGTGCTCTGATGTCCTCGAGGTTGATGCCGCCGAAAGTAGGCTCCAGGCTCGCGATGATGTCGACCAGCCGCTCCGGATCGCGCTCGCTGATCTCGATGTCGAACACGTCGATGCCGGCGAACTTCTTGAACAGCACCCCCTTGCCTTCCATCACCGGCTTCGCCGCCTCCGGGCCGATTGGCCCCAGCCCGAGCACCGCGGTGCCGTTGGTTATGACGCCGATCAGGTTGCCACGGGCGGTGTAATCGCGCGTCCGCGAAGCGTCGGCGACGATTTCTTCGCACGCCGCAGCCACGCCAGGCGAATACGCCAGCGCGAGATCGCGCTGCGTAATGAGATTCTTGGTAGGTGTGACCGAAATCTTTCCCGGCTTCGGCAACCGGTGGTAATCCAGTGCTGCTTTTCTGAATGAATCTTCCATTGCGTCCTTCGTCAAAGCCTGAAAGGCAGGCGCGAAATAGACGCTCGGCGCCTTGCGGCCAGGTGGTCCAATTCGCGCAGTTATTCCCCCGTTTTTGCTGGGGTCAACAACAATTGTACGCTTGCCCTCGCCCCGCCCCGGACTCAGTCCACTCGCCAGCTCTGCTAGACTGCTTACATGCGCTTTCCGCCTCGATAGCTTCGACATAGACATGTCTCGCTTATGGTCCACGCTGAGAAAGCTCGGCGGCCGGGTTCTGACTGGTGCCTGCATCGCTCTTCCTGCACTTGCGGCGCATGCGCAGAATGGCAGCACCCCGCTCGTCTGGGAGGTGCGCTCGTCCAGCAACACCGTGTATTTGTTCGGTACTGTCCACGTGGGCGCCCGCAAGCTCTACCCTCTCAGTCCCGCGGTCGAGCAGGCCTATTCGGCCTCGCGCGTGCTTGCGCTCGAGGCGGATCCAACCGACCAATCCGCCGCGCTCGCCGCGACACGGAACTCGACCTACACGCCACCCGACAGTCTCGCGCGTCATATTTCACCCCAGTTGCTGGCGGAATTGAGGAAGGCGTTACCTACCGTCGGCCTTCCCGTCGAGTACGCAGAAGTCATGCGCCCCGAATTGCTCGCTATGACGCTGGCGATGATGGAAGTCGGCCGCCAAGGGTACGACCCCAATCTCGGCCTGGACATCTATCTGGCGCGGCGGGCCAGGCAGGACGGCAAACGCATCGTTGAACTGGAATCGATAGCGGGACAGCTTGCGCTGCTCGGCAGCTTCTCTCCGGAGCTGCAGGAGGGAATGCTGCGCACCGCCGTGGACGGCGTTACCGACGGGAGCCTGAGCGCTGACATTCGCGATCTCGTGTCGGCGTGGAGGACAGGTGACGAGAAGCGCCTGTGGGAACTGGTGAACAAAGAGGTCGACGAGCTGCCTGCAGCTCAGGCGCTGGAGCTGCGCGAGCAACTCTACGACTCGCGCAACCGCGAAATGACGGCGAAGATCGTCACGATGCTGGCTGGAACCGAGCCGACGCTGGTCGCGGTCGGAGTGGGACATCTGCTCGGGCCGAACGGCATCGTAGAGTTGTTGCGCAGGAAGGGCTTCAGCGTGCGGAAGCTCTGACTAGTCTCGCCGGCGCGTTGTAAGTCTCCCTAGGATCTAGCTACACACGCATTCGCAGCGCGGCTGAGAAAAATGAACGACATCGCGCGTACGCCCCGTATCGAGCTGTACCCCGAGATCGAACCGTTCGCATCCGGCATGCTCTCGGTCGACCCGCGCCATACGCTTTACTGGGAGCAATCGGGCAATCCGCATGGTGTTGCCGTGGTGTTCCTACACGGCGGGCCGGGAGCGGGCAGCAGCCCGGGCCAGCGGCGTTTCTTCGATCCGGCGTTTTATCGTATTGTTCTGTTCGATCAGCGCGGCGCCGGACGCTCTACGCCGCACGGCGAGCTCGCTGAAAACACGACGCCCCACCTGGTTGCAGACCTGGAAAAACTGCGCGTGCACCTGGGCATCGAGCGCTGGGTGGTATTCGGCGGCTCGTGGGGCAGCACCCTGGCACTTGTATACGCGCAGGCACATTCCGGACGATGTCTGGCGCTGGTCCTGCGAGGAATATTCCTGGGCCGCGATCAGGAAATCGAATGGTTCCTTCATGGGCTAAGCAGCATCTTTCCAGAGGCCTGGCGCGAATTCGTCGCGGCCATCCCCGAGTCCGAGCGGCTCGACATTCTGACGGCGTACGCGAACCGGCTCAATCACCCCGACCCGGCTATCCACATGCCGGCCGCGCGCACATGGAGCGTGTACGAAGGGCGTTGCTCGACTCTGCTGCCGAACATGGAAGCCATGTCCTACTTCTCCGGCGATCACGTGGCGCTCGGGCTGTCGCGGATCGAAGCGCACTACTTCCAGCACCGGCTCTTCCTGCCCCCGAACGGGCTCCTCGATGAAATTGAGCGAGTGCGCCGGATCCCGGCGACGATCGTGCAAGGCCGCTACGACATGATCTGTCCTGCGATAACGGCGTACGAGCTGCATCGTGCGTGGCCGGAGGCCGAGTACATCGTCGTCCCCGACGCGGGGCACTCGGCGTGGGAACCCGGGATTCGCGCACAGCTGGTGGCAGCGATGGAGCGGTTCAAGTCACTGCTGCCGAGCGCGCATCGCCCTGCGGGGCGGACCGATGCGGACCTCGACGTTCCGGCTGTCCTCGATCGCGCTGCGCGAGGCGAGCACGGCTAGCTCCCGAATCGTCGAGGTCGGGTAGTGAAGCGTTACGGTCCGCTGCTGTTGATGCTCGGCCTGTTGCTCGGGCCCACCTACTACATCTTCTGCGAGTATTTGAGCGGGGAGCGCGGGGACACGTTCGTGCTTACCGAGCGCGCTGCGCGCTGGACGTTGCCGGATGGAACCATCCTGCATGTTTCCAACGGTAAGGCCTTCCGGCCAGTAACGCTGAAGCTCGATCCCGAAATGAACCGCATCGCGTTCCATCTGACTTTCGAGGCAGCGTCGGGAAAGTCGGACACATCGGCACCGACCGACGAATATCAGCTCACACTGCTGCAGTCTGATCAACCGATCTTCGAGCGCGCGCTGATGGTCAAGCTGGCGCCGGCCGGGAAAACGAGCGTGGAGACGGACAGACTCGCGGTCTACTACCCTGGAGCATACGACCTTCTGCTGCAGGAGACGGGCAATCCGCACATTCCCGTTTCTCAGGTGACGGTGGAAGTGCGGAAGAAGATCGAGATGGCGTGGCTGCCCCTGATGTGGGGCGGCTTTGCTTTGCTGGTTGTCGGCTTGGCAATGACGCTCGAGCCCTATCTACCTCGCAATCGCTGGCGTTGAACGCAGTCGCCCCGACGCCGTGTCAGACCCCGCGACGCTCAGGGGCCAATGCGTAGCGGACCGCGTCGAGAAGGGCAGGCAGCCGATAGGGCTTCACCAGCAGCAGCCGAATCCCGAGCTCCAGAGCGCATTCGCGCGCTCGCGGCGTGAGTTCCTCGTGCAGCGTGCCGATCACTGGAACCCGGGGATGGCGGGCGCCCAGCCAGAACGGAAACGTGAGCTCTTCGGCGCTTGCCAGGCTGATGTCGAACACGACAAGATCATAGCGATGACAGGCCAGTTCCGCGACGGCGGCACTGTGATTCGCGGCCTCCCGCACCATGTAATCATTGGCCTGGAGCCACGCGGCAGCAACCTCGCGCAAAGAAGCGCTACGTTCCACCAAAAGAATCTCCGCTTGCTGTGAAGCACCGTTCGGGCGCACGAGCTCTCCGTCTTTCCTCAGTCGTACATTCATCGGCAGACTCCGACGGAAAGCGAGTCGGAGCACGCCGTCGAGAAGCTCGTCGTTACGGACAGTTGACCTGCCATCGCGCTACATCGTGCGTGGCCTAGCCTGCGCCGACAGGCCGCGCATTTCACAGGTGCTGCATTTCGAGACCATTACCGCGGGAGGGGAAAACGTTACAAGTGGAACCGGTATCGAGCGCGCATGACTCGGCAGCACGCTGCTCGGTCTACCCGCGTCGAGCGCGTGGTTGCACAACTGGCGGATTTGCATGGATACTTGAGGTGAAGGGCCTCGGCGGAAATGCGCGCGGCGGCTGCAAGCGCGGGCGAACCGGCAGGCCCTCTGCCAGATCAGACGGAGATCGTCATGCAAAGCTGGAAGCAGATCGCGTTGGCTGTTCTACTCGCGTCAACCACATGGGCGACCGCCGCCGAACCAGAGGCCGAGCCGGAGGGCGGTGGCCGTTGCGCCATGAGCGCCGCCAACGGCAGCTCGCTACCCACCAGTTGCTCGGTAGTCTGGATCTCGCCGCAGGACAAGCTCTATTGTTTCAGCAGCGAGGGCGCAAAGAGGGTTTTTCTGCAGGACCCCGAAAGGAACGAGCGCAGGGCGCAGGCGTTCTTCAAGGACCCGTCGCTGTGGGAAAAGGTGAAGAAGGAAGAGACCGGAGGCTGATGTCCACAGGGGAACTCCCCGGCGTATGCCTGTAATTCCAGACGTTCTACTGACCTATGTCGCGGGTCTTAAGGCTCACGACGTGCCGGCTATCGCGAACACGGTTGCCGATAACCTTGCGTTCGTCTCCGCCAATCGGACCCTGGACAAAGCCCACTTCCTGAAGATGCTGAATGCGCTCTATACCGGTTTTCCGGATTGGCACTACGATCACGAGCCCCCGCAGTGGCAGGGGGATCTCATCGCGATAAAGTGGCGGCAGGGCGGCACCCACAACGGAATTTTCGCCATGCCGGGTATGGACCCTGTAGCACCGACCGGACGGACAGTGAAGATCCCGGAACACTACTTCTTCTATCGGGTCGCCGGCGAGCGAATCGTCATGATCCAACCGGAAGTGATTCCCGGCGGAGCGCCGCGCGGCATCCTGGAGCAGATCGGGGTCGCTCTCCCGCCCCTGTGAACGCGGGGCGCCCTCTATTCCGGCGTGGTACTCCCGTCGCCGGGGGGAGCAGCCGGATTCTCTTGCGTCTGGCCGCCGCTCTTATTCAGCTTGCGTAGCCGTTTTTCTTCCTGCTTCTTCTTCTTCGCCAGGTCCTTCTGGCGTTTCTCGTATTGATAGTTGGGTTTAGCCAAGTTTTCATCCTTTGTGGTGGGATATAGGCCGCGCCGCTCGGCGCGGGCTGCCCATACGCCATCATAAACCTCTCCCTACCCGGCCTGCCGGCTATTCCCGCTCAAAAAACGTACTGGAAGACAAGGGTGCGGAAGGTCAGCCCGTTGTTGGGCTCCTTGATGCCGTCATTCGAGGTGTGTTGCACGCGGAACGCTACCTCATACTGGCCGCGCTCGCCGAAGCTTACGCCAGGCCCGATGAGCTCGTTGAACTGAAAGGCGGTACTGAGCACGCGATGGGCGTTGATCTGCGTATGCGAGATCAAGCTGACACCGATTCCCACGTCGAGAAACGCCGTCACTCCGCTGTGGTCCTCAGGTTGCACACGAAACACCGGAGTCGCACTGAGATCCCACAGATCGTCGACTATCGCGTTCGTTTCAACACCGTGCCAGTGGTCGACGCGACCGAGGATCGAGACGCCGATGTCGACGTCTCGAGGCAGGTGCCATGTGTGCAGATCGGCCGTGCGCAGCCCCAGGCCCCAGATGTCGACCGATTCTCCTCTACCAACTTCAACCGAAACAGCAATGTCGGCGCGCGCCCAGCCAGAAACGCCGAGGAGGCCGAGACAGGCAAGCAGCATCCGCGCCGGGCGTCTCACTCGGGGCTGTCTTTTGCTCCGCGGACCGAAAGGCGGCAAGGGGATCTTTCGACCGAGCCAGGACCGCATTGGAGAATGCAGAGGAAGAAATCGGTCGTCAAGCAGTATCCGCGGCGAAATTCATCCGATACATAAGGGCTAAAGGGGGCTAACGGCGGGATGAGGTACCATCTCGCGAAGTACGGTGGCGAGGTTCCAAGCGTGCGGCGTCTGCAGGGATTTACCTACATCGGATTGCTCATCGCCATAGCCTTGATCGGCATTGGCCTGGCTGCGGTCGGGCAGGTGTGGAGCACGGCGACGAAACGCGAGCGCGAGCGCGAACTGCTGTTCGTCGGCGGAGAATTCAGACAGGCCATCGGCCGCTACTACGAAGCGTCGCCCGGGGTGAAACAATATCCGCGCAGGCTCGAGGAGTTGCTGGAAGACCAGCGTTTCCCCGTGATCAAGCGTCATCTGCGCAAGATCTACGTCGACCCGATGACGAGCAATTGGGGCCTGGTCCTCCAAGGCGATCAGATCCTGGGGGTGCACAGCCAATCGACGGAGCGACCGATGAAAACCGCCAACTTCGAAGCCGCGGACAATTCCTTTGCCGGCGGCAATACGTACGCTGATTGGCAGTTCGTGTACGCCCCGCTCGAGGTTCCAAATGCGGCGGCGGTTCCCATTCCGCAAACCAGTCAACAGTCGCTGCCGCCCCCGAACCTCACTCCGATGACAGCGCCGAGCCAGTCGCCTACGTCCCCGTCCGCGCGGTGATCTCGGCCGCTCGGTACGCGCCAGACGTGCACCGATCCGTCTAGCGCCTGGCGGATCGGCGCGGTTCGACGCGCGCCTTGACCGGCCGTTTCTCGACCCGTCCCGGGAGAGGCAGCGCAGTCTGGTATTTCACCTGCTTGAGCGCGAAACTGGACTTGATATTGCCTACGCCCGGAACGCGCGAGAGAAAGTTCAAGATGAAGTGCTCCAGTGCCTGTAAATCCGGCACCAATACGCGCAACAGATAATCGGCATCGCCCGTCATCAGATAGCACTCCATCACCTCCGGGCGATCGCGTATTGCGCGCTCGAACGTCTCGAGCGCCGGCTCGATCTGTTTCTCCAGCGTGACCTGGATGAACACGCTGACCTTCAGGCCGATCTGCACTGCGTCGAGCAGCGAGACATAACGGCTGATGTAGCCGGCCCTCTCCAGCGCGCGCACGCGGTTCAGACACGGAGAGGGGGAGAGGCCGACTTGCTGCGCAAGGTCGACATTCGAGATGCGAGCATTGAATTGAAGCAGGT
>Ga0335080_10003295_pt1 | contig 16310 bp, 14 predicted proteins | sample Lox_Sample_34_FD_206720 | JGI IMG/M metagenome (GOLD analysis project Ga0335080, IMG submission 206720) | Soil microbial communities from Loxahatchee National Wildlife Refuge, Florida, United States - Lox_Sample_3.4 | ecosystem: Environmental > Terrestrial > Soil > Wetlands | place: USA...
GCGCCACGGCGTGGCCCTTCCCAAGGGCTCGCGCCTGGCGAAGAGCGCCGACGAGGCGCGCGGGATCACGGCGCAGATCGCCGGCCCCGTCGCGCTGAAGAGCCAGGTGCTGACGGGCGGGCGCATGAAGGCGGGCGGCGTGCTCTTCGCCGACACGCCCGACCAAGCCGCGGCCGCCGCCGAGAAGATCCTCCGGCTCGAGATCAACGGGCTGAAGCCGCGCGGCGTGCTCGTCGAGGGCCGCCAGCCGGTCGCGCAGGAGTACTACCTGGGAGTCACTTGGGACGGCATCGCGAAGCTGCCCGTGATGATCCTTTCCGACATGGGCGGGATCGACATCGAAGAGGTCGCCGAGAAGCACCCCGAGCACATCGCGAAGAAGCACTTCTCCACCTTGTTGCCTTTCTCGGAGTTCCGCGCGAAGGAGCTCGTCGCGCAGCTCCGCGTGCCGGCGGCCGACCTGAACCCGCTGGTGCGCTTCGCGGCGCCGCTCGCGCGCATCTTCATGCAGTACGGGCTCACGCTCGCCGAGATCAATCCGCTCGCGAAGCTCGCGGACGGCTCGTTCGTGGCGCTCGACGCGCACGTGGACATGGAGGCCGAGGCGCGCTCGCAACACGCGAAGCTGTTGCGGGAGCTCGGCATCGGCGACGAGGAGACGCGCATGGCGCGCGCGCCCACGCGCTTCGAGCTCGACGGCGCGGCGATCAACGCGGCCGACCACCGCGGCGTGGCGGGGAACGTGACCGAGTTCGACGGCACGCTCGGGCTGATCATCGGTGCGGGCGGCGGCTCGCTCACGCTGTTCGACGCCGTGCGGAAGCACGGCGGCGACCCCGCGAACTACTGCGAGATCGGCGGCAATCCCAGCGTCGGAAAAGTCGCCGCGCTCACGAAGCTCATCCTCGCGAAGCCGGGCGTGCGCAAGGTCGCGGTGATGATGAACGTCGTGTCGAACACGCGCGTGGACATGGTCGCGCGCGGCGTGATCAAGGGCGTCGTCGAGTCGGGCTTCGAGCCCGCGGACAAGATCGCGGTCTTCCGCATTCCCGGCTCGTGGGAGCAGGAAGGTGAAAAGCTGCTCAAGAAGTACGGCGTCGAGTTCTGCGACCGCTCGGTCTCCATGTACGAGGCCGCGGGCCGCGCCGTCGCGAAGATGAAGGGGGCTTGACGGTGTCGATCCTCATCACGAAGGACACGACTTGCGTCATCCAGGGCGTCACCGGCCGCGAAGCGGTCTCGATGACCCGCGAGTGTCTCGACTACGGCACGAAGATCGTCGGCGGAGTGACTCCGGGCCGCGGCGGTCGCGAGGTGCACGGCGTGCCCGTGTACGACACGCTCGAGGAGATCGCGAAGAAGACGCGCGTCGACGCGTCGGTCATCTCGGTGCCGCCCGCGTTCGCGCGCGACGCCGCGTTCGAGGCGATCGAGAATGGCGTGAAGCTCATCGTGATCGTCACCGAGAACATCCCGCGCTTCGAGGTCGCGCAGATGGTCGAGCTCGCGCGCCTGCGCGGAGCGCGGATCATCGGGCCGAACTGCCTCGGCGTGCTCTCGCCCGGCGAAGCGAAGATCGGCGGGCTCGGCGGCCGCGCCGTCGACGCGCGCAAGGCGTTCAAGAAAGGGCGTGTGGGCGTGATGTCGCGCTCGGGCGGCATGACGACCGAGATCTGCAACACGCTCTCCGCCGCCGGGCTGGGCCAGTCGACGGCCGTGTCGATCGGCGGCGACGCGATCATCGGCTCGTCGTACGCCGAGCTCATGCCGCTGTTCGAAGCGGATCCGGAGACCGAGGCGATCGCCATCTACTCCGAGCCCGGCGGCCGCATGGAGGCCGACCTGGCGCGTTGGGTGAAGGAGAACCGCTCGCGGCTCCCGATCGTCGCGTTCATGGCGGGCCGCTTCATGGACGCGATGCCGGGCATGCGCTTCGGCCACGCGGGCACGATCGTCGAGGGCAAGGCCGACACCACGGCCGAGAAGATCGAGCGGCTGCGCGCCGCGGGGATCGGCGTGGCGGAGAAGATCGAGGACATTCCGAAGCTCGTGCGCGAGAAGCTGGGGAAGTGAGTCCGATGGCGCTCTTCATCGAAGTCGCAGTCGATCCGGCGCTGGCGAACGACCCGGCCGCCGCGAAGAAGCTCGCGGAGGTGTGCCCCGTGGACATCTTCAAGGCGGGCGCGAAGCTCGAGATCGTGGAGAAGAACCTCGACGAGTGCACCTTGTGCGAGCTGTGCCTCGCGGTTGGCAAGCCGGGCCAGGTGAAGGTCAAGAAGCTCTACGACGGCGGAGCTCTGCTAGAGCGCCGCGCGTGAGTGACTCGCGCGGCCCGCGGCGGCCGTGGCTGGCCGCGCCTCCGCCGGGACGGCTGCTCGGGCGCGGGCATCCCGCGGGCGACTTCCTCGAGGCGTACGACTGGAAGCTGCTGGAGCGCGGGCCGGGCCATCTCAAGGTCGAGGCTCACCTGCCCGACCGCGTGCGCAACCCGCGCGGCCAGCTGTTCGGCGGCTTCACGCCGACCTACGTCGACTTGATCTCGCTGTTCGCGTCGCGCACCGGAACGCAGTCTCAGGCCGACGCCGCGACGCCGCAGTGGCTCGCCACGACGAACATGCGGGTGGACTACTTCGATCCGGTGCTCGGGCCGACCTTCCATCTGGAGGCGCGCATCGTGCGCGAACGGGGCCGCACGGTGATGATCGAGACGCGCTTCCTCGACCCTGCGGACGGGAAGCTACTCGTGTTCGCCCTCACCACCCTGCGGCGCGTCGCCCGCTCGGGAAAGCTCGGCGACGCCTAGCGGCTCGCGGCGCGCCAGGTCCCAGAACTCGACGCGCAGCGCCGTGGGGGAGGCGTAGAGCGCGACGAAGCCGAAGCCCGCGCGCGTCGTGTCGTCGCCGCGGCCCGCGCCGAACACCAAGCTGTGTCGTACCGCGGGCAGCGAGTCGCGCAGGCCGAGAGCGCGCGCCGCGCCGTTCGCGAACCACAGGTCGAGCCCGCCGTGTTTCACGTGGCTCTTCCGTGCGCCCGCGCCGCTGACGATCTGCCAGCGCGCGCCCGGGTGGTCGAGCTCGACGAGCTGCAGGCTCTCGTCCTGCCCGGAGAGCACGGCATCGACGGGCGTCTCGGCGAGCGCGCGGTACAGGTCCCGGCGCAGCCCGCGCATGCCCCACTCGTACGGATTCTCGGCGCGCCGGCCGACGAGCCAGCCCACCGGCGCGGCGATCGGCCACAGCACCGTGCCGAGCAGCGGATACAGATCTTTGTGTAGGGCGGTCTGGAGATCGGCGCCGTTGCGCGCGCCGTAGCTCTCGAGCGGGTGGTACGTCGCCAGCACGAGCCACGCGCCGGGCCGCTCTTGCCGGAGACTTGCGAGTTCCCCGTGGAGTGCGGCGAGCGCGCGCTCGCGGTAGGCCTCGTCGTCGAGCATGCGCGCGGAGTCGACGAGCACGAGCGCCAGCGCGCCCGCGTCGAGCCGTGCCGCCGGCGAGTCCTCGCACGCCACGTCGCGCCAGCCGGGCGCGGCCTTCGGAATGCGCGCGCACGCGTTCGCCGTCGCGGCGGGATCGCCGGCGTGGTCCGCGCTTCCCGGCACGACGACGACGGGATGTCCCGCGAAGCTGCGCGCGTAGGGAGCCAAGATGGCGTCGAACTGCGCGTCGCTGGGTTCGGGCGAGTCGCAGCCGAGCTCCGACGCACGCGCCGGCGCGGCGTCGGGACAGAAGCCGAGCAGCCCCGCGTCGAGGAACGCGTCGCCCAGCACGAGCACCGGCGCGCCGGGCGCGCCCTCGAGCCGGCGGCCGAGCTCGGCGCGCATGCGCGCGTCGCGCGCGTGCGGCTCGCCGATTCCGCCGATCGCCACCAGCGCGAGCGGCAGTGACTGGTTCGACGCGGGAAAGCGGTCGGGAGCGCGATACGCCTCGTCGAGCGGCGGCACGAAGACGGCGCAGCCGGCGAGAGTGATCGAGAGGAGCGCCGCGGCACACGCCCGGCGCGCGTGACTCAGGAGAGCATCTCCCGCGCCGCGCGCGTGAAGCTCTCGCCGTCGAAGCCGAAATGACGCGCCAGGTCTCGATACGGCGCCGACGCTCCGAAGCCGGTCATGGCGATGACGCGGTCGCCGGGCCGGACGAGCTGCGCGACGCCCTGCGCCACGCCGGCCTCGCACACCAGCCGCGGCGCAGCCGCGGGCAGCACCGACTCGCGGTAGCCGGCGTCCTGCGCGGCGAAGAGCTCGAGGCAGGGAATCGATACGACGCGCACGCGCCGGCCCTCGGCCTGGAGCGCGCGCGCCGCTTCGAGCGCCGGGTGGACTTCCGCGCCGGTTGCGGCGAGCACGAGCTCGGGCGCCGGGCCTGCGGGCTCGGCGAGCGCCACCCAGCCGCCGCGCGCCGCGCGCGCCTCGACGTCGGGCGCGTCGAGAACCGCCAGGTTCTGCCGCGACAGCACGAGCGCCGTCGGGCCCGTGCTGCGGTGCAGCGCCGCGTTCCACGCGGCCACGGTTTCGCGCGCGTCGGCGGGCCGCCACACGGCCAGGTTCGGAATCGCGCGCAGCGCCGCGAGCTGCTCCACCGGCTGGTGCGTCGGCCCGTCCTCGCCGACGAAGATCGAGTCGTGCGTGAACAGGTAGAGCACCGGCTGCGCCATCAGCGCCGCAAGCCGGATGCTCGGCCGCATGTAGTCGCTGAAGACCAGGAACGTCGCGGCGTAGGGGCGAATGCCGCCGTGCAGCGCGAGCCCGTTCGAGATCGCGCCCATGCCGTGCTCGCGCACGCCGAAGTGCAGGTTGCGACCCACGAACTTCCCGCGCGCGACCGACGCTGCGCCCGCGATGGTCGTGTTGTTCGAGCCCGCGAGATCCGCCGAGCCGCCGATCAGCGACGGCACCTTCTCGGCGATCGCGTTCAGCACGCGCCCAGAGGCCACGCGCGTGGCCATCGGCTTCTCGCCGGCGAGCTTCGGCAGGAGCGCCGCGAGATCGCCGGGCAGCGCGCCGTCCTGCATCGCGTGCCACAGCCGAGCCGTGCCGGGATCGGCGAGCGCCTGCGCGCGCCGCGCCTCCCACTCGCGGCGCAGCTTCGCGCCGCGCGCCGCGTTGGCGCGGAACGGCTCGCGCGCGGCGTCGGGAACCTCGAACGGCGGCAGCGTCCAGCCGAGCGCCTGGCGCGTCTGCTCGGTGTACTCGGGGTCCTTGAAAGCGCCGTGTGCGCCCGACGTGTCGACGGCGGGCGAGCCGAAGCCGATGTGCGTCTTGCAGACGATCAGGTGCGGCTGCTCCTCGCCGGCAAGCGCGCGCACGAGCGCGGCGCGCACCGCCGCCGGCGAGTGGCCGTCGGCCCGCTGCACGTCCCAGCCGTAGCCCTCGAAGCGGTGCGCGACGTCCTCCGAGAACGCGAGCGACGTGGGGCCGTCGATCGTGACCGAGTTGTCGTCGTACAGCACGACGAGCCGGCCCAGGCCCAGATGACCCGCGAGCGAGCACGCCTCGCTGGCCACGCCCTCCATCAGGTCGCCGTCGCTGGCGAGCGCGAAGGTGTGGTGGTCGACGAGGTCCGCGCCGAAGCGCGCCGCGAGCAGCCGCTCGGCGAGCGCCATGCCGACCGCGTTGCCCACGCCCTGGCCGAGCGGGCCGGTCGTCGTCTCGACGCCCGGCGTCAGCCCGTGCTCCGGGTGGCCCGGCGTCTTCGAGTGCAGCTGGCGGAAGCGGCGGATCTCGGCGAGCGGGAGGTCGTAGCCCGACAGGTGGAGCAGCGCGTAGAGGAGCATCGAGCCATGGCCCGCGGACAGGACGAAGCGGTCGCGGTCGGGCCACGCGGGCGCACCGGGGTCGTGCTTCAGGAACTCGGAGAAGAGCAGCACGCCGATGTCGGCGCAGCCGAGCGGGAGGCCGACGTGGCCGATGCCCGCGGCGCGCACGGCGTCGACGGTGAGCACGCGGACCGCCTTGGCGGCGAAGGCCGCGCTCTCTGCGGAAGGCGCTGCGGACGGCGGAGACGTGCTGGGCAAGACGGGTTCTCCAGTGCGCAGGCGCGCCGCGATCCCCCTGTCGACGAGCGCCCCTGCGCGTCATTTAGCGTGCTTTCCGCCGGCCTAGCAAGCGAGTCGATGCTCAACTCCGCCAGGCGGCCTTCCGATGCGTTCGACAGTGAAGAAGAACACGCGCGACGTTGCCGCCGGCGGCGCCGGCAGCGCGGGGGCTACGGGTGTTGGCACCGCGTACGACTTCGACGGGAGCTTCGATGCGCGGAGCGGCTTCGACGACGTGCGCTTCGCGCTGTCGGGGCAACTGGACCGCGAGCTCGACACGCTCTTGCTCGCGCGCGCGTCGCTCGACCGCCTGCTGAACGCGCTGCTCGTGCGCGCGCCACAGCGGCGGACCGCGCTCGGACTCGCGGCCTTCGAGCTCGACGACTGGAAGGCGTCGAGCTCGCGCGTCGAGCCATCGGCCGCGCGCGCCGCATTCAGCCAGCTCGCGCGCGAGCTGCGCCAGCGCGTGCGCTCGAGCGACGAGCTCGGCCGCATCGGCGAGTCGTCGATCTGCATCGTCCTGCTCGGCTGCGAGGCGCACGTGCTGGCGAACGTCGCCGAGCGGCTGCGCCTGGGGCTCGACGGCAAGCCGCTCGGCGCGCCGACCGACGGCTTGCACGCGTCGCTGTCCGTCGCGGTGGTGTCCGCGTATCCGCGCCACGGCGGGCCGAGCGCGCAGGCGCTCGTCGCCGAGCTCTGCGGCGCGCTGGAGCGGCGCTGCTAGTCTACGCCGGGTGCAAGCGACCGACTGGCTGCCGCTGCTCGCCGAGCTCGCCGACCGCGCCGACGAGATCGCGCTGCGGCTGTTCTGCTCGGCAGACCTGTACGTCGCCGAGAAGCCCGACAAGAGCCTCGTCACCGCCGCCGACCGCGAGATCGAGGCGACCGCACGCAAGCTCGTCGGCGAGCGCCGGCCCGAGCTCGGCATCTACGGCGAGGAAGAGGGCGAGGCGCTCGGCAGCTCCGACGCGCGGCTGATCATCGACCCGATCGATTCGACCGCGAACTTCGTCCGCGGCGTGCCGGTGTTCGCCACTCTGCTCGCGATCGAGGTCGCGGGCGAGGTCGCCGCGGGCCTCGTCAGTGCGCCCGCGCTCGTCACGCGCTGGCACGCAGCGCGCGGCTCCGGCGCGTGGCAGGGCAAGCGGCGCCTGCGCGTGTCGGGCATCGCCAAGCTCGAGAACGCGCAGTTGTTCCACGGCAGCCTCGGCGGCTTCGAGGGCAAGCAGACGCCGCCCGGGCTCCTGGCGCTGGCGCGCGCGACGCACCGCCAGCGCGGCTTCGGCGACTTCTGGCAACACTGTCTGGTGGCGGCGGGCTCGGGAGAGCTGGCCTTCGACCCGATCGTCGCGCCGTGGGACATCGCCGCGCTGCAGGTGCTCGTCGAGGAAGCCGGCGGCCGCGCCACGACGCTCGGCGGCGAGCGCACCATCTACAAGGGGAGCCTGGTCTCCACGAACGGGCTCTTGCACGACGCCGCGCTCGCGCACCTGCGCGGCGACACTTAGCGGTGTCGGCGCCCTCGCGGCTTGGATTCGAGCACGACCGCGCGCTCGAGCTCGTCGAAGCGGCGCACGAAGCCGGTCGAGTCGCACACGGCGTAGTTCTCGGGCCGCGACGAGGTCACCGCGATGAAACGCAGCTCCTCCGCGTCGAAACCCAGAATGCGGGCGACCACGACCTCGCCGTCGCGCGCGTGCAGGCGCACGGGCCGGCTCTCGCGATGCGCGCGCTCGACCGCTTCGCGGACCATCGGGTACCGAATATGCAGAAGCGCGCGAGTCATGACACCGCTTAGCCGCCTGTCGGCGCTCGCCCTTGCCTGCGCGCTCGCCGCGCCCGCCCACGCCCACCTGCTCGACGTCCCGCCCGAGGGCAGCTGCTCGCCGCGGCCGCTGCAGTGGACGAACGACGCCGTGCCGGCGCCCACGGACGTCGTGCCGCCGGCGTTCCGCCCGGGCGAGGTGCTGCAGATCCAGGACCTGGCGCGGCTGCAGGGCTGGCTGCCCAACGAGGTGTGGGACCGCCGCGCCCAGTTCTTCTTCGAGGGCATGCAGCTCGAGGTCGGGCCGTGCTACCGGCGCTTCCCGCAACCGGCGTACTTCGACCGGGCCACCGCTGCCAACGCGGGAAAGGCCTCGCTCGACGCCGACGGGAACCTCGCGGGCTTCAGCGGCGCCGGCCTGCCGTTCCCGCTCGACGGCTTTGACGAGAGCGCCCCCGACGCCGCGATGCGCCTCGCCTGGGACCACCGCTACCGCTACCAGGCGGCCGGCTTTCGCGGCGATTTCCGCATCACTCAGGTCACGAAAGGCGGCCGCAGCGTCGAGGACTACGCCGGCACGTTCTTCTTCTTCCCGCTCCACGGCGTACCCGGCGGCGACGAAGGCGACGGCCGCGAGCGCTTCGCCGCCGGCGGCTCGTTCCAATCCCCTGAGACCGCGCGCGGGCTCGCCTGGCGGCAGTACCAGCTGAAGGCAGCCGAGACCGACTACAAGGAGTCCGACGACGTCTTCGTGTACCTGCCCGACGAGCGCAAGGTGAAGCGTGCGCCCCCGCAGGAGGCCGAGGGCGTGTACGTGCCGAGCTTCACGCGCGCGCGCTCCGTCGGGAACGTCGGCATGAGCCTGCCGACCGCGGGCGTGAACGACTTGGGGAACCCCGCCATCGCCGCGACCGAGCCGCTGCGCAAAGGCTTCGTCGGGCTCGTGATCCGCCCCAACGCGTACCAGTGGACGATCGGCGGCGCCCGCGACGTGCTCGCGCCCGCGAACGTGCACGCATCGGGCTACCCGCCCGAGCCGAGCCGCAACTTCGGCCCGAGCGGCCTCTCGCTGGCGTCGGACGTGTGGGACGTGCGCCGCGCGGTGGAGCTGGACGGCGTGCGGAAGTCGCCCGAAGGCGTGGTCGCGAAGGTCGCGATCTGGATCGACGCGCTCACGCTGCAGCCGCTCTACTGGATCTCGCGCGAGTCGAACGGCGCGGTCTACGAGGTCGGCATCTTCGCGTCGCGCTGGAGCGCCGACGACGCGCGCACCGCGCGCTGGCAGGGCAGCGGCGACGGCTTCGGCGTCATGCTGCCCGTCGCGCAGAGCTTCACCGTCGCCGGGGAAGGCGGCGGCTGGCGGCGCGAGGCGTTCGTGCTGGCGAGCGAGCCGCCCGCGCCGGAGCAGGCGAAGGACTTCCTCTCCGTGCAGGGGCTGCAGCGCAAGGGCCACTAGGCCCCGCGCTCACGCGAAGCAGGCGAACAGCTCCTCGAACGCCTTCATCTGGTTGCCCAGCGCGGACGACGGCACCAGGATCGGCGTCTTCACGCCCGCGTCGAACCAGGCCTCGAGCCCTTCGCGCACGCGGCGCACCGAGCCGTACAGCGTGACGTCCGACAGCCAGCGGTCGCTCATCAGCGCCGGGATCTCGTCGAACTTGCGCGCCACGACGGCCTTCTCGATCGCGTTCATCTCGTCGACGTAGCCGGCCTCGCGCCAGTAGTTGCGGTAGTTCGGCAGCGACACGTAGCCGACGAGCGTCTTGCGGTTCACGGCCGCGGCCGCCGCCTCGTCGTCGGAGATGCACGTCGGGATCATGTCGCCGACGAAGAAGCGCGGATCGTCGGCGCGACCCGGCGGCAGCGCGGCGAGCGACGCCTTCATGTGCGAGCGCGCCGCGTTCGCGAACACCATGCCGTCGCCGACCTCGCCAGAGAGCGCGACCATGCGCGTGCGCAGGGTCGCGAGCACGATCGGCGGCAGCTCGCCGATGCGCTGCGCGCCGCGCAGACCCGCGACGAACGCGCGCATGTCGCCGAGCGGCGGCCCGGCCTTCACGCCCACGCGGTCGAGCGCGGGTCCGTGCGACACGCCGATGCCGAACACGAAGCGCCCGCCCGACAGCTCGTGCACGAGCGCCGCCGTCTGCGCGTAGTCCGACACGTGGCGCAGGTAGATGTTCGCGATGCTGGTCCCGAACGGGATCTGGGTGGTCGCGAGCGCGAGCGCTTCGCACAGCCCCAGCCCGTCGCCGAAGCTCGGGCAATAGATGCCGGCGAAGCCGCGCCGCTCGATCTCGCTCGCCAGGTCGAGGGTCGCGCGCCGACGGCCGGGCACGGCTGCAAGGGAGACTGCAGGGAGACTGGACCTCATCGGGGACCTCCTGCGCGCAGTCTAGCGGCTCCGAGCGCTCCCGCGGCATCTCTCCGCGGAACGATCGGTCAGGACCCGAGTGAGTCCGCTCCCTTGGAATCGGACTTGCTAGCTCCCGACGCGGCAACTCGGGAGGAACCCGAGGGCACCTCGAGAGGGCATGAGACTTCCCAGAAAGGGCGACGCGCTGCCTACGTTTCGACACGCAGATACACGAAAGTTTGCGGCAGCCTGTAGGATTTTCGGTCCACTCGCCTCGCCGTTTCCGGTAGGATAATCGCCGAGCTTCGCTCTCGAATGCGCGGATTTGTTGACGAGTTCCAAGGAGTGCGCCCCGAGAGCACCTCCCACCCCCCTCCAGCTCCCATAGGAGAAGGTGCACTGGCACCGCACTTGCGTGAGCTGGGTCACACACAGAAGTGTCGGGGCGGGTGGTCGGTGTCGAGGCGCGGCTGCGGAGAGTGCGGGGCGGGACTGGGAGTGGCGGAATGAGGATCGCGGTACTGGGTGGCGGCGTCGCTGGATTGGCGTGCGCGCATTATCTGGCGAGGAACGGACACACGCCGCTCGTGCTCGAGCCGTCGGATGCGCTCGGTCAGCTCGGCACTCCGATCGTGCACGAGGGTCTCCGGCTCGACCGCTTCTCGAGTCCGCTGCGCAACAGTGACACGGCACTCTGTGGATTGCTCGCAGACCTCGGCGGCCTCGGCCGGGTCGCGTGGCGACCGACGCGCTCGGCCATCGCGCTCGGCGGTGCTTTCTATCCGGTCAGCTCGGCGAGCGATCTGCTTCGCACGGCCGGACTCGCGGGCCTGTCGGGCCGCGACTGGGTGCGCGCCGGGCTCGGCCTGACCTACGCCACGCAGCTCAAGCGCTACGCGCTGCACCTGCACGACGTGTCGGCGGCGAGCTGGCTGCCGCGCGTGTTCGGCCGGCGCGTGTACGAGTCGTGGTGGCGCCCGTTCCTCGAGGTGCGCTTCGGCGACTACGCCGAGGACGTGCCGGCCTACTGGGTGTGGCGCCAGCTCAACGCCTATCAAACCGGCCGGCGCGAGATCTTCGGCTACCTGCGCGGCGGCATCGGCTGGCTCGGCGAGCGGCTGCGGCGCTCGATCGAGGCGCGCGGCGGCGAGGTGCGGCTCCACGCGGCGATCACCGCCGTCGAGGCGCGCGGCGCGTCGTGCAGCGTCGAGGTCGACGGCAAGGAGCGCCGCGTCGAGGCGGTGGTCTCGACGCTCCCCCCGGGCGAGTTCGCCAAGCTCGCGGGCAGCCGACTGGCGGCCGAGCTGCCGAACCTGGACGTGCCCTACCAGGGCAGGGTGACGGCGCTGGTGATCATGCAGCGCCGCGTCGCCGAGTTCTATCAAACCGCATTCCTCGACCGCGACCTGCCGTTCCAGCGCGTGATCGAAGCCACGCACGTGGTGCCGTCCGAGTCACTCGGCAGCCGGCACCTCGTGTACGTGCGCAACGACTGCGGCCCGCACACGGACGCGTTCAAGCTGTCGGACGACGTGGTGAAGAAGCAGGCGCTCGACGGCCTGCGCCAGTGGTACCCGAGCTTCAACGCGCGCGACGTCGAAGCCGTGCACGTGTCCCACAACGAGGCGGCCGAGCCGATCACCTTGTTCGGCAAGCTGCGCCGCACCATCCCCAGCCGCATCGCCGACACGCGCGTGTTCATGTGCACCTCGGCGCAGGCCTATCCGCGCCGCGACGGCTGGGACACCGACGTGACCCTGGCGCGCGAGGCCGCGGCCGCGGTCTCGGCCTGCGACGCGTAGCGGACGGAACGAGAGCGACTCGATGTCTGCGGTCTCCGAGAAGTCTCTCGTCGTGGTCGGCCATGGGGCCACGGCGCGCGAGTGGCTCGAGGCGGTGGCGGAGCTCCCCGAGCTCGCGCTCACGGCCGGCGTGGAGCCCGAGCGCGAGCGGCGCGCGGGACTCGAAGCGCGTGGCGTGCGGGCGTTCGAGAGCGTCGCGGAGCTGGTGCGCGCGCTCGGCGCGCCGGACGTCGCAATTCTGTGTACCCCGCCCGCGCCGCGCCTCGAAGCGGCCGAGCCGCTCTTGCGCGCGGGCACGGACCTGTTGATCGAGCCGCCGCTCGCGACCGTGCCGGACGACGCGGATCGCGTGGCCGAGCTCGCCGAGCGGCTCGACCGCGTGGCGATGACCGCGGCGCGCTTCCGCGGCGAGCCCGCGCTCCTCTCGGCCACGCGGCGCATCGCGGCCGGCGCGATCGGCCGCCTGTGCGCGGTCGAGGTGTCGCTCGCATACAAGCGCGACGCCGGCGCCGGCTGGCGCGGCGACCCCGCGCTCTCGGGCGGCGGCGCATGGCTCGAGCTGGGCAGCGACGCGCTCGACGTGGCGGAGCAGCTCGCGGGCCCGGTGCGCCGCGTGCGCATGGTCGAGAGCGCCGCGCGCCAGGGGGCCGAGGTCGAGGACGAGGTGCGCGTCGAGACCGACCACGGCGACGGACTCACCGCGAGCCTGCGGGTATCGTGGAACGAGGCGCCGTCGCGCCCGCTCGCGCGCTGCATCGGCGACCGCGGCGAGCTGTCGATCGGCTGGGCGCGCACGCAGCTCGCGCGCGAGGACGGCACGCGCGAGCTCCTGCCGGGCGCGCGCGACGCGCACTCCGCGCACGTCGCCGTGCTGCGCGACTTCCTGCGCGAGCGCCGCAGCCGCGAGCGCTCCGTCGACGCCGGCGCCCAGGCGCTCGCCTGGCTGCACGCCGCATATCGCAGCTGCGGCACCGGCCGCTTCGAGCTGGCCTAGGGTTTCCCCTCCGCGCAAGCGAAGCGCGCAGCGAGGCGCAGCCGAGCGAAGGCGCAGGCGCGCGGCCGCCCGCGCGCCGAACAGCGCTAAGACCCGCGCAAGCGAAGCGCGCAGCGAGGCGCAGCCGAGCGAAGGCGCAGGCGCGCGGCCGCCCGCGCGCCGAACAGCGCTAAGACTCGATCAGCTCGATCTTGTAGCCGTCGGGGTCTTCGATGAAGGCGATGACGGTGGTGCCGTGCTGCATCGGGCCCGGCTCGCGCGTGATCTTCACGCCTTGCTCGCGCAGCTTCGCGCACGTCCCGCGGATGTCCGGCACGCCGAGGGCGACGTGGCCGTAGCCCGAGCCGATCTCGTAGCTCTTCGTGTCCCAGTTGTGCGTCAGCTCGAGGACGGTGTGGTCCGTCTCGTCGCCGTAGCCGACGAACGCGAGCGTGAAGCGGCCGCCGGGAAAGTCGCGCCGGCGCAACAGCTTCATGCCGAGCGGACCCGTGTAGAACGCGAGCGAGCGCTCCAGGTCGCCCACGCGCAGCATGGTGTGCAGCATCCTCATGCGCGCGCCGCCTTCTTCGCGATCAGGTCGTCCAGCTCGACCTTGAGCACGCCGAGCACCTCGTCGTAGCCGAACGAGCCGACCTTCTCGCCGCCGCGCTTCATGTTCACGTGCTTCGGCCCGCACCAGAGGCCGAGGTCCGCGTCGTCCGTCTCGCCCGGACCGTTCACGCGGCAGCCCATCACGGCGATCGTGACGTCGTGACTCGCCGCGTACGTGGTCATCTCGCGCACCTTCTCGGCCAGGTCGACGAACGCCTCGTTCTCGACGCGCGAGCACGACGGGCACGAGATGATGTTCAGCCCCTCGAGCTCGGGCACGGAGCGGAAGCGGCCCTCGCGCACGTCGCGCAGGATCTTGTGGCCGATCTCGACTTCCTCGTGCTTGCGGTCGTTGGGCAGCGTGAGCGACACGCGCAGCGTGTCGCCGATGCCGTGCGCGAGAAGCTTCTCGAACGCGATGCGCGTCTTGATCTCGCCGAACGGCAGCAGCCCCGCTTCGGTGACACCGAGATGGATCGGCACGTCGGGCCGCTGGCGCGCAAAGCGCTCGTTCGCCTCGACCACCTTCGCGGGATCGGAGTCCTTGATCGACACCACGAAGTTGGTGAAGCCGTGCGCCTCGAGCATGGCGCAGTGGTCGACCGCGCACGCGACGATCGCGCCGACCTGGTCGCCCGGGAACTTCTCGTCGTACTCGGGCGCGACCGAGCCGCAGTTCACGCCGACGCGCAGCGCGCAGCCGGCCGCGCCGGCGACGTCGGCGATCCACTTCACCTTGTCGACCATGGGCTTCGCGCGGTCGTGGTGGTGAAGGTGGCCCGGGTTGTAGCGCAGCTTCGCCACGTGGGGCGCGACGAGCGGCGCGAGGCGGTAGTGCTCCTGCAGGTCGACCACGAGCGGCACGTCCGTTCGCCGGTGGATCTCGGCGAGGCCTTCGGCGTCGGCCTTGCTGTCGACGGCCACGCGCACGAGCGCGGCGCCCGCCTTCGCCAGGCGCTCGGCCTGCGCCGTGGTCGCCGCCACGTCCTGCGTGTGCGTCGCGCACATGCTCTGCACCGAAATCGGAGCGCCGTCGCCGATTTGCACCGGCCCCGCCCGCACCGCACGCGTCTTGTTGCGAATCCCCAGGAGGCTCACGGGGCGACACCCTAGCACGCCCCCGCCGGCGCGCCCGGGCGAGGTCGATTTGACGCCGGGTGCCGGAATCAAGACGCCCGGTGGCGAGAACGTCGCCGTCCGTGCAGCCACGGCGCGCGCGTCATCGGCACGCCGATTGCTCGGTCAGCCCCGCGGAGCCAGCATGGGACGCAACGGACCGCGAATCCTTCTCGTCGGAGGCACGTACCGCGCAGTGTGCGTGCTCGAGCGGCTGCTCGAGCGCGGGGAGCGCGTCGTCGCGTTCATCGGCGTGGAAGGCGGTGGCGAGCGCGACTTCTGCCCCGAGATCCTCGAGGTGTGCGACCGCGCCGGAATTCCGGCGCGCAGCGGCCACAAGCTGGGCGAAGAGATCGTGCGCTGGCTCGAGGACCGCATCCGGCCCGATCTGGCGATCGCGCTCGGCGTGCACGCGGAGATCCCGCTCTCGGTCGGCGGCAACTGCCGGCTCGGCCTGGTCGAGATCCACGAGGCGACGGGGACGAGCGGCCGGCCCGCGATCGTGCTGCGCCAGCGCGGGCAGGAGCTCGTGCGGCGCGAGCTCACCGCGGAGCCCGATCCCGACGCGGATCCAGGTGACACTTACATGTGTATGCTCGAGGAGCTCTGCGCCTGTCTCGAGGAGTTCCTCGACCGCCACGCGCAGCCGCGCACCGAGCGCGCGTTCTCGGTGCCGTTCGACACCGCGGCGCCGCGCGGCGAAGAGCTCGCCGCGCTGGCCGCCAGCCACGAGCCGGGCGCGGCCACGCGCGCACTCGAGCGCCGCGCCGCGGAGTATCTCGGCGCCGAGCGGGTGCTCGCGCTGGCTTCGCCGCGCGCGGCGTTCTCCGCAGTGCTCGCTTCGCTGGGCCTCGCGCCCGGCGACGAGGTCGTGACTCCCGGCGTGGTCTCGGCGGGCGCGGTGGACGCGCTGCGCAAGCACGGGCTCGTGCCCGTGTTCGCCGACGTCCACCCCGACCGGCTCACGCTCGCGCCCGGCGCCGCCGCGGCGGCGGCCGGCGCGCGCACGCGCGCGCTCGTCGTCGCGCATCCACTCGGCCAGCCGGCCGAGCTCGACCAGCTCTATGCGCTCGCCGAAGAGCGCGGGCTCGAGGTGATCGAAGACGGCTGCGAGAGCCTCGGCGCGCGCTTCGGCGCTTCGCGCGTGGGCCGCAGCCCGTGCGCGTGCGTGTTCCGGCTGCCGCTGGGCGGGGCCGTGCCCGGCTACGATGCCGCGCTGGTCGCGCTGCCCGCCGCGCTCGCACGCGAAGTCGAGCGCGCGGCCGCGGGCGAACGGCTCGGCGACGGCCTGGCCGGCGCCGCGCTCGCGGCGTTCGAGCGCTGGGAGGACCGCCTCGCCGCGCGCCGTCGCATCGCGAGCGCGTACTCGTCCGAGTTCTCGCGCTACGACGCCTTCCGCGTGCCGCCCACGCCCGAGAACGCGCTGTCGACGTACACCGGCTACCTGCTGCGGCTCACGCGCTTCGCGCGCGCGGCTGCCGACGACCTCGCGAAGCTGCTCGCCGAAGGCGGCATCGAGACGCGCCGCCTGCGCCTCCCCCTCTCGGACCGCGACCTCGCCAGCCTCCCCGCCGCCGAGCACGCCCGCGCCACCGGCGTGCTCCTGCCCGTCGGCGAGACGCTCACCGACAGCCAGCGCGACCGCGTGATGGACGA
>Ga0335080_10003296_pt1 | contig 16310 bp, 17 predicted proteins | sample Lox_Sample_34_FD_206720 | JGI IMG/M metagenome (GOLD analysis project Ga0335080, IMG submission 206720) | Soil microbial communities from Loxahatchee National Wildlife Refuge, Florida, United States - Lox_Sample_3.4 | ecosystem: Environmental > Terrestrial > Soil > Wetlands | place: USA...
ATGCTGCTCGGCATCCTCGCCCTCTACTTCCACTCCCGCAAGCTCCCCGGCCTCGAGGCGACCGGCACCTTCGACTACACGCGCTGGATGGAGATGGGGATTCCGGCCGAGCTCCAGTTCTGGTGCTTCCTCGCCTTCTTCCTGGGCTTCGCGATCAAGGTCCCGATGTTCCCCTTCCACACGTGGCTTCCCGACGCCCACGTGGAGGCCCCGACCGCGGGCTCGGTGATCCTCGCCGGCGTCCTCCTGAAGATGGGGACCTACGGCTTCGTCCGCTTCTCGCTGCCCCTCTTCCCCCGCGCCACCCTCGACGCCGTGCCCTGGATGGTGACCCTCTCGATCATCGGCATCGTCTACGCCGCCCTCGTCACCCTCGTCCAGAAGGACATGAAGAAGCTCATCGCGTACTCCTCGGTGAGCCACCTCGGGTTCGTGATGCTCGGGATGTTCGCCTTGAACCCGCTCGGGCTCGAGGGGAGTGTCCTCCAGATGGTCAACCACGGCCTCTCGACCGGGGGGCTCTTCCTCATCGTCGGCCTCATCTACGAGCGGCGCCACACGAAGGAGATCGCGGCCTTCGGCGGCCTCGCCCACGTGATGCCGGTCTACGCGACGTTCACCCTCATCGTCTTCCTGGCCTCGATGGGCCTGCCGCTCCTCAACGGCTTCGTCGGGGAGTTCATGATCCTGCAGGGGGCGTACGCCGCGAACCCCGCGTGGGCCTACTGGGCGGTGTCCGGCGTCGTGCTCGGCGCGGCCTACCTCCTCTGGCTCTACCAGCGCGTCTTCTGGGGCAAGGTCACCCACGAGGAGAACGAGCACCTCTCGGACCTGAACGCCCGCGAGCTCGCCACCCTCGTTCCGCTCGTCGCCCTCTGCTTCTGGATCGGGATCTACCCGAAGCCCTTCCTCGAGTTCCTGCACAAGCCGGCCGCGAGCGTGGCCGCCCTCGTCCAGCCCGCGAAGTTCGGGCCGAACACCGCCCTGGCGGCATCCCCTGCCGGCTCCGTCGCCGTGACGCCTCGGGCGGCGAGCGAGCCCGACGCTCCGGAGCCGGCGCCCGCTCGCTGACCGGCCGCCTCGAAAGCCCGGCACGCAGATTGGACGGCCGCGCGAGGATCGGCTAGTCTCGCGGCCTGCCCCCACCGAGTCCGGCTGCTCGGCCGGCCTCGCCGGGGGCCTTTCCGGGCGAAGATGCGGAAGCGGAAGGAGCTCTCATGTTGAAGTGGCTCGGGTGCCTCGGTGCGCTGGTCGTGGTCGTCCTGATCGTGGGCGGGATGGTGATGGGCACCTACAACAACCTCGTCACCCTCGGGCAGGCCGTCGACGCCCAGTGGGCCCAGGTCGAGAACCAGTACCAGCGCCGCGCGGACCTCATCCCGAACCTCGTCTCGACCGTCCAGGGCGCGGCCAACTTCGAGAAGTCCACCCTCGAGGAGGTGATCAAGGCCCGGGCGAGCGTCGGCCAGGTCAACCTCGGCAACCTGCCCAACGACCCCTCCGCCTTCGCCCGCTTCCAGCAGGCCCAGGACGGCCTCTCGAGCGCGCTCTCCCGCCTCATGGTCGTGGTGGAGCGCTACCCCGACCTGAAGGCGAACCAGAACTTCCGCGACCTCCAGGTGGCCCTCGAAGGGACCGAGAACCGGGTCTCGGTGGAGCGCAACCGGTACAACGGGGCGGCGCAGGGCTACAACACGGCGCGTCTCCGCTTCCCGGCCGTCGTCTTCGCGAACCTCCTCGGCATGCGGGAGAAGGCCTACTTCAAGGCCGCGCCCGGCAGCGAGAAGGCCCCGACCGTCAACTTCAGCTTCGGCGCCTCGCCCGCGCCCGCCGAGCAGCGGTAGGCCGAGGCCGATCGCCGTGATGCGGGCCGCCCGCCGCGCGCTCGTCGTCTACGGCCTCCTGGCCGGAGCGGCGGGGGTCGTGCGGGCCGAAGAGGCCCTGCCTCCCCCGCCGTCGGCGTACTTCAACGACTACGCAGGGCTCGTCGCCCCGGCGGACGCGCAGCGGCTCGACGCGAAGCTCCGGCAGTTCGCCCAGCAGACCTCGACCCAGGTCGTCGTGGCCGTCTTCAAGAGCCTGCCGTCGGCGTCGCTCGAGGACTTCACCTTGCGCACCGCGCAGTCGTGGGGCGTCGGGCGCAAGGACAGGAGCAACGGGGCGGTCCTCTTCGTGTTCGTGAACGACCGGAAGATGAAGATCGAGGTCGGCTATGGCCTCGAGGGCGCGCTGCCCGACATCCTGGCCGGGAGGATCCTCGACAACGAGGTGCGGCCCCGCTTCCGGGCCGGAGACTACGCGGGCGGCCTCGAGGCGGGCGTCGACGCCATCCTGGCTGCCACTCGCGGGGAGTACAAGGCGCCGCCCCCGAAGCGGCCCGGCGTGCCCGTCGTCGCCATCCTCATCGTCGTCGCCTTCGCCATCCTCTTCATCTGGCTGGCCTCCCACGGCGCTCTCTCCGGGGGGCGCACCTACGGCGGGGGGGGATGGCGCGGCGGGTCGTGGGGCGGGGGCGGCTGGGGCAGCGGTGGCGGCGGCGGCTGGGGCGGCGGTGGCGGCGGCTGGGGCGGCGGTGGCGGGGGCTTCTCCGGCGGCGGCGGTTCCTTCGGCGGGGGCGGGGCGTCGAGCAGCTGGTGAGGGGGAGGACGTGAGGCACGACGCGTTCGTGGAGTCGATCGACGACGACCGGATCGTGGCCGCGATCCGGGACGCCGAATCCCTCTCGCGGGGCGAGATCCGCGTGCACGTGGCCCAGCACCCGGTCGCCGACCCTCGGTCGGAGGCCGCCGCCGTGTTCGAGCGGCTCGGCATGGTGAAGACCGCCGAGCGCAACGGGGTCCTGATCTTCGTCGCGCCGGAGAGCCGGTCGATCGCGGTCATCGGCGACCGCGACGTCGACGCGCGCTGCGGCCAGGCCTTCTGGTCGGCGGTCGTGGGAGGGATCCGGGCGGAGTTCCAGGCCGGCCGCTTCACCGAGGGCATCGTCGCCGCCGTCCGTGCGGTCGGCGACGAGCTCGCCCGCCACTTCCCCCGCCGTCCGGGGGAGGTCGACCGGAACGAGCTGCCGGACGAGGTGAGCCGCGGATAGGCCGGTTTCGCGCGCGCCGGCCGGGCGCGCTACCATCCGTTCGAGCCATGCCCGAGAGACGGCGACGCGATCTCCTGATCCCGCTCCTCGTAGCCCTGGCCCTCATCCTGCTCCTCGCGTTCCGGGTCTTCCAGCCCTTCCTCCTCGTGTTCTCGGTGGCCGCCTGCGTGGCCCTCCTGATGGGGCCGGTCCAGAGGAGGTTCGCCGCCGCGCTCGGGGACCGGCCGACCCTCGCCGCGTCGGTCCTCGTCCTCGTGACCACGGTCGTGATCCTCGTGCCCGTGCTCAGCTCCCTCTTCCTCCTCGCCCGGCAGGCCGCCCTCTTCCTGGAATGGGTTCGCGTGCAGCCCCTCCTCGCCCCCGAGGAGCTCCAGCGCTTCTGGGACCAGCTCCCCCACCGCTACCCGGGGCTGCGGCCCTGGATCGCGTGGCTGCAGGCGCAGGTCACTCCTCTCGTGTCCGGCGGCCTCGCCCAGGTCGCCGGGGGAGCGAACGGCCTCCTGCAGAGCGTCCTCGGCCGCGTGACCCACGCAGCGGTCGACCTCGGGCTCTTCCTCCTCTTGCTGTTCTTCCTGCTCCGGGACGGCCACCGGCTTCGCGCCGAGCTGCGCCCCGTGTCGCCCTTCTCGGAGGAGCAGGAGCGGCAGATCTTCGACCACCTCGAGCAGACGATCCGGGGCGCGCTCCAGGCCGTCGTCGTGGTGCCGATCGCGCAGGGGATCCTGGCCGGCATCGGCTTCATGCTGTTCGGCGTGCCGTCGCCCCTCGTCTGGGGCACCGCGGTCATCCTCGCCGCCACGGTGCCCCTCGTCGGGTCCCCCCTCGGCTGGGTGCCGGCCTGCGTGTACCTCCTCGTCCAGGGGCGCACGAGCGCCGCCCTCGGCCTCCTCGTCTTCTGCACGGTCGTGGTGAGCGGCATCGACAACGTCATCAAGCCCCTCCTCCTGCGGGGATCGGCCCGCATCCATCCCCTGCTCGGCTTCCTCTCGATCATCGGCGGCGTGCTGGCGTTCGGCATCTTCGGCTTCCTGATCGGCCCGGTCGTCCTCTCGCTCGTCCTCTCCGCGCTCCGCATCTATCGCCTGGACGTGCTCCGTGTCGCGGTCACCGGGACGCACTCGAGCGCACCCTCGGGGGACGAGACATCCGCAAGAGAGTCAGCGGCTTAGGCGCACCTTGCCGCCGCCGGGAGCGTGTGATACCGTTCGTTGCTGTTGCCGTCCCGTGAGACGCCGCCTGAGAGACCACGAGTTCGAGGGGGGGACGAGCGGGACTGGACGCGCGCCCTGCGCGAAGCGGCGCCCTTCCTGGGGCTCGGGACGACCCTCGCGGTCACCGTGCTCGCGGGACTGGGTGGGGGGTACTGGCTGGACGGCCGGCTGGGAACCCGCCCGGTCTTCCTGCTCCTGGGGGGAACCTTCGGGCTCGGCGCGGCTCTCTATCACTTCTTCAAGGCCGTCACGGTAGACGACAAGCGGCAAGCGGGCCCCAAGCGTTGAGTCTCGTCCGGTACTCGATCCTCGTCACGGGCGTGGCCGCCTCCACCTTCGCCCTCGCGTGGGCGCTCGCGCTCGGCCGCTTCGACGCGCCGAGCCGTGCGGCCGCCGCCTACGGCGCGGCGCTGGCGCTCGCCAACACCCTCGTCGCGCACGCGCTCGTCCTGTGGTCGTGGAGACGGTCCACGAACGCGTTCCTCGGGGCCGTGCTGGGGGGAATGGTCGGCCGCATGGCGGTCCTGCTCGCCGCGGTCGTGGCGGGAGTGCTCCTTCTCGGCCTGCCGAAGCTGCCCCTCGCCGGCTCGCTCCTCTCCTACTTCGTCGTCTTCCTGGTCCTCGAGCTCTCCATCCTCCACCGGCGCACGAGCGGTCGGGACGCCTTCTCCGGCGCCGGGGGAGCCAGGCCGTGACCGCCCTCCTCCTGGCCCTTCTCCTGCAGGCCGCGCCCGTCCACGAGGCTCCGGCAGCGTCGCCCCCACTCGAAGCTCCGGCCGCCTCGCCCGCGGCCGAGCAGGCCGTGACGCCGGGGGAGCCTGCGGCGGAGCGGGGTCACGCTGCGGAGGGCCACGGAAGCGAGACCGGAGCCCACTCGAGCCCCGCCGCCGTGATCATGCACCACGTGACGGACGCGCCCTTTCTCGGCCTGCCCTCCAAGCACGCGGTCTTCTTCCTGCTCGCCGCCCTCCTCGTGCTCGCCGGCACCCGGCTGGCCGTGCGGAGCTACGGCGCCGGGGGCGTCCCTCGGGGGATCGGTTCGGCCGTCGAGGGCCTCGTCCTCTTCGTCCGCGACGAGATCGCCGAGCCCAACATCGGCCACGGCGACGGGCGGCGATTCACCCCCCTCCTCTGCAGCTTCTTCTTCTTCATCCTCGTCGCGGCCCTCCTGGGCCTCATGCCCTTCGCCGCCACCTCCACCGGCAACCTCGCGGTGACGATGGGCCTCGCCCTCGTCTCCTTCGCGGCCCAGCAGTACGCGGGGATGTCGAAGTACGGCGTCGCCGGCCACTTCCGAAACCTCGTCCCGCCGGGCCTCCCCGCGTGGCTCCTCCCGATCATGATCCCGGTCGAGATCCTCAGCATGTTCACGAAGCCCTTCGCCCTGATGATCCGGCTCTTCGCCAACATGCTCGCCGGGCACATGGTGATCACCACCCTGCTGCTCCTCATCGCCCTCATGGGTCGGATCAGCTGGCTGGGCGGGGCGGCGATGGCCCCGGTGTCCATCCTGCTGTCGCTCTTCATCATGATGCTCGAGGTCCTGGTCGCCTTCATCCAGGCCTACATCTTCACGCTGCTCAGCGCCATCTTCATCGGCATGTACGCGCACCCCGCGCACTGATCTCCATGGTCTGTCTCGTCCAATCTCAGGAGGAAGCCCAAGCATGAATCCCCAGGCATTCGCCTACATCGCCGCCGGTCTCGGGGCGGGTCTCACCATCATCGGCGGCGCGGCCGGCATCGGTCGCCTGGCCGCGGCGGCGATGGAGGGCATCGCGCGTCAGCCCAACGCGGCGGGCGACATCCGCGGGGCGATGATCGTGGCCGCCGGCCTCATCGAGGGCGTCACGTTCTTCTCGCTCATCGTCACCATCCTCCTCGCCATCAAGTAGGCCGCCGATGGTGAGCGTGGTCGCGGCGCGGCTGGCCCTGGCCGCGGCCGAGGGCGGCGGCGGGGGCATCCTGAGCGTCGACGCGACGCTCGTCTGGGGCACCCTCGTCGTCTTCGCGCTCTTTGCCTGGATCCTCGGCCGGTTCGCCTGGGGCCCGCTCCTCAAGATCGTCGACGAGCGCGAGAAGACGATCCGGGAGCAGGTCGACCAGGCCGAGCAGGCGGCGGCGGAGGCGAAGAGCCTCCTCGCCCGCCACCAGGAGATGCTGAAGGGCGCCGGGCGGGAGCGGGAGGAGATCCTCGGCAAGGCGCTGAAGGAGGCCGAGTCGCTACGCACCGAGCTGGTGGGCAAGGCCCGGGCCGAGGCCGAGCAGGCGGTGGCCCGCGCCCGCGACCAGATGCAGAGGGAGAAGGAGCAGGCGCTCGCCGACCTGCGGTCCCAGGTCGCCGACATCGCGGTCGAGGCCGCTTCCCGTATCGTCAAGTCCTCGCTCACCGACGAGGCGCAGAGGAAGCTCGTGGACGACTACATCCGCGACCTGCCGCGGGCGCAGAGGGAAGGGCGGTCGTGAGCGAGGTCGAGAAGATCTTCAAGGGCCTCTGCAAGCGGTTCAACAAGGCGAACGTCGCCGCCGAGCGCAGCTACTACTTCTCCCTCGGCGACGACGAGAAGTGGACGGTGAGGATCACGAAGGAGAAGTGCGAGGTCCGGAAGGGCAAGAACGAGGAAGCCGACTGCTTCTTCAAGGGTCCGGCCGAGCTCTTCCTCGACGTCTGGAACGGCGAGCACCAGCTCGGGCCGGCCGACTTCCTGACCGGCAAGGTCAAGAGCAACAAGCCGCTGCTGCTCAAGGACTTCGTCAAGGCGTTCCAGAAGTAGGGCTCCTCGCGGCCGGAGCCGCCGGCGACCACGGCCGACGAGGAGGGGGACGGTCGGGCGGACGTCCGGGCCGCCGCCCTGGGGCGTGCGCCGTGAGACGCGCGGGGCTCTAGCGCGAGGCCGCTCCGGGCTCGGGTGCGAGCGCGCCCAGCGCGCGCCCGATGAGCGCGGGAACGATGGCGATGACGGGACCGATCAGCAGGGCCCCCAGCCGCGTCCGCAGCGCCGCCGCCATCGGCACGACCGTCCCCTCGGCCACGTTGAGCGCGTCCCAGTGCCGGAAGTACGAGGTCTCGATGCCGGCGGCGTAGCTGAGCCACGTGGCGGTGAAGATCAGGATCTGGGCGAAGAGCCCGATGCTGTAGCCGGCGAGCACCGTGCCTCCCCAGCCGAGCCCCCCGACCCGCCGGGAGAGCGCTCCGAAGTAGAAGCTGCTGACGAAGGTCAGGCCGACAATCGAGAACATCGCGTTCCCGCGGGGCGCGTAGGGGACGCCCTTAGCACCGAGAAGGAAGCGGGCGATGGCGAAGATCAGCAGCAGCAGAAAGGGCAAACGCACGAAGCGCAGCACGCGACCGATCATGGGAACCTCCCCTTCATCTCGTCCTGGACGGGTGCACGCATTGTCTCCCAGACCGGCCCGTCTGTGGTGGACGTCCCTCGCGCCTCGAGGACCTACCGAGCCTTCATGGTCATCGGGTCGCGCAGCGGCAGCGACGTGACCTTGCCCCCGGGGGCGAGCGAGGCGAGGGTCACGGGGTGCTTTTCGTCCCCGAGGTCGATCTCCGCCAGCTTGCCCACGACGAGCACGACCATCCTCCCCGGCACGAGGTGCTCACGGGCCACCCGCTGGACGTCCTGCGCCGTCACGGCCCGGATGCGCTCGCGGTAGGTCGTCCAGTAGGAAGGGTCCCGCTTCGTGTACTCGTCGGAGGCGAAGATGGCCATCGAGCGCGCCTTCGAGGCGAAGCTGGACGGGAAGGTCTGGACGAGGCTGTTCTGGATCGTCGTGAGCTCTTCCGCGGTCACCCCGCCCTCGCGGAGCTTCCGGATCTCCTCGAGCACGAGCGACGTGGCGTAGGGCACGGAGCGGCTCTTCGACTGGAAGGAGGCCTCGAAGCGGCCGGGGTAGTAGACGCCGGGGGCGAGGGAGGACCCGGCGGCGTAGGCGAGGCCCTCGTCGGAGCGGACGGTCCGGGTGATGCGGGAGGTGAAGCCGCTCCCGCCCAGGATCTCGTTCATGACCTCGAGGGCGTAGACGTCCGGGTGGTCCCGCTTCACGGTCGGCAGGCCGATCGAGACCCGCCCCTGGTTCACGTCCTTCTCCACGCGGTAGAGGCCAGGCGCGGCGGGAGCGATCGCCGCCGGGATGGGCGCCACCGGCTCCTTCGGCGAAGGCCAGCCGGCGAAGGCCGACTCGAGCTTCCGGAGCATCTCCGCCCGCGCGAAGGAGCCGGACACCGCCGCGACCATGCTGGCGGGGGAGAAGTACCGCTCGTGGAAGGCCACGAGGTCGTCGCGGGTGACCGCCTTCACCGACGCCTCGGTCGTGAAGCGGTTGGCGAAGAACCCCTCGCCGTAGAGGAGGACGCCGAACTCCCGCGCCTCGATGTCGGCGGAGTCGTCGTTCCGCTTCTTCATCTCCTGCAGGGCCTGCTCCTTGGCGAGGGCGAGGCGGTCCTCCTGGAAGCGTGGCGCACGGAGCACCTCGACGAAGATCGAGAGAGCCTCGTCGAGGTTGTCGGTGAGGCAGTTGAGCGAGGCCGAGCCCGAGGTGGGACCGATTCCGGTCGAGACCTGGGCGGCGAGGAAGTCGAGCTTCTCGTCGAGCTGCTCCGCGGTGAGGCTCTTCGTCCCCCCCCGGCGCATCTGCGACCCGGTGAACCCGGCCAGCCCCTCCTTGCCCGTGGGCTCGAGCCAGCTCCCCACGCGCACGGTGAGGGCGATGTTGACGAGGGGGAGCGACCGGTCCTCGGCGATGTAGACGACCATGCCGTTCTTCAGGACCACCCGGTAGTCCTTCGCCACCGGCGGCTGGAAGACGAGGGGCGGGAAGACGAGCTTGTCCGGCCGGTCGGGGATGGGCTGGGCCGCGGCGGCGGAGGCGAGGAGGGCGACGAGCGGGGCGAAGGTGGTGGCGCGCGTCATGGCGGTCCTCATTTCTTCGCGCCGGAGAGCGCCTCGAGGCGCTCTCCGGCCCGCTTCAGGACGAGGTCGATCGCGGGCTTCATCTCGGGCGGAGCCTGTCCGGCCATCTGCTGGAGCTGGGCCACCATCTGCTGGAGCCTCGCCGGGTCCTTCTCGGCCGCGACCTGCGTGAGCGCCTGGCGGGCCATGGCCTGCGCCGGCGGGGGCAGCTTGCCGATCTCCGGGTCCTCGGCCGGGCCGCCCTCCTTGCGCACGAACGTGGCGACGGTGCGGTTCTCCTTCGTCAGGTACTCCTCGGCCACCCGCCGGAGGTCGGCCGCAGTCACGGCCTCGGCCCGCTCGGCCGAGGTGTTGATGAGCCGCCAGTCGCCCATCGCGTCGTAGTGCACGAGCTGGAAGCCGACGTAGAAGGGCGACGAGAGCCGCCGGTAGGCGTTGGCCTTGTAGGCGTTCTTGACCTTCTGCAGCTCCTCGGCCGGCACCTCCTCCTTCTGGAGCTTCCCGATCTCCTCGTAGAGGGCGGCCTCGGCCGCGGCCGGCTCCCGGCCGTCCTTCACGGTCACCTCGGCCACGAAGATGCCGGCGTACTTGTGGGGGTCGATCGAGGCCTCGGCGGCGTTCGCGACCTGGCGGCCGAGCACGAGGCCCTTGTAGAGCCGTCCGGTGCGTCCGGAAAGGACATCGGAGAGGAGATCGAGCGGGGGCGTGTCCTTGTGGACGGCGGGAACCGTCTTCCACCAGACCCGCACGGTGGGCGACGTCTCGGCCTCGGCGCCGTAGCGCTTCTCCCCGAGCTGCTTCGGCTCCAGGGTCACGACCGGGGGCGGCTCGACCGTGCCTCTCGGGATCCGCCCGAAGTACCGATCGAGGAGCGGCATCACCTCGGCCGTCCGGAAGTCCCCGGCCAGGACGCCGGTCAGGTTGTTCGGGGCGTAGTAGGTGGCGAAGTACTGCTTGGCCTGGGCGAGGGTGTAGGTCGGGATGTCGGAGGCCCAGCCCACGACCGGCCACTTGTAGGGGCTCGCCTCCCAGAAGAGCGCGTTGAACTCCTCGTCGTACTTGCCGAGCGGCGTCGACTCGGCGCTGAGCCGGCGCTCCTCGAAGACGACGTCCCGCTCCGAGTAGAACTCGCGGAAGACGGGGAAGAGGAGCCGGTCGGACTCGAGCCACGCCCAGAGCTCCAGCTTGTTCCTCGGGACGCGGACGAAGAAGGCGGTCTGGTCCTCGTTCGTGAACGCGTTCAGGGCCTCGCCGCCGTTCGCGGTGTAGATCTGGTCGAGCTGGTCCTTGACGATCGTCTCCCGCTGCTTCTGGACGAGGGCGTCGAACTGCCGGTCGAGCTCGCGGTAGCGCTCGGTCCAGTTCTCCGGCTTCTGGAGGTCGTCGATCTCGCCCCTCCGGAGGCGCTCGCGCATCACCTCCATCTCCGCGCGCATCGCGTCGCGGACCTTCTCCTGCTCGTCGATCAGGCGGAGGTCGGCCTCGATGTCCCGCGTGCCGATCGTCCTCGTGCCCTTGAACATCATGTGCTCGAAGAAGTGGCTGAGGCCGGTGATCCCCGGCCGCTCGTTGACCGAGCCCACGCGGGCCGTCCAGAAGGCGGCCACCGTGGGGGAGTCGTGCTGCTCGTAGAGCAGCCATCTCATGCCGTTGGCGAGGGTGCGCTCCTCGACCGCGATCTGCGGCTTCTCGGCGGCGTGGGCGGCGACCGGGGCGAGCAGGGCGAGCGTCAGGGCCGCGCTCCGGTTCAAGTTCCTGGATCTCATCGCGTGGGCTCCGACGGGAGCCTATCAGGCCCCGAGACCTCCCGACAAACGGCGCGATTTGACGCCGCGCGGGACCGCCCGCTACGCTCGTCGCGACGTGAGAAGCGCCCCGATCGCCGTCCTCGCCGCCCTGTGCGCCGCCTCGGCCCTTCCCGGACAGACGCCGCCGGAGCCTCCGCCCTCCCCCGCGGCGGAGCCGCCCGCCACGCCTGCCGCCTCCGCGAGGCCGACCTCGCCGGCCGCGGCCCGGGAGCCGGAGCCGCCGGCGGTTCCGGACGAGGACGCTCGGGAGCGGATCGTGGGCCCCACCGAGGGCGCGCCGACGATGAGCCTCGCCGCCGCGGTGCGCCTCGCCCTCGAGAAGAACTTCTCCCTCCTCGGCTCGGTCGACGCCGTCGAGACCGCGCGCTGGCAGGAGAAGGCCGCGTTCGGCGAGTTCCTCCCCACCGTCACTCCGCTCTTCCAGCGGTCCTCGGACAGCTACGTCTTCGGCGTCGACGTAGCCCAGAAGCTGCCCTGGTCGGGCGGCACGCTGAGCGCCAGCGGGCGCTACACCTCCCAGCCGAGCGCGAGCACGCCGTTCCCGAAGACGACCGACGTGCGCCTGCTGCTCACCCAGCCGATCCTGCGGGGGGTGGGGCCGAACGCGACCTACTTCGACCTCACGAACGCCCGGCGCGCCCGGCAGGGGCAGGAGCGCTCGCTCTCTCTCGCCCAGCAGAAGCTCGCCGTCGACGTGGCGTCGGCCTTCTACGCGGTCGTCGCCCAGCGCCAGCTCCTCGACGTGGCGCGGCAGAGCCTCCAGCGCACGGAGGCCCTCCTCAAGTCATCGAAGGCGCGCCTCGAGGTGGGGCTCGCGAGCAAGATCGACGTGTTCCGGGCCGAGCTCCAGGCGGCGCAGGGGCGGGACGCGATGGTCCGCTCCCAGGCCGCCCTCGCCACCGCCCTCGAGCGCTTCCGCGGCCTCCTCTCCATCCCTCCCGACGACCCCGTCGAGCCGGAGGCCGCCCCCCTGCCCGACACCCGGGACGAGTTCGAGCCCGTTCAGGCCCTGGTTCTCCGCGCGCTCCAGGCGCGGCTCGAGCTCACGGAGGCGCGCGACCAGGTGAGCGACGCCCGCCGCGCAGCCTCCCTCGCCACCCAGAACCTCCTGCCGCAGCTCGACCTCAACGTGGCGGTGACCCAGCTCGGCTACGGCGGGACGCTCGGGGACACCTGGTCCGCCGCGGACCGGAGGGTCGAGTTCTTCGTGAGCGCCTCCTATCCCTTCCAGCAGACGAGCCTCCGCTCGACGCGCGCCATCGCCGAGATCGAGGTCGGCACCCGCGAGCGCACGGTGCGCCAGACCGAGCTGGACGTCGAGCAGCAGGTCCGGCAGGCGCTGCGCGACCTCGACCAGATCCGCAAGAGCGTCGAGCTCCAGCGCCAGGCGGTCGAGGTGGCGGCCCAGCAGCGCCGTCTCGCCGTTCTCCGCTACCAGCGGGGGCTCGGCAGCAACTTCGACGTCGTGGACTCCGAGAGCAGCCTGGTCACCGCGCGCAGCGCGCTCGTGCAGCTCCTCACGACGTACGCGGTCGCCCGCCTCGACCTCAAGCGTACGACCGGCACCCTCGACGTCTTCGCGGAGTTCGCGCCGTGACGGCCGCCACGCTCTCGACCCTCGTCTCCCGGGCCCGGACGGCCGCCGCCCGCGCCGCGGGCGAGCTCGCCGGAGTCGGCCGCGACGCCCGGGCGTGGCTCGCTCCGGGCCACTGGACCCGGGCCAACCTCGCCGCTCTCGGCGCCGGCGTCCGCCGGAGGCCCCGGCGCGCCCTCGCCCTCGCCGGCGCGGCGGTGGCGATCGTCGCCCTCCTCGCCTGGGCGCTCGCCGGCGGCCGGGCCGACGGCGTCGCGGCCGAGGTGCGGGAAGGCCCGTTCCGCGTGGCCATCACCGAGGCGGGGACCCTCCAGGCCCTGCGCTCGGTGACGTACGCCTCGTCCATCCAGAGCAACCAGGCCAAGATCGTCGCCCTCGCCCCCGAGGGCAGGCTCGTCCGGAAGGGGGACCTCCTCGTCCTCTTCGACGCCGCCCCCTTCGAGGAGGAGATCCGGAAGAACCAGGCCCTCCTCGCCCAAGCCCAGGCCGACCTCCTCAAGGCGCGCGAGGACCGGAAGCTCCAGGCGATCGAGAACGACGAGGAGCTCCGCGCGGCGCGCCTCCGCGTGGAGAAGAGCGACCTCGAGATGAAGGACGTCCAGGAGGGGAAGGGCCGGGTGAAGGAGCAGGAGGCGGCCTCGGCGGTGGCCAACGCCGAGCGCGACCTGCAGAAGGCCGAGAGTGCCCTCGCCGATCTCCGTCCGCTCCTCGCCGAGGGGTTCATCACGCGGGCGGAGCTCGAGCGGGCCGAGCAGCAGGTGGGACGCGCCCGCGAGGACCTCGACCTCGCCCAGCGCCGCAAGGACGCCCTCGTCCATTTTGGCCGCCCGCTCGAGCTCAGCCAGGCCCGCTCCGACGCCCAGTCGAGTCGCGAGACCCTGCGGCAGCTCGAGAGCTCCGCGTCCTACCGGCTGGCCCAGAAGCAGGCCGCGATGGCCGCGGCGGAGAGCCGCATCCAGGAGGCCGAGGCGCGGCTCGACCTGGCCCGGCAGCAGCTCGCCCGCTGCGAGGTCCGGGCCGAGGTGCCGGGCATCGTCGTCTACAAGGAGGTGTTCTTCGGCTCCGAGCAGAGGAAGCCCCAGGTCGGCGACCAGGTGTGGGCCAACCAGCCCCTCGTCATCCTGCCCGATGTCTCGCGGATGGTCGTCGAGACGAAGGTGCGGGAGACCGACATCCACAAGGTCGAGCGCAACCAGAAGGTCGGCGTGCGGGTCGACGCCTACCCCGACCTGCGCCTCACGGGGGCGGTGACGCTCGTCGGCACCCTGGCCCAGGAGGAGAAGGAGCGCCGGGGGACGAAGTTCTTCTCGGTGACCGTGCTCGTGAACGAGTCGGAGCCGCGCCTGCGGCCGGGGATGACGGCGCGGGTCGAGATCGAGGTCGAGGAGCGGGCGAAGGCCCTCTCCGTGCCGCTCGAGGCGGTCTTCGAGCGGGAGGGCCGGACGGTCGTGTACCTCGACGGGCGGCGGCCGCGCCGTCGCGAGGTCGTCCTCGGCCCGTCGAACGCCGACTTCGTGGTGGTCGAGAAGGGGCTCTCCCGCGGCGACCGCGTGCTCCTCCGCGATCCCGAGGCCGCCCGCCCGGACTTCAGCGGTGCCCCTGGCTCCTGACGCCCCGCCGCTCGTGGCGCTCCGCAGCGTGGCGCGCGTCTACCCGCGCGGCGCCCGGGAGGTGGTGGCACTCGCCGGGGTGAGCCTCGAGGTGAGGGAGGGCGAGAAGCTCGCGATCATGGGGCCGTCCGGCTCCGGCAAGACGACGCTCCTGTCGATCCTCGGCTGCCTCGACCGGCCGTCCCGCGGCGAGCACCTCTTCGACGGGCGGCGGGTCGAGGGACTCTCGGACGACGAGCTCTCGCGGCTCCGCAACCGGTCGATCGGCTTCGTGTTCCAGGCCTTCCACCTCATCCCGCAGCTCACCGTGGCCGAGAACGTGGAGACGCCGCTCCTGTATGCGGGCGCTCCACCGCGGGAGTGGCGGGCGCGGTCGCTGCGCGCCCTCGAGAGGGTCGGGCTCGCCGGGCGGGCCGACCACCGCCCGGGCGAGCTCTCCGGGGGGGAGGCGCAGCGGGCGGCGATCGCCCGCGCGCTCGTCACCGAGCCGCGGCTCCTCCTCGCCGACGAGCCGACCGGCAACCTCGACTCGGCCACCGGGGAGGAGATCGCGTCCCTCCTCGACGAGCTCCACGCGCGCGGCCGGACGGTCGTCCTCGTCAGCCACAACGAGGCCCTCGCCCGGCGCGCGGACCGCCTCGTGCGCCTCCGCGACGGCCGGATCGAGAGCGAGGAGCGTCCCTGATGCTGCCCCTCCGCATCCTCGTCCGCCTCGCCGGCCGCAGCCTCCGGCTCCACAAGCTGCGCTCGAGCCTCTCGATCCTCGGCGTCGTCTTCGGGGTGGCCGCGGTGGTGGCGATGTCGTCGGTCGGGGAAGGGGCGCGGCGGGAGACGCTCGCCCAGATCTCCTCGCTCGGGATCGACACCGTGACGATCCGCCCGCGCCCCCGGGAGCAGGGTCAGAAGACGCCCCCCGACCTGCCCGCGCTCGCGGCGGGGTCGCTCGGACGCGTGGTGCCCGGCGTGCGGGCGGTGGCGCCGCTGCGGGTGGCCGAGCTCCAGGCGGAGGCGGGGGGCCGCAGCGCGCCGGTGATCGCGATCGGCACGACGCCCGCCTACCGGGAGGCGACCCGGCTCGCGCTCGCCGCCGGAAGGTTCCTCGCCGACCTCGACGTGGCCGATCGCAAGCGGGTCGTCGTCCTCGGGGCCTCGGTGACGCGGGCGCTCTTCCCGCTCGGCAGCCCTCTCGGCGAGACGCTGCGGCTCGGGGGGGACTGGTTCCAGGTCGTGGGCGTCCTCGAGGGGCGGGCGTCGCTCCGGGGACGCGGGAGCGCCATCCGTGGGCGCGACCTCAACCGCTCCGTCATCGTCCCCCTCCCCGCCCTCGACCGGGGAGCGGGCGGTCCGGCCGACGGCGTCGACGAGATCGTCTTCCGTGTCGAGTCGCCCGAGGCCGTCGTGCCCGCGGCCGGCGTCGCCCAGGCCGTGGTCCGGCGCGTGACGAGCGTGGAGGACCTCGAGGTGATCATCCCCCGCGAGATCCTGAGGCAGCGGGAGAGGACGCAGCGCGTCTTCGACGTCGTGACGGGGGCGGTGGCCGCGATCAGCCTGCTCGTGGGCGGGATCGGGATCATGAACATCATGCTGGCGAGTGTCGCCGAGCGGACGCGCGAGGTGGGTGTCCGCCGCGCCCTCGGGGCCCGGCGCCGCGACGTGGCCGCCCAGTTCCTGGTCGAGAGCTCTCTCCTCACCGTCGCCGGCGGCGTCCTCGGGAGCGCGCTCGGGCTCGTCGGCGCCGCTCTCATCCAGGCCTTCGCGGGTTGGCCGACCGCCGTCCACCCGCTCATGCTCGTGGCCGCCCTCTTCGTGGCCCTCGCGGTCGGGATCGGCTTCGGCCTCTACCCGGCCTGGCACGCGGCCGGCCTCGACCCGGTGGAGGCGCTCCGGCGGGAGTAGGTCACACCCGCCCTGGCCCGAGAGCGTTGCCCTCGAGACTGGAGAGCGACAGAATCGGGCGATGGAGGTCGCGGTCGTGGGAGCCGGTCCGGCCGGCTCGCTGCTCGCCCATCACCTCGCCCGGGACGGCGCCGCCGTCACCGTGTTCGACGCCTCGCACCCCCGTGAGAAGCCGTGCGGG
>Ga0335080_10003297_pt1 | contig 16310 bp, 15 predicted proteins | sample Lox_Sample_34_FD_206720 | JGI IMG/M metagenome (GOLD analysis project Ga0335080, IMG submission 206720) | Soil microbial communities from Loxahatchee National Wildlife Refuge, Florida, United States - Lox_Sample_3.4 | ecosystem: Environmental > Terrestrial > Soil > Wetlands | place: USA...
GCGCTCCACAGCAGGCGATCGAATTGCGGCTGCACCATCCAGTCGAGCAGCACGGCGCGCAGGCGGCCGGTCTGCAGCCCGGCCCCCAGCGCGTCGCGCACCAGCGCCTGCGCGGGACCTTGCGGCACCAGGAGCAGCGTGGGCCGCGCGGCCAGCGCCGATACCCACTGCGCGATGCCGGGATGGGCGTAGCTGAACAGAACCGACACCTGTTCATCCCCGGCGCGGGGGGTGCCCAGTGCGCGCAGCCAGGGATCGCGCTCGAACGCGGCGCGGGCCGCGAGCAGCCCGGGTTCGCGCAGCAAGCCGCCGCTGTCGGGCGTGAAGCCGGGGTGGAAGAACCACTTCGTCAGCCCGCGGCCGGGGCCTGCGAGCTGCGGCGACGGCAGCCGATGCGAACGGCCTGCATAGGCCTCGGCGCTGAGGTATTCGAGGTTGATCCAGCACGGCGGCCGGGTGCGCCGCGCCATCCGTTCGACCACGCGCGGCGGCGGGTCGCAGCCGAAGGCTTCGACGACGACGTCGACGTCGCCGTGCAGCGCGATGTCGTCGCGCCAGACCACGACCTCGACCCCTGGCGCGCCTGCCGGTGCGATGCGCGCCAACGGGCCCGCGTGGTCGATCACCAGGCGCACGAACTCGCCGCGCGACGCCAGGTCGGCCACGAGCCGCCAGCACACGCCGGCGTCGCCGAGGTTGTCGATCACGCGGCAGTAGACGTCCCAGCGCATGGGCGCATTGTCGCGGGGTGCCGCCGATAATCGACGGCGATGTCGGACAACGTCTCCGTCGACCCCGCGCGCGACGCCTTGCTGGCCGAGGTTGCGGCGCTGCCGTCGCTGCCCGGCGTGTACCGCTTCTTCGACGCCACCGACAACGTGCTGTACGTCGGCAAGGCGCGCAACCTGAAGAAGCGTGTCTCGAGCTACTTCCACAAGGACCACGACGGCACGCGCATCGGCGTGATGGTGGGCCGCATCGCCCGCCTGCAGACCACGGTGGTGCGCAGCGAGGCCGAAGCGCTGCTGCTCGAGAACAACCTCATCAAGGCGCTGGCGCCGCGCTTCAACATCCTGTTCCGCGACGACAAGAGCTACCCGTACCTCAAGCTGGTGTCGCACCCTTTTCCGCGCCTGGCCTACTACCGCGGCAGCGTCGACCGCAAGCACAAGTACTTCGGTCCTTACCCGGGTGCCTGGGCGGTCAAGGAGACGATCCTGCTGCTGCAGAAGGTGTTCCGGCTGCGCACTTGCGAGGACACCGTGTTCGCCCATCGCTCGCGGCCGTGCCTGCTGTACCAGATCCAGCGCTGCAGCGCCCCGTGCGTCGGCACCATCGACGAGGCCCGCTACGCGCGCGACGTCGCCGATGCCGAGGCCTTCCTGCTCGGGCAGACCGACGAGGTGATGCGCTCGCTGCAGCAGCGCATGATGGCGATGTCCGACGCACTTCATTTCGAGCAGGCCGCCGCGGTACGCGACCAGATCCATGCGCTGTCGCGCGTGCTGCACCAGCAGTCGGTCGAGCAGAGCAGCCTGTCGGCGCGCGACCGCGACGTCGACATTCTCGCGGTCAAGCTGCAGGGCGGGCGCGCCTGCGTCAACCTGGCCATGGTGCGCGGTGGGCGCCACCTGGGCGACCGCGCGTACTTTCCGTCGCACGGCGCCGACGGCGGATTTGCCGCCGAAGACGATGACGACGCGCCGCGCAGCGGTGAGCAGGAGGTGCTCGAGGCGTTCGTCGCGCAGCATTACCTGGCGACGTCGCCGCCGCCGTCGCTGGTGACGAGCCACGCGCTCGATGCCCGCTTCGTCGAGGCGCTGTCCGAGCAGTGCGGCGTGAAGATCGCCGCGCAGCACCAGCCGCGCGAGCAGCGACGCATCTGGCTCGAGATGGCGGTCAAGGGCGCCGAGATCGCGCTGGCCCGGCTGCTGGCCGAGGAGGGCTCTCAGCGTGAGCGCACGCGCGCGCTGGTCGAGGCGCTGGACCTGGCGGTCGAGGACATCGACACCTTCCGCATCGAGTGCTTCGACGTCAGCCACACCGCCGGCGAAGCGACGCAGGCGTCGTGCGTGGTCTACCAGAACCACGCGATGCGCAGCGCCGACTACCGTCGCTTCAACGTCGAGGGCGTCACGCCGGGCGACGACTACGCCGCCATGCGCCAGGTGCTGACGCGCCGCTACGCCAAGCTGGCCGAGCACGCCGGTGGCGACGACGGTGCGCATGCGCGCATGCCGGGCCTGGTGCTGGTCGACGGCGGTCGCGGCCAGGTGGCGGTGGCGCGCGAGGTGTTCGAGGAGCTCGGCCTGGACCTGTCGTTGATCGTCGGCGTCGAGAAGGGCGAGGGGCGCAAGGTCGGCCTCGAGGAGCTCGTGTTCGCCGACGGCCGCCCCAAGCTCCAGCTGCCGCACGACTCTGCGGCGCTGATGCTGGTGGCGCAGATCCGCGACGAGGCGCACCGCTTCGCGATCACCGGCATGCGCGCGCGTCGCGCCAAGGTGCGCACCGGCGGCAGCCGGCTCGAGGACATCGCCGGCGTGGGGCCGAAAAAGCGCGCGCGGTTGCTGCAGCGCTTCGGTGGCGTGCGCGGCGTGACGGCGGCGAGCGTCGACGACCTGGCCGCGGTGGATGGCATCTCGCGCGAGCTCGCCGAAGAGATCTACCGCGTGCTGCATTGACCCCACCTGAAGCAGCCCGGCGGCCGGTCTCGTCTGGCCGCAGTGAGCGCAACAGGCACAATGCGGGCCCGATGTTTCTCACCTTGCCGACGATCCTGACGTGGGCGCGCATCGCGGCGATTCCGCTGCTGGCCGGCGTGTTCCACCTGCCGCTCGATGAGGCGACCCGCAACCTGTTGGCCACCGCGCTGTTCATCGCGTTCGCGTTGACCGACTGGCTCGACGGCTGGCTGGCCCGCAAGCTCAACCAGGTGTCGTCGTTCGGTGCCTTTCTCGATCCGGTGGCCGACAAGTTCCTGGTCTGCGCGGCGCTGTTGATCCTGGTGGAGCAGGAGCGCGTGAACGCGCTGGTGGCGTTGATCATCATCGGCCGCGAGATCGCGATCTCGGCGTTGCGCGAGTGGATGGCGCAGATCGGCGCGTCGCGCAGCGTGGCGGTGCACATGCTCGGCAAGATCAAGACCGTGACCCAGATGGTGGCGATCCCGTTCCTGCTGTACGACGGACAGCTGCTGGGTGTCATCGACACCCGCCTGTGGGGCACGCTGCTGATCTACGTGGCCGCGGTGCTGACCGTCTGGTCGATGGTGTACTACCTGCGCAAGGCGCTGCCCGAGATTCGCGCGCGCGCGAAATGACGCCGGCGCGAAACGGTGCATGGCTGCGCGCCATGCCGGCGGTGTTCGTGCTGATCTGGAGCACCGGCTTCGTGGTGGCGCGCCTGGCCATGCCGCACGCGCCGCCGATGGGCTTTCTCGCCTGGCGCTATGGCCTGTCGATCGTGGCGATCGGCGGCTGGATCGCGCTCGCGCGCGGCGTGCCGTGGCCGCGCGAGCGCGCGCAGTGGGTGCACCTGGGCGTGCTCGGCACGCTGCAGCATGCAGGCTACCTCGGCGGTGTGTGGGCCGCCGTCAAGACGGGCATGCCCGCCGGGCTGGCGGCGTTGATCGTCTGCCTGCAGCCGGTGCTCACCGCGGCGTGGTTGTCGTGGCGCAGCAGCGCACACCGCGTCACGGCGCGTCAGTGGATCGGGCTGTGGCTGGGCCTGGGCGGTCTCACGCTGGTGCTGTGGCGGCGCATGCAGGGTGGTGAGATCGGCGTCGCGCCGCTGGCGCTGACCATCGGTGCGCTGCTGTCGACCACCGTGGGCACGCTGTACCAGAAGCGCTTCGTCGCGCCCACCGACGTCCGCGCGGCCAACCTGGTGCAGCTGGCGGCGGCGCTGGTCGTCACGCTGCCACTGGCGCTGCTGGAACACGACGCGATGCACTGGAATGCCCACCTGTGGTCGGCGATGGCGTGGTCGGTGCTGGCGCTGACGCTGGGGGGCAGCTCGCTGTTGTACCTGCTGATCCAACGCGGCACGGCCACCGAAGTGACCAGCCTGATGTACCTGGTGCCGCCGTGCACCGCGCTGATGGCGTGGCTCGGCTTCGGCGAGGCGCTCACGCCCAGCATGGTGCTCGGCATGGCGCTGTGCGCCACCGCGGTGTTCCTGGTGCGCCGGGGGTAGGGTTGTGACAGAGCGTTGTCAAGCGGGGTGACACCAGCGCAAACACGTGCTCCCGCGCATTCGATGCGCCTAGAATCGTCCGGCCTACCTTGACACCACAAGGGGCCGTCGTTGTAATCCGTCCTCCCAGCTGCGCACGCAAACCAATTCTTCGAGACACCTACGAGAGGGGGTACCTTCGTGAACAAGTCCGAGCTGATCGAACACATCGCCAAACAAGCCGACATCTCCAAGGCTGCTGCCACGCGCGCGCTGGAGGCCCTGATCGGCGGCGTGAAGTCGACTTTGAAGAAAAGCGGCAACGTGTCGATCGTCGGCTTCGGTACCTTCGCCGTCAGCAAGCGCGCCGCGCGCAGCGGGCGCAACCCGCGCACCGGCGCCGCCATCAAGATCAAGGCCGCCAAAGTGCCGAAGTTCCGCCCCGGCAAGGCCCTGAAGGACGCCGTCAACTGACGCACCTGTCGTGACCGCACCCGCGGGTGCTTAGCTCAGTTGGTAGAGCGGCGCCCTTACAAGGCGTAGGTCGGCGGTTCGAACCCGTCAGCACCCACCACCCGTGAAGACGGGCGGCACGGTCAACAAGCCCTAGAATCCGCGGCGCCGGTCGCAGCTGCCGTGGCGCGGTGTGCCGGCACCCTCCTGGGCTCGCCGCGCGGTGCGGCGACGATCGCGGCGCGGTCCGCCGCACGACCACACCATGCTCGAATTCGTCCGCTCGCACACCAAGCTCCTGCAGTTCGTGCTGGTGCTGCTGATCTTTCCGTCGTTCGCCTTCTTCGGCATCCAGGGGTACTCGCGCTTCATGGACGGCGGCGCCGCCACGGTGGCCAAGGTCGACGGCCGCGCCATCACGCGCGCCGAATTCGACCAGGCGCACCAGCGCCAGGTGGAGCGGCTGCGCCAGCAGTTCCCCAACGTCGATGTCAAGCTGTTCGACAACGCGGCGACGCGACGCGAGACGCTGGAAGCGCTGGTCAACGAGCGGGTGCTGCTGGCGGCAGCGTACGCGGAGCGGTTGACCGTCGGCGACGAGCGGCTGCGGCGCATCTTCCTCGAAGACCCGCAGTTCGCGGCCTTCCGCAACCCCGACGGCACCGTCAACCAGATGGTCCTGCAGGCGCAGGGCATGTCCAGCGAGATGTTCGTCGAGCAGCTGCGCCAGGAGCTCGGGATGCAGCAGGTGCTGCGGGGCGTGTCGCAATCGGGCATCGTGCCCACCGCGATGGCCAACAGCGCGCTCGACGCCTTGTTCCAGCGCCGCACCATCGCCTACGAGCGCTTCGATGCCAAGGCCTATGCCGCCAAGGTAGCGCCGAGCGACGCCGACATCGAGGCGTACTACAAGGCGCACGAGTCGGAGTTCACGGCGCCCGAGCAGGCGACGATCGACTACGTGGTGCTCGACCTCGAGGCGCTGAAGAAGGGCATCACGCTGTCGGACAAGGACCTGCACGACTACTACGAACAGAACAAGGCGCGTTACACGGTGGCCGAGGAGCGGCACGCGCGGCACATCTTGATCGCGGCCGACAAGGACGCGTCGGCCGACGTGAAGGCCAAGGCCAAGGCGCGTGCGGAAGAGTTGCTCGCCGAGGTGCGCAAGACGCCGAATGCGTTCGCCGAACTGGCCAAGAAGAACTCGGCCGACACCGGCTCGGCGCCGCAAGGCGGCGACCTCGACTGGTCGTCGCGTGGCGGCATGGTGTCCAAGGCGCTGGAAGACGCGGTGTTCGCGCTCAAGCCCGGTGAGATCGGTCCGCTGGTGGAGAGCGAGTTCGGCTACCACATCGTCAAGCTCGACGGTGTGCGCGGCGGCGAGGTCAAGCCGTTCGACGCGGTGCGCGCGTCGATCGTCGACGAGGTCAGCCGGCAGCAGGCCACCAAGAAATGGGCCGAGGCCGCCGAGCAGTTCACCAACACCGTCTACGAGCAGGCCGACAGCCTGCAGCCGGTGATCGACAAGCTCAAGCTCGAGAAGCGCACCGCCACCGTGCTGCGGCGCCCGGCGCCTGGCACCACCGGCGCGCTGGCGTCGGCCAAGCTGCTCGACGCGGTGTTCGGCAACGACAATGTGCGCAACAAGAAGAACAACACCGACGCCATCGAGGTCGGCCCCAACCAGCTGGCCGCGGCGCACGTGACGCAATATCTGCCGGCACGCGCGATGCCGTTGGCCGACGTGCGCGACCGCGTGCGGGCGCGCGTGGTCGCCGCCCGTGCGGGCGAATTGGCGCGCCATGACGGCGAGGCCCGGCTGGCGCAGCTCAAGGCCAACCCCGCGACCGAGCTGCCGGGCAAGACGACCCTGTCGCGCCAGCAACGGCAGGACATGCCCGCCGCGGTGGTCGACGCCGTGCTGCGCGCTGACGCCGGCAAGCTGCCGGTGCCGCTGGGGGTCGACCTCGGCGAGGAGGGCTACCTCGTCGCGCGCATCGATGCGGTGCTGCCGCGCGAGTCGCTCGACGACGCGCCTGCGCGAGCCCAGTACGGCCAGGCCTGGTCATCGGCCGAGACGCGCGCCTACCTGGAGGCGCTGAAGCAGCGCTTCAAGGCCGAGACCCGCAGCAACGCGTTGGCCAGCGCCGCGTCCACGGACGCCACGCGCTGATCCAGCGGCTCCCCGCAGGCCGGCGCCGTCGGGTGCGGCTCGTATAATTTGCCGTGCAACGGTGGCTGTAGCTCAGTTGGTAGAGTCCCAGATTGTGATTCTGGTTGTCGTGGGTTCGAGTCCCATCAGCCACCCCACCGTGGTCTGAACGACCATGTTCCGCGCGCTGGCCATACCCCTTCTCGCGCTGCTCGCCGGCGCCGCTCAGGCGCAGCAGTGGGTTCAGATGGCCGACCCCCTCAGCTTCGACAGGCCGGCGCCCATCTGGTGCAACGCGCAGCGCTCGGGGTGCGTCATCAGTTGGCAGGCCAACGGGCCAACAGGGGCCGTGCGGGTGGCGCTGACCGTCGACGGCGCGCCTGACTGCGAGAATCGACGTCCGCGGTATGTCTACGTGCGGGCCGACGGCAAGAAGGACGGCGACGTGCGCAGCGTCCACGCCATGCAGGGGAACACCTGCTTCGTGGACATCCCGATGAGCCAGGTCGAGGGGACGCGCCTGCTGCGCTTCTCGGTACCGATGCTGACGCAGGATTCGGTGCTGATCGAGCTCCCGCTCGACGGCCTCGATGTCGACCGGCTGGCGAAGAACCGGTCCTGAGCGGTCCTCGACCGCACCAGCATGCACACGGCCCGCAATGCGGGCCGTGTGGCTTTCAACTACGGGCGGTCGACGTCAACCGCGCACCACGATGTCGTTCTTGACATCGTTGACGCCCGACACGCCGCGCGCGATGCGTTCGGCGGCCAGCCTCTCGTCCTGCGACTTCGCGAAGCCCGAGAGTTGCACCGTGCCCTTCAGCGTTTCGACGCTGATCGCCATTGCGCTGACGGTCTTGTCGGCCGCAAGCTTGGCCTTCACCTGCGTGGTGATGGTCGCGTCGTCGACGTAGGCGCCGACGGATTCCTGCTTGCGCTGCACGGCGCAGCCGGCGGTGGCGAGCAGGGCCACCGCGGTCACGGCGGCGGCGAGGATGTGACGGGTTTGCATGGTGTGACTTGCCTTCTCGATGGATGTTGGGGAGTCCGCGTGCGATGGATCGGCGGGCGTCAGCCCTTGCTGCCGATCACCAGCTGGTTGTCGACGCTGGTCACGCCTTCGACGCTGGCCGCGAGTTGCCGGGCGCGCTCGCTGGCACCGGGGTCGGTTGCGTTGCCACGCAACACGACGCGGCCGTTGACCGTGTCGACGTCGATGCGCATGACGCTCAGCTTCGGGTCTTGCGCGATCTTGGCGTTCACTGCGGTGGTGATGGCGGCATCCTTCACCGCGTTGGCGGCGTCGGTCGTCATCTGCTCGGCCTTGCCGGCCACCTGGCCAGCGGCGGACTTGACGTCGTCCTTGAGCTCGGTGGCCTTCTTCTGCGCGCTCGCCGTCGCGGCGTCGATCCGCTCGCCGGCGGTCTGCGACTCCGGCCTGTTGCAGGCCACCAGCGCGACGGCCGACAGCAGCGCCACCAGCACGGCCGCGGCGGCGGCCCATGGTCGCATTCGGGACGGACGGGTTTCGATGAGGTTGTGCATGTGCTCTCCTTCTAGGGCCGCCTCGAAGCGGCGGCTGAGATCACGATAGGCAGCGCCCGCGACCGGCGCGATCGGAGGGTGTCGCGTCGTCGTGTCGGACAACGCCGACAGGAGAGGCGATGGCCGCCGCTCAGGCGTCGGGTGCCGAAGCCGTCGCGGCAGCGACACGCTGCGGCAGCTGCACGGTGATCGTCGTTCCCGCACCGGGCTGCGACACCAGATCGAACCGACCGCCGTGCGATACCACGCGAAAGCGCAGGCCGGCCAGGCCGCGCGACCGCTGCGGTACACGCGCGCTGTCGAAGCCGACGCCGTCGTCGCTGACGCGGATCTCGGCCAGCGGCGCGGCATCGGCGATGCGCACGTCGACGCGACGCGCCTGCGCGTACTTGGCAACGTTGGTCAATGCCTCTTGCACCACCCGATACGCCGTCAGGCGCACGTCATCGGCGAGGTCGACCTCGTCGAACGACGTCTCCAGCGCCACCTCGACGCGTCGGGCGAACTCACCGCACAGCACCTCGAGCGCGGCGGTGAGGCCCAGGTTGGTCAGCGACGACGGCTGCAGGTCTTCGATGATGCGGCGCTTCAGCGCGATGCCGGCGTCGAGCGAGCCGGCCAGCTGCGCGATGCGCTCGAGCGTCTCCGGCGGCGCGCCCTTGAGTCGCGACTTGACGCGCGCGAGCTCAAGCTTGGCTGCCGTCAGCAGGCCACCGAGCTCGTCGTGCAACTCGCGTGCGAGGCGGCCGCGCTCGTCCTCGCGCACCGACTGCAGGTGCCGCGCGAGCTCGGTGAGATCGCGCGTGCGGCGCTCGACCTCCTGCTCCAGACGATCGCGCTCGTGGCGCAGCTGCGCGCGCTGCTCCTCGCGGGCGGCGTCGAGCGAGCGCGCCTGGCGCACCGCCCAGGCCAGCAGCAGCAGACCGCTGAGCACCAGCACGGCGATGCCGACGCGGCTGACCAACAGCGTGTTGACCAGGTCGCGCCGCGCGTAGGCGAGCTTGATGTCCTCCTGCGCCACCATGTCGTCGATGCGCTGATCGAGCGCCCGCATGTGGTCGCGCCCGATGCCCGTCTTCACCACCTCGAGCGCGCCCAGCACGCTGCCGGCGTCGAACAGGCCGACGGTGGTGCGCAGTTCGGACATCTTGCGGCGCGCCAGGTCTTCGATCTCGCCCACCTGGTTCGCGCTCGCGGGGTCGTCGGCGAACATCGTCCTGATGCGAGCGATCTGTGCCTCCAGCTGCACCTGCGCCTGTTCGAACGGCTCGCGGTACTCGCGCTGGCCCGTCAGCAGGTAGCCACGCTGTCCGGCCTCGGCTGATTGCAGCAGCAGCTGCAGCCGCCTCACCTCGGTGCGCCGCTGCAGGATGTCGTCGGCGCTCGCGATGCCGGCCGCCGCACGGTGAAAGCCGAGCTCGTTGATCAGCAGGAACCCCAACGCCACCGCCATCACGAGCGGCACGGTCCAGCGCCGCCGCACCAGGCCGTCCAGCGAATCGGTGAAGCTCAGGGCCATCGCGGCTGCTCGTACACTGCCGCGGGTGCCGAGCCGGCACGCCAGGGACCTGCATGATCAGAGTCGGCATCGTGGATGATCACGCGATCGTCCGCAGCGGATTGAAGCAGTTCATCGGCGACCAGGTCGACCTGCGGGTGACCGGTGAGGCCGGCGACGGCGCGGGCGCGCTGCAGCTGGCGCGCGCGGGCGAGGTCGACGTGCTCGTGATGGACCTCGCGATGCCCGATCAGAGCGGGGTCGACGCGCTGGCCGCGATCAAGGCCCGGTTCCCGGAGCTGCCGGTGCTGATCCTGAGCGGCTATCCCGAGGCGCACTACGCCACCACGTTGCTGCGCCAGGGTGCCAGCGGCTACCTCAACAAGGAATGCGACCCCGAGGAGATCGCCACCGCGATCCGCACCGTGGCGCGCGGGCGCCGCTACATCACCCCGGCGGTGGCCGAACTGCTGGCCGATCAGGTGAGCGGCGGCGGCGACCGGCCGCCGCACGAGTCGCTGTCGGAGCGCGAGCTGCAGGTGTTCCTGCGGCTGGCGCGCGGCGAGACCGTCGGCGACATGGCCGCGGCGATGACGCTGAGCGTCAAGACGGTCAGCACCTATCGCACCCGCGTGCTCGAGAAGCTGAAGCTGCACACCAACAGCGACCTCACGTACTACGCGTTGAAGAATGGCCTGATCCAATGAATCGCGCCGGGTTGGCGTCAGGCGCCGGGCACCGGGCGCGACGCCGCCGCGTCGGCCAGAGCGATGCAATGCTCGACCAGCGCGTCGATCTCGCCGGACTTGTCGAACACCCGGCTGGCGCCAAGCGCGAGCGCGCGGCGCCGGATCTCGTCGGTGGCGTAGTTGGTCAACACCACCCGCTCGGCAGCGCGGCCACCGTGCTGCAGCGCGCGCAGCACGTTCAGGCCCGTGCCGTGGCGCAGGAAGATGTCGACGATCGCGATGTCGCATTCGTGCTTTGGGTCGGCCAGCCAGGCCAGCGCGCCGGCTTCGTCCTCGGCCGTGCCAACGACCTTCAGCGACACCATCTCCTCGAGGGCAGCGACCAGGCTGTCGCGGATGACCGCACTGTCTTCGACGATGAATGCCTTCAACGAGCCCATGCTCCGGTCGCCCGCCACGCCACGACGCTGCCCTCGACGAGGGTGCGGTCGGGCCGCGTATCAGTGTGCAACGGCGAGGCGTGGCGCGGGATCGGGCAAACGCGGTCCGCGTTGTAGGACACGTCCGACACGCCGGCGCACAGGACTGCACGGTGCACCATGCGCCGCGGGATTCGGCGCTCGAGCGTCGTGCGCTCAGGCGCGATCGCCAAGTTCGGGCACCCGGATCTCGCAGCTGATGCCGCGCGTGCCGTTCTCGCGCCAGTGCACCTCGCCGCCGAGCAGCTTGACCCGCTTTCGGATGCCGCCGAGCCCAAGCCCGTGCGCCCAGGTGTCGGGCCGGCGGCCGGCGCCGTCGTCACTGACCAGCAGCACGAAACGGCCGCGCTGGTAGTGCGCCGACACCGACACCCGCGACGCGCGCGCATGCACGATCACGTTGTTGATCAGCTCGCGCAGCATGCGTGTCAGCGCCGACCACTGCACGACGCTCAGATTGATGTCGCGATCGAAGTCGAACGACCAGTCGAGCTCGCAGTGCGCGGCGTCGAGCCGCTGCGTGATGTCGGCCTTCCACTCGGCACCGGCGTGTGACAGCAGGTGCGACGACGCCGCCAGGCCGCGTGTCAGCGTCTTGAGATCCTGCAGCGTGTGGCGCAGGTAGTCCTCCATCTCGGGGCTCTGTGCCTTGTACATCAGCGTCAGCAGGCGCGCGCCGATGTCGTCGTGCAGGTCCTGCGCGATGCGCGCGCGCTCCTCGTTGCGCCCTTGCTCGACCGCGCGGTCGAACGCCACCGCGCGCACCATCTGCTCGAGCACGCGGTCGGTCAGCCGCGCGTCTTCGCGCGTGAACATGCGGCGGCCGCGGCGCGCGAAGCGCAGCACCAGCGAGCCGCGCGGCTGCAGCTCGTCGGCCACGCCGGGCAGCCGCGGCAGCGGCACCAGCATGGTCGAGCCGTCGCCCACCACGCGGGTCGACGACGACGAACGCGTGGTATGGCCGAGCTCCAGCGGCTCGAACAGCTCGCCGAGCAGCCGCGCGAAGTGCTCGGTGTGATCGCCGGCGGAGGTCTCGATCTCGCGGGCCGTGCGGTACAGACCCTCGAACATGCGCTCGGTGGTCAGCATGTTGCTGCCCATCAGCAGGTTCAGCATCCACTGCCGCGCGCCGGCGTACAAGCCGAGCGCCAGGAACAGCGCCAGTGTGTGCGACGTGAACTGGCTCATCGGCATCACGGCGACGAACAGCAGGTCGAGCGACGTCGCCACCGCGCTGATGCCGGCCAGCAGCGTGAACTCGCGCATCACCTGCTGCGAGCGCGAGAGGAACGGCACCAGCATCAGCGCCGAAGCCTGGAACACGTACCAGATCAGCGAGCCCGGGCCGGCGGCGAAGCGCTGCACGTCGGCGTTGCCTTGCGACAGCGCCACCGTCAGCGTCAGCAGCAGCAGGATCGCCAGCACCGCCAGGCTCAGGCGCCGCATCACGATGGCCATCGGGTGCGGGGTCAGACGGTACGACCACACCAGCAGCAGCCAGCCGGCGGCGAAGTAGCTGAGCTGCAGCCCTTGCGTCCACCACCACAGCCGGGGCACCGGGTTGAACGCTACGGTCGCGATGAAGCCGATGCCTACCGCCCATGAGGTGACGGCGATCAGCCCCTGGTAGGGCAACCGTCGCGGGTAGACGCTGAGCGCATGCACGCTCGCCGCGCCGGTGACGACGTCGCACGACACGCGCAACCACAGGTCCAGCGGCGCGAGCTGGGCCGGGAACTCGAAGCCGGGCAAGGTGTCGAGGCCGATCAGCAGGAGGTGCGTCGTCTGCGCCGCGGCGGTCAGCCCGAACAGCAGGTTGCGCTCGTCGGGCTGCACCAACACCACCACGGCCCCGGTGAGGTAGAACACCAGCGCCAGCGCCGTCATCAGCCAGAACACCGAGCCCAGGCCGGCATAGCCGCGCACCGCGGTGCGCACCTCGACCGGCGCCGCCGACTCGGCGAACTTGAGCATGACGCTGCCGTCGCGCAATGCGCTGGCATATGCTGCGCCATGCGCCAGCTGCTGCTCGCGCAGCGTGTCGTCGACCACCCAGCGGGGCGAGCGGCGCGCCAGCAACACCTCGGGTGGCAGGAGGCGGCCGTCGGCCAGCACCACGCCGACGAAGGTCTCGCCGATGTGGGCCCTCAGGTTGGCGTCGCCGGCGCTGTCGAGCACCATCTGACCGGTGGCGTTGGTACGCCAGCCGGCGTCGATGTGCGGCGAGCCCGACAGCGTGCGCAGCAGCGTGAACAGGCCGACGCAGCCAAGCAGCGCCAGCACCACCAGCGCGCGCCGGCGCCAACCGAGCCAGCGCGCAGCCACGATGCCGCGCTCGTCGGCGTCGAAGGTCTGCGGCAGCACCGACGAGCCGGTATTGGCGAAACCGCTGCTCGGTGCGTCGTGCGCGGCGGCGCTGTCGGCCGCCAGCGCTGGCGTCAGGCCCGCATCGCGCGCCGCCGCCACATCAGACCAGACCTTGCTTCGTTGCCAGCACCGCCGCCTCGGCACGGCTGGACACGTTGAGCTTCTTGTAGATGGACTTGATGTGGTCGTTGACGGTGAACCACTTGATGCCCATCAGGTTGGCGATCTCCTTGATCGTGAAGCCCTTGCTGAGGTAGGTGAGCACCTCGTTTTCGCGCGGCGTCAGGCGCTCGTGGTCGGGGGTCTTCTCGATCGGCACCGGGCGGCTGGTCACCAGCTCGGCCGGGCGGCTGAAGCCGGAGTCGGGCAACTCGCCGCGCTGGCTGTCGCGAAAGTGATTGAGCAGCCGCCGCGCGATCGCCGGCGACAGCGGCGGCTGGCCGCGCACGATCTTCTGCAGCTCCTCGACCAGCACCTCGAAGCGGTCTTCCTTCAGCAGGTAGCCGTCGGCGCCGCGCTGCAGCGCCGGGAACAGGTGGTCGTCGTCGGAGTACAGCGTGGTGACGATCTTGGTGGCGGGGTACTGCGACAGCTCGGCCAGCAGCTCCATGCCGTTGCCGTCGGGCAGCTCCAGGTCCACCAGCACGAGGCGGAACGGGTCGACGCCGTGCAGTCCCTGCGCACCGCCGGTCAGATTGATCTGGCGGCGCGCGCTTTCGAGATCGCCGGCCTCGGTGATCGTCAGCGTGTCGCTGAAGCTCTCGCGCACCACGCGGCACAGGAAGCTGCGTGCCACCGGATTGTCTTCGACGATGAGAACCTTGACCGCCATGGCAACTCTCGCGTGCAGCGGATCGTAGCGCAGAAGGGCACGCGTGAGGACGGCCGCGCGGCCGCGACGTCACCCCGCAAAGGGACGCTAACCCATGCTTACCCGTTGACCAGGACGATCTTGCCCAGCGCCTGCCGCGAGGCCATGCGGGCGTAGGCGTCGTGCAGTTTCGACATCGGCAGCACCTGGTCGATCACCGGCTTGACCTTGCCTTGCGCATACCACTGCGCCAACGCCTGCATCTGCTGACCGCTGACGGCCGGCTCGCGGCGCACGAAGTCGCCCCAGAACACGCCGACCACCGAGGCGCCCTTGAGCAGCGTGAGGTTCAGCGGCAGCGCCGGGATGCCGCCCTGCGCGAAGCCGATCACCAGGTAGCGGCCGCGCCAGGCGATGGAGCGGAAGCTGGGCTCGGCAAGGTCGCCGCCCACCGGGTCGTAGATGACGTCCGGGCCCTTGCCATCGGTGTGCTGCTTGAGCGCCTCGCGCAGGTTCTCGCTGCCGTAGTTGATGGCGGCGTCGGCACCGAGCTTGAGGCACAACTCGCACTTGGCCTGGCTCGACACGCCGGCGATCACGCGTGCACCGGCGGCCTTGGCGATCTGCAGCGCCGCGGTGCCGACGCCCCCGGCGGCGCCGAGCACGAAGACGGTCTCGCCGCGTTGTAGCGCGGCGCGATCGATCAGCGCGTGGTACGACGTGCCGTAGGTGAGCACGAAGGCGGCGGCGTCCTCGAAGGAGAAGCCCGGCGGCAGCGGCTGCACACGTGCCGCCTCGACCACCGCATGGGTGCCAAAGCCGCCGATGCTGCCGACCACCCCCACGCGCATGCCCACCTGCAGACCCTTGACCTCCGGGCCGACGGCGTCGACCACGCCGGCGTACTCCGAACCCGGCACGAATGGCGGATCGGGCTTGAACTGGTACTTGTTCTGCACGATCAGGATGTCGGGGAAGTTCAGGCTCGCGGCCTTGATCGCCACGCGCACCTGCTTCGGGCCCGGCTCAGGCGTAGGCACCTCCTGCCAACGGACCGCGTCGACACCGGTGGGTTGTTCGCAAAGCCAGGCATGCATGGGGGTCTCCGTCGTGCAGTCTTCGATCGACGTGGGCCAGCATGATACGCACGCTGGCACAACGGGTCGGCACTCGCGCAGGCTGCCTACAATGCCCCGTCCCATGCGCATCCTGATCGCCAACGACGATGGCTACCTCGCCCCCGGACTCGCCGCGCTGGTGCAGGCCTGTCAGGGTCTCGGCGAGATCGACGTCGTCGCGCCCGAGAGCAACGCCAGCGGCACCTCCAACGCGCTGACGTTGAACCGGCCGCTCAACGTGTTCGTCGCCGATGGCGCGGCGCAACGCGGCTTTCGGGTCGTCAACGGCACGCCGTCGGATTGCGTGCACGTCGCGCTGACCGGCTTGCTCGAGCGGCACCCCGACCTCGTGGTGTCGGGCATCAACAACGGCGCCAACATGGGCGACGACACGTTGTACTCGGGCACGGTGGCCGCGGCGATGGAAGGCTACCTGTTCGGCGTCCCGGCGATCGCGTTCTCGCAGGTCGACAAGGGCTGGCAACATCTCGATGCCGCGGCGCGCACCGCGCGTGCGGTGATCGAGCGCGCAATGGCGACGCTGCGCGAGCGCACCGGGCCGTGGCTGCTCAACGTCAACATTCCCAATCGCGCGGATGCGCCGACGCTGCCACGGGTGGTCACCCGTCTGGGCCGGCGGCACGCCAGCGAGCCGGTGATCCGACAGGTCAACCCGCGCGGCGAGACCATCTACTGGATCGGTCCGGCCGGCAGTGCGCGCGAGGCGGGCGAAGGCACCGACTTCCATGCCGTGAGCCGGGGCCAGGTGTCGATCACGCCGCTGCAGGTGGACCTGACCGACCATGCGGCACTGACGACGTGGCAGGCGCGGGTGGGCGACGCGTGAGCGTGCGCGACCAACCGAAGCGCGCGCGGCCGTGTCGCGCGAGCCAGCACCGCTGGCGGAGGGTGTGGTGAGCGAACGCCGGCGCGCTGCGTCGTTTCCGCTGCCGCTGGCGAGCCTGTCGGGCGCCGCCGATCGTGGGCGCCACACCTTGCAGCCGCAACGTCCATTGCGCGAG
>Ga0335080_10003300_pt1 | contig 16306 bp, 13 predicted proteins | sample Lox_Sample_34_FD_206720 | JGI IMG/M metagenome (GOLD analysis project Ga0335080, IMG submission 206720) | Soil microbial communities from Loxahatchee National Wildlife Refuge, Florida, United States - Lox_Sample_3.4 | ecosystem: Environmental > Terrestrial > Soil > Wetlands | place: USA...
GGTGAACCGCTCCGGACGAGGGCCAGCCCGGGCTCGCCGTCCAGACGGGCCACCACCGCGAGGACATCGGCGTCCCCCGCGTGCTCGACCGCCGCCTTCACGCCCGTCAGCCGGTCCGACTCCACCGCCGCGTGCGTGCTCGACACCGACCAGTCGCCACCGGGCTCGAGCAGCCCGACGGACAGCCGGGCTTCGCCATCCAGCGTGGCCCCGAAGCCGTCGGGTAGGTCGGCCGCGAACGGGGCCAGCGCGTACCGGACCGCCACGCTGGCGAGCAGCGGCGCGGACGCGAGGTGACCGCCCGCGGCTCGGGCCACGAGGCACAGCTCGATCGCACCGAGATCGCTACCGGCACCGCTGAGAACGCCGAACTCGACGAGGCTGTCCCACAGCCGCGCGCGGTCGGCGTCGCCGGCCTGCCATGCGGTCTCGGCCGCCGGCCACTGGCGATCCAGCAGCGTGTTGATCGACTCCTCGATCCAGACCTGCTCGTCGCTCAGCTCGAGGTCCACGCCTATTCCTTCGGGAGCGAGAGAATCCGGTCGGCGATGATGTCCCGCTGGATCTGGCGAGTGCCGCCGTACACGCTGGCGGCGCGGGAGTAAAGGTAGGTCTCGTACCAGAAGTCGTTCTCGGCAACCTGGTCTGGATCGCCGTGGAGCAGCGTGGGCCCCAGCACGTCGAGCACCGTCGAGGCGAGCCGCTGCTCCGCCTCGGCCATCAGCAACTTGACGCTCGAGCTCTCGGGACCGACCGCGGCGCCGCTCAGGAACTCACCCACCGTCCGGTACGCGTGATGGCGGAGCACCTCGACCCCGATCAGCGCGCGCGCGAGCGCGGTCTGGGCCTCCGGATCCTCGAGCAGCGGGCGGCCGTCGACCTCGCGCCGGGCGGCCGCCGACACCGCCCGGTCGAGCCAGGTTCGCAACTTGACTTGTCGCGGGAGGGCGGCGGTCCCCCGCTCGTGGCCGAGCGTGTGCATCGCGATCTTCCACCCTTCGCCGAGCTCACCGAGCACGTTCTCGCGCGGGACCACGACCTCGTCGAGGAACAGTTCACTGAACTCCGCGTGGCCCGTGATCTGGGTCATCGGCCGGACCTCGACACCGGGGGACGACATGTCCACGATCAGCATTGAGATCCCGCGGTGACGGGGCACGGAGTCGTCCGTCCGCGCCAGGAGCCCGCACCAGGTGGCGTACTGACCCCACGACACCCACGTCTTCTGACCGTTGATCACATAGTTGTCGCCGTCTTTCACCGCTCGAGTTCGGAGGCTGGCGAGATCCGACCCGGCCTCCGGCTCGGAGAAGCCCTGGCACCAGATCTCCTCGGCGGACAGGATCGGCGGGATGTATCGGCGGCGCTGTTCATCGTTGCCGAACCGCAGTAGCGAGGGACCGAGCACGTCGAGGCCGACGATGTTCACGAACTCGGGCGCGCTGCCGGCGGCCAGTTCCTGGTCGACGATGATCTGCTCCACCGGCGGCCGGCCTCCGCCCCCGAACTCGGACGGCCACGCCCGGCCGACGAACCCGGCGTCGTAGCAGGCGGACTGCCAGCGCCGGAGCGCGATCATCCGCTCGTCGAGCGAACGCGGAAGGTCCGCGGAGCGAAAGCTCGCGCGCGAGAGGAAAGCGCGGACCTCATCGGCGAGCGCGCGCTCAGATGCGGTTTCGGCCAGCTGCATCGAACTGAGATCGTATCAGGTGTATGAGCGGGATTGATGCTCATAGGCCGCGTGCGCTTCACAACCGCATAAATAGGGAAAATCCGCATTGTGAGGAGTGGCCATGCCGTGGTAACTTGTACCTGACGTGAGTTCGAATCAGGCCTCCAACGGTACGCGTACGGGGTCGACTCGCCGGTCCCGCGACGAAGGCGTGAGGCGAGCCGAGATTCTCGACGCCGCCATCGACCGGTTCGGTCGTAATGGCTACGAGAACACCAAGTGGGCGGATATCGCCGACGACGTCGGGATCGGGCCTACGGCCCTGTATCACTACTTCGACTCCAAGCAGCACTGCCTGTACGTGATCCTGGGCGAGGCGCTCGGCGACCTACACGAGCGCTTCGACGCGATCACCGCCGCCCACGCCGATCCCCGCGACGCGCTGCGTGCGGTGTGCGCCGACTGCTTTGCGCTGTCCGAACATGAGGTCCTCCGCAACCGCGTCCTTGTCGCCGAGCAGGTGCTCCTGAGCGGCACGAGCTCCTCCCAGCGCGAAGAGCAGGCTCGCGCGGCCGGACGCGAAAAGACACGCGCCCTCGAGGTCGCCTGGGCCCGCTTCCTCGCCGACGCGATGCGCGAAGGGGTGATCCCCGAGCGCGACCCCCGGATGCTCGCGCGGGCCATCCTCGGCCTGTACAACAGCATCTGGAACTGGTACCGACCGGACCAGACGTTGCTCATGCCGACCCTCGCCGAGTTCTTCACCGCCCGGATGCTGGCCGTCGCCGGCGTCCCGCCCCCGGCTGACGCCGCCGACCCGGCCGACCCGGCCGACGACGCATCCGCTGCTTGACCCTCGCCGATTAGACATGCGCTCCGCACTCGACGAGTCACGCCGGATGGTGCTGCCCGAGCTGACCGGCCGGGCGTGCCGGTCGCGCCCCGACCACACCGCCGTCGTATTCGGCGATGAGGTCCTCACTCACGCCCGGCTCCACGACCGCGCGGCGCGCCTCGCGTCGGTCCTCGCGACGCGCGGCGCGCAGCCGGGTGATCGGGTTGCGCTGCTGCTCCACAACCGAATCGAGTTCGTCGAGGCGCTGCTCGCGTGCCATCGGCTGGCTGCCGTCGCGGTACCGATCAACTTTCGCCTGGCCCCCGACGAGATCGACTACATCCTCGCCGACTCGGGCGCCGTGGCGGTGATCGCCGACTCACCCGTGCCCACGGCGGAGATCCGAACCGTGCTCGAGGTCGGTCCCGACTACGAGGCCGCGGTGGCGTCCGCGCTGCCCGGGCACCGAGCTCCGGAGCTGCTCGACGATGACGTTGCACTCATGTGTTACACGTCGGGGACGACGGGCCGGCCGAAGGGAGCGCTCCTCAGCCATCGCAACCTGGTGGCGAGCACGCTGAGCTGGATCCACGAGATGCGCGCGGGGCCCGACGACGTGTGGCTGTCCGGACAGCCGCTGTTTCACATCGGCGGGATCAACGGCCTGCTGCCGTTTCTCGTGCTCGGCGCCACTGTGATCATCACCCCGAGTACGACGTTCGATCCGGAGGCGATGCTCGGGCTGATCGAGGCGCACTCCGTCACCATGTGCATCTTCGTTCCGACCCAGTGGTCGGCGATCTGCGCGAGCGCGGCGGTGACCCGGGTCGATCCGGAGCAGTTGCGCGTGGCCATGTGGGGAGCCTCGTCGGCTCCCCGCCAAACCCTCCAAGCGATGGGACATGCCTTCCCACGCGCGGCCATCGTCAGCGCCTACGGTCAGACCGAGATGTCGGGAGCCACGACGCTGCTCAAGGGCCCCGACTCGACGCGGAAGATGGGCTCGGTGGGCAAGCCGATGCTCGGCGTCGAGTTGCGGGTGGTCGACGACGGTCTGGGCGACGTGCCGGCGGGGGAGGTGGGTGAGGTCGTCTACCGGGGCCCCAACGTGATGGCGGGTTACCACCAGCGGGCGGATGCGACGCGGGAGGCGTTCGCCGGGGAGTGGTTCCACAGCGGTGACATGGCGCGGTTCGACCACGAGGGCTATCTGTGGCTCGTCGATCGCAAGAAGGACATGATCATCAGCGGTGGGGAGAACGTGTACCCGGCTGAGGTCGAGCGCGTCCTGCTCGATCACCCGGCCGTGGCCGAAGCGGCCGTCATCGGCGTGCCGCACCCGCGCTGGGTCGAGACACCGGTGGCGTTCGTCGTCCCGCGCGATATCGCCGAGCCGGGGGAAGGCGAGCTGATCGCGCATTGCCGGCAGTACCTGGCGGGCTACAAGAAGCCCTCGGCGATCGTCGTGGTGCACGAACTGCCGCGCAACGCCGCCGGAAAGGTCCTCAAGCGGCACCTGCGCGAAACGTACAGTGACCAACTCTCAGCCGTCCTGGAGTGAGTGCATGCCCTACGTCTATGCCAACGTCAAGGTGAAGTACGGTCAACTGCCCGCCTTCTTTGAGGCGATGGTCACGATCAAACGGATCATGGAGGAGAACGGCTGGAAGCTCATCGGCGGGTACACCACCCTGATCGGCGATTTACACGAGGTGCACGACTTGTGGGAGGTCGAGGACGCGAACACCGTGCCGAACGGCTTGGCCGGAGCCTTCGAGGATCCCGAGTTCGTCAAGGCGTCGGCCCAGATCGCCGCGGTCGCAGAGCGCGAGGTTCTCTCGCTCGTCGCGAAGACGCCCTACAGCCCCTGACTCGAAGCTCCTAGGACCCCTGACTCACGGCGGCCGCTGCCGCCCGTCCCTCGGCGAGCGCATGGTGAACGCGGCGAGGGACGACCGCGTCGCCGATGACCTGGACCCCGGGCGCGTCTGGCAGGAGCGCCTTCCACGCACGTGCGCGCCGCTCGCCCACCACGACGACGACGTCCGCGGCAAGCTCCGTGGTGCGTCCGGACATCAGGTTGCGAGTGATGACCGAGCCCGCGCCGATCGACTCGGCCACGGTCACCGGCCGGATCTCGAGCGGCGCTCCTCGCAGCCGCGCCATCAGCTGAACGTGCCCCTCGGGCGGGAGCCGGCCGCCGAACGACGCCGCCGGCGTGAGCACGGTGATGCTTTCCCAATCGCCGGCCACGGCGGTCTCCACCGCGCTGGCGCACGGCCACCAACCGAAGCCGTCGTCGAGGATCACGAGCGTGCCACCGGCAGGAGGCGACGGTGGCGCGGCGATGAACCGCGCTGAGCCGAGCGCGCGCTCGACGCCGGGCAACGCGGGCGACACCTCCTCGCTTCCGACAGCCACGACGATGTGATCGAAGGCTGCGAGCCGTTCCCGGTCAGCCGTGGTCTGCAGGGAAAGTTCGACGTGGTCCGCGCGCTCGATCGCGCTTGCGTAGAAGTCCAGCAGCGACTGCCACCCTCGCCGGTTCGGCGCCGCCGTGGCGATCGTCAGATGCCCACCCAGCCGCTCGCCCTCATCGAACATCACCACCTGGTGCTCGCGCGAGATCGAAATCGCGCACTCCAGTCCGGCCGGGCCGGCGCCGACGATCGCGATCCGCCGCGCGCGGTCAGGTGCCGCCCCGGACCGCCGGGCTCGGAGCGGTGCCGCCGGGCGCGGCCCGTGTGCCGAGGGCCCGAGATCGGGGTTGACCGAGCACAGCAGCACCGGATCAAAGGCACGGCAGTCCTCGTTGCACGACACGCACGGGCGAATCTCCTCGGTGCGGCCGGCGAGCAGCTTGGACGGGAAGTCCGGGTCGGCGATCAACGGTCGCGCCACGCCGACGAGGTCGGCGCCGGCGGCGAGCGCCGCCTCGATCGACTCGGCCCGGCGGAACGCCTGCGACACGAGCAGCGGGCGGTCGACGACCGGCCTCAAGCGATCGATCGCGCCCAGTAGCGGCGGCTCGGTCGTCGCCATGTCGCGGACGTACGTGGTCCTGACTCCGGCCGTCACGCTCACGTAGTCCACGAGCGGCGAGATCGCGGGCAGCAGCTCGCACAGGCCGTCCAGCGTGAAGCCGCCCTCGCGCTCGCCGTCGATCGACAGCCGGATCCCGAGCACGACCTCAGCGGCGGACTGCCGGATCTCCTCTGCGATCCGGCTGATGATCCGCACGCGCTCTGGTACCGAATCGTCGCCCGAGCGCAGGTTCGTCGACGGCGAGAGGAACTGCGCGAGCAGGTACCCGTGAGCGGCGTGCAGCTCGACGACCTGAAAGCCGGCCCGGGCCGCGTTATGAGCCGAGACGCGGAAGCCCTCTACGACGTTGTCGATCTCCGCTTCGGACAGCACGTGAGCGCGCGTCGGCTCGCGCGGAGATCGGACGGCTGACGGGGCGACCGGCGCATACCACATGTCGGCGCCCGTGGTCTCGCGCCCGAGATGCACGAGCTGACAGGCCGCCACGGCTCCCTCCGTGCGAATCGCGCCGGCCCGCGACGCCAGACCGTCGATTCCCTCCTCGCGCCACGCCTCGGTGACAATCCGCCGGCGCCAGGTGGATTCGGGTGCGGTCACCGTGCCGCCGACGGTCACCATCGCGGCGCCGCCCGCCGCGACGCGGCGCCAGTAGTCGGCGTCGGCAGGCAGGGCCAGCCCGTCGTCGAGCAGACCCCGGCCGTGGGGCGCGCCCACGATCCGGTTGCGCAAGGTGAGCGGGCCGAGTGAGAGCGGCTGAGCGGCGCGCTCAGTAGGCCTGCGATTGTCCGCCGTCAATCGGGATCACCGCGCCGTTGATGAACGATGCCTCGTCGGAGAGGAGAAACGCGACGAGATTCGCGACCTCCTCGGGCTGACCGAATCGCCTCATCGGGTTCACGCTCACGAACTCGCGACCGAACTCCTCCCAGCCATTCTCGCCGGCGATTTTGATCAGCGAGCCCCTGACCATGTCGGTCATGATCGCCCCGGGCGCGATCGCGTTGATCCGGACGCCATGCTGCCCGTATTCGATCGCGGCCTGCTTGGTCATGCCTGCGACGGCATGCTTGGTCGCCCCGTACGCCACCAGGTTCGGCACCGCCCGGATGCCGCCGACCGAGGCGGCGTTCACGATCGAACCCGATCCCTGCGCCTGAAAATGCGGCAGCGTGTACTTCATGCCGAAGAACACCCCGTTCAGGTTGATCGAGACCACCCGGTCGAAACCTGCGCTCGTGTAATCCGCTATCGGGTTCTGCTCGCCTTCGATCCCGGCGTTGTTGTAGAGGCCGTCGATCCGCCCGAAGCGCTCGAGCGTCTGGGTCACGTAGTCACGCACCTCGGCCTCCTGCGCCACGTCGGCGGTGACCGAAAGGATCTCCGCGCCGGGCACCGCCTCGACGATCGCCGCGCGCGAGGACTCGAGCGCGCCGGCATCGATGTCCAGCAGCGACAGACGCGCTCCGTCGCCGGCGATCCGGAGCGCGGCGGCGTGGCCGAGCCCGGTACCGGCTCCGGTCACCATGATGACCTTGCCCTCTAGACGCGCGTTGCTCATGGGAGGACCGGCGCGGTCGATGCCGCCTCGATGTAGCTCGGATCGTCAGGACAGCGCGCGCCGCGCGCGAAACCGTCCGTGGGAACGGGCGGCGCGGACTCCGGCCACACCTCCGTCTTGCGCCAGTCCAACACCACGATTCGGTGCTCGATCCGCCACGTCCCCGCCCGCCGCGAGAGGCGATCGAGGTATCGCGCGCCGACCACGTCCGCCTCGACCGGATCGGACCCTCGCCTGATCAACGTCGCGTAGACCTGGGCCTCGGATCGAGCGACGTCGCCATCCAGTTCGATCAGGACGTTCGTGATCGAGTGCGTGGTCGCGGAGTTCGCCTCCTTCAGACGATCGGCGAGGAAAGGAGCGAGGTCATGCCCAGGCCCCTTCCAGTACCCGTGGTCGTCGTATGAATCGTCATGAAAGGCGGAGCGGATCAGGCCCTCGTCACACCGGTCGACGCCACGGCAGTACCGCACGAGGACCTCGTAGATCGACTGCTTGTCGAGCAGCGCCCGGATCTCATCGTTCATGGAGTTGCCACCGCCCGTCCGGTGACCTCGCCCCGGGCCAGGCGCCCATACGTCGCCGGCACGTCCTCGAGGCCGACGGGCTCGACGCTGACCTCGAGCGCGCCGGCCCGAGCCAACGCGACGACCTCGATCAGCTCCCCGCGGGTGCCCCAGTTGGGGATCACGACCGATGCCTCGAGCGGCGAGGTGCCAAACCCTATGGGGTAATGCCCGCCAGCCAGGCCTACGAGGACGATCTGGCTGCCGACGGCCGCCACCGCGGCGGCCAGCCCGGTCGTCTCGTCGCTGCCGACGAAGTCGAGGACAACGGAGGCACCGGCGCGCCTCGGAGTCTCGGCCCGCACGCTCCCGGCCGCATCCTCTTCGGCCGGCACCACGACATGAGCCCCCGCTCGCTCGGCGAGCGCCCGGGCTTCGGCTCGCGGGTCGACCGCGACGATGCGCGCCGCGGTGAGGGCGGTGAGCATCTGGATCGCCATGTGGCCGAGCCCGCCGACGCCGATCACCACGGCCGTGCTGCCGGGAACGAGATGCGGCATCGAATGCTTGATCGCGTGGTACGGCGTGAGGCCGGCGTCGGTCAACGGCGCTGCGGCGACGGGGTCGAGATCTTCGATCGGGATGAGCAGCCGCTCGGAGGGGACGACGAGGTACTCGGCGAGGCCCCCGTCGCGTCCGAGCCCACCGCCGTGCGCCCGGCGTTCCTCGGCCCGTTCGCAGATGTTCTCCATGCCCTGGGCGCATCGCCAGCACGAGCCGCACCCCCAGGGGCCGTAGACGATCACCGCGTCTCCTTCGGCCACCCCGGTGACGCCCGATCCCACCGCGGCGACGTAGCCGGCGTTCTCGTGGCCCAGCGTGAACGGAAGGTCGTAGGGCAACAGGCCGTCGGGCCACTCCATCAGGTGCAGGTCCGAATGGCACAGCCCAGCGGCGGCGACCTGAAGCAGCACCTCGCCCGGGCCGGGCTCGGGCACGGGAATGTCATTTACCTCGGGCGGTGACTCCCACCTGGTGAGCTGAACGGCCTTCATCGTACCCGGGTCAGCCAACCTGGGATCCCTCGCGGTCGAAGGCGATCGAGATCCGTCTGACGGTGAACACCCAGCGGCCGTCGATGCGCCGCAGATCGTCGGAGTAACGACCCGAGCGAGTGGGGACGAGGTCGGGGTTGAACCAGACCCAGTCGCTGTCGACGTGGGCGGTGTCGCCGTCGACGGTGATGATGGGATTGGCGTAAAGGTGGCGCCCGGCGGGCCAGAGATTCGCCTGGATGTACTCGAGCAGCTCGGCCCGGCTCTCGGTGACGTCGCCCATCTCGAACCGGACGTTCTCGGCGAGCAGCTCGGCGAACAGGTCGAATTCACGATCGTCGACCGCTCGGCAGTAGCGCGACATCACGTTCAGGATCTCCTGGGCGTCGCTCATCTCGTCCTCACCTCTGTTCGTCTGACTCGTGTTTGCGAAGCCGCCCCAGGGTGCCGGGACCGGCTTGCTCTCATCCCAGCGATCCCAGTGGATGTAGGTCTCCGGGTCGTCCCGGTGGGCCGGCCTGAAGTCGGTTCCGAGCGTGTACGCGAGCGGCGTCAAGCAAACCTGCTGGACGCTGTCGTACGGGATTCCCAGTAGTTCGGCGGCGTCCCGTTCACGAGGCATGTGCATCGTGGTCCAGCACGTGCCGAGTCCCCGGGCGCGGGCGGCGAGCATGAAGCTCCACACCGCTGGACAGCTTTGTCCGAGGAAGGTGGTGGCCATGCGTGCGAGCTCGCCGTCGACGCGCATACCCGCGAGGCAGGCCACGACGATGACGGGGGCCTCGGCCAGGTGGTGCGCGAGGTAATCGACAGAGTCGCCGACTCGCTGCTGGCGGTCGGGAACGGCTGACGCCGTCGCCGCCTGTCCGACCCGGCGCACGTAGCTCGGGGAGTTACGGTAAAGATCCGTGTAGACCTCGTTGTACAGGGCAGCCAGCTTGCGCCGCGTTTCCGCATCGCGCACGACTACGAAGCGGGTGCGGGGGATGTTCGACCCAGCCGGCGCCTGCATCGCCAGGCGGACGCACTCCCGAATCACCTCATCCGGCACGGGGCGGCTGAAGTCCAGACGCTTTCGAACCGCCCTCGTCGTCGAGAGCACCTCGTCGGGCGAGAGCGCCAGTAACTCGGTCACTGCCGCGTCCCCGCGCCGGTGACCATGCCGGCGGTCTGGACTCCGGTCCAGCCCTCGTCAACTCGCTCAGCCCAAACTGACATCAGTTCATAACACCCTAGCGATCCGGTGCTTGCGTGTCAACGAGAATCGGCCGGACGGGTAGGGAGGCGGCGGTCAGCCAGGGTGAAAGCGACGAGAGAGAACCGCGAGCCCGTGGCCGTCTTGACACGCTTGCCGAGGCGCTGGTAACGTGACGATGTGAATTCAGTTCGGTCATTGCACCGACCCGATGCCCAGTCGACTGAAGGCGCGCTCGGCCGCCGCTTCGAGGGAAAGGTCGCGTTCGTGACCGGGGGAGCCTCCGGGCTCGGGCGCGCCGCCGCGGAGAGGTTCGCGCGCGAGGGGGCCAGGGTCGTCGTCGCCGATCTCGACCGCAGCGGCGCCGAGGCGGTCGCGTCGACCCTGCCCGACGCGCTGGCCGTCGAGGTGGATACGGCCGACGCAACCAAGGTCGACCGCTCGTTCGAGGTCGCGCTCGATGCCTTCGGCCTGGTCGATGTGATCTTCAACAACGCGGGCATCGTCGGGCCGCAGATGCCCCTGCACCAGACCACCGACGACGCGTGGCGGCGGGTGATGGCGGTCAACGCCGACGGAGCGTTCCACGTCCTGCGCCGAGGCCTGGCCGCCATGCTCGACGGTCGGGGCGGAGCCATCGTGAACACCTCGTCCTCCACGGGGCTGGCCGGCAAGCCCAACATGACGCCGTACAGCTTCTCCAAGGCCGGCCTCGTCGGGCTCACCCGCGCGGCCGCGATCGAGTACGCGGGGCACGGGATCCGCGTGAACGCGGTCGCGCCCACGGCGGTGATGACCGACCTGGTCGCGGGACACATCGCGCGAGCGCCCGACCCCGACGCGATGCGCCGTCTGCTGGAGACGCAGACACCCATACCCGGGATGCCGACCCCTGAGGACGTGGCCGCCGTCGTCGCCTTCCTGGCCTCGGACGACGCGCGCTGGATCACCGGCCACACGCTGCCGATCGACGGAGGCTTCCATGCCCAGTGAGACGTACGAACCGACGAGCACACCGGACGGAATCCTTCGCCGTCCCGAGGTGGACCCCGACTTCCTGAAGGACGCGACCTGGGACGGCCGATTCCATTACTCGTACGTCCCTCCGCCGGCTGCCGGGCTCCGACTCCCACCCGAGGTACGCCTTCACTCGGCGTTCGACCTCGAGATCGACCCGGTCACCTACCAGGTCCTGCGCAACCGGTTCTGGAGCATCAACCTCGATCACTCCGACACGATCCGGCGCGTCTCCGGCTCGCCGGTCATCGTGTACATGGACGACTTCAACACGGCCCTACTGACCGAGACCGCTGATCTGCTCATGGCCGGGCCCTCGATCCAATGGTTCGCCGCGCTGGGCGATCTGCCGATCAAGTGGACGATGGAGAACCGGGGGCAGAATCCCGGGATCGGGGAGGGCGACGTGTTCTTCCACAACGACCCGTGGATCGGCTGCACGCACGCCATGGACGTCGGCATGTTCGCGCCGGTGTTCCACGAAGGCCGGATCTTCTCCTGGATCTTCAGCCAGTGCCACGTCGGCGACGTCGGCGGTCCGTTCCCCGGAAGCTTCAACCCGCTGGCCAACGATCTCTACGAGGAGCCGGCGCTCGTCCCTCCGATTAAGCTCGTCCGTGGGGGCGAACTCCAGCTCGACGTCCTCGAGATGCACACGCGCAAGAGCCGAACGCCGGACCACCTCGCGCTCCAGATGCGCAGCCAGATGGCCGGCATCCACACCGTGCAGGCGCGCATGGCGGAGGTCCTCGCCGAGTACGGGGCCGCGACCGTGAAGGGAGCGATGCGCCGGATGATCCGCGACTGCTCGGCGGCGATCGGCGAACGTCTGGAGCGGATCCCGGACGGCGAGTGGTCCGAGCGCTTCTACATGGCCGGCCTCGGCGCGGAAGACCGCGCGGCCCATCGGTTCAGTTGCCGCATCCGCAAGCAGGGCGACCGACTCGTCGTCTCCAACGAAGGCACCGATCCCCAGTACAAGGCGGCCAGCAGCGCGTACGGCTCGTGGCGTTCAGGAGTGCTCGTCGCGGTTGGGAGCTTTCTCGGCTGGGACCAGCTGCTCTGTAACGCCGGGGCGCTCGACCACGTGAGTTTCGAGCCGACGCCGGGAACGTTGAGTGTCGCGACCTATCCCGCCGCCACCACCGGCGTCGGCGGGAACACCGCGGCCGTCTATCTCAGTGCGTTCACTGTCTCGAAGATGCTGATGTCGGGGCCCGAGGATCTCGCGCGCCGGGCCAACGGCGCCGGCGGCCAGTCGATCCCGAGCTTCTGGTTTGGCGCCGGCAACGATCGCCGAGGGCAGTTCGTGGTCCAGCCCCCGGGCGACGTCGTGGCGGGAGCGCTCGGCGCGTTTCCCGATCGCGACGGCGTCGACGTCGGCGGCGCCTGGTGGTGGCCGAACAACCCGTCGGGCAACACCGAGGAATGGGAGGACGCGCTGCCGGTCCTGTACCTGTATCGGCGCGAGCGACAGGGCAGCGGTGGGCCGGGACGGTGGCGGGGCGGCAACGCGCTCGAGACGGCGATTGTGCTCCACAAGACGGACGAAATGATGGTCCAGCTCGTCAGCCTGGACAACGCGATCAACTGCGCACTCGGCCTGGGTGGCGGACTGCCGGCTCATCCCGGCGACTATCGCTTCCGCGCCGCCGGGTTGCCGCGCGATCGACTTGCCGCCGGCGTCCTGCCCGGCACGCCGGACGCCCTCGAACGCGACGTCGGAGGGCTCACGCGGATGTTCGCCAAGGAGGTCACGATGATGCACCCCGGCGACGTGTTCGTCGCCCAATACTGTGGCGGCGGCGGGTTCGGCGACCCGCTCACCCGCCGCCCCGAGCTGGTCGCCGCCGACCTGAGCGCGGCGGCCATCACCCCGGAGGATGTGCGCACGCTCTATGGCGTCGTCCTCGATGACACGGGCGCCGCCGATCTCGACGCCACCAACGCGCTCCGGTTGAAGCTGCGTGCCGACCGTCTCGCCCGCGCGCGCCCCCCGGCGGCCCCGGACGAGGCGAGTCTCGATCCCGAGGGCTACACAGGGTCCGCGGGGGGCGCCGTCGGCTTCGGACCCGCGTCGGACGGCGAGGAGCACTGGGGATGCGTCGACTGCGGCCGCGGCCTGGCCCCGATCGACCAGAACTACAAGCACGGCGCGGCTCAGCTCGAGCGAGCCCCGCAGGAGATCAGTCCCCGTCAGTACCTCGACCCGGGCGAGTTCTGCGACGACGCGTTCGTCGTCCGCGAGTTCCTCTGCCCCGGATGCGGCGTGACGCTGGCGACCGAGCTGTGCAAGCCCGACGACCCGCCAGTGCTCGACGTGAGGCTCACCCTGCGCGCCCAGGTGACGGCATGACGAGCGCCGGACTGTCCGTCGGCGTCGACATCGGGGGGACGTTCACCGACTGCACGATCATGCACGGCGGGGGGCGGATCACGACCGGGAAGTCGCCGACCACGCCGGATGATCGCTCCCGCGGATTCTTCGACGCGATCGCGAGCGCGGCGGTGAACATGGGCTCGACGCTCGAGTCGGTGATGGAGCGCTGCGATCTGCTCGTTCACGGGACGACGACGGGGACGAACGCGATCGTCGAGCGTCGTGGCGCCGCCACCGGATTGCTCGCGACGCGCGGGCACGACGACGCAATGTTCATCATGAAGGGACAGGGGCGCACGTCCGGCCTCTCGCCCGATGAGGCGCTCGACGTCCATTCGACCTACCGCCCCGAGCCGCTCGTGCCGCGCGCGATGGTTCGCCCGATCACCGAGCGGATCGACGTCGACGGCGAGGTCATCGTGCCGCTGGACGAGGCGGAGGTGCGCGACGCGGTCAGCGAGCTGGTCGCGGCCGGAGCGGCGGCCCTCACGATCAGCTTCCTGTGGTCGACGGTGAACCCGGCTCACGAGCAACGCGCGCGGGAGATCGCGGCCGACGTGGCGCCGGAGCTCTTCATCTCTTGCGGCTCGGATCTCTCGACTCGAACCGGCGAGTACGAACGGACGACGACGGCGGTCATGAACTCGTACATCGGACCGCTGATGCTGGAGTACGTCGATCGGATCCAGGCCGGGGCACGGGAGCGCGGCTTTCGGGGCTCGGTCCAGTTCGCACAGTGCGCCGGCGGCGCGATCACGAGCGCCGAGGCGCGCCGTTCCCCGGTCCGGACGGTCCATTCCGGTCCGGTCGCCGGCACGATCGCGATGGCGGGCATCGCCCAGAGGTCTTCGCTGCCAAATGTCATCGCCGTGGACATGGGCGGCACGACATTTGACGTCAGCGTGATCCACGAGGGCCGTGCGCTCCAGCGCGACATCTCGATCTTCGAGCGCTACGCGATGGCGCTCCCGATGCTCGACATCGAGTCGATCGGAGCCGGTGGAGGGAGCATCGCCTGGATCGACGAGGTCGGGCGGTTGAACGTCGGCCCACGGAGCGCCGGAGCCCGACCGGGCCCGGCGTGCTACGGGTTCGGCGGAACCGACGCGACGGTCACGGACGCCGACGTCGTCCTTGGCCTCGTCGATCCGGACAACTATCTCGGCGGACGGATGCGGCTCGACCGCAGCCTGGCGGAGGAGGCCGTGGATCGCCTCGCCGCCCACCTAGGCATGAGCCGGCATGAGACAGCCGCGGGCATCTCCACCGTGGTCGACGCGAAGATGGCCGACCTCGTCCGGCGCATGAGCCTGCTGCGCGGGCTCGATCCGCGGAACTTCGCGTGCGCCGCGTTCGGCGGCGGCGGTCCGCTCCACGCACCGGCCGTCGCGGCGCAAGCCGCGATCTCGAGGGTGGTCGTCCCGCTCCCGCATGCCGCCTCGGTGCTGTCGGCGTACGGCGCCGCGACGTCGGACGTCGTTCACGTCGTCCAGCGGTGGCGTGTACTCAAGCTACCGCTGCCGGGCGCCACCGTGGAGGACATCTTCGCCGCGCTGGAGAGCGAGGCGCACGACAAGTTCGTGAGCCAGGGCATCGACACGGCGGCCGTGGCCCTCGAGCGTTCCGTGCGGATGCGCTTCTCGATGCAGATCCACGACGTCGAGGTAACGGTGCCGCCCGGGCGAATCGACGACGGCGCCGTGGAGTTGATCGACCAGCGCTTCGAGGAGGTCCACGAGCAGCTGTTCGGTCGCGGCTCCGGAGACCGCACTGGGGGCATCGACTTCACCGCGTTCCAGGTTCGTGCGACTGCGAAGACCGGGAGGGTGGAGCTGATGTCGGTGCCGCGACGCGAAGTCCCTCAGCGCTCCCGTCCCGTCTACTGGTCGGAGCTGCGCGACGTCCGTGACACGCCGGTCTACGAAGAGGTCCCGCCGGCCTCGATCGATGGCCCGGCGCTGATCGAGTTGCCGGATACGGTCATCGTCGTCCGCCCGGGTCAGCGGGGTGAGCCCGACCCGGCCGGAAACTACGTTCTCGACCTCGAGGCGCCGGCACCATGACCGCCGCGCGATTCGAGGGCAAGGTCGCGCTGGTCACCGGCGGCGGTTCGGGAATCGGCGAGGCGATTGTGCACCGCCTGGCAGCCGAGGGCGCCGGCGTCGTCGTGATGGACGTACAGGCGGAGGCCGCCGAGCGCGTGGCAGGCGAGATCCCGTCCGGGAGCCCGTTCGTCGGCGATGTCACCGATCCGGAAGCTTCGGAGCGGGCGGTGGCGCACGCCGTCCAGACGTTCGGTGCTTTGCACGTTGCCGCCAACATCGCCGGGATCGGCGGGCCGCTGATCAGCGCGGAGGAGTACCCGATCGAAGACTGGCGGAAGGTGATCGACATCAACCTCAGCGGCGTCTACTACAGCATGCGCGCGGAGCTTGGCCACATGCTCGCCGCCGGGACCGGCTCGATCGTCAACATGGCGTCGATGTTCTCGGTCGTCGCCCGCGACTCGATGGTCGCGTACGTCGCGGCCAAGCACGGAGTGCTCGGCATCACCCGCGCGGCGGCGATCGACTGCGCCGGGCGGGGCGTGCGCGTCAACTGCGTGGGACCGGCGGTGATCAGGACCCCGCTGCTGGCGGCCTCGCTGGATCAGGCCGGCGCCGACTACCTCGCTTCGCTCAACCCGTTCGGTCGGCTGGGCGAGCCCGACGAGGTCGCCGCGCTCGTATCCTGGCTCGCCTCCGACGAGGCGTCGTTCGTGAGCGGGAGCTTCTACGCCGTGGACGGCGCGTTCACCGCACGATGAGTCTCCGTGATCGTGTCGTCGTTGTGACCGGAGCCGCCCAGGGGCTGGGCGCGGCCATCGCGGCCGCCGCGGCCGACGCCGGCGCCACGGTGATTGGCGCCGATCTCGTCACGACAGCGCCGGACGAGCGGGTCACGATGCGCGAGCTCGACGTGACCGATGAGCGCCAGTGGGACGCGTTCGCCGATTGGCTGCGCCGCGAGCACGGCGCCTGCCATGGCCTCGTCAACAACGCCG
>Ga0335080_10003301_pt1 | contig 16305 bp, 17 predicted proteins | sample Lox_Sample_34_FD_206720 | JGI IMG/M metagenome (GOLD analysis project Ga0335080, IMG submission 206720) | Soil microbial communities from Loxahatchee National Wildlife Refuge, Florida, United States - Lox_Sample_3.4 | ecosystem: Environmental > Terrestrial > Soil > Wetlands | place: USA...
GCGGCAACCATCGTCGTCTTCTCTTTCATGATCTCTCCCTTCGCGCGAGTGATGTCATCCTCCCGGCACCGCTCGGAGCAGTCATCGGCGGCGGCACCGATCAGGGCTGCGGTTTCACCCCGATCCCCGGTCCCGCGCCGTCCCTGACGTAGTTCTCCGCAGGCGCGATCAGGGCCCCCGCGGAGTCCCGCGCACCGCCGTTGAGGCATCCTGAGCAACGCGTCAGGTACGGGTTGCAAGTAGAGCGAAGCTCCCCCGGCGAGGTGCCGGCCAATTGACCCTCCCACCCCTCGCCGGAGTAGGGGACGAAAGCGACACCGACCCGAGCGAAGGTCACAAGGGCTCGCGAACAGCGGGCCCTTTTTTTGTGCTGCGCCCGCCGGATAGCGTCCCGGGTCATGCAGGCTCTCCTGTGCGACTTCTACGAGCTGACCATGGGCGAGAGCTACCTCGCCGAGGGGATCGACGAGCGTCCGGCAACGTTCCAGCTCTTCTGCCGCAGTCTGCCGGCCGGCTTCGGCTACCTCGTCGCAGTCGGCGTCGACGAGGCGCTGGCGTTCCTCGAGGAGCTCAGCTTCAGCGAGGACGACCTCGCCTACCTGGAGACGACCGCCGTGTTCCGGGAGGACTACCTCGCCCGGCTGCGCGAGCTCCGCTTCTCGGGTGAGGTCCGCGCGATGCCCGAGGGGACGATCTTCTTCCCCGACGAGCCCGTGCTCGAGGTCACGGCGCCGCTGCTCGAGGCGCAGCTCGTCGAGACCGCCCTGATCAACAGCGTCCACTACCAGTCGCTGGTAGCGACCCGCGCCGCCAGGTGCGTCGGGGCGGCTGGCGGCCGGAGGCTCATCGAGTTCGGGCTGCGCCGGGCCTACGGGGGCGAGGCAGGCGTCGGGGTGGCACGGGCAAGCTATCTGGCGGGCTTCGACGCGACGAGCGACGTCCTGGCCGGTAAGCGCTACGGCATCCCGGTCGCGGGGACGATGGCCCACTCGTTCGTCGAGTCGTTCCGCGACGAGACCGAGGCGTTCCGTGCCTACACGCGCTCCTACCCCGAGGGAAGCACGCTCCTGATCGACACCTACGACACCGTCGAGGGCGCCCGTCGCGCGGCAATGGTCGCGCAGGAGCTCGAGGTGCAGGGGCGCCGGCTGGGAGCGGTCCGCCTCGATTCGGGCGACCTGATCGAGCTCAGCCGCCGCGTCCGCACGGTGCTCGACGAGGCCGGGCTGGAGGACGTGACGATCTTCGTGAGCGGGAACCTCGATGAGCACGAGATCGCCCGGCTGCTCGCGGCGGAGGCTCCGATCGACGGCTTCGGAGTGGGATCGCGTCTCGCGGTGTCGGCCGGGGCCCCGTTCATCGACCTGGTCTACAAGCTGGTCGTGTTCGACGGTCGGCCCGTGCTCAAGCTCTCCGCCGACAAGGCGACACTGCCCGGCTCGAAGCAGGTCTGGCGGCGAAGCGTCGGCAACCGCTTCGTCGGGGACGTCGTGACACTGGCCGGCGAGCCCGCACCGGTCGAGGCTCTGCCGCTGCTCGAGCAGGCCATGGCCGGCGGGAAGCGGCTTCGCCGAGCGTCGCTCGAGACGGCCCGCTGTCGCGCGGCCTCGCAGCTCGCGTCGCTCGCGCCGGAGCACCGGGCTCTCGACGCTCGCCCCTATCCGGTCGAGATCGGCCGCGGTGTAGAGGAGCTTCGACGCGCGGTCGCGGAGGGGCTCCGTAGTTCTCCGTCGGGAGGATGAGGCTGCTACGGATGCCCGTCCTCGCATGAGCAGGCGACGATCGCTGCATGAGTCCGACCTTCTCGCTCGGACGCATCTGGGGCGTCCGGATCGGCATCAATTGGAGCTGGGCGATCATCTTCGGCCTGATCCTCTGGTCACTGGGCACCGAGGTCTTCCCGGCCCAGGACCCGGGCCTCGGAGGCGGCACCTACGCGGCCATGGCCTTCGTCGCCGCGCTTCTGTTCTTCGCCTCACTGCTGCTCCACGAGCTCGGCCACGCGGTCGTGGCGCGGCAGGAGGGGATGGAGATCGAAGGGATCACGCTCTGGCTCTTCGGGGGTGTTGCCAGCTTCCGGGGTGAGTTCCCGAGCGCGGGCGCGGAGTTCCGAATCGCCGTTGCGGGACCGGTCGTGACGACCGTGATCGGAACCGCCTTCGTCGTCCTTGCCGCCGCCGGGCACCTTCCGACCGGGATCGACGGCGTCGCGCTGTGGCTCGGCTACATCAACTTCTTCCTGCTCGCCTTCAACCTCCTGCCCGCGCTTCCGCTCGACGGCGGGCGGGTGCTGCGCTCCGCGCTCTGGGCCTCCAGAGGCGACTTCGCCTGGGCGACAACCGTCGCGACCTCACTCGCGCGGGGGTTCGCCGTCCTGATGATCGCGGGCGGCCTGCTCTTGCTCGCCGGAACCGGCGCAGTCGGCGGACTCTGGCTCGCGCTCATCGGCTCGTTCCTCCTCACCGCCGCCTCGTCGGAGAGCCGCAGCCTTGCCCTCCGAAGAGCCCTGACGGGACTGAAGGTGCGGAATCTGATGATCGACCAGCCGGTCACCGCCGACCCCGGTCAAACCCTGCGCGAGTTCGTCGACGGCGTCGCAGGCTCGGCCCGCTACACCGCCTACCCGGTGGTCTTCGCCGGCGAGGTGATCGGCGTCTTGCCGCTCGCGCGCGTACTCGGCCGACCGCGCGAGGAATGGGATTGCACGACTGTCGGCAAGTGCATGCTCGCCCCCGACGAGGTGCCGATGCTCACCGAGGACGAGGATGCCCTCGACGGGCTTTTCGACCTGAGCTCAGGCGATCTCCACCGCGGCCTCGTCGTCGACCACGGGCGAGTGACCGGCTTCATCTCGATCACGGACATCGCCCGCCTGCTCGACACCTCGCGGGCCGGCCCCCGAAGGCACGCGGCCCGGCCAGGCTAGCGCAAGCGGGCCCACGCCTGAACAACCTCGTCGGACCTGGAACTCCAGCTACGCGTCGATCGCGGCACGGGCGACAACCGGATTGACCGAGCTCAGGGCCAGTCGCGTGGCGCGATCGAGGGAACGGGCGGCAGCCGGGGTGAGGACGTCGCAGACGAAGTCCCAGTGGAGCGAGACGTGGTCGTCCGGGACGGGCGGGGCGACGAACGCGAGCCCGCCGTCGCTCCAGCGCGCCGATCGCTCGACCGGAGCTCCGAGGCGAAGCTCGCCCCCTTCGTAGAGGAGCGGACGCGCGAGGACCGTTGCGGTATCGCCGTTCACCGAGAGCACCCGGGCGGGCGTCGTCCGGCACTGGTCGAGGATGCGAAGCGGCTCGTCGACGATGCCGGTGCGGATCAGGCCGAGCCACGGGTAGACGGCAAAGACGTGGAAGCAGTGGTGCGGCACCGCCCCCGCCAGGGCGGCATCGAAGACGTGCTCGCGCGAGCGGCCGAGCCGTCCGCTGAAGCGCTCGTCGACGTGTCGGGCGAGCGCCCGGCGGTCGACGCGGCCGAGCAGCTCGTTCCCGACCCAGTACGCCTCGACCACCCGCGGGTCGAGCGGATCGCCGATGCCGTTCGAGCCGGCGATCAGCTCGAGGTACGGCCAGGCCCCCTCGAACGTGCGGGCGAGCTCGGCGAGCCCGCCGTCGGACTCGTTTGCGGCCCCGTACTCGAGGAGGGTGCGACGGACGTCGGCGCCACAGAGGCCGAGCGCGTTCGGCGGGTAGGCGTAGCGCGCGAAGAGCAGCGGACCGGCGGTGGCGGTCACGGCCCGGCGGGCTCTGGCTCTGGCACCGGGCTCCGAAGGGCCGCGATCGCGATGACCACCGAGCCGGCGGCGACCATCACCATCCCGAGCGCGCTCACCGTCTTGCCGTCGATCGCGCCCGAAAGCGCGGCTGTGACGAAGGCGCCGAAGACGAGTACCGCCGTCACGTCGATTGCCTGCGCCCGGGCGAGCGCCGCGTACCAGGTGCCGACGTAGGCGGTGAGCAGGAGCCCGGTGAGGAGAACCCACCGCCACTGCTCCGAGTCGAGGCTCGTGAGCCCGCTCCAGCGCCCGGAGACGGCGACCCAGGAGAGGAGGAGGGCCGAGCCGAAGCCCATCCTCGCGGCGGCCAGCAGGGACGGCGAGAGACCCCCGAGCAGGTGCTTCACGAAGACGATCTCGATCGCCCAGAGGAGGGTCGCAGCGAGGATCATCGCCTCGCCCTCCCCGACGGCGATCGTGCCGGCGCTGCCGACGAGCCAGGCCTGGCCGGCGATCAGGAGGGCGATCGCAGCCGCGTGCGGCCAGCCGAAGCGCTCGTGCAGGAGCGGTACCGCGAGCAGCACGACCCAGACGACGAGCGTCTTCTGGATGAAGGAGGCCTGCGTGGCCTCGGCCCTTGCCAGGCCTTCGAAGAAGAGCACGAACGGGATGCTGCCGCCGACGACCCCGACGGCAAGCAGTGAGAGCCACTGCCGCCGGTCCAGGGCGGTCGCCTCTCGCCGGCTGCGGGCACCGCGGCCGGCGAAGAGGATCGCGATCAGCAGGATCCCCGCGACCAGGTTCTTCGCAGTCGTGTAGACGGTGGCATCGCCGAAGTGCCGCACGGCCCGGCCGTTGACCCAGATCGAGACCCCGCTGATGATCGCCGTCGCGAATGCGATGGCCACGCCCGTCGCGCGAGTCGTCATGTCTGTGCACCTCCCTCGGCTCGAAGCTCGGTCGCCGCGCTTGCCGCCTCGGGCTCGAGCACCTCGACCGGGATTCCCAGGTGCAGGAGCAGGTGAGCGCCCGGCTCGGCGTGCGGGACGAACGAGAGCGAGACGACGCAGCCGTCGTCGAGCCGCCCGACACGGGCCGCGCCCTCGTCCCAGGCCTCGTCAAGCACGGCGATCGAGCCGATGCACATCACCAGACCTCGACCGGCTCGAACGGTTCGACCTCGACACTCTCGAGGACGACGCCGGCCGCGTTCTCGGCCTGGGCGTCGTCGTCGAGGACGGCGGCGACCTCGGCTCCCTCGGCGATCGTCCCCCGCGAAGCGTCGGCGAAGTGCTCGCGGAAGTGCTCCTCGGTGAAGTGCGAGAGCGCGCCGAGCCACACCGAGACGCGCGTCACGCGCACGGCCCCGTTCTCGAGGGCTACGGCCTCGACCTTCCTCATCAGGTCGTCCATCAGCGCTCGCTCGTGCACGGTTCCCCCTCTTTCGCCAGCGCTGCGAGATCGGCCAGGATCGCTCGGGCGGCGGGGTCGACGGCGGCTGCGACGGGCTCGGAGAGCCCCCGTCCCGCCGCGAAGTCCTCACCCTCGATGCCGTAGACGACCACGACGGCCGGGAGCCTTCCGAGAGCGCGGGCGAGCTCGATCGCCTCTCCGACGCCGAAGGCGTGCGTCGAGGAGCGGAAGGCACGCGCGGGCACCGGCTCGTCGGTCGCATCGAAGCGATGGAGCGTTCCGGGAGTGACGTCCGAGAAAGCGGCGTCAACGAGCACCGCGGCGTCGGCTCCCTCGATCGCGTCGATCACCCGGCTCGCTTCCTGCTCGCACGAGACGATGCGGACACCCACCGGAGCACGGCCGCGCAGGTGCTCGGCCACCGCAAGCCCGACCCCGTCGTCGCCGCGGTAAGCGTTGCCGACTCCGACCAGCGTGATCATCGGCGCTCGACCTCGAGATCGAGGAAGTGGGTGGCGCAGGAGATGCACGGGTCGTAGTTGCGGATCGTCTGCTCGCAGAGGTCGCGCAGCGGCTCGTCGTCGAGCCGGACGTTGCGGGCGACGACGTCGCGGAGGTCGTCCTCGATCGCACGCTGGTTCTGGGAGGTCGGCGGGACGATCTTCGCGTCGAGGATCGTCCCCTCTGCGTCGAGCCGGTAGCGGTGGTAGAGCAGACCCCGCGGAGCTTCACTCGCGCCGTATCCCGTCCCGGCGACAGGCTCGACCGAAACCGCCGGCGTGTCGGGCTCGTCGTACGCTGCGATCAGGCTCAAGGCCTCGTCGCAGGCGTACACGAGCTCGACGCTGCGGACGACGATGCTCCTGAACGGGTCGCGGCACTCGCGTCCGAGGCCCGCCTCGGCGGCAACCTCCCGGGCAAGCGGCGACAGCCGGTCGTAGCTCAGCGTGTAGCGGGCGAGCGGCCCGCACAGATACGTGCCCCGCTCGCGGAGCCTCGAGTGCAGGGCATTCGAGCGCTCGACGTGCAGCTCCTCGAAGTGTTCGTCGTACTCGGCGACGCCGATGTCGAGACCCCGGTCCGAGACGATCCGACCGCGCTCGATCGCGTACTCGGCGGGCTGGGAGAGTGCGACCAGCTCGCATTCCACCGTCCGCTCCGGGAAGTCGAACCCGGCCGTCCAGCGGACGGTCTCGAGGGCCGCCTCACGGGCGCGCTCGAGCGGCTCGACCATCGCCCCGAGCTCGCGGCGGGTCGGCGCGCGGTAAAAGCCGCCGACGCGGACGTTGATCGGATGGATCTCACGGCCGCCGACGAGCGTCATCAACGCGTTCCCGGTCTTCTTCAGCGCCAGACCGCGCTCGACGGCCGCCGGCGCGTCCCGCGCGAGCTCGACTGCGCCGGTGTAGCCGAGGAAGTCGGGCGCGTGGAGCATGTAGACGTGCAGCGCGTGGCTCTCGATCCATTCGCCGCAGTAGAGAAGCCGCCGGAGGATCCGGATCGGATCGGGCAGGGTGGCATTGCAGAGACTCTCCAGGGCGTTTGCTGCGCTCGTCTGGTAGGCGACCGGGCAGATCCCGCAGATCCGCGCGGTGATATCAGGCGCCTCGGCGAACCCACGGCCGCGCAGCAGCGCCTCGAAGAACCGCGGCGGCTCGAAGATGCGCAGCTCGACGTGCTCGACCCGTTCGCCGTCGAGCCTGACCGTCATCGCTCCCTCACCCTCGACCCGGGCGAGGTAATCGGTGCGAATCGTGCGGCGCTCACTCACGGCCGGCCGCCTTCCGGAACGGCTCCGACGCAGCGTTGAAGGTCGAGAACACCCGCTCGACCCCGCCCTCCGAGAGCCCCTGCCTGCGGAGGAGCGGGATCAGGGCGGCCGTGTTCGGAGTCTCCATCGGCCCGAAGCACCCGTAGCAGCCGCGGTTGTAGGCCGGGCACAGCGCGCCACAGCCGGCGTGCGTCACCGGCCCGAGGCACGGCGTCCCGTGGGCGACCGTCACACAGACCGTCCCGCGCTGCTTGCACTCGGTGCAGACGCTCGTCGACGGGATGCCCGGCTTGCGTCCGTGCAGGAAGGCGGTCACCACCTCGACCAGCTGACGCTTGTCGATCGGGCAGCCGTGCAGCTCGAAGTCGACCTGCACGTGGGCGGAGATCGGAGTCGAAGTCGCGAGGGTCGAGATGTACTCGGGTGACGCGTAGACGACGTCGACGAACTCGCGCACGTCGGCGAAGTTGCGAAGCGCCTGGACGCCGCCGGCTGTCGCGCAGGCACCGATCGTGACCAGCGCCTTCGACGAGCGCCGCACTTCCCGGATCCGCTCCGCGTCGTGGGCGGTCGTCACCGAGCCCTCGACCAGCGACAGGTCGTACGGCCCTTCGACGAACGCGCTCGTCGCCTCCCGGAAGTCGGCGAGCTCGACCGCGCCAGCGAGCGCAAGGAGATCGTCCTCGAGATCGAGCAGCGAGAGCTGGCAGCCGTCGCACGACGCGAACTTCCACACTGCGAGCCTGGGCTTCGGCGCATTCACAGTTCGCGCGCCTCCATCCAGGGCGCGATCTCGGGGTAAGCGTAGACGGGGCCGTCGCGGCAGATCAGCGTCGGACCGAGCTGGCAGTGGCCGCAGAGGCCGATCCCGCAGTCCATGTGGCGCTCCATCGACACCTGGATCCTCTCGGGCGCTACGCCGCGCGCGATGAGCGCGTCGATCGTCGTCCGCATCATGATCTCCGGCCCGCAGACGAACGCCGTCACCTGCTCCGGCCGAAGCTCGGCCCGCGAGACGAGCTTTGCGACGAATCCGACCGCACCGCCCCACTCCTCGCCGGCAGCGTCGACCGTGACCTCCACATCGATCGTCCGCCGCCAGTCGTCGAGCTGGGCTACGTAGAGGAGATCCTCCGGTGTCCGCGCCCCGTAGAGGAGGCTCACGTGCTCGTACTCCTCGGCCCGCGAGAGGGCGTGGAGCACGACGGGGCGAAGCGGCGCAAGGCCGATGCCCCCGGCGACGACGACGACATCTCCGCCGGCCGCCTCCTCGACGGGCCACGACGATCCGAACGGACCGCGCAGCCCGAGCACCGATCCCGGGTCGGAGGCGCAGATCGCGCCGCTCACCGCGCCCACTGCGCGGACCGTCAGCACGACCGGGGTCGGGACGCCGGGCGGTCCGCTGACCGAGATCGGCACCTCGCCGATCCCGAACGCGTACACCATCATGAACTGCCCCGGGCCGATGACCGGCGCGGCCCCGGCCAGAGGCTCGAGCGTCAGCGTCCACGTGTCCACGGTGTCCTGCTCCCGAGCGGCGACCCGGAAGGGGAGCGGCGTCATCACGCCGACGCCCGGGGCGCTAGCTGCGATTGCCGTCGCCATAGAGGTCGAGGAGGCGCAGCCGCGTCCACTGGAGGCGTTCGATCAACACCTGTGCGAAGCGGCTCATCAGGGCGTAGCCGAGTGCGGGATCCGCATCGCACTTCCCACGCAGGCAGGCGCCGTCGAAGGCTGTTGCACGGACGGTGGTCAGCGCACGCGCGTCGAAGTGCCAGCGGTAGGGCTCGAAGAGCCACGACCAGCCGATCACCTCACCGGCCTCGATCGTCTCGATCATCACCCCGCCCCGCGTGGGGACGAACGTCTCCAGCGCGACGCTGCCGTGGCGAACGACGTAGAAGGTGTCCGCGGGGTCACCCTCGCGGAAGAGGTTCTGGCCAGCCGCGAAGCGCACGTTCCCGGCGCATCCGGCAAGCGTCTCGAGCTCGTGCGAGCCGAGCCCTCCGAAGAAGGGCACCTCTGCGAGCAGGTCCTCAAGCTGCTGCATCCTGGGCTCCTTTCACATGCTGGGCTCCTTCCGTCGCGCGGATCGCCGCGACCTCTTCGGTGATGTCGATCCCGACCGGGCACCAGGCGATACAGCGGCCGCAGCCGACGCAGCCGGAAGAGCCGAACTGGTCGTGCCAGGTGCCGAGCTTGTGCGTCATCCATTGCCGGTACCGCGAGCGTCCCGACGGCCGGATGCTGCCCCCGTGAATGTAGGAGTAGTCGACCGAGAAGCACGTGTCCCAAACGCGCCAGCGGGATGATTCCTCGCCGGCGAGGTCGGTCTCGTCCTCGACCGCCGAGCAGAAGCACGTGGGGCACACGAGCGTGCAGTTGCCGCACGTCAGGCAGCGTTTTGCCACGTCGTCCCAGCGCGGATGGTCGAGGTTCCGGGCTAGCAGCTCGCGAAGGTCCCAGGCCTCCATCGTCCGCCCCATCTTCGCCTCCGCAGACTCGATGCTGGCGCCGGCGGCACGCTGGTCGGCCTCGACGGCCGGCCGCGACGGCAGCGCGGCGAGGACCTCGGCGCCCCGGTCGCTTCCGGCCTCGGCGAGAAACCGGTGCTCGCCGTCGAGGATCTCGGTCAATGCCAGGTCGTAGCCGGCCTCAACGCCGGGGCCTGTACCCATCGACGTGCAGAAGCAGGTGCCGGCGGGTTCGAAGCAGTTAACCGCGACGAGGAACGCCCCTGCCCGTCGTGCGGCGTAGTCGCGGTCGGCATGGGCACCACCGGTGAACACACGATCCTGGATCTCGATCGCGTGCAGCTCGCACGAGCGCACGCCGACGAACGCGAGCGGCGTCTCGTCGAGGGGCTCCTCGGCGACGGAGCCATCTCGCTGCCCCTTCCAGAGCCGGATCCGCGGAGGGAACAGGTACCGCTTCCACGAATGCGGCCCGACCGCGTACCCGAAGCGCGCCTCGTCGGAACGGCGCTCGAGCCGGTAGCTCCCGCCGTCCTGCCTGTCCGTCCAGCCGATCGGCAGCTCGGCAGCCGAGTCGAGGTCGTCGTAGACGATCGCGCCGTCACGCACGGTTGGACCGAGGACGCGATACCCGCGCACACACAATGCATCGACCAGCTGGTCGAGTGCATCCGGCACGATCACCACCTGGCGCGTCTCGGTCAGACCATCCTCCGGTGTCGAACTCTGTCAGATCGTCGCCGCCGGCGGCGGTCACGGGCATCGTGGAAGCTCCGCGGCCGGCTTCGGCTTTCCCGCAGCCGCGCCGCGATCTCCGTGCGATCAGACGCGCGAGGACACTGTCCCTGCCCTCCGTCCCGCGTCGGTCTTCGCTGACCGTCGGGTTGGTGGTTCCCCGCACCGGCCCGTTCTCGACCTCGAGCTCAGGGGACGATCGTGACGAGCGTGCCGATCGGCGTGTAGGGCCAGATCTCGCCGGCGGTCGAGATCGGCGTCTCGACGCAGCCCACGCTCTGCGGGAAGCCGTAGGTCGCGCGGTCGAAGCCGTGGATCGCCTCGCCGCCGTTGAAGTACGAGATCCACTTGATCCCGGGGTCGACGTAGCGGCTACCGTCGGGATTCTGGCCCCGCATCGTCCCCACCGGGATATGCTCGAAGACCGCGTGCGTCCCCAGGGGAGTCGGCGCGGCGGGGACTCCGGTGTTGACGCGCGTCGTCAGGATCGTCTGACCGTCGTTCCACAGCATCAGCGTCTGCGGGACGCTCCGGCGGACGAGTACGTAGCTGTAGGAATGGGCGGTCTCCCCCTTGAGCGCAGCCGAGATCAGCGTGTGCCAGACGATCGGCCCCGGGATCCCGTCCACGTCGAGGTTGTGGTCGGACTCGAACGCCATCACCGCGCCCTGCGTCATCCTCGTCCAGCTGTTCGGCCGCCAGAGCGCCTTCAGCTCGGCGGGCGTATCCGCGTAGCGCCAGGTGAAAGTCCCGGCAGGCGCGTGGAGCGCAGCCTGCTTCTGGGCAATCGCCGTCGCCGCGACCGGGCTGCCGGACGGTTGCCAGCTGAGCGGCAGGTAGCCGAGCTGGCTCAGCAGCTGCTGGAGGCGGAGCGTCGAGCCGACCGGGATGCTCCAGGTGAGCTTCTGGAGCGTCTGCGTCTCGGTCGGCGTGAGCACTTCGGTTGGCGCCGGGAGCGTGATGGTCACGTGGCGCCCGAGCGCGAAGCCCGAGCCGGTCGGGAAGAACGTCAGCGTGTTCGGCGAGCTCACCGCCCAGGTGCCCGGCGTCGGCGGGTCGAGCTTCGGCCGCACCGCCCCGAGCACCGTCTGTACAGGACGGGAGAAGGTGAGGCGAATCGAAGTCGAGGGCTGGATCGTCGTTCCCGGCGAGGGCGCGACGAGCGCCTGCAGGTGACTCCCCGTCGGGAACCAGCTCACCTTCACCGGCGGCGAGAGCGTCTCCCAGGACCGCGCCGCGACCGCGACGGTGAGCACGCCGAACCGGTTCGGGCCGATCGCCTGCAGTCCGGTCGCGAGGACCTTCCGCGGCTTCGCGAACCGGAGGCTCTCCTGCTTGAACCCAGGCAGGTCGAGCCGCACGAGGCTCGCCGGGACGTCGAAGGCGAGATCGACCGGAGCGCCGGGCGCGAGATGGAGCAGCGTGGCCCGCACGCTCGTCTCGGGCGTGGTCAGGGTGGTCTGGATCTTCTCGGTACCACCGACGAGCCAGGAGACCCACGAGGCGCGGCGGACCGTGGCGGAGACGTAGAGCCGCTCGCCGGCTGAGAGCTTCCCGACGGGCGTGATCTTCCCGCCCCGAAGCGTCACCGGCACCGAACGTCCCTGCGCGTTGTGCGCGGTGACGCTCTCGACCTGCTCGCCGAACGGGGCCGTCTGCAACCCCGCGAGAGCCTGCGGGTCGGTGACGATCCGGGCCGAGGGCCATTCGACTCTGAGCGCGATCAGCCCTGCGACCGCCACCAGCACGATCGCGAGCAGCGCCAGCGCCGGCGCCCGGCGAGAGCTCCTTCTCCGCCTTTGCGACGGATACTGGCTGTACGACCCCCTCCGCTTCGACACGGCTCTTAAGGGTGCCAGTCGCGGCAGCGGACGGCGAGGATCCGTCCGCGACCGCAACGAGAATCCCCGCCGTGAAGCCGTCCCTAGACTCCGCAGTGATGAGCGGGAGCGTCCCCGAGAGCGCGCCGGCGACCGCCGAGGAGCCTGCCCGGAGGCCCGGTGTCCTGCCCGCCCAGGATCTGCGCCGAGCGATCCAGGGCGAGTGGATTCGATCGGAGCTCTACCGCATCCCGCCCGACAGCGTCCAGCCCGCGAGCCTCGACCTGCGCCTCGGCGAGTACGCATGGGCGCTCCGGTGCAGCTTCCTGCCGGATGCGGGGTCGAAGGTCGAGGACAAGATCGCCGACATCGCCTTCCAGAAGATCGACCTCCGGGACGGTGCCGCGCTCGAGCGCGACCGCCCCTACCTCGTGCCACTGATCGAGGAGCTCGCGCTGCCGCCCGAGATCCGCGCGAAAGCCAACCCCAAGAGCTCGACCGGCCGGCTCGACGTCTTCACGCGCGTGATCGCCGACGGGAACCCGTCCTTCGACGAGATCCCGTTCGGCTATCGCGGGAAGCTCTACCTCGAGGTGGTACCGCGGTCGTACGCGATCCACGTCAAGACGGGCCTCGCTCTCAACCAGCTACGGCTCTTCACCGGCGATGCCCGGCTGCGCGACGACGACATCCGCATCGTCCACGAGGAGTTCCCGCTCCTCTACCTCGACTCGCACCCGCTGCGGGCGTGGGAGCTGACGATCTCGGACGGCCTCTTCCTGAGCGTCGACCTGAGCGGCCCCTCCGACCGTATCGTCGGCTACCGGGCGAAGCGGAACAGCCTCCCGATCGACCTGTCTCGCGTGCACGGCTACGGCTGGCGCGACTACTGGGATCCCGTCTATCCCGAGGCGGGCTCGCGGATGGTGCTCGAGCCCGAGGTCTTCTACCTCCTGCTCTCGGCCGAAGGGGTCTGCATCCCTCCGGGGTTCGCGGCCGAGATGACCGCCTACGACCCGACTGCCGGCGAGCTTCGCACCCACTACGCGGGGTTCTTCGACCCGGGCTTCGGATTCGACCCACGTGGACGGCGACACGGAACACGCGCTGCGCTCGAGGTCCGCGCGCGCGACGTCTCGTTCATGGTCGAGCACCGGCAGCCGATCTGCAAGCTCGCTTTCGAGCGGATGCTCGAGCCGCCCGACGTCCTCTACGGCGAGGATCTCGGCTCGAACTACCAGCGGCAGGAGACGATGCTGAGCAAGCACTTCGTCGAGCAGACGGCGGGCATCGTGCAGATGAGGCTTGCTTAGGAACTCCAGGCTAGCCCACAGCGCGGATCGTCGGCTCGCTCGCCCGCAGCGACCTGGCGACCGCATCGTAGAGCCGTGAGAACGCAACGACGACCTCCGGATCGAACTGCGTTCCCGCGCAGCGGCGGAGCTCGGCGACCGCTTCCGCGTGGCTCATCGCGGGGCGGTAAGGGCGATCCGAGGTCATGGCGACGTACGCGTCGCAGACAGCGATGATCCTGGCCGGAAGCGGGATCGCCGCGGCCGAGAGCCCATCGACGTAGCCCCGACCGTCCCAGCGCTCGTGGGTGGCCCTGACGATCTCCGCCACCTCGCGCAGCGACGGCGCGCCGGCGAGGATCCGCTGGCCGACGACCGTGTGCCGGCGCATGAACCGCCACTCGTCGTCGGTGAGGGCTCCGGGCTTCTGCAGGATCGCGTCCGGGAGAGCGATCTTCCCGATGTCGTGCAGCTCGGCCGCGAGCATGAGCTGCTCGAGCGATTGGCCGGTGAGCCCGAGCTTTGCACCGACGACGATCGAGAACTGCGCCACGCTGTGCATGTGCTCGCGCAGGGCCGGCTCGCGCTCGTGGAGCGCACGCAGGAGCAAGCCGTGACCATCCTCCTGGCCGTGGTAGAGGCTCACCTTCTGGGCATACAGCCGCTCGTCGGCTAGCCGGAGGGCACTCGTCGGGTCCTTTGCCTCGTCGGGAACCACGACCACGCCGTACTCGGCTCCGATGTGGAAGCCGCCGCCGTCCTCGCTGAGCGCAGCTGCACCCGCCTCGACGAGCGCCTCGAGGCGGCTCCGGTCGCCGGTGGCAAGGATGCAGAACTCGTCGCCCCCGAGCCGGAAGGCGCGCCCCTCGGGATGGGAGGCGAGCTCGAGGGCTCCCCCGAGCCGCTCGAGCAGGGCATCGCCGCTCGGATGGCCGTACGTGTCGTTGTAGCGCTTGAAGCCGTTGAGGTCGTAGATCACGAACACTGTTCGCCGGCCGTCGGTCTGCCTGAAGGCGCGGTCGAGCGCGATCATCAGGCTGCGCCGGTTGCCGAGACCGGTGAGCGGATCGGTCAGCGACTGGGTCCTGACCCCGTCGAGTAGCCGCGTGTTCTCCACGAAGCTCAGCCACGTGCGGATGAAGACCGTGAAGATCGCGGCGACGGCGAGGGCGTCGGCGATCGCGTTGTGCCGATGGAACCGCGTCCCGACGAGAACGCCGAGGGCGACCGTGCCGCAGAGAAGCGGAGTCGCCGAGAGGAAGCGGCCCTCGAGCTCGACCGCGTGCTCACGCTCGACCGGCTGCCACGCTGCGACCGCGAGCAAGAGCATCGTCGCGGGCCAGAGCGCGTCGAGCAGGGTCCCCTCCTTGTAGCCGCCGGTCGCGTTCAGGTACAGGAACAGGCTGTCGGCAACGGTGATCAGGCCGAACGCGACCGCGGAGACCGCCCAGGCCCGGCCCGGCCTCCAGCCCGAGAGCGCGAAGACCAGGATCACCATGGCGAGCAGCACGAGGTCGGCCACGGGGTAGGCGAGTCCGACCGTCATCCCCCACAGGCCGCCGTGGGTGTGGTCGAGTACCACCTGCAGCACGATCGAGGCGCTGACCGCAGACACCGCGAGAGCGGCGATCGCCCCGTCGAGCCAGACAGCCCGGTTGAATGTCGAGATGCGGGCCCGGATGAGCAGCGCGAGGGCCGCGTAGCACGCCGGGTAGAAGGAGAGGTAGAAGGCGTCGCAGACCGAGACTCCGGGCGGGCTTCCGCCGTAGAGGAAGTCGAAGCAGATGTCGCCGAGAGCGAAGGAGAGCATCCCGACACCGAGGACGCCCCACGCCGCGCGCTCCTCGCGGGCTGCCGCGGCCCGGAGCAGACAGGCGGTTGCCGCCAGGATCTCGAGCCCGTCGTACACCCACCGCTCGGCGAAGCCGTCGAGCGCGTGGCCGCCGATCCCGAACGCGAGATGGAGGACGAGGAAGCCGAAGCCCAGACTCACCACGACCCGCCAGAGGCGCATGACCGGAGCGCTGGACCACACCAGCGACGGAGTCGGTGAGGCCGCGGCCGCCATCCGCGAGTTGAATCGGCATTTGCGTTGTCGCGCTTGACGAGCATTGGAGGGGTCGCGCGCCGTCGAGTAGGATCGAGGCCGTGAGTGCTGCGACGATGACCACCAATCGAGGGAGCATCGAGCTCGAGCTGTTCGACACCGACGCGCCGAACACGGTCGCGAACTTCGTCAAGCTCTCCCGCGACGGCTTCTACGACGGGGTCGTCTTCCACCGCGTGATCCCGGATTTCATGATTCAGGGAGGCGATCCAACCGGAACGGGAATGGGTGGGCCCGGCTATCAGTTCGAGGACGAGCCGAACGGCCACTCGGTCGACCGCGGCGTGATCGCGATGGCCAATTCGGGACCGAACACGAACGGGTCGCAGTTCTTCATCGTCACCGCCGCGTCGTGCCCGTGGCTGAACGGGCTGCACACGGTGTTCGGCCGCGTCACCTCGGGGATGGACGTGGTGGACGAGATCGGAAGCGCTGCCACCGACGGAGCCGACCGTCCGCTCGACGAGGTTCGAATCGAGTCGGTGCGGATCGAGTCCGCTTCGGTCAGCGGCGGCGACGAGCCGGCCTGACTGCTCCAGCCGCTAGGTTGACCCGGATGGACGGGGGAGCGGGCCACACTGGGCGGCCGGGAGTGATCCTCGCCGTGCTTGCGCTCGCGGGCGGCGCCTACGCCCTGCTGCAGTCGCTCGTCGTGCCGGCGCTGCCGGTCCTGCAGCACGACCTCCACACGACGACGGCGGGCGTCGCCTGGGTCTTCACCGCCTACCTGCTGGCCGCGTCGGTCGCCACCCCGATCGCGGGGCGGCTCGGCGACATGTTCGGGAAGCGGCTCGTTCTCGTGATCGTGCTCGCGGGGCTCGCTCTCGGCAGCCTGCTTGCAGCGGTGGTCACCACCCTCCCGCTGATGATCCTTGCCCGCTCGATCCAGGGCGTTGGCGGAGCGATCTTCCCGCTCGCCTTCGGCATCGTCCGCGATGAGTTCCCGCCAGAACGGGTCGCCGGCGCGATCGC
>Ga0335080_10003304_pt1 | contig 16302 bp, 14 predicted proteins | sample Lox_Sample_34_FD_206720 | JGI IMG/M metagenome (GOLD analysis project Ga0335080, IMG submission 206720) | Soil microbial communities from Loxahatchee National Wildlife Refuge, Florida, United States - Lox_Sample_3.4 | ecosystem: Environmental > Terrestrial > Soil > Wetlands | place: USA...
GAACGGATTCCGCTGCCACGCCGGATCGCCGCGCTGGGCGTGGACACGGCGAGCGTGGACTCCGGCCCGTCGAAGGACTTCCCGGTGCACCGGATCGCGGGCGCGGCCGACGTGCCGGGCTTCGAGAACGTGGCGAACCTGGAAAGCGTGCCCGAGACCGGCGCCTGGATCGTCGCTCTGCCGATGATGATCGCCGGCGGCTCGGGCGGGCCACTGCGAATCGTCGCCCTGCTGCCGTAGTCCTCCGGACGCGATGACGCCCCACCCGCTCGGCATCCACCGCTCGCTCGACCCGCCGGGCACGCTCCCGCAGACGGCGCGGAAGCTCGACGCGGCGCCGCGCGCGCTCGAGAACGAGATCGCGGTCGCGGTGAGGGCGCTCAACGTCGACGCCGCGTCCTTCCGACAGCTGCGCGAGACCGAGCGGGCGACCGGCGAGACGGTGGCCCGGCAGATCCTCCGCATCGTCGCCGAGCGCGGAAAGATGCAGAACCCCGTGACGGGATCGGGCGGAATCTTCCTCGGCGACGTGCGCGAGGTCGGCCCAAAGCACCCCGCCGCGGGAGACCTCCGCCCGGGGGAGCGGATCGCGTCGCTCGTATCGCTGACGTTGACGCCGCTCGCGATCGATCGAATCCACGCCGTGGTGGCCGCCTCCGATCGCGTCGAGCTCGACGGAACGGCGATCCTCTTCGAGCGGACGCTCTGGGCGCGGATGCCCGGCGACTTCCCGGAAGAGGTGGCGCTCGCCGCCTTCGACGTGGCCGGCGCACCGGCGTCCGTGCTCCGGCGCGCGAAGACCGGCCAAACGATCGTCGTCATCGGAACGGGAAAAGCCGGCCTCCTCTGCCTGGCGGCAGGGCGCGAGGCGGTCGGGCCGTCCGGCCGCGTCCTCGCGATCGATCCGTCCGAGGCGGCCTCCGGCCGCGCGCGGGGGCTCGGCTACGCGGACGACGTCCTCACCCTCGACGCGCGCAATCCGGTCGCCGTCCAGTCCGCGATCCGCGACGCGACGAAGGGCGACATGGCGCACCTCGTCGTCAACGCCGTCAACGCTCCCGGCACGGAGATGGCGACCGTGCTCGCGGCGAAGGACGACGGGACGGCCCTGTTCTTCGGGATGGCGACCTCGTTCTCCGCCGCGGCCCTCGGCGCGGAAGGCGCGGCGCACCCGGGCACGCTCCTCATCGGCAACGGCTACGTCCCCGGCCACGCCGAGACGGCGCTCGGGCTCCTGCGGCGCCACGCGCGACTCGCATCGGTCTTCGCGGGCCTCGCGGGCGTCCCGACCCCGTGAGCGGCGCCGCGGCGCGGCTCGCGCGGGTGCTGCTCGGCGCGGGAGCGAAGCGCGTTGCGTTCCTCGGCCTCGCCAAGAACGCCGGCAAGACCACGGCACTCGTGGCCACGCTGCGCGAGCTCCCCGCGCTCGGAATGCCGGCGGGCGCGACCTCTGTCGGCCGGGACGGCGAGGACTTCGACGCGCTCACCGGAGATCCCAAGCCCCGCTTCCATTTCGAGGCGGGCCAGCTCGCGGCCTCGGCCGAGACGACGTTCGACGCGGCCTCCCTCCGGGCGACGCCACTCGAGCGCCTGCCGTTCTCGACGCGATTCGGGCGGGTGGCCGTCGCGCGCGTCGATCGGGCAGGCGAAATCGAGATGATCGGTCCGACGACCGCATCCCAGACGGCCGAGACCGCCTCCGCCCTCGAGCGGCACGGCGCCCGGATCGTGCTCCTCGACGGCGCGTTCGGCCGCCGCGCCTTCGCGTCCGCCCGCGTCGCGGACGGCATCGTCCTCGCGGCGGGAATGTCGGCGGGCGGCACCATCGAGTCGGCGCTCGCGCGGGCGCGCTCCGCCGTGGAACTGGTGACGCTTCCCGCCCCGGCGCGGGGGGCGTCCGTCCGACGTTTCGAGGGCGCGCTCACCGACGAGCTCGTTCACGAAGCGGCGCCGCGTCCGGGAGAGACGCTCGCGGCCCGCGATTTCGCGTCGATCTTTCTGAGCGAGCCCGAGCGGATCCGCCTGCGGGAATCGGAGATCGCTCTCGCGGTCGAGAACCCGGCCCGGCTGCTCGCGGTCACCGCGAACCCGACGGCGCCCGGGCGGCATCCGAAGCCGGCCGCCGAGTTCTTCGAAGCCCTGCAGGGCGTGGTCCCGGCCGCGACTCCCCTCTTCGACCTCGAGGCCGGCCTCGTGCGCGGCGCCTGACGCCCCGCGGACGACGCGACTTCTACCAGCGCAGGCGGAGCGCGGCTCCGTCGGGAATCGGCACGACCTCGACCGCCGTGCGCGGCTCCGCCGGGACGACCACACTTTCCTGGCGATGCCGGCGGACCAGGAAGCGCCCGGTTGCCGTCGCGAAAAGCGCCGCCGTCACGACGTCGCTCGCGAAGTGCGCGCGGTCGTTGATGCGGTCGCAGGCGACGACCGTCGCGAGGCCATAGGCGATCGTCGGAATGATCCACCCCGGAGCCCGCATCGCGACGACCGAGGCCACGGCAAAGGCCTGCGTGGCGTGCCCGGAGGTGAACGAGTTGTGCCCGGAGAAGGGGTCGAACTTCGTCTCGCCGTCCGACTCGCTCGGACGCCAGCGGCCGGCCGTCGGCTTGATGACGAGATTGGTGAACAGGCCCGCGATGATCGAGGCCTCGAGCGCATCGCGTCCCATGTCGCGAACCGAGTCGTCCTGGAGCACGAGCCCGGTGCCGAGGATACCGGCGGCCACCGCGAACCCGCCGCCGGCGCCGAACCAGGTCGTGTACCTGGACACGCTGTCGGTGAAGTCCGACCGGTTTCGCGCGAACGCGTCGTAGACGGCCCGGTCCGCAGCGAAGGCCCCCCCGATCAGGACCGCCGACCCCGCCGCGCGCCAGCCGTCCTGGGCGTCCCAGTGAAACGGCGCGATGACGAGCGCCGCGGTGTCGGACCCGTAGCGTTTCAGCTCGTTCCAGAGGGCGTCGCCGACCACCTTCGGGGCCGAGACCGGAGGTGGCGGCAGTGGCGCGGACGTCGGCGTCGGCTCGGGAGCCGCGTCGGCGGCCTCGGGCGGTTGCTCCTGCGCCCGCAACGGCGCCGCGGTCACGAGCAGGAGCGTCAGAAACGGCGCTGCGGCACCGGCCGCGGTTCGGAGCCGTCGGGAACCGAGCAAGCCCGCCACGACCGGCACTCTCGCCTCCCTTCGCGGCCTAACGCCTTCCGATCAAACGCTATTTCCCGGACGGAGCCGGGCGCGACCGGCGACTATACTCACCCGAAAATGAACGCCAAGCTCGGCCTGCCGGAGGAGCGGATCGACCGCTGCCGCCGCTTCGCGGCGCGGGTGGCGAACGGCGTTCAGCACGAGACCGAGCCCTTCACGACCGTCTCGACCGAGCGGACGGTCCTGCGCCTGCTCGGTGTGGACGGCGTGGACGAAAACGAGGCGCCCTGGCCGAACCGCGTCGTGGACGCCCTCCGGGAGGCGGACCGGCTCTCCCGGGGCGCGGCCGTCTGGCTCGGAAGCGCTCTCGCGGCGGGTGCCTGCGACGTTGACGAGGCCGCCCGGCGGCTGTCGAGCCCGGCCGAGGCGCGCACCCTCTCCGAGCATCCCCGCTGGCGCGAGGTTCTGGCCCCCATCGTCCGGTCGACCCTCGCGCGGATCTCGGCAAACCGGTCCGAGCGGGAACGCCGCCTGGCCTCCCATCCTCCGGACGAGCTCCCGCTCCTCTACGCGATCGTCGCGACCGGCAACATTCACGAGGACGTCGTCCAGGCCGAGGCGGCCGCGCGCGCCGGGGCCCAGTGCATCGCGGTCATCCGGTCGACGGCCCAGTCGCTCCTCGACCACGTCCCGTACGGCGCGACGACCAGCGGCTTCGGCGGGACGTTCGCCACCCAGGAGAACTTCCGGCTTATGCGGGCGGCCCTCGACCGGATCGAGCCGGAGATCGGGCGCTACGTCCGCCTCGTGAACTATTGCTCCGGGCTCTGCATGCCCGAGATCGCGGCGATGGGAGCGCTCGAACGGCTGGACATGATGCTGAACGACGCCCTGTACGGAATCATCTTCCGCGACATCAATCCCTTCCGGACCCTCATCGATCAGAACTTCTCGCGGCGCATCAACGCGACGGCCGGCGTCGTCATCAACACGGGCGAAGACAACTATCTGACCACCGCGGACGCCGTCGAGCAGGCGCCCGCCGTCCTCGCCTCGCAGTTCATCAACGAGCGGCTCGCCCTCGACGCCGGGCTCGAGCGCTGGCAGATCGGTCTCGGGCACGCTTTCGAGATCGACCCCACGCTCGAGGACGGCCTCCTCTTCGAGATCGCCCAGGCCCAGGCGGCGCGGGAGATCTTCCCGGGCGCGCCGCTCAAGTACATGCCGCCGACGAAGCACATGACCGGCAACGTCTTCCGCGGCTACCAGCAGAACGCGCTCTTCGTCCTCACCTCGGTGGCGACGGGTCAGTCGATCCACCTGCTCGGCATGCTGACGGAGGCCCTGCACACGCCGCTCCTCTCCGACCGCTGGCTCGCGATCGACCAGGCCCGGATGATCCGCGCCAACGCGCGGCATCTGGACGAAGAAATGCTCTTCCGGCCGAACGGGCGCATCGTCCGGCGCGCGCATGCAGTGCTCGAGGACGCCGAGAAACTGCTCCAACGGATCGCGGGCGAGGGTCTTTTCGAAGCGCTCGCCGCGGGCGCCTTCGCCGATACCCGGCGTCCGCGCGAGGGGGGCCGCGGCCGGGACGGGGTCCTGCGGCGGCATCCCGAGTACTCGAATCCTTTTCGCGAGGCGTGGGACCGCGAGCCGGCGGGGGCGCCGTCGTGAGCTCGCGCCCGCGCGATCTCTCGCGCGTCAAGCCCTACGGGGACAAGTGGAACGACGGCGTGGTCCAGGTCTCCTTCACCCTGCCGCTCCCGCGTTCCGGCGTGGCCGTCGAGGCCGCCAAGCGCTACGCGGCCAAGATGGGGATCCGCGACCCCTACGTCACGGTCTCGGAGCCCGTGGGGCCCGAGTTCACGTTTTTCATCGTCTACGGCAAGGCGACACACGAGGTAGATGCGACGGCGATCTCCGCCGAGGAGCTCTCGGGCACGAGCCTCGGCCGGGAAGAGATCGACGACGCGATCGCGAAGAGATTCGGCCGCCGGCTCGTCGTGCTCGGGTGCGCCCTCGAGTCCGACGCCCACACCGTCGGCATCGATGCCATCTTCAACCCGAAGGGCTTCGCCGGCGATTACGGGCTCGAGCGATACCACGGCTTCGACGCGCGCAACCTCGGCGCGCAGGTCCCCGTCGGGCGGCTCGTGCGGCTCGCGCGCGAATCGAAAGCCGACGCGATCCTCGTGTCGGCGACCGTCACGCAGAACGAGATCCACATCCGCCACCTGACCGACCTCGTGGACATGCTGGAGGCGGAAGGCCTCCGCGACCGGGTCGTGCTCGTCGCCGGCGGCGCCCGGCTCGACCATCCCCTCGCCAAGGAGCTCGGCTACGACGCCGGGTTCGGCCCCGGGACGACGCCGCGCCTGGTGGCGGCCTTCCTGCTCGAGGAGATCCTGCGGCGGCGGGAAGAGGCGCGGCCCGCGTGACCGCGGCGAACGAGAAGGTTGTCCTGCGCGTCCGCGTCGGCGCCGAGGCGGCCCATTACGGCGGCGGCCTCGTGGACGGCGCCTACGTCCTGAAGCTCTTCGGCGACGCCGCGACCGAGCTCCTCATCCGCCGCGACGGCGACGAGGGCCTGCTGCGCGCCTACGCGAACGTCGAGTTCCTGGCGCCGGTGCGCGCCGGCGATTACCTTGAGATCGAGGCCGAGCTGACCGGAACCGGCCGCACCTCGCGGCAGATGCGGTTCGAGGCCCGCAAGGTCATCGCGCCGGGAGGCGAGGCCGAGAGCTCCGCGCGGCGGCTCGATCCGCCGGTCGTCGTCGTGCGAGCGAACGGGACCTGCGTCGTCCCGCTCGACCGCCAAGAGCAGACGAAGAAATGACGCGCGTCCTCGACGCGGTCGTGATCACCGTGGCCGGCGTGGGCGCCGAGGTCACCCGCGCGCAGCAGCCGCACCTGCCGCTCTCGCCCGATGAAGTCGGAGAGGAGTACCGGCGTGCGCACGACGCGGGAGCGGCGATCGGCCACATTCACGGCCGCAAGCTGGACGGGACGCCGACCCAGGATCTCGAGACGTTTCGGGCCTACGCCGCGGCCATCCGCTCGCGATGCCCGATCATCCAGCAGTTCTCGACGGGCGGAGCCGTCGGCATGTCCGTCGAGGAGCGGATCCCCGCCCTCGCGCTCAAGCCCGAGATGGCCACGCTCACGCTCGGGACCTGCAACTTCGGCGACGGCGTCTTCGAGAATTCGCTGCCCACGATCCGCGCGATCCTCGAGCGCATCCGCGAGCACGGATCGACGCCCGAGCTCGAGATCTTCGACGACGGGATGCTCGCCACCGCGGACGCGCTCTTCAGCAAGGGCCTGCTGACCCCGCCCGCGCACTTCGACTTCGTGCTCGGCGTCCCGGGCGCGGCCGCCGCCACCGCCGAGAACCTCCTGCACTTCGCGCGGGCGATCCCGGCCGGATGCACCTGGACCGCCGCGGGCATCGGCCGCCACCAGACCCGCATTGCGACGATGGCCCTCGCGCTCGGCGGCCACGTCCGCGTCGGCTTCGAGGACAACATCTACTACCGCCGCGGAGAGCTCGCCGATTCGAACGCCCGATTCGTCGAGCGCGTGGCCCGCATCGCGCGCGAGATCGGGCGCGAGCCGGCATCCGTCGACGTCGCGCGACAGATTCTCCGACTTCCTGCCGCCGCGTGAGCGCCGAAGCCGTTCCCGCGGCGGCTTCCGGAAGCCAGCTGCGCCGCGGGCTGAACCTCTGGGACACGACGCTGCTCGTCCTCGGCCTCGTTCTGGGCGGCGGCATCTTCCTGACGCCTCCGTCGATCGCGCAGGCGATTCCGTCGGCGCGCTGGATCCTCGCCGCCTGGATCGTCGGCGGCGTCCTCTCGATCTTCGGCGGCTTCGTGTACTCGGAGCTCGGCGCGATGAAGCCCGAGGCGGGAGGGATGTACATCTACATCCGCGACGCCTTCGGCCCGTTCCCCGCGTTCCTCTACGCCTGGATGGCGTATTTCGTCATCCTCGCCGGCGCCGACGCCGCGGTGGCCGTCGGGTTCGCGGAATATTTCTCGGTCTTCTTCCCGGCGCTCGGCACGAAGCACGTGCTCTTCGCCGCCGGCGGCTTTCCAATCTCTGCCGGGCAGCTCGTCGCCGTGGCCGCCGTTCTCGTCCTCTCCGCGACGCACTACGTCGGCGTCCGCGAAGGCTCTCGCATCCAGGGCGTCTTCACGCTCCTGATCGTGATCGCGCTGCTGTGGCTCGTGGTCGGCGGCGCGGTCGCCCGGGGGCCGGCGGCGACGGCGGCCGTCCCGACCACTCCGCTTTCGGGCCCGATCTCCGCCGCGGCCTTCGGCACGGCCATGGTCGCCGTCTTCTGGTGCTACTACGGCTGGAACGAGATCGCGGCGGTCGCCGGCGAGGTCGCCAGGCCGCACCGCAATCTGCCCGTCGCCCTCATCTTCGGAACCGGGCTCGTGGCGCTCCTCTACGTCGGCGTCAACGTGGCGTTCCTGAAGGTCCTGCCCGTTGCCGAGCTCGCGCAGACGACGCAGCCCGCGGCCGTCGCCTCGACCCGGCTTTTCGGACCGGCCTCGACCGCGGCCATCGCGTTCGCCGTCACCGCCGCCGCCTTCGGCTGCCTGTCGGCCGGCATCGTGCCCGGGCCGCGAATCGTCTGGGCGCTCGCCCAGGACCGGCTGTTTCCGCGTCCGTTCGCGCGCGTTCACCCGCGCTTCCGCACTCCGTCGTTCGCCGTCGCCGTGCAGGCGGTCTGGATGTCGCTGCTCTGCCTCTCCGGGCGGTACGACCAGCTCTACACCTACGCGACCTTCGCGGTGATCCTGGCGTATCTGGCGACCGGTCTCGCGCTCTTCGTCTTTCGGCGGACGCTGCCGGCTGCGCCGCGCCCGTACCGGTGCTGGGGCTATCCGATCGTTCCCGGGATCTTCGTCGCGAGCTCGCTCCTGCTCGCCCTGAACACCGTGCGCCAGCAGCCGCGCGAGACCCTGTCCGGGCTCGCGATCCTCGCCGCGGGCGTGCCCGTCTATCTCTGGATGCGCGCCGGCGCGAACCGGCGGAGGACATCGTGAATCAACTCGTCGCCCTTTTCCTTCTCGCCGCCGCCGTGCCTGCTCCGCCCGCGCCGGTGCCCGACGCCTCGCTCCGCGGCTTCTCGCCCGAACGGTCCGCGTGGCAGCGCGACTACGAGCGCCGGCTCATGGAGCTGCCGAAACCGGCCGAGTGCGACGCGCTCCTGCGGGAGCTCACGCGCGAGCCGCACACGGCGGGAACTCCGGGCAACGAGCGGGTGGCGAGGTTCATCGCCGACGAGTTCCGGAAGGCGGGCCTCGAAGTGACGACGCCGACTTACGACGTGCTCCTGTCTTACCCAAAGAGCGGCCGCCTCGACATCGTCGGCGAGCCTTCGGTCAAGCTCGCGCGGACCGAAGAGCCGATCCCGGGCGATCCCGATACGTCCGTCGCGCCGAGTCTGCCTCCCTGGAACGCGTACGCGCCGTCGGCCGATCTGACCGCCGAGGTCGTCTACGTCAACCGCGGCGCGGCCGAGGACTACGACCGCCTCGCGGCGATGGGCGTCGAGGTCCGGGGAAAGGTCGCGCTCGCGCGTTACTTCGGCGGCTATCGCGGCGGCAAGTCGCTCGAGGGCGAGAAGCGCGGCGTTGCGGCGATTCTCGTCTACTCCGACCCGATCGACGACGGCTGGTATCAGGGCGAGGTCTACCCGGCCGGTCCCTGGGGCCCGCTCTCGCACTTCCAGAGGGGCGCGAACGTCTACGACTTCCTCGTGCCCGGCGATCCGCTGACCCCGGGATGGGCCTCGACCGCCGGCGCGAAGCGAATCTCGCCGTCCGAATCCGTGATCCTGCCGAAGGTGCCGATGATGCCGCTGTCGGCGCGCGACGCCGCCGAGCTTTTGCGCCGCCTCGGCGGTCCGGCCGTGCCGTCGGGCTGGCAGGGCCTCGCGCTCGCCGACACGTACCACACCGGCTCCGGCCCCGTGCGCGTCCACCTCGCGATCGAGAACACGCGCGAACGGCGCACGATCACGAACGTCATCGGGGTCCTCCGCGGCACCGACGAGCCCGACCGCAAGATCCTTCTCTCGAACCACCACGACGCCTGGGTTTACGGCGCCGTGGATCCCTCCTCGGGCACCGCGACCATGATCTCGCTCGCCCGCGCGCTCGGAGCGCTCGCGAAGCAGGGCCTGCGCCCGCGCCGCACGATCGTGTTCGGCAACTGGGACGCCGAGGAGTTCACGCTCACGGGCTCGACCGAGTGGGGCGAGGAGCAGGAGGCCGACCTGGCGCGCAACGCCGTCGTCTGCATCAACGTGGACGCCTCCACCTCGGGCCGCAGCTTCTCGGCTTCCGCGTCTCCGCTCGTCTTCGCGGCGATTCGGGAGACCGCCGCGGATGTCGCCGACCCGGGAGCGCCGGGCAAGTCCGTGGCGGACACCTGGCGCGAGAACGCCGGCAAGACCAACATTCGGAGCTACGCGACGGACGCCGGAGCCGCCGGGGGCGAATCCCTGCCCGTCGCCATCCTCGGCAGCGGATCCGACTACACCGTCTTCTTCAACCGGATCGGCATCCCGTCGGTGGACCTCGTCTTCGACGGCCCCTACGGCGTCTACCACTCGGTCTACGACGACTATGCCTGGATGGCGAAGGCCGGCGATCCGGGATTCCTGTACCACGCGGCGATGGCGCGGTACGCCGGAGTGCTGGCCCTGCGCTACGCGAACGCCGACCTCTACCCCTTCGACGCCGCGGCGTACGGCGGAGAGATCGCACGCTACGCCGAGGATCTCGCCGGCGACCCGAAGGCGGCGTCCCTGAAGACGGAGCTCGCGGCGCTCGCCGGCGAGGCGCGCGCGTGGAGCGACGCGGCCCGGGCCGCGCAGGCGGTCCTCGACGGCCGCGTGCGGAGCGCGGGCCTCACCCCCGCCGACGCGGCGGCCGCAAACGCGTGGCTCCTCTCGCTCGAGCGCGCGCTCCTCGATCCGCAGGGCCTGCCGGGACGGCCCTGGTTCCGGCATCTCATCTATGCGCCGCTCCCGTCTTACGCGGCCGAGACGCTTCCGGCGATCCGGGAGAAGGTCGCCGCGGGAGACCTCCCGGGCGCGCGCGCCGGCGTCCAGAACCTCTCCTCCCGATTGACGGCCGCGGCGGACGCGGCCCGCAGGGTGAATGGCGCGGCGCCGTCGCCGTCGGCCTCCCGAACGCTCGTGGGCCGGATCACGGACGCCGAGTGCGGCCCTTCCCACGGCCCGAAGCTGCGGCTCGGGAACATGGGCAAGAACGACCGCGACTGCACGCTGAAGTGCCTCGAGAAGGGCTCGCCCCTCGGATTCGTCGAGGCGGGTACCTGGCGCTTCTTCCAGCTCGACGACTACGAAAAGCCCCGGCCTTTCGCGGGACAGTCCGTTCGCCTCAAGGGTCGCGTCGAGGGCGACACGATTTTCGTCGAGTCGGTCGAAGCCGCTCCTTAGCGCTCAGCGCGGGGCGGCCGCCAGGTCCCGGACGACCTCGTAGGTCACCTCGACGCCGAACCGCAGGTTCGCGAGCGACAGGCGCTCGTCGTCTCCGTGGCTGCGGTCGTCGTCGTCGGACAACCGGAACGGCTCGAACCCGTACACCACCATCCCGATCGCGCGCAGCGTCGTCGCGTCGGTCGTCGAAGTCAGAGGCGGCGTCAGGATCGGGACCCCCGGATCGAACCGGTCGCGCGCCTTCTCGATCGCATGGAAGAGCGGCGTGTCGATCGGCGAGGCCGTGGCGCGCGACTGCTCGATCACTTCGATCGCGATCGAGGGATCGGCAAGGACCCGCGCGATCCCCGCGCGGAACGCGTCGGGATCGTCGCCCGGGAGGAGGCGGCAATCGAGCGTCGCCGTGGCCCGGCCGGGATGCACGTTGACCTTTTCGCTCCCGGTGAGCCCGGTCACCGAGACCGTCGGCCGCAGGGCGGCCGCGCGCTCCGGATCCGCGAGGAGGAGCGCGCGCCGTTTCGGATCCTCGAGCGACGCCTTCGGATCGGCGAGCGCCCGGGCCAGGTCGCCCGATTCCGTGCGCGCGAGCTGCCGGAAGTAGGCGTCGACGGCCGGAATCAGGCGAACGGGCGGCTCCCAGACGAGGAGCCGGCCCAGCGCGCGCACGAGCTTCGCGACGGCGCCGTCCGGCTCCGGGATCGAGGCGTGCCCCGCCTTTCCGCTCGCAACGAGCCGCAGCCACAGGACCGACTTCTCCGTGACGTCCACGTTCCAGGCCGTCGTGCGGCCGTTCTCGACGGAGATGGTCGCCCCCTCGGTCAGGGCGAGCTCCGCGTCGCGAAGTTTCTCCCGATGCTTCTCCACCATCGCGCGGACGCCGTTGCTGTCCCGCCCTTCTTCCTCGTCGGCGGTTCCGAGGAACAGGACGTCCCGGTCGAGAACCACGCCCGCGCGCCTCAGAAGGAGCATCGTGAGGAAGTGGCAAATCGCCGTGCCCTTCATGTCCGTCGCGCCGCGGCCCCAGAGATAGCCGTCGCGAATCTCGCCCGAGAAAGGCGGCACGGTCCACCGCGCGGCATCCGCGGGCACGACGTCCATGTGGTTGAGGAGGACGATCGGGCGCTTCGCGCCGGTGCCGGGCAGACAGGCGAGGACGTTGGCTCGGCCGTTTCCGAGGTCGATCACCTCGCTCGCGATGCCCTCCTTCTCGAACAAGGCCTGAAAGAAGTCGGCGGCCGCCTTCTCGCGGCCGGGGGGATTCGTCGTATCGATGCGGAGGTACTGCTGGAGCACTCCGGCGGCCTCGGCCGCCGCCGCGTCGAAATCCGGCCCCGCCGCTCCCGCGCCCGCGGCGCCCAAGAGGAGGACGATCGCGCCGGAGACGACGGAGCGGCGGCGCATCCGGCTCAGCGCGGCGCGGACGGAGCCGCGGCCGCGGCGGCCGTGGACGAGGATCGCCCGGCCGGCGTCCACCAGGACAGGATGCGGTTCACGTATCCCACGGTCTCGCGGTAGGGCGGCACCCCGCCATGGACGTCCACGGCGTTCTCCCCGGCGTTGTAGGCGGCGAGCACGAGGTCGGGCCGGTTGTCGAACCGGTCGGCCAGCTCTCGAAGATATTGCGCGCCTCCCCGTATGTTGGCGCGCGGATCGAACGGCCGTGCGACGCCGAGCCGCTTCGCCGTCGCGGGCATGAGCTGCATGAGGCCTCGCGCGCCCTTGCGCGAGACGCTCCGGGGCTCGAAATTGGATTCGGCGCGGATCACCGCCGACACGAGCGACGCGTCCACGTTGGCCCGGCGCGCCTCCGCCTCGATCATCGCGTCGTACGGGGTGCCGAAGAGGGGCCGGCGGGACGCCCGGTACGACAGGTCGTACGCCGCGGTGTCGCCCGGCTCCTCGAGCGGAAGCGCCACCGTCTCGTCGACCTCCACCTCGTCGTCGAGGATCCGATCGACGCGGTCGAGGTCCACGCGGTAGCTGCCGCCGCCCGGAACGTCGATCTCGAGCTCGTCGCCGACGACCCGGTAGCCGGCCGCCTTCACGACCCGGCCCTCCCGGAACAGGACGAGCTCGGCCCGTGCGGACGCCGCCAGTCCCAGCGCGCACACCCCGGCCAATAACGCCTTTCGCATCCGGATCAGTTTACGGATCGGCGGCTCGGTTTGCCACGCCTCGCCCGGAGCGCGCGCGGGTGAAACCGGTCGTAGACGCCCCGGAGCCGCGAGCGCGAAACCTGGGTGTAGATCTGCGTCGTCGATATGTCGGCGTGCCCGAGCATCATCTGGAGCGCCCGGAGGTCGGCGCCGTGCTCGAGGAGGTGCGTCGCGAACGAGTGGCGGAGCGCGTGGGGCGTCAAGCGCGAACGGATCCCGGCGCGGCGGCCGAGCGCCGCGATGATCTGCCAGAGTCGCTGCCGCGTGAGCCCCGTGCCGCGCACCGAAAGGAAGAGCGCCCCCGTCCCCCGCCGGTCGAGCGCCGGCCGCACCTCCGCGAGATACCGCCGGAGCCACGAAGCCGCGGAGGCGCCGAATGGCACGAGCCGCTCCTTCCCGCCCTTTCCGGTCACGCGCAGGATCTTCGCGGGCAGGTCCACGCGGTCGCGCGGAAGCCCGGCAATCTCCGAGACGCGCAGGCCCGACGCGTAGAGCAGCTCGAGCATCGCGCGGTCGCGAACGCCGAGCGGCTCCGAAGCATCCGGGGCGGCGAGGAGCGACTCGACCTCGCTCTCCGAGAGCGCCTTCGGCAGCGCGAGCCCGGCGCGCGGGCTCTGGAGGTGCGCCGTCGGGTCGTCCACGTGCGCGAGGTGAACGGCGGCGAACGCGTAGAAACCTCTCAAGGCCGACAGCGCGCGTGCCGCCGAACGGGAGGAGAGCCCGCGGGATCGCAGCTCGCGCAGGTAGCGTCCGAGCCGCTCGCGCGAGATCTTCGAGCCGAAGCCCTCGCGGGCGAGCCATTTCCCGTACGCCTCGAGATCGCTCCGGTACGCGGCGACGCTGGCCGGCGAGAGGCCGCGCTCGACGGCGAGGTGGTCCAGATAACCGGGCAGCTCGCGCGCCAGGAAGTCGCCGGGGCGGGCGGCGGATTTTCGCGGGCGCGGCGCGCCCACGATCAGCGGGTCGCTTCCGCCGGCGCCAGGCGCGACACGACGGCCAGGATCTCCTCATCCGTCAGGATCTGATCGCTCTCCTTGGCCCGCCGGAAGACGGCCTCCACGAGCTCGGGCCGGGCCTCGATGCCGTGGGCCTCGAGCCAGCACTGGACGTTCGACAGGCCGCTCATCGGCCCGACCTCGATCGTCTGCCGCCGCCCGACCATGGCCGCCGGCACGCCGGAGTACACGCGATCGGCCAGCCACTCATCGCCCTTCTTGCGGGCCTTGATGATCGCCGCGGCGTGAACTCCCGTTCCCGTGCGGAAGGCGTCCTGCCCCACGATCGGATAGTTGGCCGGGATCCGCACGCCCGTCGCCTCGGACACCGCGCCGCAGTAGTCCGCGAGCCGCGAAAGATCGCGGGAGATCCAGCCGAGCAGCTGCAGGTTCACGAGGAGCTGGTCCATCGGCGTGTTGCCGACGCGCTCGCCGATGCCGAGCGCGCACGCGTGGACGCGATGCGCCCCGGCCTCGAGCGCCCAGAGCGCGTTCGTCACGCCGAGCCCGCGGTCCTGGTGCCCGTGCCAGTCGATCTTGACCGCGGGGTTGACTTCCTCGATCACGTGCCATACGAAACGGATCAGGTTCTGCACGCCGTTGGGTGTCGCGTGACCCACCGTGTCACAGACGCAGACGCGCGACGCCCCGGCGCGGATCGCCGCCGTATAGAGCCGCCGCACGTGGTCGGGATGCGCCCGCGTCGTGTCCTCCGTGACGTACATGACCGGCAGGCCCTCGCGCACGGCGAGCGAAACCGCGTCTTCGGTCAGGCGCAGCATGCGGTCCAGGTCCCAGTCCTCCGCGTACTGCCGGATGGGCGAGGATCCGATGAAGCACGCCACCTCGATCGGAATGCCCACGCGCTGCGAGATCTCGACGATGGGCAGGATGTCGGCAGCCACCGTGCGCGCGGCGCAGTTGGGCCGGATCTTCATGCCCGTCCGGGCGATCTCGCGCGCCAGGCGCTCGACGGTCGCCACGACGTGCGGCCCGGCTCCGGGCAGGCCGATGTCCGCGGAATCGATCCCGAGCGCCTCCATCAGATGGAGGACCGTCAGCTTCTTTTCGATCGAAGGGCTTCGGACGGAAGGCGACTGGAGCCCGTCCCGCAGGGTCTCGTCGTCGAGCTCGACGTTGCCGCGCGCCGGCACGGCCACCCCGCCCGCGCGATTCCAGTCGTAGATGAGCTCGGACTCTTCGGGATGCACGGACGAGGCCTCCGAAGGAATTTTAGCAGGTCGCCCCGTCAGCGCGGAGCGCCGATCGCGAAATCGGCTCCGAGAAAGAACGTGAGCTCCGGGAATCCGAGAGTTCGCGAGGCGCCCCCGCCCCATCGGCCGCGCCGGTTGACCTCGACGATCTCGGGCGGCCGGTTGCCCACGGCGTCCGTCAGGTCCACGTTTTCCTGTCCGCTCGCGAGCCGAAGGCCGAGGCGCCCGCGGATGGCCGGGGTGAAGACGTGCCGCACGGTCAAGTCCCCGAAGAATTCCTTGCTCGTCGAGTCGGGGTGGAACCCGCCGTCGAAATCGACCGTCTCGGTCCCGGTCACCGCGAGCGCGACGAACGGCAGGTGCTCGCGGCTGTACGTGCCCGCCAGGAAGACGTCCCACGTCGGCCACGAGTACCCGACCAGGAGCCGGCCCGCCGAGAGCGCCGCGTCGGGCTTCGTGTCGCGCGCATGGAAATCCGGAAAGCTCTCCTCGTGCAGGTCGATCGACCCGCTCATGGCTTCGCCCGAGAGGGCGAGCGTCCAGCCCTCGCGGCGGTATCGCGCTTCAAGACTCCCTCCGAAGAATCCGCCCGAGCCGTTCATGAAGGCGCCGGCCGTCGCGTTGTATCCCGTCACCTTGACGTAGCGCGCGGCCGCCGCCAATTCGAATCCGGGAAAGCGGTGCCGCCAGCCGATGGCGCCGTCGGCGCGCTCGGCGTTCAGGACGCGCTGCTCGCTCACTTGATGCTCCGACTGCCCGATGTTCAGGACGTCGGTCGCCTTGTGGCTGCGCCGGTCGATTCCGAGCTCGATCGAGTCGGCCGCGCCGACCGGCAGCCGCCCGAGAAGCGCGAAGTTCTCGTAGCGGCCCGTGCCGTCCGTCTCGATCTGGACCTGCTCCGGCGACGCGAACCTCTGCTGCTCGTCGTGCGACGGGCCGAAGGCGACCCGCACGCGCCACTCGAACGCGGGCGTTCCGGCGCCGAGACCGTCCGCGGCATCGCGCGCGTTGCCGAGCCCGATCAGGAGAAATTTCGGCGTCGCGTCCGACACGTCGCCGTCGTCCCGGCCGGGCGCCGAGTCCGGAATTTGGCGCGAGAGCGTGGCGTACGAGAGCCCGATCTCCGTGCTGAGCCCGGGCCGCGGCGCGGGCTCACCGCCAAGCAGAAAGCCGGCGCAGAAGATGCAGGCGCTGACGAGATCCATCCCCATGTCGGCCTTAGTGCCCGGTGAAGCGGGCAGGCCGCTTCTCCAGGAAGGCCGTCATGCCCTCCTTCATGTCCTCGGTAGCCGCGCAGAGGCCGAAGAGCGTC
>Ga0335080_10003306_pt1 | contig 16298 bp, 22 predicted proteins | sample Lox_Sample_34_FD_206720 | JGI IMG/M metagenome (GOLD analysis project Ga0335080, IMG submission 206720) | Soil microbial communities from Loxahatchee National Wildlife Refuge, Florida, United States - Lox_Sample_3.4 | ecosystem: Environmental > Terrestrial > Soil > Wetlands | place: USA...
CTGTTGAGGATCGACGTGAGATCGTCCCCCAGGCCAGTTCCTCGGATGCCGAGCGTCACCACGTTACTTGGCCAGCTTCCACACGAGGAAACCGAGGATCCCGACGATGCTGATGATCCCGAGCGGCGACTCGTAGAACGGGGTGGGAGGCGTCAGGCACGTTGGATAGACACCTGGCGAGCCCGGCAGACACGAGCACGCGGGGTAGGTGCCCGTCGAGCCGGGCGGACACACACCCGAAGGCGACACGAAGCCCTGGGTGACACCCTTGACGAGCGACGTCAGCGCGGTCGACCACGTCGAGCTGCTCTGGCCAGAGGCCGAAGGACTCGGTGCCGTACCACCACTCGAGCCGCTATTCGCCGTGCCCGCGTTGGCTACGTTGCAGTCGTTCAAGCACGACGAGTACAGATCGGGGTTCGCATTGTCCCCGGTGCCGTACGAGCTATCGCAAGCATCCGTGCAGGAAGCGTAGTCACCGAGCCCGCGAAATCCCATGAACATCATGTGGTCGTTCCTTCTTGTGTGGAAGTCGATGGAGTCGATGACTTCTCGTGCTTGGACGAGGAGATGATACCAATTCCGACCAAAAAGATCGCCCCCAGGATCACATACCACTGCTGATACCAGGGTGTTGCGACTGCTGGCTGACACAGCGAGGTTGTCGCGTACATCGGGTTGGTGCAGTCGAGTACGGGTGTAGGTGGCGCTGGACAAAGCTTGGTGGCAAGACCAACAGCAGCTGCGCTCGCGGCGACGGCTGCGTTGCCTTTCGAGCTGGCCGCTGCCGCCGTGGCACCTTGCGCGACGGCGGTCGGGTTCGAGCAGATGATGTCGAGGAGGCCCCCGACGACGAAGCTCGCGATCTCGCCGAGCGCTGCGGGGATCCACATGAGCGCGTCGAAGAGGTAGTCGTACCAGGGCTCCGATGGGATCGGACCAAGACCGATCTGCAGCGAAAACCCGGCTGGGCCACCGAGTAGCGTGCTCCATTGCCCTGGTGCCGTCGATGTATCGCCTTGCTGCATGAGCACGAGCCACACGCCCCACGTGTCACCTGTGATCGGATGACGAAACTTTGCGGCTGGTGCCAGATTCCATCCAGGCTGCTCGCTGTAGTTGAACAGCCGATCGACGAGGTCGTTGATCGTTTGCCCGACGGGCAGCCAGTAGACGAAGTTCGACACGCCAGGCGTCGACGCATCACCAGGACCAATCGCGTTGATCCAGTCGCACGGCGAGTACCACGTGTACGTGTTCGGATCGCCCTCGTACGTCACCAGCTGGCACGGCAGCCCGTTGAGGTCCGTCGATGCGCCTAGCGACGACACGGCCTTGGCTGCGTTATCGGAGAGGTAGGCCTTCCAACAGCCAGGATCGCTCGTGCAGTTGCACGGCGCGATGCCCTTGGCGTTTACCGATCCATCAGCAAGCGTTGCCGGCGCAGGCCCACAGGTCCACGAGCCGTCAGGACAACAGTGGATGCTTCCCGGCAGCATCGTGGTCGAATCGAGATAGATCGAATCGTAGGTAGCGTTCGGGTTGTAGTACGGCGTCTGACCCGTTGGACACTTCGCGGGAACGTCCTCAGCGCCAGGACTCTGCAGCGTTGTCGGAAGCCCATTCTTGAGCGCGTTCTTGAATGCCTGATCGAACCAGCCACGCCATGCAGCCGACAGCTGCACGGGATTGTTGAACTCGGTGATCTGCGTGCCGACGGGATACTTACCCCCGCTCGAGGATGGCGGTAGCCCCGCACCACCGACGACCGAGAGCGTCCCGAGTGCCGCGTCGGAGGCTTGCTGGGTCAGCGTCTGATACTGCCCGATCGTGAGGAGCAACGGCCCGACGTAGATCCCGTACCCCAGGCCGATGATGTCCTGTGCTGAGTAGTTGATCGTGAACTTGCAAGACTTCGCGCCTTCGGTGTCGTCGGAGACGACCTGCCATCGGCCGAGCGTCCAGATGAGCCGGCCATCGGACGTGCACGTGCCATCTTGCAGCTTGGGAAAGTCCGTTTGCGTGACGATCGAACCAGCCGCGTTGGTCGCAAAGTAGGTCCCAGGCTTGGGACCTTCGGAGGCTACGATCGGAACGCCGCCCGCACCGAGAGCCATCCGTCGGCCGCCGCTCGAACCGAAGTACATGCGAACTACACTACCACATCAACTCGAGTGCTTTTTCCTGTAGAAAAACAGACCTACGAGCGCGAGCACACCCAGACCGTAGAGCCAGTATGCAGTCGTCGAGGTTGTTGCGGGTGCTGGCACCGATGCGTCATAGGGTGTCGCCGTCGCTGCGTTGGCTTGATTCGCGAGCAAGGCGAACGCTGCATTCATCGCCGCGACCGAAGGAGCCTTGACGACAGGAGTCTTGCCGATCATCGACTCTTACGCTCCTTGCGGTAGAGGTAGTACCCGCCTCCGACCAGCACAGCGAGCACGCCCCATGTCCACGGCGATGACCAATCCAACGAGACGCTCGCCGCGAGTGGATTCGCCGATGCCGCGCTCGTTGGATTCACGCCTGGTGCCGTGCCCGCGTTGACTGCGTTGACGGTTGCTTGTGTGTTGGGAAACTGGCTGGCGATCGCTTGCTGGCAGAACGGCTGTGCTGGGTTGATCGCACAGGGGTCTTGCACCGTTCCGAACTGCTGACAGACAGGATCGCTGGGGTTGAGCGTACACGGATCCGTCTGATCGATGATGTCGCTCAGGCCCATGAAGATCATGGAGTCAGCCTATCAGTGTTGCAGGCGTGGTACCATCGGAAGCGATGCAGAGCTGGGTCAAGCTCACAGGCCTCTTCGGACTCGGGCTCGTCGCCTTCGGTGTCTATTTCTACTTCCGAGACAAGAAGCAATCGGGGCTGGCGAACCGTCGTTACTATCCAGGCCGGTTCGGCGAGGCACCAGCAATCGACAGCTTCACCGATGGCAACATGACGACGATCATGCGTGCGTCGCCAGACATGCCGATCGAGCAGCGCATCGGATCGATCCAGAAGATGATCGAGAAGAGTGTGCAGGATCCCGAGATGACCAAGCTCGCCATGCAGATCACCAAGCACTGCCCCGATCGCGACGGGATGTGTGAGGCCAAGGCGATCTACAAGGCCGTCAAGAAGCAGGTCAGGTATCAGGGCGATATTGCTCCAATCAAGATGAGTAATGGACAGGTCGAAGGCATTGATCGTTATGTAAGTGCCCGTAGGACCTGGGAATTCCAAGGCGCAGACTGCGATGATCAAGTGATTTTGATTGCTACGCTGGCAAGCGTGATTGGCCTAACGACAAGGCTTCGAGTCAGTGCTGAGAGTCCTGATGAAGACTACTCACACGTGTATCCGGTTGTGCTTTTGCCTAAGTTCTCGCCCACTTACGGCGTTGCGGTCGATACGACGCTACCCGGAACTAACAAGTTCGGTGTGGAGTATCCTGCGGCCAAAGTCGCTGACTTTGATGCATGACGTTTGATGTACTCACAAGCACTCTCGAGCCGTGCAAGTGAGTCACAGTGTTGGATCGGCCCAGGCGTACTCGGTAAACCCATCTCTCGACGATAACAACGAGGTCTGACAGTTCGATCTGGTGGCGTGGTAGCCTCAAGTCATGATGCTCATGCGTGCGGGTGGTCTCGGAATCATCCCCGACTGGCAGTTCAGCCTCGATCCATCGGTGAACCCGAAGATCAATCCGAACGTGCAATGGCCCCAAGGCGTCTACCAGACGACGGTGCAGCCGTTCACGCCGTACTACCAAGGCCCCGAGGGTCAGCTGCAAGGTCTCGCGCGTCGCATGCGCTACGACCGCGCGCGCAAGAGATGGGTCGCGATCTCGGGGTTACTGGGTCTGGGTTTGATCGGGCTGGCTCTCAGGTAGGTCGGTGCCTGAAAACGAGAGCCGGATCTTCGCCGAGCTGCTCGGCTGCGATGCGACGCGCGTGCGCCAGCTCGCAGCGAGCGCGAGCCGCAAGCTCGCCGAGCTCGGGGTCGACGCCGACGCGCTGCTCGGAGCGTTCTGATGCTGGACCATCCCTGCATCTGGGTTTCGTCATCGTGGGCGCTGATCGATGGATTCATCTCCAGCAACGAATGCTTCGTCTGCAGAGAGACAAAACCCGGCGCGCGCTTCGTCGTCAACACACGATCCGGCAACAGCATGCATCTCTTTCTTTGCATCGCATGTGATCGGCGACGAAGGCGTTCAACATGAACAACTGGGCGATGTGCGACTGGGGTCGCTGCACGCGCATTGCCACATGCATCGTCGTCGTGCAGGACGGCGATCGCATCGTTCACCGACTGCCGCGCTGCACAGAACACACGCATTCGACGATGCACGTTCTAGCCGTACACGTGCGGCGTTGCGGGAATCAGATGAGAGATTGGTTGCTCATCACGCTGCTCGATTTCGTCGTGGTGATGCTGTCGATCGTCGTCTACATGTTCGCGCGCGATTTGCGCGAATGGCTCAACGTGCGACGTGCGCGCGTACGCGCGCGCGCGCGGCGGCACACGACGACGACCGCGATGACGTTCAACGAGGTGTTGCGCCGAATACGGCTCGACGAGTTCGACGATGATTTGCCGACGCTGTTGCGCACGCGGCCAATCGTCTCTTTCAAAGATCTGCGCAAAGGAGATCAACGACGATGAGCTGGTCGACGACGAAACTAGGAACGAAGAACGAAGTACGCAAGCAGATCGAAGAAGATCTCGACCGCTGCGCCGCCAACTACAAGGACCAGGAGGAAGAGAAGGACGTTCTTGCCGCCAAGGAGCGTGCGCTGTCAGCCATCGACGAGCTCAACGCCGGCCCAAACTACAACGGCGTGCAGGTCACAGCGAATGGCTCGCGCTCGAGCTACGGCATGACGATGAGCGTGCAGGTGCAGGCTATGCAGCTGCAGCTGCCGGCCAGCTGACCCACACCCGGGAAAAATCCGGGCCGCGCGAAAATTCTGAGACGCGACGTTCTCTCATACCATCGCGTCCAATAGCAGCAACACGACCTTCTCGTCTGGCCTGGCGTCTGCGATGCGGATCACGGCGCCTTATCCACTGCGAGTTTCGTACATCGATCCGCTCGGTCAACAGACGCTCAAGGTTTCAGGTAGCGCAGGATCTGGATCATTTACGATCTCGGCGAGCTTGTCTTGGTTCGCTGCGCTCTACACGATCAACGCGAGCACGATCAACACGGTCAGCTCGATCTCCAGCAGCACTTCCGTCTCTGCCAGTGGAGGTGCTGTCAGTGGTTCGGCATCGGTCAACGTTGATGGCCGATTCACCAACCTGACTTGGAACGTCACGCCCGGCGATTATATGTTCCTGTCAGGTCAGACGCTCTCTGTGTCGGCCACGAGAAACGGTGGGACCACCAATATGTCTCTAGGCGCGACGAACGCGCTCACAGACTATGGGGCCACCCATGCTCAGCTATCGTACTCGTTCCCCTATTTCGGAAATGGCTCGGTCAATGGCTCATCGGGCTCGTACCAGCTCACGCAGATCACCAACAGCGGCGGCACGGCTGTGACGAGCGTCTGTCCGTATATCCACTTCGTCGGCAGCTAACTAACGATCGGCGCGAGAGAGCGTCGCGAGCACGTCGGCGGGCACGAAGCGGTAGGTGCGGCCGAGCTTCATGTACGGGATCTGCTCGGCCTTGATCGCGCGCCGGATCGTCACGACAGACACGCCGAGGATCTCGGCCATCTCTTCGATCGAGACGGGCTCCTTGTCGAGGCTGCCAGGATGGAGCTGCTCGAGGAGCTGTTTGAGCGGCGCCTGCGCGGTCTGCTGGATGTAGCCGACGAGGTACGCGTGCGGCTCGAACCAGCCATCGTGCAGATGAACTTGCGAGAAGTCGTTCCCGATCTCCATCGCGTGCAGATCCGGATCGACGCTCGGCAGTAGCCCCACGAGCTGGATCTCGAGCGCGTTCATGCGCGCGATCGCGCCAAGCTGGTTCGCGAGTTTCTTGCCGTGGACGCCCTCGATCTTGATCGGCCCAGCACCTCCACTGGGCAGCACGGCTTGGAGGAACATCACCCACGAGGACTCGGCCGCGTGAAGCGCGATCGCAGAAGCAGTAGGAGACGACAGCGCGATCACGAGATCTTCGTCTGACGATACCTGATCAGTTCGAGCGAATCATGTTTGGCTCGTCACGAGAACTTACTGCCCACGATCTGATCAGAAGTGATCACCTGACTGCGATCCTAGACTGGCTTGAAAGACTAACGATCTTGACGTGTTAGAGTCAGATCTGTAGTGTCTACACCATGACGACCATGGTACGGCACGGGGCATCGTCTCACTACCTTCGGCCGGATGCGGTGTACCGCACGAGCGTGATCCAGCCGATGGGCGGGTTCGTGCCTCAGCGCGATGTCATGGCCGTTGCGCGAAGCTTCACGCAGGGCCCCTACATGTTCATGCAGGGTGCCTCGAGCGTCACGCCGGGCCAAGGCGTCGCTGGCCTGTTCGGCCCGCGCGCGCAGGTCCACCTGATGGGTCTGGCCGCTGCGAACATGGGCTTTTTCCAGAAGCTCAAGATGCGCTACCAGGCGTGGAAGGCTCGTCGCGCGATGGGCATGCAAGGCCTTCGCGGCTTCTATCCGTACGGGCCCAAGGCATGGGCTGGTCCGATGGCGGTGTCGCTGCCGGCCAATCGCATGGCGATGCTCGTCGCGATGCAGGAGAAGGATCAGCCCATGCAAATCGCCGAGAACAACACCAACGTGCTGATGCAGCGCTGGAACGCGCTCCGTCTGCCGTCGAGCTACTGACATGCCGTTCTCGATGACTCTCTCGGGGCCAAGTCTTGGGCGTGAGCGCAAGTGCAAGTGCGTCCACAACCCCAGGACCGGGCGCACCGTCGCGCTCTGCTTCGTCGGCAAGAGCAAGAAGAACCGATCCGGCTGGCAATTCCAGAAAGGCGGAAGCCAGCTCTGTAAGCGGTAACTCCCCTTTCACGTCAGCAAGGAGCAACAAGGTCATGGGCAAGAAATACAAGATGCTGGGCAAGGTCGATCTCCTCGGGCTCAACCAGATGGGTGAGAACCCGGGCATGAATCCGATCTGGGGAACTCTGATCGGCGGCGGTGTCGCTGGTCTGACGTCGATCTACGTCCGGCACAACATGACCGGCTCAGCGCAGACCAACGGTGACGTGATCGGCCTGGGTGCCGGGCTCGCGGTGTCGGGCGTGATGTGGGCGATGAAGTCGACCCGACACGCCGCGATCGGCGCAGCGGTCGGCGCGTTCCTCGCGTCGGGCCTCTCCTACCTCGAGCGCGTGCTGCTCGGCACCGTCCAGCTGCCGGCTGCGACCGCGGCGGTGGCGACGGCCGTCGCGACGCAGGCCGCGACCGGCACCCCGATGACGACGGGTACGCCCGGCACGTCGGGTCGGCTCGGGATCGCGACCACGCGTGCGCTCAATGGCCTCGGCATCTCGACCACGCGCGCGCTGAATGGCCTGGGCATCGCGACAACGATGCAGCGCGTGCCGCCGGTCGGCACGATCCCGGGCGTGGCGGGCATGCGGCTGGGCAACGGCCAACCGCCGGTGAGTCTGCTCGGTCGTCCGTCGGCGGGATCGGCGCAGGTCCACCTCATGGGTGGTCCGCAGATCCACGGCATCGCGGGTCACTGGGGCGCGACCCACTTCTCTCGCTAGCGAGTTCTTGGGCTCGTGTTGCGAGCCCGGTGTTGCCGGTTCTAGGAGCGGTCTCCTAGCGTCGGTGTGATGAGAAACCTTTCAAGGAGACGAAACAATGGCTGCGACTTCGGGAACCGGAACGGTTGGTGTAGCGCCGGGTAGCTACACGTTCACTCTGCCCACCGGGCAGACCATCACGATCGAGGACTGGATCGACGACAAGCTGTACTCGACGGTGCAGCTGTCGAACACCCAGACGTCGGCCGTCGAGGGCTACACATCGGGTCGTGGCCAGCCCATCGCGGGCGGCGCGCGCATCCAGACGGACGTCGACACCAACACCCCGCGCGCGGGCGACAATGGCCTGCCGCTGGCGTGGGAGGCGTTCATCTACTCGGTGTGCATCGAGTACGTGCGCGTCGAGCGTCCGCAGACGGGTCAGACCCAGCCGGTGCTCGCTGATGGCACGGGCGCGCTGTCGAACCTGCCGCTGCTGTCGACGATCTTCAACGTCAACCGCGTGACGTTCGCGTACTTCTTCTACAACACGCGGCCGTACAGCTACGGCGTGCTGTCCGACTACCCCGCGGGCGTCGGCTACACGATGTTCACCACGAACGCCACCACCGAGCTGGCGAACAACGGTGTGCCGTCGCCGCGCGATCGCCAGTCGATGGTGCTGCCCATCTGGCTGCGCGAGAACATCGGGTTCCGGTTCCCGTTCGAGCCAAAGGCCCCGCTGGTCATCAACCAGCTGGCCAACGACGGCGGCGCGAACTTGACGTTCATGGACGTCAAGGTCCGCGCGAACGGACTTATCAAACGCTCGGCTGGACTTTAAAAGCCTTTGGTTCTACTGGGTTGAGTTCGAAATTCATCCCAGTCAATCCATTGAGCAAGCCGTTACCGCTGACCCAGACTTTTCGTCTGGGTCATGTCTTTTTCGGGCGCTGTTTCTGAACGTCTTTGACCATCGAGCGCCCAACGCACAGCGCACACGACACGCGAGCGAGTCTTGTACTTCTTCGAGATGTTCCGCAGGTGGAACTTCACGGTGCCCTCGGCGAGCCCGAGTTTGTCGCCGACGAGCTTGTTGGAGAGGCCCTGGGCGATGAGCGCGATCACCTCGTGCTCGCGTGTCGTCAGCTTGATCATGGGTCGGTCGTTTCCGGTTTCGAAGTCAGGAACGCGAACGCCTCTTCATCGGTCGCGAAGTGATCGGCGAGCGCAGTCATGATCGATCGCTCGGTGCCCGAGCACAGCACGTACTTGCCCGTTGCGAGGAGGCCTTGCTCGACGGCGGACTGGCCCACGTACGCGAGCATGAGCGCGCAGCCAAGCTCGATCCAGCCTCCGATCGTGGCTGTCTCGGGCAAGAGCAACCAGAACGCATCCGCGTTGCTGAGGTTGATCACGTTGGCTTGCGCCCAGGCATTACGCTGCTCATGAGAGGCGGACATGGGATTGGCAGCCTCAGTGAGCGAAGCCTTCATGTCCTTGGCGACCGCACGGATGTTCTTGGTCCATCCCGAGATGACTCGAAAGCCTGCCTCCTCGAGCTTGGCTTCCCACTTCTCAGCGCGCTCGATTTCGCTCGAAGCACCAGCGACGTAGATCGTCCGCATCAATTCGCCCCCTTCGTGCGCTCTGCCATCACCACGTGAGCCCAGAATCCAACACCGATCGCGATCGGCACTGCGTCCGACTTCATCCCGAAAATACGGGACAAGTACCCAGTCACGTCGGTCCAGTGACACTGGCCTTGTCGGTCAAGCTCGAGTTGTGTTCTGAAGTTGTCGACCAGCTCGGCCAGCTTCACTTGCCCACAGAACTCTCGCAGATCAGCATCGGTTTCCTTTCGACAGAACGTCTCGGGCCAGCCTGACGAGCCGACGGTGACGTAGTTCTTGGGCCCGATCGTGGGTTGTTTGAACGAGAGTTTCTGGGTGACGACGAACTGCGGCATTTGCGTCCTGGTTGGAGAAAGGTGTACAGTGCAAGAGCTAGTCGAAAGTCAACATCCAACCCGCCATCAAGTTCAAACGGCGAGGAGTTAAGCAATGGGTCGTCTTCCTGCTACGTGGGGCGGTCGTGTGATCACCGCTCGGCAGCCCTGGATCATGGCGGGCGAACTCGAGCTGACGACGGCGCAGCCGGGCCAGCAGTTCCCGGACTCGACGTTTCTCAACTCGACCGATCGTCCCTTCGAGATTCACCGCATGATTCCGTTCGTGGTGGCCGAGGACGTCAACACCGTCGCGTTGTCTCCCCAGCCCGACCAAGATCTGCTGTCGTCGCTGATTCGTACTCGCGTCCTGGATCTGGGGAAGAACAACTCTCTCACCAAGTCGCCCACGTTGCTCAGGCTATTCGTCAAGGGCTCGTCGGAGCGCACGTGGGAGTTCGCAGATCCGTACTACCTCGCCAAAGGCGAGCAGTTCCAGGTCACCAACGACGCGCTGACGTTTCCTGCGAACTCGGTGATCTCCAATCTCAACTTCCTCAAGGTGTGTGTCGCCTTCGAGGGATTCTTCATCTCGGTCGGTCCGCCGAGTAACACCCGCTAACCCTAACGGAGAGGTCTGACACTATGCAGCCCTCCAAAGTGGAGACGATCGCAGTTCCCCAGATCGGGTCGAAGAATCCAGCCAGGTTGTTTCAAGCTGCGAAGATCCCGATGCGAGTGCTCATCCGTAACACGGGTGGCGTGCTCATCTTCATCGCCCATGACGTGGGCGACGTCGGCAACATCAACTCGATCGGTGCGACCTACGCGCTTCCGGGTGGCGCCTCTGATGTGTTCGTCCTCGCGCCGGGCCAATCGATCTTCGCCGCAGCCAACGGTGGCAACGGGCAAGCAGCGATCGCTGCCTCGGAGGCTGTCCCCGTCGACAAACACTGGATGGAGTCGTAGATGGCGCAGATCAACAGCTCACCTCCATTCTCGATCGACGAAGCACAGCAACGCGGCAATGATGTCTTCGAGCTGTTCTACGGCAACTGGGGTTTCGAGACGCTTGGTGTAGGCAAGCCATCGCGCTGGCCGAGCTTTCTCGACCCGGGGGTATCTACGTCGCTTGCCGCCGTCGCGATCGGGCCGCGCTCGCTCGTGGATCGATGCTGGCTGACGTACAACCTGTACAAGGCTGGCGTGATTCCTTCGACGTCTCTTGACTCGAAGCCGGCGATCCCTACCGAGCGCGTGCGAGGCGTCTCGCTTGATGCGCCGCTCATCCTCTCGGTGCCGAGCAATCCCAACGTGAAGTCGACGCTGGTGAACCCGACGTACGCGATGTTCCAGATGAATCCGTTGTACTTCTGGTCGTCGGACATCCAGAACGGGGACGCAGGCTTTCCTGTTCAGAATCCGGTAGCGGATGGCCTCGTCAACTCGACGACCTACCCAGCGACGTACACCGACGCGCTTGGAAATGCACAGACGCTCGGGCTGATCAACGGCTTCAACGACTTCGTCGAGCCTTTCCTGCACTTGTATCTCTACCTCAAAGCGCCGGTGATTCCTCCACCGACCAAGCGTCTGCCTCTGATGTGCGGCAACGACATCGTGGGGCTGTGGCCCATGGGCACCAATCAGCTCGTGGCTCAGATCGCGACGTTCGGCCGCAAGACGATGCATATCCTCGTCAACTGCTCGAGCACGACCTACAGCGTGCGGATCGGCGCGCTGCGCGTCCCGCCGAGCCCGATCGGCATCACGCGGGCAGCGGTTCTGAATGTGCTCGAGGAGCCTGTTGACGCCAGCGATGCCGCAGTTCCTGGCAACACGCCCGTCGTGCTCTCGTTCTGCAACGAGGGCGGCGTCTACGCCGATTACATCAACATCTACATCACGACCTCCGACAACAACACCAACGTCTCCTATCGTTTCTCGGCCTACGACTGACGAGGACTGACGAGGGATAGATGAGGACACCAGCGGAGATTGCAGACTGCGGAACCGGCGGATCGGGGGGAGGCAACCTCGCGATCTCCGCGTCGGCGTCGTCGGTCTCGTCGGGCACGGTGGTGTTCTCGAACTCGAACAACGTCTCGTTCGGGATGAATGGCTCGACGGTCACGGCATCTGCGGGCCCTTCTGGTTACAGCGTATCGATTTGGAAAGAGCTGGACTACCTCCAAACTTGGAACATCAACACAGGGATCGTTTCTTTCCATCGCGCTTCGATGCCTGTGTACTTGTCAGCTACAGACGCTGTGCTGTTGAATGGATTTTCATCAGTAAACGGTAGTTCGTTGGCGGGTTCCTATACCCAGATGCTGGCGATCTATACAATGTCTGGTGGCACAGCCAATCTAGCAGCGTCTGGGTCAAGACAGGTGTCGTGGACCAGTGGAAGCGATACGAGCGCCTCCAGCGAGTATGGCGGGATGTCCCTATTCAGGTATAGGACGCTCCCGATTGCGTATAGCATCACTCCTGGGGATTACCTATTAGCGGCGTACGTCTCGACAGCACTCAGTCAGTCGGTGTCTTTGGTTGGACGTAATCAGGTAGTCGCGGAGATAGCTGCCTATGATGGCATAGAGACGAAAGCGTTTCTGGATGGGTTTATGACCACGAACTCATCTGCGTTTCCTGCGACGGTAGCTGTCAGCAACGTGAACTACGCAAGGGTGGGCGCTAATGCGGCCCTGTTTCCCGCCGTCATGTTTCGGGGCACATCGTGACCACGAGACTTCATCAAGTCTTGACGTTCGTGGCCGTACCCGCAGGTGGGCAGGCTACGCTAGCGCACTCGATCAACGTTAACGGGTTGCCTACAGTCCCTGATCTGTTGTTTCCAGATAACACGAATTTCAGTTTTGTTGCTGGAGACGCTTTTACAATTACTGTTGAGAATACTGATACCGTCCCACAGACACTTAATCTGTGGTTGTTCTTGCTGTATTCGCCTGAGCGAGCCTTCGGGAACGTTCAAACGACGTTTCTGACTCCCAACCCCTTCTGGGTCGCCGAGGGTGGAAGCGGTGGAGGCGGGTCTGGACATACTCAGACGTTTAGATACACGGTGACCGGGCTCGAGCCAGATCTTGCCAATCTTGTAATACCTGTGTCCCCAGCTCAGCCTGATGGCAACTATCAGGTGGTCTCTGGACAAGGTGCCAGAACGTTTTTCTATGGCATGGCAATCGACAGCCAAACTGGAGCCAGTTTTGTACTGGCTTTGTCTGCCGCAGCATCGGCTGGTGATGTATTTGAATTCATACTAGCGAGGAACTGAATGGCTGCGCCTGTGCCACTTTCTGCTGACCGGGTTCGTTTGGGCCTGGTCGAGCTGTTGTCTGGCGCAGTCGATCCCAGTGCTGGTGGAGGCGTCGCAGCTCAGCTGGGATCGCTTTACGGCGCGCAGATCGCTGGTGTGGGCTCGGTGTGGTCCAAGACTGGCGCGAGCGCGACTGCCTGGGAAAAGCTTGTCCAGTCGTTCGAGTGGTTCAACGTGCGCGACCTGGGCGCCGTAGGTGATGGCACGACCGACGATCGCGCCGCGATTCAGGCGACGATCGATCAGTGTGTCGCGGCTGGTGGAGGCGTCGTGTACTTCCCACGTGGCAACTACGCGGTCAGCCAGAACGCCAGCAACGGCTACTCGCTGCTCCTTCGCAACGCGGTCGGCGTGCAGCTGGTCGGTCAGGGTTGGGCGTCACAGATCACGCAGACCGGCAACGCTGGATCGGCCGACTGGTCACTGGTTCAGATCGATGGTGTGTCTTCGCAGATCCGGCTCGATAGCCTGAACCTGTCGGGCGCGGGCCTCACCAACCCTACGACCGGGTGTCATCTGATCAACGCAGGCGCGGTCAGTGGCGCGATGGCGGATCTGCAGTTCTTCCGCTGTCGGTTGACCGGCATGGTTGCTGGCGCCGGTGACGGTATCTTGCTTGCGGGCTCGGGTGGCGATCCGATCTCGCGCTGCTGGGTCAGTGACTGCACGCTCAACGGCATCGCCCGCTACGGCGTGCACGTGCAGCAAGGCGTGTCGTTCGTCCAGGTGACCGGCAACGAGATGACCGACTGCACGCGCGAGATCGTCGTGGACACGACCTCGAACGTGACGATCAACGCGCTCTCGATCCTGAACAACCAGATCAACCACACCGGCACCGACAAGCTCGCGATCCAGCTCAACGGCCCCGCGGCGCTCTTGACGCGCCTGGTGATGGCGCACAACGTGATCCTGGGCGGCTTCGTCGAAGGCTCGGCGATCCAGTTTGCGTCGATGCTGGGCAACGTCCAGACCTCGGGCGTGTTCGCGAGCGGCAATAGCTCGTGGCGACTGTTCGGCTCGGTGACCGATGTCGTGGTCTCGGGTAACGCGATGGATCGAGCTTCGGGATCGAGTGCGGGGTTTTGCGTATCGCTCGAGGCGTCCGGCGGCAATTCGCCCACGCGATGCCGCATCGGCAACAATGTCCTGGTCAACGAAGTGACCGCGGCCGGCTTCGTGCAGGCGATCGACGCGTCGACGTGTTCGATCGGCCAGAACATCGGCCGATCGAGCAACGCGGGCGTGTCGACCGCATACGGCATCGACATCCAGGCCGTCACTACTGCGGTCGACAACATGCTCGTGCAGGGCAACCAGATCACCGCGGCTGCGGGATCATTCGCCGCAGGCGTGCGCCTCTTGGTCAACGGCTCCAACGTCGTCAACGTTGGCGTGATGAGCAACACCGGAACGCAGATCGACTACGGCATCGAATTCGACGACGCGGGCGCGGGCGCATTCACGGGTCAGATCATGTGGGCAGCGAACAACTTCGATTCCGCGGTTGGTGACTACCACAACACCGGCGCAGCTGCGGTGATCCCAGTGATCGGCCTCAACGCTGGCACGTTTGGGCCTCAGTTGTTCTCGGGTGCGGGATCGCCCGAAGGCGTGGTGACCGCTCGCGTCGGGTCGATATTCCTGCGCAGCGATGGTGGCCCCGGCACGGTCGTCTACTACAAGGAGTCCGGCACAGGATCGACTGGCTGGATCGGGATCGGCGGCGCGCCGATTGTATTTGGCACGGGCGACACCGGAACATCGGGCGCTGCGGGCTATCTCGCACCAGGATGGATCGCGGCCCTGTCTGCGACCGAGCTGCAGATGACGCTGACCCGGCCCGGCACGCTGCGCAGCCTCTACATCGCAGTCGCGGTCGCAGGCACAGGCGCGGCCACCAATACGTACACCGTGCGCAAAAACGGTGTGGACACCACGATCACGACCACGATCGCGAATACCAGCGCTGGCGCAGCATCGGACGTCACGCACAGCGTGACCGTAGTGGCTGGTGATCTGTTATCGGTCTCGTGCGCGAAGTCGGGTGGCGTCGCGGCGGGCCAGTCCGATGTAACGGCTACTGTGGAGCTGGCATAGCCAGCGATCGTCATGGCCGCGCCTGTCGACCTCGCCTGCGATCAGTTGAAGACCGATCTCGTGCGCTGGATGCACACGACGACCGATCCGATGATCGGCGGTGGCCTGCCCGCACCGATTGGCTCGACCGCGCTCCTGGGCAACGGATCCGCGCATCAGATCTACCAGAAGACTGGCACGCCCGACGCTGCAGGTTGGAGCTTGCAGAACCTCGTCGGCCTGCGCGTGTTCAACATCGTACGTGACTTCGGCGCCGTGGGCGATGGCACGACCGACAACCGTGCCGCGATCGAGGCCGCGATCGCTGCGGCCAAGGCTGTTGGTGGCGGGATCATCTATGTGCCGCCCGGCGCGTTCGCGATCTATCGCTCGGCTTCGAGCAGCGATATCTACTCGTTCGATGTCGACGGCCTAACCAACACGATCTTTCTGGGCGATGGCATTGTCTCGCAGCTGCGCATGGTGGGGAGCGCACACGGCTTTGACTGGACGATGTTCCTTCTGCACGACTTCACCGCGAGCTGCCGATTCGTCAATCTGTTTTTCGATGCCGAGCAAGTCACCGATCAAGGCTCGCAGACTCACGTCCTCCAGCCCGAGGGCATCGCGACCGATCCCACTGGCTCAGGCCCGATCGACATCACGATCGAGGAGTGCTTTTTCGGCGCGCCGGTGGGCGATGCCGTACGCAACATCGGTGAGGTCGGCCGCGAGGTGCAAGGGCTGCGCGTCCGTTACAATGTATTCAACTGCGTAGACACTGGCACGCTCGCGCTCGACGCGCGCTCGTGCATCTCGGTGCAGCGCGGCTGCATTCAGAACTCGGTCTACTACAACTGGTTCACCGGCTCGCATGACCAGGCGATCGACTTCGAGCCCACTGGCGTAGGTGCAGTCACCGATTGGCTGATCTACGGCAATCAGTTTGATCACCAAGGAATTGCGATTTGCATCTCGATCGGCGGTGTGTCGGGCGCATCACGCGCGCAGCGAATCGTCGTGGCGTGCAACTCGATCACCAACGGTGGCAACCTGTTCGGCAGCCTAATTCAGGCATGCGCGTTCATCGGCAACATCGTCACCATGACGTCGACCGATTCGGCAGACACCCAAGGCGCGCTCGAGGTCATCGAAGACAACGAGGACTGCGTATTTGCGGCCAACGTGCTCTACAACGCCGAGACGTCGACGATTCTGACGGCGTTACTGATGGAGCCCCAAGGCGCGTCTGCCTCGCCGATCCG
>Ga0335080_10003307_pt1 | contig 16297 bp, 9 predicted proteins | sample Lox_Sample_34_FD_206720 | JGI IMG/M metagenome (GOLD analysis project Ga0335080, IMG submission 206720) | Soil microbial communities from Loxahatchee National Wildlife Refuge, Florida, United States - Lox_Sample_3.4 | ecosystem: Environmental > Terrestrial > Soil > Wetlands | place: USA: Florida...
CCACTTTCATATCCAGGTCGTCGCCGTTTCGCAACAGCAAAAATCCACGGTCAGTCCCGGTCACGGTCAATGCCGCGTCCACCACGGAGTTCAAGACATCCCCCGTGGAGAAAGAGCCCTGCAACGTCCGAGCCACCTCCAGAACCGCGCGAAGCTTGGACAGGCTGCCGCCGGCGCCGCCGGTCCGGGTCACCTGCGTCTCCGAAACGGGCGCCTGCTCCAGTAAACCGGCCAGCTCCGCCGGGCCGACGGTGAAAATGAGCTGATACGAATCCGGAACGCCGAACTCAATGCGGTCGGACGATTGCAGGGCCTGCCGCTGAGCGCGCTTGCCATTCACAAAGGTGCCGTGGCGGCTGTCCGAGTCTTCGATCACATACTGGCCGTCCTCGATCAGAATTTGCGCATGATGGCGGGAGGCACGCGTATCGCGCAGGACGAGGTTATTGTCAGGCTGGCGTCCAATCTTGAACGGGATCGGCTTGATTTCAACCCGCGTGCGATGTCCGTTCGGATCGACGACGATCAGGCAAGGGGCATTGGAGATTTCCGAGGCCGCCTGCTGAGGCATCATGCCTGGCGCTTGGAACGAGAACGAGCGCCGAGCCCGTTGGGTTCGACGATGGCCTGCCGCGCGGCTTCACGCGCCGCTTGCTCCATCTCCCGGGCGCGCAGGGAGCGGCAGTGTGAGCAGTAGCCTCCCACTTCAGTCCGGGCCAGTAAAATCTGGAACCCGAAATGGCTTTCAATCTGGCGGCGCAGTTTCTGCAGGGGTTCTCCGAAGAACTCTTCGACCTTGCCGCACCGAAGGCAAATGACATGCGCATGTTCCTGTTTCATGCGCGTTTCGTAGTAGTGCTGGTCGCCACCGTAGTGCATCAGGTCGAGCTCGTCGACCAGGCCGCCCTGCTTCAGCAGCTTCAGCGTGCGGTAGACGGTAACCCGGTTGAGCCGGGGATCTCGCTCGTGAGCCAGTTGGAAGAGGCGTTCGGCGTCCAGATGCTCGCCGCTCTTGTCGATCAGCTCCAGCAGCAGCTCCCGTTGCCGCGTGAGGCGAACCCCTTTCTCCCTCAGAGACCCCTTGATGGAATCGACCGGCATTCCGTATCCCTCACATTCTAGCAGGGTGCGCCGCGAGACATGCCGCTTAGTTCCTAGTTACCTTTGCATCGAGATTGCCTTGCGCCAGGCGAACATGTATGCCGGAATCCACGGGCGCCTGCCGGCTGTTTTTCAGGATTTCGCCGGCGTCGTTGGTCACGATGGCGTAGCCGCGGTCTAGAATGCGGAGCGGACTCAACTGCGACAGCTTGGCGGCCAGGGCCTGAGCGCGGCTGGCGCGATGCGCGAGATCGAGCCGAACGGCCTGGCAAATGGATGCCTGCGCCGACTCCAGCCGCCGCCGGTAGCGTGCAAACCGCGGCCGGGGATCGTACTCCCGCAGCCGGGATTCGAGGAAACGGTGGGCTCGGTGGCCGGCTTCAATGGCCGACCGCATGTGTTCTCTCAGCCGGTATTCCTGCTCGTCGACGCGCTGCATGCGCCTGCCGACGGAGCGCTGAAAGACCGACATGGTCCGCTGAATGCCCTGCTGGTCGAGCTGGCGCCGGGCCATCGCGAGGCGGTAGCGCGCTGCCTGCGTCAGATGGCGGCGGAACGTGTCGATGCGCGCCAGCAATTCCTCGCGGGTCGAGACCACCAGTTCGGCAGCGGCGGAAGGTGTGGGAGCCCGCAGGTCGGCGACAAAATCCGCGATGGTTACGTCGGTTTCGTGGCCGACGGCGGACACGACGGGAACCCGGCAGGCGGCGATGGCGCGGGCCACCTGTTCTTCGTTGAAGGCCCAGAGATCCTCGAGCGAGCCGCCGCCGCGCGCCACGATGACCAACTCCGGCCATGGCGACCGGCTGAAAAATTCCAGGCCCTGGCAAACCTCTTCCACCGCGCCATCACCCTGCACCAGGGCAGGGAACAGGCGGATGTGCAGACCGGGAAAGCGGCGCTCCAGAACGTGCAGCATGTCCGAAATCACCGCGCCGCGCGGCGAGGTGACAATGCCGATGCGCCGGGGAAAGCGCGGCAAAGGCCGTTTGCGCGCCGCGTCGAACAATCCTTCCGCGGCGAGCTTCTTCTTAAGCTGCTCAAACGCGAACTGGAGGGCGCCATGCCCCTGCGGTTCGAGAAATTCGACCAGCAACTGATACTCGCCGCGGGCTTCAAATACATCGATTCGACCGCGCGCCACCACCGCGATTCCATCCTGAGGCTTGAACTTGAGGTAACGGTGTGTGGAGCGAAAACAGACGCAGCGCAACTGCGCATCGCGCTCCTTGAGCGTGAAGTAATAGTGGCCGCTGGCGGCGAGCTTAGTTCCGGAGATTTCGCCCGCAACCCAGACATCCTGAAACTCGCGGTCCAGAATGCCGCGGATGGCCGAGTTCAACTCGCCGACGGTGTAGACGCGGCGCGCGGGTGCGAACTCGAGGGCGTATTGTTCCATTCCTGCGCCCATTCTAACCGGCGTTCAGGCGAATTGCAGAGGTTTGCAGGCCGGAAATGAAACGCTCCTTACAGCAAATTCACTATCAGAGTATTATGCGCGTTCGGCGAGCTCCCATGCACGAACAAGTCCGCCACGCTTGCGACAGGCGCGGATGCAATCATCAAGCTCTCGTGGAGCGCCGGTCCCAATATCCTATCGAGAGGAGATGCGATCACATGGCCCGCATCCCGTTTCTTACGTTCGTTTTGTCGGCGGCATTTTTGATTGTAGCGCCCACTGTTCACATGCAAACCAAGGCGCAACCAAAGAGCCAGTCCAGCGCTCAGGCTCAAAAGGGAGTCCAGATCCAACTTTCCTCCACAAAAAGCCCGCTGGTATTCGAGCCGAATCGCGGCCAAGCCGCTTCAGAATTCCAGTGGATAGGCCGTGGCGCAGGATTCAGGCTTGGAATCACTTCCGACGGCGCCACGATCGAGTTTCGCGACCGCGCGGGCGCGGCGCCATCGAAGCCGCTGTTTCCCAACGCATCCCAGGTAGCGAAGTCGAGCACAAGACAGAAGACGCAAAGCACTCTGGTGAAACTACACCTCTCAGGCAGCAGCGGCTGGAAGCCGGCCGGCGTGAGCCCCACCGGCGGAATCAGCAACTATTTCATCGGGAACACGCCTGCCGGTTGGCATACCGACATCCCGCAGTACGCTCAGGTAAAGGCGACGAGCGTATACAACGGGGTGGATCTGGTTTTTCACGGCAATGAGAGCGCGCTGGAGTACGACTTTGTGGTGGCACCGGGCGCGAATCCAAAGCAGATTCAACTCCAGTTTGAGGGAGCCGCGAGCCTGCAGGTGGACAAAGCCAGCGGCGACCTGGTGGTCGCTACGTCGAGCGGAGCCGAGCTTCGACACGCGCAGCCCAAAATCTATCAGGAAGCCGGCGGGAAGAAGACGAGCGTGAAGGGCGGATTTCAAGTCTTGAAGGGAGATACCGCAGGATTCACGCTTGAAAAATACGATCCGAAGCGACCGCTTGTGATCGACCCGACCATCTCGTTTGTCACGTTTCTCGGCGGATCCGACACCGATGAAGCCAACGCCGTGGCGGTAGATGGTTTGGGCAATACTTACGTCACGGGCCAGACCTATTCAGGCAAGTTCAACGTCGTTGGAGGAGTCGTCCAAAGTGGCAAATCCGGCGACTCAGATGCCTTTGTCACCAAACTGGGTACAGGCGGCAACATCGTTTTCTCGACATTTCTGGGAGGAGGCGATGACGAGGCCGGCAACGGAATTGCGGTCGATGCCAGCGGCGTTTACATTGGCGGGCAAACAGGTTCCGATGATTTTCCGGTCAAGCAGCCTTACCAATTTGCGAGAAAAGGCGACTATGATGTTTTCGTTACGAAGCTGTCGCCGTTGGGCAACCGGCTTGTGTACTCCACCTATCTTGGCGGCAGTGACGGTGAGAATGGCGGGGCGATTGCCGTTGACGCGAGCCAATCCGCCTACGTAGCGGGATTCACCACTTCAAAGGATTTCCCGGCAACGAACGGATATGAGTACTTTCCGGGCGATGGCGACTTCGCTCCGATCAACGGGTTTGTTGCGAAATTTTCGCCCAACGGAGTCTCCTTGGTGTACGCGACTTATTTGGGCGGATCGAGCATCGATTCCATTTCCGCCATCGCAGTCGACAGTTCGCTTTCGGCGTATGTGACTGGCGAAACTCTTTCGACTGATTTTCCGTTTGCCGGCTACCAGTCGACGGTGTTTTCAGGGAAGTCCTCGGCATTTCTTACGAAGCTAAGCCCGGCGGGTGATTCGCTGATCTATTCAACGTCCCTCGGCGTGGAGACAACCATCGGCACTGGAGTGTCCGTGGATCCGGCAGGAAATGCTTACGTAGCAGGAACGTTCTGCTCTCCATGTTTGGATACATCTCCGAATCTCGCCTTCGTGACAAAGTTTTCGCCTGGAGGCAAGATCCTTTACTCCAAATTCCTCGCAGGAACTGATGGCAGCACTAGCGCTTTCGCGATTGCCACCGACGCGGCCGGAGACACATATGTTGTGGGCAGCACATCCTCAACCACGTTCCCCGGCGCTCCGCCAATTACTCCGAACCCGACCGCGGGTTTCCTGGTGAAGCTCGATAAAGATGGAAACGGTCCTCTCTACACCGTTTTTCTCGGCGCGCAAATTAGCGGCGTGGCGGTGGTCAAACCACATTCGGTGGTCCTGCCCACGTACCCGATCATTTACACAGCGGGGTACCGGTTCGCCGGCGGGACGGCTGCCTCTAATCGGGATGCCTTTGTAGTCAAGTTGAGTGAGGCCCCCGTGATTGTGAACCAGTGAACCCCTTAGACACTCGACCCGGAGGCGCGCCAGAATGCCGGCCAAGGAGGAGGGGTCTTCTCAACCGGTTCCGGCACTGACGGCAAAGATCGATAGGCGGGAATCTATTTTCTATACTTGCGAATGAGTTCCTGAAAGCGCGCGTCGGAGCGCAGAGAAGCGAGATATGGGCTGGCATCAATCGCGGCGAAGTCTCGATAGCCGCCGGCCAAAGCCGCTTCCAAAGAGGAGAGGGCTTCTTCTTTTTTGCCCTGAGATGCGGATAGCTCGCTGGTGCGAAAATCCACGAGGGGAACACGCGGCACACTCCGAAGCTCAGCCAGGGCTCGGCCATAGTCTCCTTGCGCCAGGTAGATCTCCCCTAGACCAATATGGGCGGTGAGAAATGAGGGGTCCAGTTCACGGGCGTGGTTGAGAGCGGCGAGGCCCTCCTGATAGCGCCGCTGGACGAAAAGACTGCGTCCCAGGTGGTAGTGTGCGCGGGCCAAGGTCGGTTGCAAGCGTATGGACTCGCGCGCCGCGGCTTCGGCAGCCTGGCCCTGCGGGGGCTGTTGGTAGGCCAGCACCCAGGAAAGGTTGTCCCAGTTGTCTGCATTGCCGGCTTCGAGCCGAACAGCCTCGCGGAACTCCTCGGCGGCACGAGTATAGTCATATCTGCACGCGTAGGTCGCCCCGATTGCTGCGTGCGCTTGTGGCAGTCCCGCATCCTGGGCCAAGGCGCGCTGCGCGAGTTGCTCAGAACGCCGGAGGCGGGCCGGAGTTGCCTCGATGTTCCGGTAATACATCACCTCGATCCACGCCAGACCTGTTAATGCCAGCGGGTAATTCGGGTCGGACTCAAGCGCCCGCTCGAAGTAGCGACGCCCCGCCTCAAGTCTTTCCGGATTGTCGATAAACTCGATCAGGGCGATTCCCCTCAGATAATCATCGTAGGCCTGGGCGTTATCGGTGTAGCGCCGTTGAATGGCTTGCCGTTCCTGCGGAGTCAAGTGGAGGTCGAGCGCTCCGGCGATTTTCAAGGCCGTCTCTTCCTGTACGGCGAAAACGTCTCTTAAGTCCCTGTCAAAATCCTCCGCCCAGAGATGAAAGCCTGTCGAGGCATCGATCAACTGAGCAGTGGTGCGCACGTGGTTGGCGTCTTTGCGGACGCTACCTTCCAGCAGATAGCGGACCCCCAGTTCCCGCCCGATTTCTTTGATATCTTTCTGTGTGCCTTTGAAGCGCGCCACCGAGGTGCGCGAAGCGATTTCCAGGCCCTGAATACGAGACAACTTGCTGATGATTTCTTCCGTCATACCGTCGCTGAAGTATTGGTTTTCCGGGTCGGCGCTGAGGTTCAGGAATGGAAGGACGGCAACCGAAGCCTTGCCCGGCATCGTCGTGGGAACAGGCGCGGTGCGCTGTCGATAGCGGATACCGACGCCGGCAATCACACCCGCGAGCAGCAGCACGGCGGTTGCCACGAATGCCCAGCGGCTAAGCACCTGCCGGCCAACCAAGCCCGCCCCTACCGCCACTGGTGGAGACGTCGCTACCGCCGCACGCCCGGATTCCGTATCGCGCTTCAGGCGCTTTAGATCCACCAGAAGATCTCTGGCTGACGGGTAGCGCGCCTCGCGATCCTTCTCCAGTGCTTTGGTGATGATGCGTTCCAACTCGGCCGGCAACTCCGGATTTAAACGGGCTGCCGCGATCGGAGCCTTGTCGAGAATCGCCTCAAAGACGACGGCTGTGGTGGCGCCTTTGAAGGGCAGGGCACCGGTGGCCATCTCGTACAGCACTATACCGAAGGAGAACAGGTCGGTACGCGCGTCCAGTTCCTCCCCGCGCGCCTGTTCTGGCGACATATAGGCCACCGTGCCCACAGCCGAACCGGGGCTGGTGACCAGCTCCTTGGAAACGGTCATCGTCGGCAGCGCGGAGCCCTCCACCGGTTCGGACGCCTGGCGCCGCTCGGCCGCCAACTTGGCCAACCCGAAGTCCATGATCTTTGCCTGACCGCGGGTGGTGACGAAGATGTTTGACGGCTTGATGTCGCGGTGCACGATGCCTTTCGCGTGGGCCGCATCCAACGCGTCGGCGATCTCGACGGCCAGATCCAGGAGTGTCTTGGTCGAGAGCGGTTTGCCGGCCAGGCGATGTGCCAGCGTCTGTCCCTCCAACAGCTCCATCACGATGAAGGGCCGGCCCATGGACTCGTCGATGTCGTGAACCGTGCAGATGTTGGGGTGATTCAGCGCCGAAGCGGTGCGCGCTTCGCGTTGGAAACGTTCCAGCGCTTGCGGGTGCCGGCAGGCTTCCTCAGGCAAGAACTTCAGCGCCACGGCGCGTCCCAGGCGCGTGTCTTGGGCCTTGTACACCACGCCCATGCCGCCTTCGCCGAGCTTCTCGATAATCGTGTAGTGCGCTATGGTGCGCCCGACCATGCCGCCCCCTAAATTACGGATGTCGAGATCTGATTCAGTGTACTGCCGGGATGGCTGCCAGGCAATCCGCAACGCCGGCCACGGCAACCCGAGGCACTCCAAGTCCGGCGGGCGCTTGCGAGAACTATTGATGGTTCTTCGGCGTGTTGAAGGATCGCTCCACCATGTCGTGGACGTCTGTCGAAACTCCGTGGTCACGCCACAGCCAGCGCATCATCTCCGGGAATACCGTCTGCAGCATCTTCTGGCCGTGCGGTCCAATCCCCCATGAGTAGTTCACGTCGTAGCCCTTCTCGGTGAGCGCTCGCTCCATCCGGACGTTCTGATAGAACCAGTCCCGACGCTGATCGTAGCTTCCGTCGGGCTGGAGAGCCCGATTGTCATTCCGCCCGTCGACCAAGAACACGCGAATCGGTTTTTTTTCACTTTTGCGAATGATATCGGGATAGGCGTCACCGCCGCGAAGGTTGGTGAAGCTTCCCACGTTGCTGAGGACCTTGCGAAAGTGGTCCGGCCGCTGCCATGCCACGGTGAAAGCGGCGATGGCGCCCGAACTGGATCCGCCGATACCGTGGCGCTCTGGATCCTTCGAGATGTTGTACTCCTTGTAGAGGACGGGCAACAGTTCATCCACAATGACTCGTGCGTATCGGTCATCCAAGGTGTTGTACTCGGTAGGCCGGTTTGTGTCGCGATCCCCCCAGTTGTGTAGTGTTGGCTCCGGCTGGTCCGGGCGTCGGCCGGGGTTGATAAAAACACCGATCATTGCTGGGATCTCGCGACGGTAGATCAGATTGTCCATCACGAACTGTGCGCGGACATCGCCGTCCGCAGCCATGAAAGCCTGGCCATCGTTGTAGATCATGAGGCTGGCAGGAATCGCCGGATCGTACTGCGCTGGCAAATAGACCCAGTAGGTATGCTGCGTTCCGGGATACGCCTGGCTGGGCAGCGTGAATGGGCCCCGGATCTCGCCCCTCGGAACGCCGTCCTGCGGCGTCGCGTCAGGAGACAGTTTGTAATAGATGTCGGTGTTTATGGGCTCGGATGTTGCCATGCCGGGGCGGGCTGCGGGTGTCTGTGCCGGGGCCGCCATTGTGAGCAATACGAGCAGTGCGGGAAGGTTGCGTTTCATGCGCTTGACGGCCAAAATACCACGTTCGATCCTTGAACGCCCTCCTGCGGTATGTTCAGAAGACTCACGGTGTTTACTTTGAAAACGGCTATGTCAGCTGTCTTGTTTTTTCTGTGGCCTGCGCTTTGGGGCGCGGATGGCCCGCGAATTTTCCGCGAGCGCTGCGCGGGATGCCATGGCAGCGACGCGCGCGGCGCCAGCAAGGGGCCTGGATTGGCGGGCAATCCACGGCTGAGCGGACAGTCGGCTGAGCAGTTGGCCGGCGTGGTGAAGCGTGGTTTTCCGGCCTCGGGTATGCCGGCCTTCAATCTGCACGCTGACGAACTGAATGCGGTGGCCAGTTACGTGCGCGCTTTGAACATCGCAGTGCCGCCCGGGATTGTATCAGAGGGAAAACGAATGTCGTGGGGCAAGCCACAGCCGGGTGACTGGCTCAGTTACAACGGAAAGCTGAGCGCGAATCGCTATAGCGAACTGAAGCAGATCAACACGGCGAATGTCGCGGGTCTGCGTCTGAAGTGGATCTTCCCGATTCCTCATTTCGGGCTGGAGGTCACGCCGCTCGAAGGCGACGGAGTCATGTACGTGACCGGACCGAACCAGGTATTTGCAATCGACGCCTTGACGGGAAGTCAGATCTGGAAATACTCGCGTCCCCAAACCGCCGGCCTTGATGGCGATGCCGCGCTGGGAACCAATCGTGGCGTGGCGATCCGGGATGACAAGGTTTTCTTTGTTACCGACAACGCCCGCCTGCTTGCGCTCGATCGCGCCACGGGCCGCTTGGTCTGGGAAGTGGTCATGCCAGAGGAGCCGCAGCATTATGGCGGAACTTCGGCTCCGCTGGTTTTGAAGGACACGGTGATCGCGGGCGTGTCAGGGGCGGATGAAGGAATTCGCGGATTCATCGCGTGCTACAAGGCGGACACCGGCAAATTGCTGTGGCGTCGCTGGACGGTCCCTCGAAAGGGCGAACTGGGTTCGGAAACCTGGAGAGGAAGCGAGCCCCTGGCCGGGGGCGGGTCGACGTGGCTCACGGGCTCCTATGACGTGGAAACAGACACGCTGTACTGGCCGACCGGCAACCCTTTCCCTGATTCGGAAGATGAAGATCGTGGCGGCGACAACCTGTACACCAACTGCATCCTGGCGCTCAACCCTGATACGGGCGAGCTGAAATGGCATTTTCAGTTCACGCCGCACGACGTCAGAGATCGCGATGCCACGGAGCCGCCGGTGCTGGTGGATGCGGTTTATCGCGGCAAGCCACGCCGGTTGCTGCTGCATGCCGACCGGAACGGTTTCTTCTACGTTCTCGATCGGACGAATGGCGAACTGTTATTGGCCAAGCCGTTCCTGCGCCGGGTGGACTGGGCTTCGGCGATTGGCGATGATGGACGCCCGCACGTCACGGATGCCAAAGGATGCCCGGATGATGCCGCGAATTGGAGTGCTACAGCTTACAGTTCCGTGACCGGTCTCTACTATTTCCTGGCGTTGGAAGAGTGCGTCGGCAGTCCAATGGGTTATCCGGACCAAACGGGGCAGCGTTTTCTGCGTGCCGTAAACATTGAAACCGGCAAGATGGTTTGGGAAGTGCCCCAGCCGGGGCCGGCGAAGGCCAAGACGTGGTCGGGTGTACTGGTAACGGCTGGAGGCCTGGTGTTCTACGGGCAGCCCAACGGCGGATTCGCGGCGGTGGATGAACGCGATGGAAAGACTCTGTGGCAATTTCCCACCAACGTGCGGATGAAGGCTTCGCCCATGACGTTCACGGTGGGCGGAAAGCAGCATGTGGCGGTTGCGGCCGGTCCGAACATCTTGTGTTTCGGGCTATGAGATGGTTGTGCGTCCCCAGCGCCGTGGCAGTCGTTGCAGGATCTATGGGATATCAGGTACTTTGGGAGTACGGTGAGGTGCGAGAGTGGTTGAATCGGGCGGTCTCGAAAACCGTTGAGCCTTTACGGGTTCCGTGGGTTCGAATCCCACCCTCACCGCCAGATATCAGAAACCGAGCTGTCACCCTACAAACAGTCCGTCAGTTAGAGTTACAGAGTTCGATAGCCGCAGGTGCCCAAACGGCTCGCAGAAGCACATCCGCAACTCTCGCATTCTTGCGCACTCAGTTTCGCAGCCGGCTACGCTGCGGCTCCCGACACGATCCTTTTCCACCCCGCGGATTCCCAGCTGCCCTTCAAGCGGACATTTCATCGGCTAATTGAGGCGGACATTTCACGTAGCTAACAACAGAATGAATCAGGAATGCATCAGGAATGCATTGACTTCCCCATGGCTTTGACTTAGAATTTAGGCGAATTTAGTTGGACGTTGGAAACGGGCCAATCGTCCTCTCTTACGCTTCAGTCATATCCGCCAGGGTATCCCGGGGCGCTTGGGCGACCGCCTTCTAAGCGGTGTGCGGAGGGTCGGCCATGAATTGGCTGCGATCCCGATTGCACGTGGAACCCGGCGAGGAAATGCCGGTCCTGCTTCTTTTCCTGTACCTGGCCCTCATTTTCACTTCCTTTCTCATCATCAGAACTGCCAAGGACGCGCTGTTTCTAACTAAGTTCAGCGCCGAGACGCTGGCTTACCTTTACGTCGCCGTGGGGGTCGTGATGGGGCTGGTAATTCCGCTCTATTTTCGCCTTACGGCACGGCTCGGGCTGACAGCGCTCGTCACAGGAAGCCTGGCGTTTTTTATGTCGAACGTGCTCTTGCTTTGGTGGGCAGCGCGCATACGATGGTCTCCGCTTCCGGCCGTTTTCTACGTGTGGAGCGGAATTTTCGGAGTAGCGGTTCCTACGCAGGCTTGGACCGTGGCCAATCGTGTACTCGATGTACGGCAGGCTAAGCGGCTTTTCCCGCTGATCTCCGGTGGCGCCATGCTTGGGAGTGTGGCGGGCGGACTGATCGCAGCCGCATTGGTGAAGGGGCTGGGCACACACAATCTTCTGCTGATCCTCATTCCCCTGCTCACCCTATGCGCGTTTCTGGCCAGGCTTATTCTTCGACGCTACGCGTACGTGAAGAGCGGGGTACAGACCCGAGAGAGCGCTACCGCGCGAACCCGAACCGGCGAAAGGCTTCGGAAGATCCTGGTGCAATCGCGATATCTGAGAATGATCGCGATTATGTTGGCTATCTCCGCCGTAGTTACCCTTCTTGTTCAGTATCAATTCTTCCATGTCGTCAAGAAGTCAGGCTACTCCAGGGACCAGTTGACGGCCTTCTTCGGCAACTTTAATGCGGGCATGAATCTGCTGGCGCTGGTGTTGCAGCTTTCGGCTGGCTCGCGGCTGGCAGAAAGGTTTGGCGTCCGAGTCACCCTGTTTATTCTTCCTATGACGCTTGTCACCGGGACCATGTTGGTGCTGGCTTTTCCCATGCGATTATGGACGGCTCTCTTCATCAGGGGCGGTGACCAGACGCTTCGATACTCGATTGACAAGTCTGCGGTCGAGCTCCTGTATCTGCCGGTGCCCCAGAAATTGAAGACTGACGCCAAAGCCGTGATCGACATGATGGTTTTGCGCCTCGCTGAAGGCGTCGGCGGCGTGCTGTTGCTGGTGATGACTGGTCCTCGATTGCTTCACTTGGGTCCGTCCGGAGTCGGGGTACTCAACCTTGTACTGATTTCGATTTGGCTGTGGGTGGTTTTCTTAACGCGCAGAGAGTACGTTTCCGCGATTAAAGCCAGCATCTCCGACCGCAGTGTTCTACCGAAATCAGCTTTACGGCTGGTCTTCAATGATCCGGGGTCGATCGCCACGGTACGGTCAATGCTGGAATCGGACGACGAAGAGGTCGTTCTGTATGCGATGGACCTCGCGAGGGCACTGGGGCAGCCGACTCCGGCCGGGCTCATCTCGCACCCCTCGCCTCGGGTTCGCCTGAAGGCCACGGAGCTCGCCGGCATGAGCGTTCCGCAACTGCTTGAGCGTGTGCGAAGGGAGAGCAGTTCAGTTGTGGGTGCGGGGGCCATCATGCATGCCTCCAGGATGCTCCGTCCCAATCAGCCCATTGCCGCTCTGGAGGAATATCTTCACGCGCCTGATTTGAAGGTGCGCCTTTCGGCTCTGGTCTGCCTCGCGCGCCAGGGAATGGCAGCTGAGTCGTTGCAGAAGCACCTCCACGCCGTTACTGCTGAACTGAAGACCGGCGAGGAATGGAACGATTTCTTCCAGGCGGTGGGCGAAATTCACCATCCGGCGACGGTGGAATTGTACATGCGGTTACTTGATCATCCCGCTGCCGCTGTGAGGAAACAGGCAGTGCTGAGTGCAGGTCGTGCCGGGCAGAGGGAATTAGTTCCCGCGCTGGTGCGCCTGCTCGGGGATCCCGAAGTGGCCGCCGAGGCACGCCGGGCGCTTCGCGCACTGGGGCCTCGCATTCTTGGAACCCTCGCTGACGTAATGAAAGACCCTTCGGAAAACGTGGAAATACGACGCGATATCCCGCGCGTTCTGGCCTTTGTGCCGCAACAGGCGACGGTGGAGATTCTGCTTGACGGTCTGTTTGATTACGACAGGGTGGTGGCGGACCGCAGCCTTCGCGCTCTAAGCAAACTGCGGCTTGTCGATTCTACTCTGCGCTTCGATCCGGAAAAAGTGCACCGGCGAATACGCGATGAGGGTGAGCAAGCCCTCTGGTACCGGCAGGCGCTTGCTTGCCTGTATCCCGAGGTCCAAAGTAACGATCTCCTGGCGCGGCTGATTCGCGAGAGAATCGACCAGGCAACCGATCACGTATTTCGCCTGATGGCCTTCATTCTGCCGCCAACCACACTCCATGTGTCTTTTTTGGTGTTGCAACAGAACGACCGCTTGAAGAAGGCCAGCGTCGTCGAATACCTGGACAACGTTCTACCGCCAAATCTGAAGAATTGGGTCCTTCCTTTGATCGAGCTGAAGGCGGCTGTGCCCGGTGAGGGACCGGACCGTGCCGAAGTTCTTGAAGCACTGCTGAAAAGCTCGGAGTTAGCGCTGCGCGAGTGCGCGGCGGATGCGATTGCCAAGAATCGCTGGACGGAATCGGCCGCTCGGGGTCCAGCAGTTGGCCGGCTTTAGGGAGGAATTTGCTTATGGATGACCTTTCACTCTTCGCTCCCTTGATGGACGACAAGCTCTCGCGCGAGGCGCGCCTTACCGCGCTACAGAAGGCCGACTGCCTGCGGAGGACAGGGATCTTTTCCGAAGTGGCGGTCGAACCGTTGTTTCAAGTGGCGGCGGTGGCTCGCGAAGCTGAGTTCGCGCGTGGAGAGATCATCTTCCACGAAGGAGAACCTGCGGACGCGTTCTACGTGATCGTGGACGGTGAAGTCGAACTGGGCTCGGCAGATGAAGTCCAGATGGTCGGATCGGGGTGCTCTTTCGGTCTATATGCGGTTCTGGCGCGGGAGCCCCGGCGTGTGAGCGCGAGAACATTGCAAGCGACCCTCATCCTCACGATTGCAGCAGAGGATCTATATAGCGCGCTCTCCGACAATACGGAGATTGTTGCAGGCGTTCTCAGGTACTTCGCGCAAAATTGCCTCAAGCCATGCGACTGAGAGCGGGTGTTAGATGAACACTGAGCTAAAAGGAGACCGGTACAGAGTGGAAGCACAAATCGGCCACGGTGGCATGGGTGTGGTATTCCGCGCCTATGACACCCGGCTCTCGCGTCGCGTGGCTCTGAAAATGGTTCCTGAAGATGTGGCTCGCGATCAGGAGCTTTTGCGCCGTCTTTCGCAGGAGGCCCGCGCCGCCGCGGCAATCAGTCACCCGGCCGTGGCGGCTATCTACGACTTCGAGGAACATGGGCCTGAAAGCTTTATCGTTTATGAGTACGTGGACGGCATCACTCTGCGCCAGCGCCTGTCATTGCACCATTTCAGCATCGACGAGGTAATCGACATTGGCGCGCAGGTGGCGGATGCGCTTTGCGCCGCTCACGATCGTGGCATCATTCACCGGGACGTGAAGCCGGAGAACCTGATGCTGGTCTCGGGCCTCGAAGGCCGCGTGCGGATGAAGGTTCTTGATTTCGGCTTGGCCAAGCTCGTGCAATCTCCCTTCGCCTCCATGGCGGAAATCAGCCAAGTGGAAACCTTGCCCAAAACCACGGTGGGCACGATGGTGGGCACCGTGAACTACATGTCTCCCGAGCAAGTTCAGGGCAAAGCAGTCGACTCACGCACAGATCTTTATTCCTTGGGCGTTGTTATGTACGAGATGACCACCGGTTCCAACCCTTTCCAGGGCGACAACCCGGCTTCCACCATCGCCAACATTATGATGCGGGATCCGCCACCGATGCCCGATTTGAACCCCGACTGCCCGCCGGGACTCGATCGCATTCTGCGTAAGTGTCTGCGGAAATCTAAGGAAGAGCGTTATCAGTCTTCACGCGAACTCCTGGCGGACCTCTCCAAGCTACAGGGGGTGCATGCGCCGCAAGAAGCGATTGACCGAGCCACGGAACAGATGCCGCGAGGCGTCGCGCGGGCGTTGTTTATTCTCATTCAGGCGGGATATCTGGCGATGTATATCGCCGCCTTGTGTTTCCCGGTGCGCGTGGAGAAATTCCTGGCGCAATTTCAAGTCCCGTATTTGCCTCTGATTGTGGTGTTCTCTGCCTCGTGTGCGGTAGCACTCAGGCTTTACATGATTTCGGCAGTAGTACTCGACTATCCCAACACAGGAATGTTGTTTCGCCGGGCCTTTCCGGCGGTGCTGTTGCTGGACGCGGCTTGGGCAGTGGCCCCGCTGACCCTGTTCGAAAAGCTCGGCTACCCGGTCCTGCTCATAATGGCTGGCCTTGCCTGCCTGCCCTTCACCCAGCGCACGCTGATGTCCTATGCTTACGCCCCGCGCGGCGGACGTATTTCAACCGCGCGGAGCACGATTAACATTCCGCAGGATTGAACATGGGAGGCTACGATGCTTATCAATGGAACGCCAGCATCCGTTCTGCTCCTGGTTTTACCGGTCTCCTTGCTGGCGGAAGTCTCATCACGGACCGAGGAGATTGAAGCCGCCCGGCTCCAAAAGGCCGAGCAACTCCAACCGGAAGAAGCTTCCCGCACCGAGCGCGCCCTGCTCTATTTCCGGGAGCACAAGATACTTGAGCGTTTCACGGCAGGGGTTGCAGGCTTTCGCGCAAAACTCGGCGGGTTGGTCACGGGCGGTGGTTTTGCAGTTGGTCCTGAATACCTTCGCCGGGATCTCGCGGAGGGCAACCTGATTTTCCGTACGGCGGCTCAGGCCTCCATCCGAGAGTACCAGCGATATGACCTGCAATTGACCGCTCCGCATTTGGTCCAAGACAAGCTGTTCTTTGACCTGTTTTCGGTTCACCACAATTATCCCGGCATCAATTACTATGGCCCCGGGCCGGATTCGAAAAAGAGCGGGCGGACTGATTTTCGCCTGGAAGACACCGCAATCGATGTCACGACTGGATTGCAGCCCCTCCGCCATCTGAGGTTGGGACTTTCCGGCGGGTATCTGTTCGTGAATGTCGGGCCGGGAACCGACTCGAGGTTCGCCTCCGCGGACAAGGTCTTTACTCCCGCCCAGACGCCCGGTATCGACCGCCAGGCGAACTTTGTCCGATATGGCGCGTTCGTCCTGTTCGACTATCGTGATCGGCCCGGCGGCCCTCGGCATGGCGGAAGCTACCTGGCGCAGTTCGATCGGTATGTCGACCAGAGCCTGGCCCTCCACAATTTCGAACGGCTTCAGGTAGACCTCCAGCAGTATGTCCCGTTCTTCAATGAGCGGCGCGTGATCGCGCTGCACACCAAGACGGTACTCACCAACGCGGACGGCGGGAACACCGTGCCGTTCTACCTCCAGCCCGTCCTGGGAGGTTCTGACGACCTTCGAGGATTCCG
>Ga0335080_10003308_pt1 | contig 16292 bp, 12 predicted proteins | sample Lox_Sample_34_FD_206720 | JGI IMG/M metagenome (GOLD analysis project Ga0335080, IMG submission 206720) | Soil microbial communities from Loxahatchee National Wildlife Refuge, Florida, United States - Lox_Sample_3.4 | ecosystem: Environmental > Terrestrial > Soil > Wetlands | place: USA...
CGTGGGAGCAGCGGTGTCTGTTGGTGGGTCTGTCTTTGTCAATCTGTTCGTCTCAGCGCTTGCCTACGGGATCGTCGTTGCGGGCAGTTATCTCCTCATCCACCGTCGTATCCGCCTGATAGCGGGAATCACCTGACTGCGGCGACACCGCAGCCTGTTTCCCATGCACCATTTGGCGCCTACCAGCTGCGACCGCTGCCCATCTCGCTGAATCCTCCAAAAAACTCATGTGCGGTATTGCGGGTTTCATAGATCCTGGCCTGGTCGATCGTAGTGACGAGATCATTCGGCGCGCGCAAGCAATGGGCGCTGCGATCGCCAATCGTGGTCCCGACGGCGACGCAGTCTGGAGCGAGGAGGGCGCTGGCCTCGCATTGTCGCATCGTCGTCTTGCCATCATCGATCTGACCGACGCGGGCGCCCAGCCCATGGTCTCCGCCGACGGCCGCTGGGTGATCTGCTACAATGGCGAGATTTACAACGACGCTGATCTGCGAACGCTGCCCGAGCTTACCTCAGTCATTTGGCGGGGCCATTCCGACACTGAGACGATCGTTGAATCGGTGGCGCGGCGCGGCCTTGCTGCTACCATCGATGACATCAACGGCATGTTCGCCTTGGCCCTGTGGGACAGGCGCGACAAGGTGCTCCACCTGGTGCGTGATCGCCTCGGCATCAAGCCGTTGTTCCTGGCGCGGCAGGGCGCGCAATGCCATTTTGCCTCAGAGCTCAAGAGCCTGCATGCCGTTTCCGGTTTGGCTCTCGACATCGATGCCGCCTCGGTAACGAGCTTTCTGCGCTTCGGCTACGTGCCGGCGCCGCACACCATCTACCGCCATGTCGAAAAAATCATGCCGGGCGAACATGTCGCGATCGCGTGCGATGGCCGGATCACGCGGCGCCGCTATTGGTCGGCGGCTGTGGTTGCGGCGCGTGGTGTGGCCGCACCGCTTGCATTGAGCGACGGCGAAGCCGTCGAGCGGCTTGCCTGCCTCCTGAGCGATACGGTGGCGCGGCAGATGCTGTCCGACGTGCCGCTCGGCGCCTTTTTATCCGGGGGCATCGATTCTTCGACTGTTGCGGGTTTCATGGTCGCTGCCGGGCGAGGGCCGGTGCGGACCTTCTCGATCGGCTTTCCCGACCTTGGCTTCGACGAGTCCAGCGAAGCTGCGGCAGTTGCGCGTCACCTCGGCACCAACCATACCCAACTGATCGTAACCGCAGCCGACGCACTCTCGGTCGTGCCGCAGCTTGCGGACATGTATGACGAGCCGTTCGCCGACTCCTCGCAAATTCCGACCCATCTCGTCTCTAAGCTGACGCGGAAGTACGTCACTGTGGCGTTGTCCGGTGACGGCGGTGACGAGCTGTTCGGCGGTTACAACCGTTATCGCCTCGCCGAGGGACTGTGGCGCGGGCTACGCCAGGTTCCGGCGCCGGCCAGGCGCATCGCGGCGCACGCGCTGGACGCAGTGCCGACGCCCTTTATCGATGGCGTCTCGAACGTCATTCCGCGGCGTTACCGCCCTGCACAGCCCGCCGATAAGATGCGAAAGCTGGCGAGCATTCTTGGACTCGACGAAGCTGGCGTCTATCGCCGCCTTGTGAGTCAATGCGAGGATCCCGCACTGTTGTCGCCGGCCGCGGCTGAGCACCCGATGTTGCCATGGGCGACGGGTGTGATTGGCGCGCTGCCGACGTCGCTCGACCGCATGCAACTTTTGGACACGCTGACCTATCTTCCCGACGATATCTTGCAGAAGGTTGATCGCGCGTCCATGGCGGTGGCGCTTGAGGCGCGACCGCCTCTGCTCGATCATCGAGTCGTCGAATTCGCCTGGGGGTTGCCGCGGCATTTCAAGATCCGCGGTGGCGAGTCGAAATGGCTGTTGCGGCGCGTCGCCGAACGCATGGTGCCGCAAGCGCTGCTGGCGCGCCCAAAGATGGGCTTTGGCATACCGCTTGCCGACTGGCTGCGTGGGCCGTTGCGGGATTGGGCGGAGGACCTGCTCGCGCCATCGCGCCTCGGCGGCGGTCTGCTTGATGTCGCGGCCGTCCGACACCTCTGGCTGGATCACCTCGGCGGCAGCCGCAATTGGGCCTATGCCCTCTGGACGGTGCTAATGTTCGAAGCCTGGCGCAGGCGTTGGGCGGGCGGTTGATGATGTCGGGCGCTGCAGCGCCGCGCGTGCTAGTCGTCACCAAACGCCTTGGCGTGGGCGGAGCGGAACGCCATTTGGCGCAGGTTTTGCCCGAACTGCGAGCCAAAGGAATCGATGTCGCGTTGTTCGTGTTGGAACGAGGAGGCGAACTCGAGGCGAACCTCGCTGCGACCGGAGTTACCATCGAAGGGGTGAGCCCCAACGGGTCGCGTTGGCGCGATCTCGTCAGAGCAGGGAGGGCGCTCGCCCGCTGCATTCGTCGTTGGCAGCCCGACCTGGTGCATTTCTTTTTGCCTGAGGCCTATCTCGTCGGCAGTGCGGTCGCGATGGTTGTCGGTTATCGGCGCTGCGTCATGAGCCGGCGCTCGCTGTCACACTATCAACAGGGCCGGCCGTGGTTTGCGCGGCTGGAGCGACTGATGCATCGTCGCACGTTGGCCTTGCTCGGCAATTCGCTGGCCGTCGTCGAAGAGCTCATCGCCGAGTCGGGCGACGCTAGCAAAGTCGGCCTGATCCACAATGGCGTCGAGATCCCTACGATGAGTGGCGAGGCCCGTGAGCGTGCCCGCGACCGACTTGGCCTCGATGACGGCGCCTTCGTTATGGTCGTCGTCGCTAACCTAATTCCCTACAAGGGACATGCTGACCTGGTCGCTGCGCTGGCCGGGATCGCTCACCGGCTTCCTAAAGCCTGGTATCTGCTTCTCGTCGGTCGCGATGAAGGCGTCGGCGCCGGCCTAAGGACGCAAGCGGCTTCCCACGGGATCGCTGAACACATCGTTTTTCTAGGTGAGTGCAAAAACGTCGAGGAACCCCTGCAGGCGGCCGATCTCGCATTGCTGGTGTCGCATCAGGAGGGCTTTTCTAATGCGCTGCTCGAAGCAATGGCGCACGGTCTTGCCGTGATCGCGACCGCGATTGGCGGTAATTGCGATGCGATCGACGATGGCTCGTCGGGGCGGCTGGTGCCGGTGCAGGCTCCCGCACGCCTAGGTGAGGCGATCCTCGAGTTGAGCCGCGATGTCGGATTGCGGCAGCAGCTCGGTGCTGCAGCACGTGAGCGCGCCGTCGCGTGCTTCTCGCAAAGCGCCTGTATCGAGCACTATCTGCGGCTGTATCGAGGATTTGCGGAACTCGGCCAGCGACCGGTCCAGGTTATTATCGACGGTGCCGCGTCGAATGTGCTTAGCCGTTGACGCAGGGCGGTTCTGCCCCGCGGATTTTGATGCTAAGACCGCGGGCCATGTCATGAGCCAGGCGGAGCTTTGCCCGAGTCATGTTGAGTCCTGATAAACTTCAGCTTGGTCCTGCGCCACTGTCTTTGCGCAAACAGAAGATTTTGGCCTGGGCGGAGCGCAATGCCGCGGAACGGCCCGCCTGGCGCAGCAAAGCGGAGTTTTTCCATGCCGAGGATCAGGCATACCTACGCTTCTTGATTCCGGCCCGCGCGCGCGTTCTGGAGATCGGTTGCGGCATCGGGGACACGCTGGCGGCGCTGGAACCTTCGTACGGCGTCGGCGTCGATTTCAGCAACACCTTGATTGGCATCGCGCGTCGGTGTCACCCTGAGCTGGCCTTTCATGTCGGAGACGCCGAAGACCCGGCGACGCTTGCGGGACTGGAAGGTCCGTTCGATTACATTCTCGTGCTGGATACCATCGGATCGCTCGACGATTGCCAGAAGTTTCTCGAACAGTTGCATCCACTCTGTTCACGGCACACGCGGGTCGTGATCGGCTATTTCTCCCACCTCTGGCAACCGCTGCTTCGTCTCGCGGAATGGTTCGGCCAGCGCCTGCCGATGCCGCTGCAGAACGCGCTTGCCCCGTCGGATGTTGCCAATCTTGCGAGGCTGGCCGACTTCGAACCAGTGAAGGGTGAACAGCGCGTCTTGATGCCGGTGCGTGCGTTCGGCCTTGGCCGCTTCGTCAATCGCTTCATCAGCGTGCTGCCTGGCTTTCGCTTCTTTGCACTTCGTCATTATTCCGTACTCCGGTCGCGGCGCCAAAATGGCGAGGCGCTCAACTCCGCAACCGTCGTCATTCCGGCACGCAACGAACGCGGCAACATCGAGCCCGCGGTTCAGCGGTTGCCGATGTTTTGCGATGATATCGAGATCATTTTCGTCGAGGGTCACAGCAGCGACGGCACGTTTGAGGAGATTGAACGCGTCAAGGCGGCCTATTCGCATCTCGACATCAAAGCCATGCGCCAGCCGGGCAAGGGCAAGGCAGACGCGGTGTTCACCGCTTACGACGCCGCGCGCGGCGACGTGCTGATGATCCTCGACGCTGACCTGACGGTGCCACCGGAGCAACTGCCGAAATTCTGGCAGGCGATCAAGTCCGGGCAGGGCGAATTCATCAACGGTTCGCGCCTCGTTTATCCGCTCGAGGACGACGCGATGCGGTTTCTCAACCTCATCGCCAACAAGATCTTCTCCTATCTGTTCTCGTGGCTGCTTAACCAGCGCTATACCGACACGCTGTGCGGCACCAAGGTCATGCGGCGCAGCGACTACTACCGCTTGCGCGATGGCAAGGCCTATTTCGGAAACTTTGATCCGTTCGGCGATTTTGACCTCATCTTCGGGGCCGCCAAGCTCAACCTGAAATCGATCGACCTGCCGATTCGCTACGCCGCGCGCGTTTATGGTGAAACGCAGATTTCGCGCTTTCGTCACGGCCTGATGCTGCTGCGCATGGTCGTCTTTGCCTTCTTCAAGATCAAGGCAATCTGACAATCGTCCTCGACGGACAAAAAGCGCGATTTAAGCCGCGCGTGCGACGACGTTGATGCTTTCGCCATCGGCGATCATGTTCTGTAACTCCGCCGCGGTGGACGGCAACAGCCGATCGGTCCGTTCGTCGAAAAACTGGTACCCATTCGGAGTGAAGAACGACAGGAACTCGTCCAGCGAAGAACCGCGCTCGCCGAGCACGTAGGGTGCGAGCTCCATGACAAAAACCGGTCTGACGACCTTCAGCAGTCGGCTTGCGCCGCGGAGGACTTCACATTCGTAGCCGTCGACGTCGAGTTTGACGAGCTGCACGCGGGCATCGTCATAGTCGGCAAGAATGCTGTCAAGGCTACGGGCGCGAGCGGCTTTGGTGGGCATCTCCTCGCCGAGGTGCTTCGCATGGCGATCTTCGCCTCTTGGCAGCGGCCAGCTCGAATAGATCGCCTCGGGAATGTCGGCTTCGTCCTGCGCCGCCAGGAAGCACTGATGGGCAACGATCCGCCTGGCGAGATCCGGATTGAGGCTGAAGTTGCGCGCTTGCTTTTGAAATGCGAAATCCGTCGGCTCGAAGGACAGCACGCGTCCATGGGGCCCGACCAGTTGGGCGAGATACAGCGTATGCGCGCCGATGTTAGCGCCGATATCCAGAACCAAGGCCGAAGGCCTCACCAGCCTGCGTAAAGCTTGTTTCGTGCTGCGTTCAAAGACATTGCCGAGGTAAATCGCAAAGTCGATTCCCTGCGACAAGTCCAGCTCGTACGAGATGCCGTCGCGAGTTGCGATGCAACGGTCAGTTCGACCGGCGATCACGCGACCGAAATGAACGGCACGGTATGCGGCGCGCGCGAGCGCCATCTTGTGGACCGTTTTCATCGGCGGCTGAGTACCTATCTGGCGGGGGTTCTAGCGAATTGAAAATTGACTGTAAATTGAATCTTGGACTACAGGGGATCGCCCGAGGCTGGCATAAGAAGGCCGCGCCGTAGGCCGGGCTGAGCAGCGCCTCTGACGTCGGATTTTGAGTTTCGATGACAACTTCGCTTACCGACTACCGGGCCGTGTGGAACAAAAAGGCAGTTCTGCGACTGATCTACGATGACATCTTTGAGCGGATTGCAGGCGAGGTCGTCGATGGCCTCACAATCGAAGTGGGAGGCGGTATAGGCAATCTGAAGGAGAAGATAACTTGGCTGATTTCGTCAGATATTCAATTTGCACCATGGCTAGATCTGGTCGTTGATGCGCAAAAGCTGCCATTCAGCGATGACTCCGTTTCGAACATCGTTATGCTTGACGTCCTCCACCACATCGAGTTTCCCGCTTTATTGTTCAAGGAGGCGGGGCGTGTGTTGCGTCCCGGCGGCCGCATTGTAATGGTCGAACCGGCCATAACGTTTGGTAGCTCCTTGTTCTTCAAGATGTTCCATCACGAGCCTGTGGACATGAATGCGGACCCGTTCGCCGAGGGGAGGCCCGATCGCAGGCGCAACCCCTACGAGTCCAACCAGGCGATCCCCACGCTGCTGGCGACGCGGGAGCGCGAAAGGTTTCACGCAAGGTTCTCAGACTTGCAGGTGATGCAGACAGAATGGTTCTCCTTCCTCGCATACCCCCTAAGCGGCGGCTTCAGGCCGTGGTCGTTGGTCAGCGAAGGAGTTGCGCGAAGCTTGCTTCGGATCGAGAGTAAGCTAGAACGCCGTTTCGGGCGGCTGTTCGGATTTCGACTGCTCATGGTGATTGAGAAAAAGACCGATGCGGGCTCAGAGCGCTTGTTGGCTAGTCAAACGACTGACGTCGAAGCGCCGTTGTCGATAAATCTGGATCGATCTAATTCCCGCGCCGGAAAGGATATTGAAAAGCGGTTCCAGCGGCAATCGGTATTTCGGTGACGCAATCGGACCGTTCAAGAGCAGCACGAACACGATCCAAGAGCCGGCAAACAGGAGTTTTGGCCAATAGGCTCGTTGCTGCACAAGCGCGCAAAGCCCGAGCAACTGCAGAAGACGAACCGTCGCTATTCCGAGCACGCCGAGAATCAGCAGCCAGCTGTAAAGGGCGTTCCCCGACCGCAAAGCGTAGTTGAACATCTTCTCCGGAAAAGAGCGGCCGGTCGTTGCGTAAAAACCCGTCCGCGGCAACTGCGATACAGGTGGCGAGAGCAGGTGGGCGGGAGAGGCGAGGTTGATGAAGATGCCGGATGCCCATGACGCGGCCAGCGATTGCCACTTGACCTCGTTACGCAGGGCCTCCCAACCGATCTGTTGGTAGCGTCGGGATTGTTCGAACGGATTTGCCGACGGTGGTCCAAAACGCGCAGTTGTTCGCCTGACCATTTCATCTGCCGAGGTCGTGAACGGCGTTCGATCCTGCGCCTCCTTGGCTAGCGGAACTATCCACATCGCGAGATAGTCCCCGCCTTGGGGCGTTAGTGCAAAAGTTCCGTACTGATCGAAATTGCGGCCCGCGATCGTCGCCAGACTCGCGCACAAGATCGCGGCGCCGGCGGTCAGGCCAGATGCTTTTCCGATCGACCGGTCGCACCAGATTGAATAAATCGCGAGCAGGCCGACGGCACAAAACGCCCAGGGCGCAATCGATACCCGTATCAACGCGGCCGCTCCGAGCGAACAGCCCAGACACACCGCCCGCGTCAAGTTCGGCCCCTTGATCCATCGCGCGGCAAAATAGAACGAGAGCGTTACGAAAAAAGTGAAGGGCGTATCCGTGTAGAAGAGCCCACTGATGACGATCTGGGTAGGGTTCGAGATTGCGCAGATTGCTGCCGGCCAGGCCAGGCGCGGATCAAGCAGGCGCGCCAGCCAGTAAACCAGCACGCAGGTGCCGCTGTCGAATATGCCCTGGAGCAGGACATAGCCGATCGTTCCGGCTTCACCGAACAAGAGAAAGGGCAGGGCAGTCAGCCACTGGAAAAGTGGCATGTTATAAGCGAAGAGACCAAGCCAGTGCGATCCCCGAAGGGAGCCCGCCATGATGGCATCAGCAAACGTCTGTCCGTAGGAGGCGTAGGTCGTGGAGTCGAGGCTTTCCAGGCCGTCATTCCCCATGAAGAAATAAAGCAGCAAAGCGTAACTCCAGCGTATCGCGAGGGCTGCGAGAAACACTTTGGTCATGCTCGCCACCGGACTGGACTGGCCCATGGTTGGCGCTGGCGTAAATGACATTTTAGCTGATTTCCGGAATCTCGGGCTTCAAGTTCGCAGATTTCTCCGCGCTGAAGATCCAGACCAGCCCACCGATCGCGCCCACGATAAAGGTCACTCCGCCGAACAGAATGGAGACCACCGTTCCGTCCATCCGCGCGAGCCCGGCATAGCCGAACGCGACCATCATGCTCGCCTCGCGTACGCCCCAGCCGGCGATTGAGATCGGCATCATGGTGATGAGCATGACCGGCGGGACCAGCAGGAAAATCTGCTCGAAATCGGCTGGGGCAGCGATCGAACGAACGGCGCACCAGGCAATCACGACCGCCAGCACATGGATCGTCAACGACAGCACCGCGATCTTCGGTCCGCTCTTGCGGTTGAAGATCACCTGGTTGGCGATCACCGAGCAGGCGTGGACATGCCTGGTCGGCCACCAGCGCCTCAACCATGGCCATGGCAGGTAGCCGAGGAGCAGAAAGCCCGATCCCGCCGCGAGCGCGGCGAAGTCGACAAACACAAGCGCGAGCCGGCCGTGGGCGTCGCCGATCATGTTGTAGCTAAAGGGCAGGCTCGCGACGATGATGATTGCGAGCGCAATCAGGCCAACGGCCCGATCGGTCAGGATCGAGTAGGTCGCTGCGCGCCAGCCGGCGCCGGTACGGTTGACGAGCCAGAGCCGTACCGCGTCGCCGCCGATCGAGGAGGGAAGCGTCTGATTGAAGAACGCGCCGATCATGTTGTAGCGGAATGCCTGGATGTCGGTCAGTGGCGCGCCACATAGCGCCGAGATTTCCCGCCAGCGTAGCGCGCCGAGGAAGATCTGGAAGATCGTCACAAGAATCGCAAGTCCGATCCAGCCGAGATTGATCTGGCTGAGGCGGGATTGGATCGCCGCGAAATTAATCCCGCGAAGGGCGAGATAAAGCAGCCCCAGTGAAACCACCACTCGGATCAAAAGAGTTAATAGCGCTCGCATTCGGGGCCAATTCGCTCATGTTTCAAATCGATCCAAGGGAGCTGCTCGGCGCAAATCCCCCATCTTGGTCGGCGTGCCGGATCGCCATTTAGGGCCACTCCGACCTTGCCGGCTTCAGGCCCCTTGCGATCCCCGCCACAGGGTGGCTAAACAGTCGTCGGAGCGGCGTCAATGGCGTCGGAAGAGGCTGGACTCACAATATTATGTCACACGGCCGGAAGATCGCGGTCATTGGCCTGGGTTATGTCGGATTGCCGGTCGCTGCGGCCTTCGCGCGCGGCGGGAGCGTGGTCGTCGGTTTTGACATTGATTCCGCGCGTATTAAGGAATTGAAGGTTGGACTGGACCGCACATGCGAGGTCGCCGCGTCGGACCTGAAGTTTCCCACATTGGGTTTCGCAAGCGACCCAGCGGCGTTCGCAGCGTCCGACTTCTTCATCGTGACCGTTCCAACCCCTATCGACGGCGCGCGGCGGCCGGACCTTGGCGCCATGCTTGCGGCCTCGCGCCAGGTCGGGGCGGCGCTCAAGAAAGGCGATATCGTCGTCTACGAATCGACCGTCTATCCCGGCGCCGTCGAGGAGGAGTGCATCCCCATCCTGGAAAAGGCCTCCAGCCTCAAGGCCGGTTCCGATTTCAACGTCGGTTATTCGCCGGAGCGCATCAATCCCGGCGACAGGAAGCACCGTTTCGAGACCATCACGAAGGTCGTCTCCGCGCAAAACCCGGACACGCTCGATATCATCGCCGACGTGTACGGGTCGGTCGTCACCGCAGGCATCCATCGCGCGCCGTCGATCAAAGTTGCAGAGGCTGCCAAGGTGATCGAGAACACACAGCGCGATCTCAATATCGCCTTCATGAACGAGCTGTCGCTGATCTTCCAGGCGCTCGAAATCGATACCGGCGACGTGTTGGCGGCAGCCGGCACCAAATGGAACTTCATGCCGTTTCAGCCGGGCCTTGTCGGCGGCCACTGCATCGGCGTGGACCCCTATTATCTGACCTTCCGGGCCGAGAAAGCCGGCCATCATCCTGAGGTTATTCTGGCGGGCCGGCGCATCAACGACGAAATGGGCCGGCGGATCGCGCGCGAGTGCATCCGTTGTCTGCTCCGGCGCAAAGCTGGCAACGGTATCGTGACCATCCTCGGGATGACGTTCAAGGAAAACGTGCCCGATATCCGCAACTCGCGGGTCATCGACATCGTGCGCGAGCTGTCCTCGTTTGGCGTGACCGTGCAGATTGCCGACCCGCTGGCGGACGCCAAGACCGTCGAAGACGAGTATGGGGTGGCGTTGACGGCGCTCAACGCATTGCGGCCGGCCGATGCTGTTATCCTGGCCGTCGCGCACGACCAATATGTCGAGGGCGGCTGGCGCCTGGTGCAGCGGCTGTTGAGCGATAGTGGCGGCCTTGTTCTCGACGTCAAGATGAAGCTCGATCGGGCGTCAAAGCCTGACGGCGTTGAGTTGTGGCGGCTCTGATGCCAATGGACAAGATCCTCGTCACCGGCGCGGCCGGCTTCATCGGATTTCACGTGGCGCTGCGGCTGCTCGCGGTCGGACGCGAGGTCGTGGGTGTCGACAACATCAACAATTACTATGATCCTACGTTGAAGGAAGCGCGCCTCGAGATTCTCAAAGGCGATTCCAGGTTCATCTTCACCCGGCTCGACGTCGCGGACCACGCGGCGACGAAGGTGTTGTTCGAGCAGCATCGTTTCCCGGTCGTGATCCATCTTGCTGCGCAAGCCGGCGTCCGCTATTCGCTGCAAAATCCTCACGCCTATGTCGATGCTAACCTTCAGGGCTTTGTCAATGTGCTGGAGGGATGCCGTTACAATGGCTGCAAGCATCTCTTGTTCGCATCGTCCTCGTCGGTTTACGGCGCCAACACCCTATTGCCGTTCTCGGTGCAGGACAATGTCGACCACCCGATCAGCCTGTATGCCGCATCGAAGAAGGCCAATGAATTAATGGCGCATGCCTACAGTCATCTCTTTCGCCTCCCCACAACAGGCCTGCGCTTCTTCACCGTCTATGGTCCGTGGGGCCGTCCCGACATGGCGATGTTCATCTTTGCCAAGGCCATTCTCGAAGGAGAGCCAATCAAGCTCTTTAACCATGGCAAGATGCGACGTGATTTCACCTATATCGACGACGTCAGCCAGGCGGTCGTGCGGCTCATCGATCACCCGCCGCAGAGTGATCCGAACTGGGACGGGCGCCACCCTAATCCTGCGACCAGCAGCGCGCCCTGGCGAATTTACAATATCGGCAACAATCGCCCGGAAGAGCTGATACATGTGGTAGCGTTGCTGGAAAAGGAGTTTGGCAGGGCGGCGGTGAAAGAGATGCTCCCAATGCAGCCCGGCGATGTCGAGGCGACCTATGCCGATGTGACCGACCTCGAGCGCGACATCGGCTTTCGGCCTGCGACGGCAATCGAAGATGGGATCGCTCGGTTCGCAAAATGGTATCGTGAGTATCACAAGATTTAGCGGCAAAATGCGATGGTTCAAAAGATCTTTCCACTGATCATGTGCGGCGGCGCCGGGACGCGGTTGTGGCCGGCCTCGCGCGAGGTTCGTCCAAAACAGTTCCTGCCACTGTTCGGAGCACGCTCGACCTTCCAGGACACGCTCGCGCGCGTGTCGGATGGGGATCTGTTCGAACGCCCGATTGTGATCACCAATGCAGTCTACCGCTTCATGGTGCTGGAGCAGCTGGCGGAAATCGGGATCGAGGCCGATGTGTTGCTGGAGCCACTGCGACGGGACTCCGGTCCTGCGATTGCGGCCGGCGCCGCGTTCGCGCAGGCCCGCGACAAGGACGCGGTGGTGCTGGCGCTCGCCGCCGATCATGTCGTCCAGGACACGCCCGCCTTTATCGCAGCGTGCCGGCAAGGTCTGGTCGCCGCCGAAGCGGGGCGCATTGTCACCTTCGGCATCAAGCCGGAGCGGCCCGCGACCGAGTATGGCTACATCAATCCGGGTGAAACGGTATCGGGCGAAGTTCGCGTGATCGCGAAGTTCGTCGAAAAACCCGACGCGGCAACAGCCGCCGACTATATCAAGGCGGGCTATCTCTGGAACAGTGGCAACTTCATGTTCCGCGCCTCCGTCCTGCTCGACGAATATCGCAAATTCGATGCAGCAAGCGTTGAGGCCGTCACCAATGCGGTGGCGAAAGCCGGCCGCGACCTTGGGTTTATCACGCTTGATCCGGAGTCCTTCCGTTCGGCGCAGGCGATCTCGATCGACTATGCGGTGATGGAAAAGACCGCGCATGCTGCGGTGGTGCCGGTCTCCTGCGGCTGGTCCGACGTCGGCTCCTGGCATGCGGTGTGGGAGCTGTCGGCGAAGGATACACAGGGCAACGCCGCGCAGGGCAGGGCGGTGTTTGAGGATTCGCGCAACTGCAATGTTGCAACCGACAAGGCGCTGGTGGCGCTCGAAGGCGTCGACGATCTCGTGGTGGTCGCAACCGAGGACGCGGTGCTGGTATCGCGCCAGAAGGACGCCAACGGGCTGAAACGGCTGGTCGCAAAACTCAAGACCGTGGCACCACAGGTCACCGAAGAACACCTTAGAGTGCACCGGCCCTGGGGCAGCTACCAATCGGTCGACGATGGCGAACGTCACCAGGTCAAGCGCATCATCGTCAAGCCTGGCCAACGCCTGTCGCTGCAGAAACACTATCACCGTTCCGAACACTGGATCGTGGTCCGGGGCGCCGCGCGCGTCACCGTCAACGACCTGGTCAAGACGGTGCACGAGAATGAGTCGATCTATATTCCGATCGGCGCCGTGCATCGGCTCGAAAACCCCGGCAGGATTCTTCTGGAACTGATCGAGGTCCAGACCGGAAGCTACCTCGGTGAGGACGACATCATTCGCATCGAGGATGATTATCGGCGGTCGTAGAGCAGATTTGCCGGGGTCGATGCGACTCCGGCGAGATCCCGCTCGCATTCGCGCTAGAATGTGGGAGTGATCTCGGTGCCGTCTCTTTGGCCTGGAGCGCTTTGAGGCTGCTGACCTACACCAGCAAGCTGTCGGTCAAGGCGCCGTCCACGCCCGATGAAGGGCTTTTCGACAAATCGCCAAGACAACCATGCCAGCGGAACTGTGTAGGCAACGCCGAACACAAAAAACAGAATTGAAGACTGCGGCACAGTACGTATAGCAAGCCACAGGCCGATTGGGTGAAGCAAATAAAAACTATACGATATGCGACCAAAAAATCTGACGACAGTAAAATCCAGAGCCGCGAACAGTCGGTTGCCTCCGCTTGCAGCGATCAGAAAGATCAGAAGCCCGGCGCCGATCGATTCCAGAAGGAGGACAATGCCGGTCTGTTTCCGTAACCAGCAAACCACAATAAGTGCAAGGGACAGAACCGCCCATATCGCCACCTGGCGAGGCGTGGGCTTGGCTCCTTGCACAACGATGAAATGCAAGAGAATGCCAAGGACGAAGGCGTAAAGCGGGGAAAGGTTCGTGAACCCGCCGAGCAGGTGCACATATGGGCCGTAGAAAGAGAGACCAAACAGAAGCACGCAGAGCACTATGAGTGAAGTGGGCCCAAATTTCTTGTAAGCGATGAAGCATCCGAGGATCAACGGAGTAGCTGCACACTCCACCGTCATAGACCACATGACGGGGTTGATGTCGTTGCGGATCATCAGCGAATTGAGAAGCACGTTGATCGGATCGAATGTTGTGCTGCTGTCGGAGCCGACGACAAGGCCGGACTGCCAATGCAATGCGGTAAATAGCAGCACGGTCATGGTAGCAGCCGGAACAAGGCGGAATATCCGATGGAGGAGGAACGTCGGTGGACTCGCATTCTTCTCGAGCGAGCGGGCCAGCACGAAGCCACTCAGCACGAAAAACATCACGACGGGGCCCATCCCGACCACCACCGTATCGTTGCAAAGGGCGTAGGCGTGATAGCCAACGACAGCAACGGCGGCGATCCCACGCAACGATTCAAGGCGTGGCAAAAAGCCCAGCTTGGCAGGCGTTGTTGTTTCCATGTAGCATCGATAGCATCCGACCGTCTCGTTGAGAAGACGCTGGCGCCGGCTTATCAAGCGTCTCTTCCTCCCTCGTCCAGGTATGACAACTTCATCAAAACAGGATCGATGCAATTGACCAAACGTGGCCGGATCCGCGAAGCGTTGATGTCGGTGATTGTGTCGGTGGGCATTACTCTTGCGACGCTGCTCGTGCTCGAGATCTTTCTTCGCGTTGCCAATTTTGCGGAGCTGCGCGAGACTTTGACCGTTCGCTCGCTCGCCTATGATTATGACGCCGAGCTCGGTTGGATGCCGGTGCCGAATTCCTCCGGCGCCGTCACGAGCTTCCGCACGACGCACTATAAACACAATAGCCTCGGCCTTCGTGATGAAGAGTTCACTCTCGATGACAAGCCCACGATTCTGTTCCTGGGAGACTCCTTTGTTTGGGGCCTCGATTCCGAAGCAGCTGAGCGCTTCACCGATCTATTGAAGCCGAAGATCCCGGACCACAAGATTATCCCGGCGGGGGTTTCGGGGTTCGGCACCGATCAGGAGTATCTGCTGTTGCAACGGTTGTGGCCCAGGGTCAAGCCAGCTGTCGTCGTGTTGATCTTCTGCTCGCAGAACGACCGATTGGATAACAGCACGAACATCCGATACGACAACTATTTTAAACCCTACTTCGCAACCCAGCCGGACGGGTCGGCGGTGCTGATGGGGCAGCCAGTCCCGAGATCTCAACTGCTCCACTACAGGGATGATTGGCTGGTGAGAAATCTTTGGTTGGTGCGGCTAGCGACGGACGCCTATGTGCGGTTCAGATATCCGCCGGTCTCAGTGCCCGACCCCACGGAAGAGCTCGTAGGGAAGATCCGCCAATACGTCGAAGACAACGGCAGCAAATTTTTGGTCGGGATTCAACACCATGACGACGCGTTAGCGACTTATCTCGAGGCGAACGGGATTCCGTTCGCCAAGCTCGACGGGATTCCATTTTACACTCAAGGGTGGGGACCTCATTGGACGCCCGAGGGCCAAAAAATTGTCGCCGGCCGCATTCTTGATCTGCTGTCTGCAAATCATATCGTTCACGTTGAAGCCGCTATTCAGAATAATTGAAAGTCTTCAAGCCGACGCGAACAGCTCAGAATCGCAAAATTTTCCGCCACGGTAAATGACGACATTCTCTCCAAGGCAAATTGGTTCGTCCTGAATCCGGGAATCGGCCCAGCCACAACGTTGCTCGAAGTCTTGCTGGACTTAGTCGATTGCCTGGTCGCGTTGCGGGAAGCCTCTCGGGGCGGGTTGTCCATCGGGGCCAATGCCGCTTCAACGTAGCCTATCGCCAATCGGAGCCGAGCCAACGAGGCCCCTTCCTTATTGCACGGCAATTTGCTTTTTCCCGTCGTTCGAATCAGAAATTTGGGCGTGGCGCTATAAAGTGACGTCACTGAGTCGCCGATTATCGCAATGAGATCAAACGACATGCGCAAGAGTGCCACGCTTGGTCGGCGAGCAGAAAAAAACGCAAAAAGCACCCATTTTCTCTTCGTGTGGTCTCGAGGAGAGATTCGCTGTCACTGTTGAAAAGCGCCGGGCCCGCGCCTCCCCGAGGCAGCCGCCATGTGGTTGTGGCTTCTTCATGCCATTTTTAGGATATTGAAAATTCTTAAATTATTTCATCGATTTAAGCGCCGAGCCATACCTCTCCGCTGCGTGGCATTTACGTCACATCCGCCCAAAAAAACACCAGGCACGCATGATTTCGAGCACGCGGTAATTGATTGATCGGAACTGTTCGTTTCTATTGAACGTGCGACGGAGGGGGGCATCCCGAGGTCGTCCCGTTCTTAGGTGGTTCGCTTAAGTCCCTCGCGTTTTTGCGGGTGTGTCCGAAAGCGCGAAGCGGCTAAGCGGTGGATTAAGGGACAAGGGAACCAACCTTAGGGTGTCTTCCACCCAGCGGATCCGGAACCTTCCCTATGGAGCAACTTGGAGGTTTAACATGAAGATGGTTAAGAGCCTTGTCCTCGGCTCCACGGCGGCATTGTTCGCCATGGGCGGGGCACAGGCAGCTGATCTTCCCGTAAAGGCCAAAGCGGTCGAATACGTGAGGATCTGCTCCCTGTACGGTGCCGGATTCTTCTACATTCCTGGCACCGACACCTGTATCAAACTCGGCGGCTATTTCCGCGGCGACCTTACGATCCACGGCGGTT
>Ga0335080_10003309_pt1 | contig 16286 bp, 7 predicted proteins | sample Lox_Sample_34_FD_206720 | JGI IMG/M metagenome (GOLD analysis project Ga0335080, IMG submission 206720) | Soil microbial communities from Loxahatchee National Wildlife Refuge, Florida, United States - Lox_Sample_3.4 | ecosystem: Environmental > Terrestrial > Soil > Wetlands | place: USA: Florida...
CGGCCCGGCGCGCGAAGGCGAGCGTGCTCGCGAGTGTTGTGTCTCCCGCGCCCGCGCCGTTCACGAAGGCGTAGACATGACGGTCGGCGGCGATGGTCTCGAGCTCGGCGCGGATCATGCGCTCGAATGAGTCGCGTCCCCGGGCGGCGGTCGCCAGCGCAGAGCGAACCTCGGACTCGATCCTCGCCAGCAGGCGCTCGCTCAGCGCGTGCACGAGCGCGCGCCGGTCGCCGACGTGCGCGAACAACGCGGGCTTCGTCACCCCAGCCTCCGCAGCGATCTGCTCGAGCGAGACCTGGGGCCCATGGCGGCGGATCGCGCGTTCCGCGGCATCGAGCAGGCGCTCGCGATCGACGAGCGGCGGCCGGCCACGCCGCCGCGGGGCCGTGCCCGGGTCCGCTGGCGGCACTCCGCGGCGGCGTTCGCGGGCGCGTCCTCGCTTGTACATTGGCTTTTTCCTACTCCCGGTAGGATAATCGTTGATGCCGCACCGCCACAAGGGAGACGAATCCGATGAGCACCGCCCCCTCGCTGTTCGCCAAGCCCTTCCACCTGCAGGGCAACTTCGCGCCGGTCTTCGACGAGGTCACGCTGACCGACCTGCCCGTGACTGGCGCGCTGCCGAAGGAGCTGAACGGCCGCTTCTTCCGCAACGGCTCGAATCCGCAGTCCGGCAGCTCGCCGCACTGGTTCCTCGGCAACGGCATGATCCACGGCGTGCGGCTCGTGAACGGCCGCGCCGTCTGGTACCGCAACCGCTACGTGCGCACGACGCTGTTCAACGACGCGAACGCGGCCGCGATCGGCTCCGATGGCTCGACCGATCTGACTGCGTCCCTCGCGAACACCCACGTCGTCGCGCACGCCGGGAAGATCCTCGCGCTCGAGGAAGGGCACCTGCCGTGGATCGTGTCTCCCGAGCTCGACACCGTCGGCCCGCACGACTTCGGCGGCAAGCTCCGCGGCGCGATGACTGCGCACCCGCGCCTCTGCCCAGTCACTGGTGAGCTGCTGTTCTTCGGATACGGCGCGCTTCCGCCCTATCTCACCTATCACCGCGTGGCGCGGGACGGCACGCTCGTGCAGAGCGAGGAGATCACCGTCAAGGGCCCGACGATGATGCACGACTGGAACGTGACTCGGAACTACGTCGTGTTCATGGATCTGCCGATGATCTTCGACCTCTCGCTGCTCGAGCGGGGCGGCATCCCGATCCGCTGGAGCGACGACTACGGCGCACGTCTGGGCGTGATGCCGCGCAACGGCACCGACGCGGACGTCGTCTGGTACGAGGTCGAGCCGAGCTATGTGTTTCATCCGATGAACGCCTACGAACGCGGCGACGACATCGTGATCGACGTTGCGCGCTTCCAGAAGCTCGCGTTCAGCCCGGCCGACGGCGAAGGCACGCCGGCGCTGCTGCACCGCTGGGTGATCGACCGCAAGGCGGGCAAGGTGCGCGAGCAGCCGCTCGACGACCGGGCGGCGGACTTCCCGCGCGTGGCCGACGAGTGCGTCGGGCTCCCGCACCGCTACGGCTACATGACCGGACTCGGCAGCATGGACGAGTTCGGCGGCCACTTGATCAAGTACGACCTCGAGCGCGGACATAGCGAGATGTGGCAGTGCGGCAAGGGCAACGGTGCCGGCGAGCCGGTCTTCGCGCGTGCGGGCCGGGGCGAGGACGAGGGTTACGTGCTGACCTTCGTCTACGACGCCGCGCGAGATGCCAGCGACCTGGTCGTGCTCGACGCGCAGAACTTCGCCAAGGGGCCCATCGCGCGCGTGCATCTGCCTCGCCGCGTCCCGTACGGCTTCCACGGCAGCTGGATCGCCGACTGAGTCTTTCGGAATCGCGCGAGCCCACGACCACGAGACAGTCCCGATCTACGATGCGGACGAGCGACTCGGTGATCGCGATCGACTCAACAACGTGGTCTCGGGAACGCTGACTCCGTCGGTAGAAGGGTTGCCCGCAGACCCGGATCTGTGCACTGTTCTCGCCGTGGTTGGGAACGGCAGTGACGGGGCGACGCGTTTGTCGCCAGCTGCGCGTGTGCCTCGTGATCTTCTCCCTCATCGAGCTGGGTCTGGCGCTGGCGCTGCGCATGCCCCCGTCTCACTGGGCCTTCCGCGACGCCCTCGACGCCTGGTACATGGACTGGGAGCGCAGCATCGTGCAGTACGAGCCGGCTTGCGCGCGCTACGACGCCGAGCTCACCTACACGCTCCGGCCCGGCACGTGCTGGTTCGCGAACCGCGAGTTCGATGTCGAGCTGCGAATCAACTCGCTCGGCGTGCGCGACGACGAGGCGGCGCTCACGGCCCCGGAAATCGTCGTGCTGGGCGACTCCTTCACCATGGGCTGGGGCGTCGCGCAAGAGCAGGCGTTCCCGCACCGGCTCGCGCGACTCACAGGTCGCCGGGTATTGAACGCGGGTGTGTCGTCCTATGGCACGGCGCGCGAGCTCGAGATGTACCGCCGAGTGGACAGAAAGGCGACGACCCACCTCATCTATCCGCCGTTCTCGATGCAGGCACTCGCCTCGAGGACCGACGCCTCGTTCATGGAAGAAGCGGCGCCGGTCGCGGCGTTCGCGCCGGGCTATCGGCTCGGGATCGAGGCCCGCGACCAGATCCACGGTCCAGACGTCGCCTGGACGACCAGTCTCTCCTCGGTCGGACAGTCACAGCGCTTCCGCGACGCGTCCGACTCTCCTCTGCGCCTCTCGGCGCGCGCGGTCTGGAGGCCAGAGGGCGTTCCCGATGACCCCGACGCCGAGCTGCTCCACGTCGGGCTCTCGACGGGTTACTCGTTCTCGGGTTCGGGCGACGTCCACTATCGCACGCGCCCGGAGAGCTCGCTCACTTCCTATCTCGTCGATACCGGCGACATCCACGGCGACGCGGCGCAGCTCGGGGTCGAGCTCGCGCGGCGGACCGGGCCGCTGCGGATCGACGCGGAGTGGCTCGGCACCTGGGTGAATGGCTCGGGCCGCAGCTACTTCTTCTCGGGCTCCTATGCGGAGCTCGGCTGGGCAGTCACCGGCGAAGTGCGCCAGTACGAGCCGAAGTCCGCGCTGTTCACCGAGAGCGTTCCGCTTCGGCCGTTCTCCTGGGAGCGCCGCGCTGCCAGAGCCGAGAGACCCACCGCCACGAGCGCATTCACTCCCGGCTCGGGCAGGCGGATAGCCGTCACCGCCTGGAGCCCGAGGCTCGAGTGGGGTGGGATTGCTCCGGCCCCAGGCGGTGGCGCCGCGCTGTGACATTGGGGGGGGGACCACAGCCGCGGAGAGATCGGGCGATGACGAGCTGGCTCGCTTCGAGGCTCGTTCGTCATCGCCCCACCCCCTTCCGGCCGGGCCGCGCACTGGCGCGGGCAGCCGGTTGCTCGACTCAATATTCCAGTGTCTCGGCTCGCATTGAATCCACGATTCCGTGGAAAGTCGCGACGAGTTCTCGGGACGCCGAGCCACCCCTGGATCGGTGCGCGGAATACCCGGTCCTGAGGATGGTCACGAGCGTCGGACCGACCGATTCTGCTGCTCGGCGTTGAGGCGTAGGGTCACTCGTGCGGTGTGGCGGGAGGAGCCGATGTCACAGCGAAGCCGAGACGAGAGGGCGATGAGGAACGGACCCCTGGTCCTGGCCGCGAGTGCTTCGCGCTACGAAATTTGCTCCCTCGAGCGCACGCTCGGACTCGCGGGATTCGCGGTGCGCGCCGTGGCGTGCGCGAACGACGCAGGTGACGCGCTGTCGCAGTGCCGAGGGCATTGCGTGCTCGTCATCGACTCGGGTCTTCTGGAGATGGATTTCGACACGCAATGGCAGGTGCTCCGTGCCTGCAATCCCGAGCTCGGAACGGTGATCCGTTGCTGGATCGAGAGAGACCCCGGCATCCGGCAGATCCAACCCCGCACCTTCGTCGTGCATCCCGACCATCGCGACGGCCTGCTCGACGCGGTTCGGAAGCTGGGTGCGATCCCGGTCGACGCTTGATCCGACTCTTCGTCCGTTGGTACGCCGGGTGCAGTCACCGGGGACATGCAGACACTGCGGGTGCTCGTGGTCGACGACGATCCGGGGATGGCGGAACTGATCTCGGAGCAGCTCAGCGCCTGGGACTTCGAGCCCGCGGCGGCAGGCGGGGTCGACGAGGCCCTGGCTCTGCTCTCGACGCGCTCCTTCGACCTGGTGCTCTCCGACCTGCACATGCCGCGGAAGAACGGGTTCGAGCTGCTGCGGCTGGTGCAGGAGAGCTGGTCGGGCACGCCCGTGATCCTGTTCAGCTCGTTCCCCAGCGTCGAGGCGCAGCGGCAGGCGCTCGAAGGGGGCGCGCGGCGCTTCTTGTCGAAGCCGTTCGCGCTGGCGGCGTTGCGGGAGGCGGTGGAATCCGAGGTGCGGCGGATCCCGCCGCCTTGACATGCCGACCAATCAGGTAGGGTGAGCGGATGGTCCAGGGTTCCGATGACCAGAGGCCGCGGCAGTCGGCTTCCGGCCGGTTCCCGATCGTCGCGGTCGGCGGCTCGGCGGGCGCGCTCGGGGCCTTCCAGGAGCTGCTCGAGGGGCTGCCGGGCGACGCGCGGCTCGCGCTGGTGGTCGTGACTCACCAGGAGGCGGACCGCGCCAGCCTGCTCCCCGAGATACTCGCCAGGTGCACGCCGATGCCAGTGACCCAGGTGGTCGACGGAGTCGCCGCGGAGCCGGGGCGGGTGTACGTGGCCGCGCCCGGCCGCTACCTGAGCCTGCGGGACGGGGTCTTCCGGCTCGAGCAGGTGGTGGAGCGCGGTCACCCGCCGCTCCCCGTGGACTACTTCATGCGCTCGCTGGCGCAGGACCAGAGGAGCCGCGCCGTGGGGATCGTGGTCTCGGGCACGGGCTCGGACGGTACGCTCGGCCTGGCGGCGATCCGCAGCGAGTCGGGACTCACCCTGGCCCAGACATGCGGCCGCCGATGCGGCCGCGCAGCTCGCTGCCGCGCGTGGGCGTGAACAAGAGAGCGATGCCGGCGCCGATCAGCACGCCGGCGAACCCGTACATCGCCAGCTCGGCGCGCGCGGGCCGCCGCAGCGAGCTGACGTAGCGCGCGATTCGCAGCAGATCGGCCCGGGGTCTCTCTGAGGGCCATGGCGACATCCTCTGTGTGTTCGCCCGGACTCACCCTTCGAGTCCCGGCCCAGCATCGGAACAGCAAGTGCTGTGCCGTCGCGCTGTCTCCTGGCCGGTCACTCGGCTCGTGGACTGGTTCAATCTGACACGATCCAGGATTTCCTGCCTCACTTCCGGCGGAGCGAAAACGGAACGCGTTCGACCGCGAGCCGGAGCCCGATCCACCGCCCTGCGCTAGCTTCCTCTCCGCAGCCGACGAGGCGGCCATCGGCTCGGTCCCCACGCCTGCGGGAGAGGAGTGAAACGAGCGCTGATGTCGGCCGTCATCCGTGAACTCGTCGACCGCGCGCTCCGGCGCAAGGCGCGGGGCTCGCCTTGGAACAGCGAGGAGCTGATCCGCGAGGAGCTGTTCAGCGCCGAACGCCTCGAGCAGCATGCCGAGAGCCTCGCGCTTGCCCAGCGAGTTTCAGTGACTCGCCTGGCGACTCACTCGCTCTCGCGGCGGCTGTCGGACAACGGGCGCGTGCTGCTCCACGCCTATCACGAGATCGCGAACGTGATCGACCAGGGCTACCCGATCACGCCTGCGGCCGAGTGGTTGGTAGACAACTTCCACGTCGTCGAGGACCAGATCCGCGAGATCCGCCGCGATCTGCCGGCCGGCTACTATCGCGAGCTGCCCAAGCTGGCCGACGGGCCCTTCGCGGGCTATCCGCGCGTGTTCGGGGTGGCCTGGGCCTTCGTGGCTCACACCGACAGCCGCTTCGATTCCGCCCTGCTGTGCCGCTTCGTGCGCGCCTATCAGCGCGTGCAACCGCTCACGATCGGCGAGCTGTGGGCAGTCGCGATCACGCTGCGCATCGTGCTGGTCGAGAACCTGCGCCGCGCGGCCGAGCGAATCGTTCGCAGTCGAGCCGTGCGCCGGCAAGCGGACCTCGTGTGCGACCGCCTGCTCGGCATCGACGGACGTCCGCCGGAGTCGCTCTCGGCGGTGCTCCGCGGCTACGAACAAGCTCCCCTGCCCAGGGCCTTCGCGGTCCAGCTGGTGCAGCGGCTGCGCGATCAGGATCCGCGAGTCACTCCGGCGTTGCAGTGGCTCGAGGAGCGCCTCGAGGCCCAGGGGACCACGGCCGAGGAGCTGGTGCGGAACGAGCACCAGGGACAGGGCGCGATGAACGTGACCGTGCGCAACGTGATCACGAGCATCCGCCTGATCTCCGCCGTCGACTGGGCGGAGCTCTTCGAGAGCACGAGCCTGGTCGACGCGCTGCTCCGCGCCGAGAGTGACTTCGCGGCGCTGGACTTTCCGACGCGCGACCGCTATCGGCGCGCGATCGAAGAGCTCGCGCGCGGCGCGAAGCGCAGCGAGCTCGAGATCGCGCGCGCCGCGCTGCTCGCTGCGAGCGAAGCACGCGCACCGGATCCGCGCGAGCACGACCCGGGTTACTACCTGATTGCGGCCGGACGCGGGCGCCTCGAGGCCGCCGTCGCATTCCGCGCCCCGCTGTACACCTGGCTGGGTCGCATCGGCTCGGCGGCCGGGATCCGCGGCTATCTGGCGGGCGTCACGCTGGTCGCGGGGCTCGTCCTCCTCCTGGCGCTGTTCCTGGTGGCCCCGCAGCTCGCCGGCTGGCAGCTCGGCCTGCTCGCGCTGCTCGGCTTCATGCCCGCGCTCGAGGCCTCGATCTCGCTCGTGAACCGCGCCGCGATGAATCGCTTGAGCGCCCAGACCCTGCCGGCGCTCGAGCTTCGCGACGGGGTTCCGGCGAGCCTGCGCACGGTCGTGGCGGTGCCGACGTTGCTCACCACGCGCGCCGCGCTCGAGGAGCAGGTCGAACGGCTCGGCATCCACCATCTGGCGAGCCCGGACGGCGACCTCCGCTTCGCATTGCTCTCGGACTTCGCCGATGCCGCCAGCGAGACCGTCCCGGGCGACGAGTCACTCCTGGCCGCCGCCAGCCTCGCCATCGCCGGCCTGAACCGCCGCTTCGGGCCGGCCACGGAGGGCGATCGCTTCCTCTTGTTCCACCGCCGCCGAGTCTGGAACGCGGCGCAGGGGCGCTGGATGGGCTGGGAGCGCAAGCGCGGCAAGCTGCACGAGTTCAACCGGCTGCTGCGCGGCGCGACGGACACGACGTTCGTCGCGATCGCAGGCCACGCGCCGGCCGCGCCGCCCGGGGTCCGCTACGTGATCACGCTCGACGCCGACACGCGGCTGCCTCGGGAGACCGCGCGCCGGCTCGTCGGCAAGATGGCGCATCCGCTCAACCGGCCGCGCTTCGACGCCGAGAGCCAGCGCGTGGTCGAAGGGCACGCCGTGCTCCAGCCGCGAGTCACCCCATCGTTGCCGATCGGCCGGGAGGGCTCGTTCTTCCAACGCACCTACTCGAGCGCCAGCGGCATCGATCCGTATTCGGCCGCCGTATCCGACGTCTACCAGGATCTCCTCGACGAGGGCTCGTACGCCGGCAAGGGCATCTACGACGTCGACGCGTTCGAGGCCGCGCTCGCCGGCCGTGCGCCCGAGAACGCGCTTCTCAGTCACGACCTGTTCGAGGGCATCTTCGCGCGTGCAGGCCTGGCCTCGGACGTCGAGGTCGTCGAAGAGTTCCCGTCGCGCTACGACGTCGCCGCGGCGCGCCAGCACCGCTGGGCGCGGGGCGATTGGCAGCTGCTTCCCTGGATCCTCGGCTTCGCGCGCCGGAGCAGCGACCCTCGGCGCGCCCGGATCCCGCTCATCGGCCGCTGGAAGATGCTCGACAATCTGCGCCGCACGCTGTCGGCGCCCGCGGGCTTCCTGGCGCTGTCGTTCGGGTGGACCCTGCCCCGTGAAGCCGCGGTCTGGTGGACCGGCTTCATCGTCGCGACGCTCGCCGTGTCTGCGTTCCAGCCGGCGCTGGCCGGGATCGCGCCACGGCGGGGCGACGTCTCGCTGCGGAGTCACCTGCGGGCGCTGCGGGGAGACATGGGGCTCGCCCTGCGTCACACCGCGCTCGAGCTCGCCCTGCTTCCGCACCAGGCATGGCTCATGGGCGATGCGATCGCGCGCACGCTGTTCCGCCTGTTCGTGACTCGTCGCCACCTGCTGGAGTGGACCACCGCCGCACAGGCGGGGCTCGGCCCGGGCCTCGACTCGCTCGGGTTCCATCGGCGCATGGCCGGGGGCCTCGTGCTCGCGCTCGCCGCCGGGGTGGCTGCGGCGCAGGATCCAGGCACGGCGGCGCTGGCGGCGCCGTTCGTCCTGCTCTGGCTGCTCTCGCCGACGATCGCGCGGCTCGCGAGCCTGTCGCCCGGCGAAAGCGGGCGCCTTCCGATCTCGCACAGCGACGCGCGCGCGCTGCGCGCGATCGCGCGCCGGACGTGGCGCTTCTTCGAGACCTTCGTGACGCCGGCGGAGCACATGCTCCCGCCCGACAACTTCCAGGAAGATCCCACGCCGGTCGTCGCGCACCGCACGTCGCCCACCAACATCGGCCTGTATCTCTTGTCCGCAGTCACTGCGCGTGACTTCGGCTGGATCGGCACGGCCGATCTCGTCGAGCGGCTGGAGGCGGCCTTCGAGACGATGATGCGTCTCGAGCGCCATCGCGGTCACTTCTACAACTGGTACGACACTCAGGACCTGCGTCCGCTGGATCCGAAGTACCTGTCCTCGGTCGACAGCGGCAACCTCGCAGGACATCTGCTCGCGCTCGCCAGCGCCTGCCGCGAGCGGATCCGCCTGCCCGCCGCAGGGCCGGAGCGATTCTCCGGCATCGAAGACGCGCTCGAGCTCACGCGCGAGTCGATGCGAACCCTGCTCGACGGCCGTCGCACGCCGTCGGTCATGCGCCGCGAGCTCGAGGACGCGCTCGACGTCGTCGGCGCCGCTCTTCGCGAGCCGGCGCCCTGCTCCGACGACCTCGCGATGCGCCTGGACGAGCTCTCCGCGCACACCCACACCGTTGCCGACGTCGCGCGCGCGCTCGCGGAGGAGCGCGGCGACTCCGCGGGTGCCGAGGTCTGCATCTGGGCCGAGGCCACCCATCGCTCGTGCGAGAGTCACCGCCGGGATCTCGAGCTCTCGCCAGGCCGGCTCGCACAGCGCCTCGCGGCGCTCGAGCGCGCGGCTCGCACGTTGGCCCAGGAGATGGACTTCGGCTTCCTCCTGGCCCCCGAACGGAAGCTACTCTCGATCGGGTATCTCGTCGCGGAGGGGAGTCTCGATCCCAGCTGCTACGACTTGCTGGCTTCGGAAGCACGGCTCGCCAGCTTCGTTGCGATCGCCAAGAACGACGTGCCGGCGAAGCACTGGTTCCGGCTGGGGCGAGCGGTCACCGCCTCCGACGGCGGCGCCGCGCTGGTCTCGTGGTCCGGGTCGATGTTCGAGTATCTGATGCCGTCTCTGGTCATGCGCGCACCCGGAGGGAGTCTGCTCGAGCAGACCAGCCGCCTGATCGTCCGGCGCCAGATCGCCTACGCGGCCGAGCTCCACGTGCCCTGGGGCATCTCGGAGTCCGCCTACAATGCGCGCGACCTGGAGCTCACCTATCAGTACTCGAACTTCGGGGTTCCGGGGCTGGGCTTGAAGCGCGGTCTCGCGGAGAACGCCGTCGTGGCTCCGTACGCGACCGCGCTCGCGGCAATGGTCGAGCCGGAAGCGGCCGCGCGGAACTTCGAGCGACTCGCCGGGGCCGGGGCGCTGGGCCGCTACGGCTATTACGAGGCGCTCGACTACACGCCGGCGCGCGTCCCCGCAGAGCAGACCGTCTCGATCGTGCGCGCGTTCATGGCGCACCACCAGGGAATGACCCTGGTCGCGCTCGCGAACGCGCTCCTGGACGGCGTGATGCGCAGCCGCTTTCATGACGAGCCGATCGTCCAGGCCACCGAGCTGCTGCTGCAGGAGCGGCCGCCGCGCGGCGTCGCCGTGACGCGCCCGAGGGCCGCCGAGCTGAAGACCGCCGCGAAGCCGGACTATCTCGCGGCGTCGCGCCCGCACCGCTTCCCCTCCGCGCACGACGCGACCCCGCGCGTTAACCTGCTGTCGAACGGCCGTTACTCGGTCATGGTCACGGGAGCGGGCTCCGGGTACAGTCACTACCGCGATCTCGCAGTCACTCGCTGGCGCGAGGACACGAGCTGCGACGACTGGGGGTCGTACGTCTTCTTGCGCGACGTGGACAGCGGCGAAGTCTGGTCGGCCGGGCTTCAGCCGACCCGTTTGGAGCCCGATCGCTACGAGGTCGTCTTCTCCGAAGATCGAGTCGAGATCTCGCGGCGTGACGGCACGATCGACACCCATCTCGAGATCCTGGTCTCGCCCGAGGACGACGCGGAGGTGCGGCGCGTCTCGCTGTCGAATTCGGGCAGTCGCACACGCGAGATCGAGCTCACCTCGTACGCGGAGATCGTGCTGGCGCCGCCGGCCGCGGACACGTCCCATCCGGCCTTCTCCAAGCTCTTCGTGCAGACCGAGAGCGTCCGCGACGTGGGCGCGCTGCTCGCGACGCGCCGGCGGCGCTCGCCGGACGAGACCGAGGTCTGGGCGGCGCATCACCTGGTCGCAGAGGGCGAGACGGTCGGAGAGCTCGAGTTCGAGACCGACCGCGCCCGCTTCGTGGGGCGCGGACGCGGACTGCGCGCTCCGGCCGCGCTGAGCGACGGCGACTCACTGGGAGCCTCCGCGGGCACGGTGCTCGATCCCGTGTTCGCGCTGCGCCGCCGCATGCGCATCCCGCCCGGCGCGACGGTGCGCGTCGCGTTCTGGACGCTGGTCGCGCCGTCGCGTGCGGCCGTGCTGGATCTGGTCGACAAGAACCACGACGCCAACGCGTTCGAGCGCGCGTCCACCCTGGCCTGGACGCAGGCACAGGTGCAGCTCCGTCACCTGGGGATCGACTCGGACGACTCGGGTCTCTTCCAGCAGCTCGCGAGCTACCTGCTCTACGCCGACGCGAGCCTGCGGCCGCCCTCCGACGTGATCGCGCGCGGCGCGGGCCCGCCGCCCGCGCTGTGGGCACAGGGGATTTCCGGCGATCTGCCGATCGTGCTGGTGCGAATCGACGAGCCCGAGGAGCTGGGCATCGTCCGCGACCTGCTGCGCGCGCACGAGTACTGGCGGACGAAGGGCCTGGCCGTCGATCTGGTGATCACGAACGAGCGACGCATGTCGTATCAGCAGGATCTGCAGACGTCCATCGAAGCTCTGGTCCGCACGAGTGAGTCGCGCTCGAAGATCGGAGGCGACGCGACTCGTAGCGCGGTGTTCGTGCTGCGCTCCGATCTCATCTCTGTCGAAACACGTGCGCTGCTCCAGTCGGTGGCCAGAGTCGTGCTGGTCAGTCGCCGCGGGAGTCTCGCCGAGCAGCTGGCTCGACTGCGCGAGCGCGAGCCCGGCAGGGCGCCGGCCGAGAGGCGCCGCTCGGCGCCCCGGCCGCCGGAATCCGTGCGACGTCAGACTGGTCTCGAGTTCTACAACGGTCTCGGCGGCTTCGCGGCGGGCGGACGCGAGTATGTGACGACGCTCGGCCCGGGACAGTGGACTCCCGCGCCGTGGATCAACGTGGTCGCGAATCCGTCGTTCGGCTTCCAGACCTCGGTCGAGGGCGGAGGCTCGACGTGGTCGGAGAACAGCCGCGAGAACCAGCTCACTCCTTGGTCGAACGATCCGGTCAGCGACCGGCCGGGGCAGATCTTCTACGTGCGCGACGACGACGACGGCGCGCTGTGGGGGCCGACCGCACTTCCGATCCGCGACGAGTCCGCGCTGTACGTGGCGCGCCACGGGCAGGGTTACTCGCGCTTCGAGCACACGTCGCACGGCATCGCGCTCGAGCTCCTCGAGTACGTTCCACCGGCGGATCCGCTCAAGATCTCGCGGCTCTCGCTGCGCAACGTCTCGGGCCGAACGCGCCGGCTCTCGGTGACCGCATACGTCGAGTGGGTCCTGGGCGCGTCGCGCAGCGCCTCCGCGCCGTTCGTGATCAGCGAGCTCGATCCCGAGTCGGGCGCCCTGTTCGCGCGAAATCCCTGGAGCGCGTCCTTCGGCTCGCGCGTCGCCTTCGCGGACCTCGCCGGGCGGCAGACCTCCTGGACGGCAGATCGCAGAGAGTTCCTCGGGCGCAACGGAAGCCTCGAGGCGCCCGCGGCGCTCGTCGGTGACTCGCCGCTCTCGGGGCGCATCGGCGCCGCGCTCGACCCCTGTGCCGCGCTCGGGACGTCGTTCGAGCTGCGCGCGAACGCGTCGCTCGAGCTGGTCTTCTTCCTGGGCCAGGCGGCGAGCGCGGCCGAGGCGCGCTCCTTGATCGCGCGCTACCGCGCGACCGACCTCGATGCCGTGCTCGGCACCGTGACTCGCGGCTGGGACGACGTCCTCGGCGCGGTGCAGGTCCGCACCCCCGATCGCGCCCTCGACGTCCTCTTCAACCGGTGGCTTCTCTATCAGACGCTCGCGTGCCGTGTCTGGGCGCGCTCCGCCTTCTACCAGGCCGGCGGCGCGTACGGGTTCCGCGACCAGCTCCAGGACGGGATGGCGCTCGTGCTGTCGAAGCCCGAGCTCACCCGCGCCCACCTCCTGCGCGCCGCCGCGCGCCAGTTCGTCGAGGGCGACGTGCAGCACTGGTGGCTGCCCGAGTCGGGCCGAGGGGTGCGGACGCGAATCTCCGACGATCGCGCCTGGCTGCCCTACGCCGTCAGCCAGTACATCGCCGTCACGGGGGACGCGGCCGTTCTCGACGAGAAGGTGCCGTTTCTCGAGGGGCCGGCGCTTCACGCCGAGAGCGAGGCCTACTTCGAGCCCACGCTCTCGCGCGAGAGCGCGACGCTCTTCGAGCACTGCGCGCGTGCGCTGGAAGCGAGTCTTTCGCTCGGCTCCCACGGTCTGCCGCTGTTCGGCACCGGAGACTGGAACGATGGCATGAACCGCGTCGGCGTCGGCGGAAAGGGCGAGAGTGTCTGGCTCGGCTGGTTCCTGCATGCCGCGCTCTCGAGCTTCGCGCCGCTTGCGGACGCGCACGGCGAGGCGGCGCGTGCAGCACGGCTCCGCGCGCACGCCAGCGCGCTGGCGACGGCGCTCGAGACCGGCGGCTGGGATGGCGCGTGGTATCGCCGCGGGTACTTCGACGACGGCTCGCCGCTCGGCTCGGCCCGAGACGAAGAGTGCCGGATCGACTCGATCGCGCAGTCCTGGAGCGTGATCTCCGGCGCCGGCGATGCGAGTCACTCTGCGAGCGCGCTGGCCGCGGCCCACGCGCAGCTCGTCCGCCAGGGCGAGAGACTCGCCCTGCTCTTCACCCCGCCCTTCGACCGGACCTCGCTCGATCCCGGCTACGTGAAGGGCTACCCGCCGGGAATTCGCGAGAACGGCGGACAGTACACGCACGCCGCCGTCTGGCTGGCGATCGCGTTCGCAATGCAGGGCGATGGCGACACGGCCGCCGGCGTACTGTCTCTCTTGAATCCGATCGCTCGCGGCACGACTCGAGCCGGCATCCGCCGCTACAAGGTGGAGCCCTACGCGGTGGCCGCCGACGTCTACTCGGTGGCGCCGCACGTCGGGCGCGGCGGTTGGACCTGGTACACCGGCTCCGCCGCCTGGATGTATCGCGCCGGCCTGGAGTGGCTCCTGGGCTTCCGCGTGCGGGGAGCGTTCTTGGAGCTCGATCCTTGCATCCCGAGGAGCTGGCCCGGCTTCGAGATCGCGTTTCGCTTCCGGTCGGCGCGCTACGAGATCCGCGTGGAGAACCCCAGCCAGGTCAGTCGCGGCGTCGCGTACGTGGAGCTCGACGCCAAGTCACTGCCCTGCGCACCGGCTCGGATCTCGCTCGAGGACGACGGCGTGACCCACGCTGTTCGCGTCGTGCTCGGCTAGAAAGCATGAGGCCCGGGAGCGCCACCGCTCCCGGGCCTGCTCGCCTCGGCTGCCCCACGAGAGTCGGTGGGGATTGGCGGAGCGGCCGAGGACGAGTTACGAGGCCGCCTTCCCCGGCTGCAGCTTCAGGTCGTCGACCACGCCGCGTTCTTCACGCTTCGGTCTTGTCTAGAGTCATCGCGCGGGCGCGCGCGATCCGACCGACGTGCACGAGCAGCGCGAGCAGCGCCGAGATCGAAGGTCCCGCAACGAGGGCGAGCACGCTGCCGCGGTGCACTTCGCCGATGAGCAGCGCCGTCGAGTCGACGCGCAGCAGCGCGCCGAAGCTGGGGTGCTCGGACAGGAAGCGCTCTCTCTCGCCGGGAGCGCCGCGCCGCCCTGTCCCCCGGGCTTCGCGTAGAATGCCTGCCTCCTCGATCGGGGCGGGTGCATGGCGTCGTCGCGCGAAGACCCAAGTGAGTGCGCTCGAGCGGCGGGCCGACCTCTCGCGGAGCTGTTCGAGCGGCTGGGAAGCTCGCCCCAAGGCCTGACGGCCGCGATCGCTGCAGCGCGCTTGCAGGAGCGGGGCGGGAACGAGGTCGCAGCGCGCGGGCTCGCCTGGAGGGTGCTCGAGCTCTTGCGCTCGGCCGTGACTCCCCTGGTCGCCATCTTGCTGGTTGCGGCCACGGCTTCGGCGCTGCTCGGCGACGTCGCGGACGCCGCCATCATCACCGGCATCGTGTTTCTCAGCGCCGCGATCAACTTCGGGCAGACGTTCCGCTCGGACCGGGCCGTGAAGGCGCTCCAGCGGCAGGTCTCTCCCACCGCCACGGTCCGCCGGGAGGGCGCCTGGCAGGAGCTCCCCCGCCATCAGCTGGTCGTGGGCGACCTCATCCGGCTGGCCGCGGGCGACCTGGTTCCCGCGGACGCGCGTCTCATCGATACCCTCGACCTGCACGTCGACCAGGCGGCGCTCACGGGCGAGTCGTTCCCCGCTGAGAAGATGGCGACGCCCGCGGCACTGACTGCGACGGGTCCGGAGTCTTCGGCCCTGGTGTTCCTCGGCACGTCGGTCGTCAGCGGGACGGCTACCGCGCTCGTCTACGCCGCGGGCCGAGACACTGCCTTCGGCGACATCGCAGAGCGCCTCGCGGCCCGGCCCGAAGAGACCGAGTTCGAACGCGGCATGCGGCACTTCGGAGTGCTGATCCTGCAGACGGTGGTCTTCCTCGTCTTGTTCATCCTGGTGGTGAACGTCAGCTTGGGCCGGGACGCGCTCGAATCACTCTTGTTCTCGGTCGCCCTCGCCGTGGGTCTGACGCCGGAGTTCCTGCCGATGATCACGACCGTGACCCTCGGAGAAGGCGCGATCGAGATGGCGCGCGAGAAGGTCATCGTCAAGCACCTCTCCGCGATACAGAACCTCGGCAGCATCGACGTGCTGTGCAGTGACAAGACCGGAACGCTGACTTCCGGGACGATGTCACTCGCTTCGTCGCTCGATCCGCTGGGCCGCTCCTCGGACCGGGCGCGCTTTCTCGGCCAACTGAACAGCTTCTTCGAGACGGGCATCAAGAGCCCGCTCGATACCGCCATCCTGGCCCGACCGATCGCCGGCATCGAGGGCTTCCGCAAGACCGACGAGCTGCCCTTCGACTTCGAACGCCGCCGACTGTCGATCGTGGTCGAGGGGGACGGCGGCCACCTGCTGGTCTGCAAGGGCGCGCCCGAGAGCGTGCTGTCGGTCTGCTCGAGCTGCGAGTCGGAGACCGGCGTCCACCCGCTCGACGAGGCGATGCGCGAACGCTGCGCCGCGACGTTCCGCGGCGCGTGCGCGCAGGGCCTTCGGACGCTGGCCGTGGCGCAGCGCGCGGTCGCAGGCCCCGGCGGCTACACGGTCGCGGACGAGAAGGAGCTCGTGCTGGCAGGCTTTCTGACCTTCGCCGATCCGCCGCTGGACGGCGTCCGCGAATCACTCGCCAAGCTCCGCGAGGACGGAGTCACCGTGAAGATCATCAGCGGCGACAACGAGCTCGTGACCGCGCACGTCTGCGGCCAGGTGGGCCTGCCCGGAGCGAGGCTGGTGCTCGGCAGCGAGATCGAGCGGCTGGGCGAGATGGCGCTGGCGGCGATCGCGGAACAGACCGACGTCTTCGCGCGCGTCGCGCCCGCCCAGAAGCTCCGGATCCTGCGCGCGCTCAAGTCGCGCGGTCACGTCGTGGGCTATCTCGGCGACGGCATCAACGACGCGCCGTCGCTGCATGCGGCCGACGTCGGGATTTCGGTCGCGGGCGCCGTCGACGTGGCGCGCGACGCCTCCGACATCATCTTGCTCGAGCGCCGGCTG
>Ga0335080_10003310_pt1 | contig 16279 bp, 19 predicted proteins | sample Lox_Sample_34_FD_206720 | JGI IMG/M metagenome (GOLD analysis project Ga0335080, IMG submission 206720) | Soil microbial communities from Loxahatchee National Wildlife Refuge, Florida, United States - Lox_Sample_3.4 | ecosystem: Environmental > Terrestrial > Soil > Wetlands | place: USA...
CCTTTTGCATTCTACACCAGTCTCGGGACGCTTCAGGTTGCCCAACCGCACAAATAGCTTTTCGACCGCGTCCTCGCGTGGATGCACGTAGCGCATCGTCGTCTTAATGTTATCGTGTCCAGCCACATACTGCAATGTAAACGGGTCGGTGTGCTCGCCGGCCTCGGTCAGAAACGTGTGACGCAGGGCATGCAGACCAGCGTCGGGGTGCGTAGTGATCTTCTTGCGCACCCGCGTGATTTGCGTTTCGAGCACCCACGGTGGCAACGGTTCCGCTGAGTTTTGGGGACTGGTGAACACGTACTCGCACTTCGAACGTGGAATGAGCGTCTCCAACACTGCCCTCATCTCGCGATCGATCACGAGCTTCCTCTTGCGAGCGCGCCGCTTCAACCCGCGTTTGATCGTAAGCTCTCCGCACACGCTCGCATCCTCAAGCGGTTCTGGAAAAAAGTGGATACAGTCCTTCATAAGCTTCAGCATTTCATTACGGCAAATCCCCGAGTGACGCGCGAGTATAGACGCTGAGCGCAACGGTTCCTCGGCTGCCATGATCCAAGCGATGTATTCCGACGAGCTGAATACGTAGTCCGTCTCGCGCTCCGCTCCTTCGTCTTTGCCGTATTGATCGACAACCGGCACTTTGTCGATGAGCTTCAGTTTGAGATGCGCGTAACGCAGAGCCTTGCGGAGCGTCGCAAGGTAGCGATTCACGGTCGTTTTGCCCACTGGAGTCGGTTTTCCGTCGCGTCGCCGGCCAGCCTGCTTTAGAGCCCAAGCTTTGAATCGTTCGATCTGTGCCTCATCAATCTCGTTAAGACGGAGATCGGCCCAAGGGCCGTAAGAAAGGAGTTTCCGATAGCTTTCCTGGTAAAACTTCACTGTGCCGTTCTGCTCTGCTTTCGCAGTGGCAACCCACTCGTCGAAAACCGTTTGAAACTGCCTCAGCGTAGGAATGGCGTTGCGACTTGCATCAATCGCCAGGGGTTTTGATGGTGGGTCAGGTTCTTCCAGTCCGGCCGCTTGCCGAATGACCCGAGCGCGAGCGGCAGCGGCTAAAGCCTCCGCTTCACGCCGGTTTTCGGTTCCAGTCGAGCGATAGTATTCCTTGCCGCGATACTGGAATTTGTACGCGTAATACGAACTACCGGAACGTTTGAATACTTTCATCAGCCTGCCGCACGTCGGGTATTGCTCGTCACAAACTGACGAATCGTTTCGGGCCGAATCATCACTCTCGTGCCGACCTTGACGTATTCGATCCTACGACCCTGAATCCAGTCACGCAAGGTCTTGACCGAAATGCCCAGCAAATGCGCAGATCTGTTCACATCGAGCAAAGGTTCGATGGGATCGGATGCAAACGCTGGGGGCTTCGCTTCGTGCACTTGTGCACCTCGACTATGGCCTGGTACTTGACAGTAGCGCACTTGTGCACGTACAGTCAATATGTAACGTTACATTATTTTCGATTGTATTCATAGGAAAGGAGCCGGATGGCAGATAACGCCGCAACACCGCAGCAGCCAGTCATCTCTATCCGCATCTCGGAGGCGCTGCGCTTAAGGCTTGAAACTCTGAGGAAAATCATTTCTCTCAAGAGCGGCCAGACCGTCTCGACATCAGAGGCGGCAAAGCAGCTTCTTGAGTCTGCCCGAGACGACCGTCTTGAGTTGGTAAACCTGCTGAGTGAGCCGACAGATTCCCTGCTGAGAATTCGTGGGAAGGCAGACTCAGGACTCCCGCTTTCGCAGGCGGAATGGACCATGGTGGCCCACTACTGTGCGGTGGGTGCAGAGGCATTTGTGAACACCGCACAAGGCCAGATTTCCTACGAATCCCTGGCCGAAATCCTTGAGGCATTCCTTGCCGCTTACGCCATCGCACGTAGACCGAAGAAGTCCCCACTGGACTCCCTATATCTGCGGACTCTTCCTGGCGATAAACAGGTCGATGCCAAAGATATTGAGGACATTGGAAGCGATGATGTTCGCCGGGTGGTTATGCGCACGATTCAGATGCTGCGGAACCCGGCTCAAAAGCGGCGAAAACCGATTCTCTCCGTCCGGAATCTCTACACACTTCTCGACGAGGAGAAGTTCTCGAATGTCGAGAAGCTGAACGATGCACTCTGGCCGCACTGGCCGGCCCTGTGGCGGGTGTGCGCGCGGGGCCACTATTCTCTCCACCGAAAACCCCTGCGTGAGAAGGTGCCTTCGGAGACAGACGACGAGGATTTTGAGCTTGCGGTTCAGCCAGCATTGCCCTCTTTGGAAGAAGGCCAATACTGCCTTGATCTGGTGCGGGAAGAGGGAAATGAATTTTCCCCTCGTTTGCAGTTTCCCGGAGCCCTTACGCCGCGGTATCCGGTGGTTGGATACCCGAGGATTGCGGAGTTTCGAAGGTTGCTTGAAGAGCTCGATTTGGAGCGGGATCTTTGCCAGTGGCAAGGGTACTACTTCTATGCGCACACGGCGATCCTGGAGAACAACGGAAGAGGAGTGTTTTTCTTTGCGCGTGAGAACGGAATCACGTTCGGATTCCCGATGGAGCACTGGAAGTCGATTCGGAATCTGTTTCGACGCGCATGGCAGGCCCCCGAAGTGATGCATACGTGGGAGGCTCAGGCACTTGAATACGGTGAGCTGTAAAACCGCGGTGCTTCGCACCGGAAGAAGTATGGACACGTCACCCCCAATTTGGGAACTGCGGAGCGCTCGCGAACGCCAAAATGTTTACGGGCGTGAACTTGTTATGGATGAGTATTTTGCTTCGCGATGGAGCGCTCGTAATTCCCTGGCGTTTACGTTCGTAAACGGAAAAGCACCCCTAGGTGCACCTGGCGTAAACATGTTGACTCGCAAGGCTTTCATAAATCACTGCAACACCGCCACTGGTGGGCCATTTGCGAAGAAGCGTGAATAGGATTTCCCATGAGTACTCCCGAACTTCCTTTTCCGACTCGGAGCGAGGCACTTCTTAGAGATGAGACTAGGCCCGGCTTTCGCACCAAAACGATAGCTACGCGCCTGACTCCAGTAGAGTTGGCTGAGGTCGAAGCCACCGCTGAAAGCGCCGGCCAATCTCTCGCCGAATGGCTCCGCGAGACTGCGCTGCACGCAGCGCGGCAACGGCCTGCCGATCCGATTGAATTGCTGCTTGCCGAGGTCTGGGCACTGCGCTACACGCTACTGAATTTGTTTCATTCAAAGGCGAAAGCTGCACCAGAAGGTACACAATTGCTGCCCGATTCCATCGTGAAAATCCGCGATCAAGCGGACGCAATGAAGCTCCAGAAAGCGCACAAAATCCTCGCCGACTTCCTCGCAATGACCCGAGCCAACCGGTTCGACAAATAGGGTGTTTGTGTCATGCTTACTATCTCTAAACCGCTCTCGGCCAGCCAAGCGCGAACGTATCACGAGCGTGAGTTTGCCTCCGAGAAACAGAACTACTGGAGCCGCAATCAACAGGGCCACAGCGAATGGCAAGGCAAGCTCGCACAGCAGTGGAAGCTCGCCGGGACCGTGGAATCGGAGCATTTCGCACGGCTGAGTGAAGGTCAACATCCTCAGACCGCCGAGCAACTTGTTCGCCACCAGGTCTCGAGAACGTATGAGGGCAAATTCGGTAAGGAAGTCACCAGCGCCGAGCATCGCGCTGGTTGGGACGGGACATTTTCTGCGCCTAAGTCAGTCTCGCTCACCGCACTTGTTGGAGGAGATGAGCGTGTTCGTGAAGCCCATCGGGAGAGTGTTCGGACAGCGCTTCGCGAGCTAGAAAGATACACACAAGCCCGTATCGGCAATGTCCACGCGCCCGAGACGACTGGCAAGTTTGTTGCTGCTACTTTTGAACACGATACCGCACGTCCCGTTGATGGCTACGCCGCGCCTCAGCTGCACACGCACGCCGTCATCTTCAACGTGACCGAGCAGGCGAATGGAACAACGCGAAGTCTCCAGCCCCGCGAACTGTTCGTTTCGCAGAAATACGTGACAGCTATCTATCGATCCGAACTGGCATTGCGGCTGCAAACGCTGGGCTATGAATTGGAGCGCGGGAAGTATGGGCAGCCTGAAATCCGCGGCTACACCAAAGAGTACTTGGAAGCCTCCAGTCCTCGGCGGGAACAGATTAAGGACCATCTCCGTGAACAAGGAATCGACGGTGCAGCGGCAGCGCAGATCGCCGCCCACCACACGCGCGACCGGAAGGAGTTGCTCTCGCGAGAAGAAGTGCTAAAGCGACACCGCGAACTGGCAGCACAATATGGCAACCAAGCCGATCGGGTCGTGGGCCACGCTCGCCAGCACGGTCACCAGCGAATGCAGGAGGTTAAGGCTCAGGCGCAGAGTGCTGTGACTTGGGCACGCGACCACGTCTTCGAGCGGTCAGCGGTGCAGGATGGTCGCGCAATCCTGGAAACAGCGCTGGCACGAGGCATGGGAGAAACCACCTACGGTAACATCCAGCAGGAATTTCAGCGCCGGATCAACACGGGAGAGTTCCAGGAACTCTCGCAGATCGGAGCATGCAGACAGTACACAACGAGAGTTATGGCAGGGATGGAGCGCAAGATCGTCGCCCGAATGTTGGAAGGTAACCGACGGGATTATGGCGATCCAATGCTCGTTTCGCCCCAGGTCCGAATCGCCACCGAAGATCGTCATCCAGAATTGAATCCTTCTCAGCTCCAAGCGGTCGACGAGATCCTGCTCTCGCGGGAAAAGATCGTGGGTCTGGACGGCGTTGCCGGTGCGGGCAAGACCACCACCCTGGCTGTGATCCGCGAAGGCGCAGAGCTTGAAGGCTACCGGGTCGAAGGGTTCGCCCCAACATCCCGAGCAGCGCAGAAGCTCGGCGAAGCCGGCATCGAGACTTCGACTCTACAGAAACATTTGGCACGCGGGCAGCAGCCCGACACGGGTGAGAAGCTGCTCTACGTGCTGGACGAGTCTTCACTCGCTTCCACTCGTCAGCTGCATGAGTTCATCGAGCGGCTTCATCCGAACGATCGTGTCTTGTTGGTTGGCGATCGGCGACAGCATGAAGCGGTCGAGGCCGGACGCCCGTTTGCACAACTGCAAGATGCTGGCATGAAGACTGTAAAGCTGGAAGAGATCGTGCGGCAGAAGGACCCGGAACTGAAACAAGTGGTAGAGCAACTTGCGCGCGGCGACGTACACCATGCTATTCGAAATCTCGATCAGCAGGGGCGGGTTCACGAGGTTCCGGTAGACGAGGAGCGCATCTCGGCCATCGCGAAAGAGTATGCGAGGTCGCCAGAGAACACGCTCGTTGTCTCCCCGGATAATCGCTCCCGCATGGAGATTAATGGACGCATTCACGCCGAATTACAAGGCAAGGGCCTGGTCAGAGGCGAAGAGTACCCAATTCGAACGCTAGTTCCGCGCCAGGAACTCACCGGGGCAGACCGCACGTGGGCAGCGAAGTACGAAGTAGGCGATATTCTCCGCTATTCTCGCGCATCGAAGGAAACCGGGATTGGGAAAGGGCAGTACGCCCAAGTGAGGAACATTGACGCCGCCAGCAACCGGCTCACCGTCCGGCTGCAGGGCGGGACCGAGCGCACATACGATCCTCGCCGACAGCGGGGCGTCTCCGTCTTTCGCGAGGAGGTACGAAGGTTCTCTGTGGGCGACCGCATTCAATTTACGGCGCCTGTAAATGATCTGAAAATTGCAAATCGTGAATTGGGAGCGATCAGTTCCATTGGTGGAGATGTGCCATTCATTCTGACGATGGATTCCGGCCGCTCACTCCTAATCGATCCCAACAAGCATCCACACCTCGACTACGGCTATGCAATGACCAGCCACTCCAGCCAGGGACAAACCGCGAGTCGCGTGTTGATTCACGTTGACAGCGAATTGCTCGCAAAGGACTTACTCAACAGCCGGATGGCTTACGTCTCTGTTTCGCGCGGTGCTCACGATGCGCAACTGTTTACGAATGACCGCGAGAAACTGTCCACGGTTCTCGGTCACGACATTTCAAAGCAGACCGCCAACTCGCCTCAGATCAGCACAGTGCAGACAATTGCGCCGCAGCAGGACGTCTCGAAGGCGCCGCAACAAGAGCACGGCATCGGTCTTGGAATCGGCCTTTAGAAACCTGCCTGCCCCGGATAATGGCAGCGTAGCGCGGGCGCAAACTCTGTCAAGGCCGACCGAAGGTCGCCGCTATCGCGGGCACGCGCCTTGACAGAGTTTGTTGTACCCGCGCCATAATCTCTCCACCATTCCGGGCAGGCAGTTAAGAACATTCCAACAAGGCGCACAACGCCGCTCTCTTCGCCCCAATCCACCAGCTAATGCGGCGGTTGCTAAGAAAGGGTTTCCTAAATCATTGATGTCCAATGGCATACATTTACCATTGACTGATGGTGTCCAATGGAGTACAAGATAATTGTGCAGACGGTTGTCGAGACGCCGACTTACCTCGCGACTGCGAACAAACTCTTTAGCGAGGAGGAGCGTGCGAACATCGTGGCACTCGTTGCGGCTAACCCGGAGTGTGGAGACCTGATCCGAGGAACGGGCGGATTTCGAAAGGTCCGGATCGCACGCAAAGGAATGGGGAAAAGTGGCGGGGCGCGGGTTGTGTATATCTGGCGCAACTAGCGATTTCCGGTTTTTCTGATCACGGTTTTTCCGAAAAATGAGAAAGAAAAGCTGACGATGGCAGAGCGCAATGCGCTAAGGAAACGGGCGGATAATATTTTCGACACCTACGGGAGGTAGCATGAAAACCCAGTTCGAGCAGATGATGGATGGCCTTAACGACGTTGAGGCTTTTCTTGCTGGTGAGCAAGAAGGATTCAAGGCACATGTGCCCCAAGATGTTGACGTGAAGGCAATCCGCAATCGACTTGGAATGACGCAAGCCAGATTTTCTGACACGTTTGGGTTCAGCCTTGACGCGATCAAGCACTGGGAGGGAGGACGGAGGACCCCAGAAGCGCCAGCTCGCACCTTGCTTACCGTGATCGACAAGAATCCTCGTGCCGTGCTCACTGCACTGAATCCCGCTGCGTTCGCTGCCGCTGTCGGCTCTTCTAAGCCCGCCACTGTCCATGTCAGGGTTGAGAGAAAGCGTGGCAGACCCAGTGGCGTCACAAAACGAAAGGCTCATTCTTCCGGGCGTCAGAAGAGAATCACGAAGTGAGGCCGCGCTTGATTGTCGAAACGTGGAGCGTTGGGTTCGAGAAGGGGCGACGAAAAAAGCTGGAGTGTCGAAGGTGAGTCTCTTCTGTTACACTGGTTTCACGCTATTGCCACGGTTTGCTCGTCACGCGGTGGTCACTTCTTTAGACCAGATTCATCTCCGCCTATCTTGCCCGCCGTTTGTTTTGCGTGAAATCCAAAAACAAATGGGAGCGGCTTCGCGGCTCTAGACGTGTATCAGAGTGTGTGCAACCTCTCCAGAAAGAAACAAAATCGAATGACCACATTTTCGGAACTGCCCGTGTGTTCTGCGCTACAGCAGAAACTAGCGGCAGCTCAGTTCATCAACCTCACACCAATCCAGGAACGTGCGATTCCTTCAGCTCTTGAAGGTCGCGATGTCATCGGGACCGCCGACACAGGAACTGGCAAGACACTAGCGTTTCTCATTCCCGTCGTTGAGACTCTGAGCCAGGAACCAGCGCGCCACACCGTCGCTCTAGTGCTGCTGCCAACGCGCGAACTCGCAATGCAGGTGCACGAGCAATATGAGCAACTGCGCACGAAAGGCATGCCCAAGGCTGCGCTCATCATCGGTGGCGTCTCGGAGAAGGCGCAAATCCAGAATCTGCGGGCTGGGTCGGGATTGGTAATCGCCACACCTGGACGATTACAGGATCTCGTCAACCGCAATTTCGCTGACTTGCAGCATGTCAAGCTGCTCGTACTCGACGAAGCAGATCGCATGCTGGATATGGGATTCCTGCCGGCGATCCGGCGGATTATGTCCACGTTGCCTAAGCGGCGCCAGACGCTATGTTTCTCAGCCACGATGGAGCAGTCTGTCGCTGGCCTCATCAATGACTACATGCGCGATCCAGTTCGCGTCGCTTTAGGATCCGTGCTCAAGCCCGCCGAAAGCGTGCAACTCAGAGCCTACGAAGTGCGTCCGGGAGAGAAACTCGACGTTCTCCGCCAACTGCTCTATGCGGAAACGGGGCCAACGCTAATCTTTACACGCACCAAGCGGGGCACCGAGCGACTGACGAAGGAATTGGTACGCGACGGTTTCGCGGCCGCCATGATCCATGGCGATCGCTCGCAATCACAGCGGAACGGAGCCTTGAGCGGATTTCAGGAAGGCCGTTTCCAGGTGCTGGTCGCGACTGATATCGCATCGCGTGGTCTCCACGTGGATGACGTTGCCCACGTCATCAACTACGATGTGCCCAAAATGGCGGAGGACTTTATCCACCGAGTCGGCAGGACAGGCAGAGCCGGACTCCAAGGGCGCGCCTCGACGTTGGCGGCCGGAGCCGAGGTGCTGGAACTGCGGCAGATCGAACGCACTCTGAAGCTGAAGATCGAACGCCTACAATCGGACACGCCGGCGGCGGAGCCATCGAGGCGAATGATTCAAAACACGCTAGCCTCTCGAACTCTAACGGCCTTGCCGGGAGAGGTATTTGTGTAGAGCGCCAAGTCTTGTTGCCGGGCACCTAGATGTAATAGTCACGGGTTGACCTTGCAAGCCTCGCTGTCCAAAAGCGCCGCAGCATCAGGCCCGAACAGGAGTCTTCGCGGCAAAGGACGAACAAACAGCTCATACCTACGCTGATGGACTTGTGTCAAATTCAGCGTAAGGTTACGGTTTGCATGTCTTCTCTTCCGAGGTAGATGGAGCCTCTGTAAATGTTCATCCGATTCGCTTAGACTGCCAGCTTTGACTTCATTGCCGCCTCGTTTTCCTTCGAGCATTCGGTCTGGTTTGGCTAGGCGTACAATTAATCATGGAGCAAGCTCCGCACATCCGAACCTTTTAGGACACGAACAGCCATTTGAAAAAAGGCGATAAATATATCCAGGTGAGCCAAAGGGAGAACAAGAATGGCAATTTCGAAGTAGAACATTCGTCTGGCGAGATTGGCGGCATGCGCGGAGAGCCGGTCTTTAAGAAATACAAATCGTCGCAAGACGCTCAAATGGAATTTGATCGACTGTGCGGCGAGGCGCTAGAACACGGCTGTTCGTGGGAACACAACGAATCAACTCACGGACGGATCGTGATCGACTTCACAAATTGGCTGTTGATTGCCCTTTGGTAAACCACGATTTGGTTGCAGGTGAAGGCGGAACTCGGTCCGATTAAACTGTTCGAAGTACCCTAGTCCCGGCGCACGTCCTTGGCAAACGACCCTTCTCTTCGAATCTTTTTCCGCGCGCGCTTCCGCGCTAAAGCGCTTTTTACACGCCGCTTCTCGCCCGGCTTCAAGTAGTACGAGTGACGTTTTACTTCTTTAATGATGTCTTCGGATTGAACCTTACGTTTGAACCTACGGAGGGCATTCTCCAAGGATTCGCCCTCTTGCAATCGGATCTCTGCCACTCTCAGCCTCCTAAGTTTGTGCGATACGGATCTCTTATAGCCGACGCTTCAGCCACACAACTCGTTTCCTCAAGGCAAGCCCTCGCAAGCTTGCAAACTCGAGTTACTCGTTGACGTGCTCCCCTGGTTTGGACTGTTCTGCGGTGTTCGCTTGCTCTGGGCCGAGATCAAAAAGAGCTGCCTGCTCTGCAGCGTGAGCACGCATTTGCGCCATCTCGTCTGCGCTGCCGGCAATAGCCTTCTCCTCTTTTCGCTGATTCCTGCGCTCTGCCTTGTCCCGCTGTCTCTGTTGCCGCGTGTTTTCCTTTTGGCGCTTTGTGAATGTTGATCGGCCTGTTGGCATACGTAACATCTGGAATCTCTTATTCATACCCGACAGGCATTTGGTCGCCCGACCGAGCGATTTTGTGCATTCGAAAAAGTTACCAGCGCGGTTCGCGCGGTTGCCGTGGATGGCCGCGATAGTCGTCACGGCCCCCTCCACCGCCAAAACGACGGCCTCCACCTCCGCCCCGAGGGCGTTCTGCCTTAGGTTTGGCCTCGTTGATGGTCAAGGTGCGTCCGCCTAGATCGGTCCCATTAAGAGTCGCGATCGCCCTGTCGGCCTCACTGGCATTGGTCATTTCCACGAACCCGAACCCACGAGAACGGCCTGTATCCCGGTCGGTTACGAGTGTGATCTTTTCCACGGCCCCGTGCGCTTCGAAGAGGTTTCGCAACTCGGCTTCGGTTGTGCTGTGAGGCAGATTTCCAACGTAAAGGTTCTTCATTGCAATTCCTCTCTCAGTAAATCATCTAAGCTAGTCGGTGCCGCACTTGATTTCGCCGGCCGCCCTTCAGAATCTCGAGGCGGAGGAGGCAAGGCGCGGACCGCTTGCGTGCGAGCAATGGACGCGGAGCGGACTGCGGAGATTCGCCGCGAAGCTTCAAGGATGCCCCACCGCTGAGTCGTATCTCCAGGATCTGTAGCAACGATGCTTTTCGTGCGGATAGCGTCCTGTTCGTTCCCCGTTCTCCGCCGCCAATTCTTCCTCCGCGTTCGGTAAATCCGCGAGATATTCTGGCTGGCCAACCAGGAAGGCCAATCGCTGCGGGGGAGTCGCGCTTCTAACGTCATCACAGAACTTATCGCGTTGGCCCCGCCCCTTTTCCATATTGATCAACACGAGGTTGTACAGGGCGGGTTTCCACCATACACGGGCTTCCACGATGTCAGCGGCGCTATCAACGTCGATCCCGAGCTTCCGCAGGACCTCAGCACGTAAATCGCGCTTCGCATGCGATGTGTCGATCAGCAGCACTCGCTTCTTTTTGACTGCATCGGGAATTGGCGCGGAGACCGGTAACGAGAGCAGTGGAGTGTTCATGCCGACACCGACCGTGCGCGTACGGTGGTATCCGCTGCCTTGCTTCCCTTTGCTGCGCGCCCCAACATTTCGTGGATACGCTTCCGTCGAGCGATCTTTTGTTTTTGCTCACGGTTGAATCTGGACTTGTCTCCGTTCCGTGCGGACATAGTGAACTCCTGATATGAGAGGGGTTAGCCAGCTGTGAATCTGCACAATCGACGGTCGATCGCGCGAACCCGCTTAAAGGCAGGGCAGAATGCCGCGGACAGAAACAACGGATGTAGGGGTTACGCCTCTCGATCTCTCAATCGCGAAGGGCGCAAGTGTTTAGGCGTGTCTTCGAGGTTAAGCACCAACAGTATATCGCGTGTCGAATCGCATCGCGTACGCCGCGCCGGAGCGCAGTGGATTTCAGACTGCGACTGGCTCTCAAGGGGTATGTTCCTTCATCTTTGCGGTCACATGTGGCATGATGAACGCGATGGGGCAGACCAAGCCAACGTCGGAAGAATTGCGCGCCGAACTCAACGACCTACGTTCTACGGCTACCCGCCTGATTGAGCAAGCTTCTCGCCTGATGGAGAGGTGCGCCGAACTGGAAGATCAAATATCTTGCGGAACGTCAAAACCAACGAAATCATGACGATTGCGTACCGCGCATCGACTCGTGCTTGCGAGTTGCGCGTCTGGCGCGTAGGATCAAGAGTGCGTTTGACCGAATCGGTCGTGAGCAGCTCTCGCCCAATAAGCCAGTAACCTGCCTTCAGTACCTCCGAATCTCTCCAGCGTAACTCAAATTAGAAGGAACACGAGTGTCAATATGGCAGAACAAGGAACAGTAAAGTGGTTCAACGACGCCAAGGGCTATGGATTCATCAGCCGCCAAAGTGGCGAGGATGTTTTTGTGCACTTCTCGGCAATCCAGGCAGGTGGGTTCAAGAGTCTTCAGGAAGGGCAAACCGTTCAGTTCGAAGTTACGAAGGGCCCTAAGGGCTGGCAAGCTGAAAACGTACAGCCTCTATGAGTGCGCGTTCTTGCGAAGGGCGATCTACGTCAAGATCGCCTTCTCAAATTCCGCGTTCGTTCCTGATTGCGAGATTTCGGGAAGATCAAGAAGAGAATGAACTCGTGACTAACATATTTGTCGGGAACCTGGATATCACGGTAACAGAGCAGCAACTGCGGGAACTGTTTGCAACCCACGGTGCCGTCGAAACCATCACCATCGTCAAGGACAGGGATACGGGCGAACCCCGCGGCATGGCTTTCGTGGAGATGACGCAAGCGAAAGAAGCCCAGGGCGCGATTTCTGCGCTGAGCGGAACGATGCTTAACGGCCGTCCCATGACCGTGAACGAAGCGCGACCGAAGATTCAACCCGATCCGGCACGCGATTCCGGCAGCAGAGATCATCGGCGACACAGGACGTGAATTGCGAACTCGTCAACAATCCCTCGGTTGTTACTCAGCATGGAATGAAATGAGCACTCTCTGACACGCGACGGTCTCACGTCTTCCTATGCCATCATCCGCTATAACAGTCGGACCTACCGGTCCGCCGGAGTGGTTGCGGTTGTCAGCGGCAGGCACAACGCAGAGTCAGAATTGAAGAAGTTTGAGAATTTCCAAGACTCCTCCGATCGGCATGAGGGCTGGCGCTACCTCATCGACAGAACGGACCTTAAAGCTGGAACAGACCCCGCCGAAGCCACCCGGCATCGCCAAGCCGAACTGGAAGCGCGAGAATCGAAGGCTATGCGGGAACCAACGGCCACGAACTTGCTTCCGCCAGGTCCTAAGAGATGAGATCGCCCGGTTGGGCGGCACTCTCCTGGGCGAGCGGCGTTTCCAACGAGATCCGCACATTGAGGACTTCCCGTCGAGCGGGACCCCGCCCGAACACACTTTCTTTCGTTAATCCAAGAATCGTCCGCCAATTCTGCGCGATCACTTTGACCCAAGCCCGCTTATTCATCATGGGGAAATAAATTCCACGGAAACACAAGCGGGCGAGAAAGATGTTGATCCGATAGCCGAGCGGTTGGTCATCGAGTGAGTCGACGGCATCAGCGAGAGCTTCTGGGCTGTATGAGTTGTCCCAGCCGTAGCGGACTTCGTTGTGGGCTTCCTCGATACTCATTTTTAATGGCCTGTGCGCCATGGTGAAGGGAACGAAGTCTTTCCAGTGTCGGGGCCGCGTTAAGCGCCCGGCGGCCTCCAGACGCTTGTAAAGGGGCGTAGCGGGAAGCGGAGTCAAAAGACCAAAGATCGGCAGACCGGGCGGCCAGGTGCGAACCTGTTGCAGAGTACGCTCGGCCACGCCGGCTGTGTCGTTATCCATCCCAAAAATGAATGAGGTAATGGCGTAGACATTGCGCCGCGCAAGCCGTTCCAATACCGCGGCATATTCGCCCGGTTTGTTGAACCCTTTGTTTGCATCTTTGAGGTTGATCGGGTCGATGGATTCCATGCCGATGAATATCCACTTGCCGCCAGAGGCAGCGATAAGATCCACTAATTCTTCGTCACGCAAGAGATTGGCGCTGATTTGCGCTACCCAATGGAGTTGCGCTTTGGCCGCGATGATGTCGCGTAGCAAGGACTTCGTTCGTTTGACGTTGATCGCGAAGTTGTCGTCGATGAAGAAAACCGCGATCCGCCCCTTTTCTTTGCGGGCCCGCGCTTTCAGCATCAAGAGTTCATTGACCACGCTCTCGTTGCTGCGGAAGCGGATGGAATCTCCGAAAAACCCAGTAACTGTGCAGAACTCACATCCATAAGGGCAGCCCCGGCCCGATTCCACCGGGACGATGCGGAAACTTCCCCAGCCCTCTCCTACGCGATCGAGCATCGGCTTGAAGAACCTTGGCACAAGATTGAATTGGTTCAAATCGATCGAATTCCAGGGGATCGCCGGATAGTCCTTGAGAGATGGCTTCTTTTGATTGCCGTCCGCATCCACCGGTGCGTAGATGTCTTTCAGTTGGCCTCGTGCGGCATCGTTCACAATCTTGGGCCAGGTTTCATCGGCTTCGCCTAAAGCAACCGCATCGACGTGGCGTGGACCGCCGTCGCGGCCGAGAGCCTCATCGGATTCTTCAGTCACATGCGGGCCACCCATGACGACGGGCACTCCCACCGCGCGGATGGCGTCGGCCATGCGATATGCCTTGGCAACCATGCGGGTCATAGCACCGATGCCAACCAGTCCAATATTCTGATCGATGACGTATCGCGCGATGCCGGCTTCGTCCATGGGTTGGGCATTGCCGTCGATTAAAAGAACTTCGTGCTCCTTTGGAGTCAGGGACTGCAGTAAGAACATCCAAAGATGAGGCATGAAGTTGCGCGTGACACCGTTGTCGGGATTGTAAAGAAGAATTCTCATGGATCCCCAATCTTGGAAGCTGTTCCAAAAACGTGCCGAGCCGCACGGGGGCGTCATGAGCTGCCGGAATCGGCGCCTTAGCCTTGCGTTACTTCTCTAAATGTAGTTGCCGGATTGTACACCGGTTGTGAATCGTGTTCTCTGCTAGCTTGCCTTAGCCAGGCGCTCAGCAACGATACCGTAGACGGAAGGGTTAAATACCATCCCGACATGCGTTCCGGAGACTGAGAAATCGGATTCGGCGCGGTCTGTCTTGCAATATCGCCAGTCAACGACTCCGTCGCCCTCGCTGTATATAGCGGTTTCTGCTATCGACGCGGGCATCGCGTGCCGCAAAGAATCCAGAAAGTCACAAGTGCAATGACCGGTGTAGCAATCGGGAAGCACTTCCGCGCCGTGCTTCGCCAGGATGCGGCGGCGAACCATGCGCGCCGCGCGCAAAATGCCAGTATGGGCCACCGTACCGCGAAAGGGCGCACCCAGGGTGATAACCGAAACGATATCCGCTGGCCGCTGCGCCGCGATGGCACGCGCGATGATCCCTCCCAGACTATGGCCGATCAGATGGACTTTGCGCCCGGATTTGGCCAACGCTTTCTCGATGGTCGCATTCAGTTGCTGTTTGATCAGGAGATTCGGGCACTCGGTGTTGAAACCGATGCCGGAAAGGAACGGTTTGTATCCGATTCTCGCCAGCCATTGATGCAAGGGTGTCAAATAAACATCCGGGCAAAGGAAAGCAGGGAGCAGAATCACTGCGGAACCGTCGCCGTGCGGTATTCCTAGACCGTAATACAAGGGCGCGGCATGCAGCAGAACCAACTCGGCCGCAAAAAGTATTTCGCCCAAAATTGGAACGTTGGCTTCTTGATATTCCTGAGTGCGGATGGGGGAACCGCCATCCTTTGCTACAGCGTGGGTTCGTCTCATTCGATAGTTATCCCACTTTACGTGAGAATCCAATCTTCCACAATGATGGTTTTTCCCAACTCTCCCCACACCTAAACCTTAGATCGGACGTTGACAAGCAGATGTGTACGGATCACGATTCACAAAAGGTCCGAGCTAATGGTGCTCACTGTAAAGCCTGTGCAATTGAATCCGAAAACCTTGGAAGCCTTTGATGTGTACATTCGCAACACTGAAACGGAGATGGAGCAGAGTTTGCACGGGAGCGGATCATTCCTCTGGTCTCAGCAAGCCCCAGAGCGAGTTCAGGCCATCAGTCAGGGGCAAGTGGTGGCCCACTTTTGGTCTGGCCAAGGGCCTGCCAAAGTTCCGAACGGTTTAATCCACGACTGGATTGCTGCGGCGTTCATTCCTGATTCAAATATCCAAGAGATACTTGCAGTGATTCAGGACTACGATAACCACAAGAACACCTACAGACCTGAGGTGATTGATTCGAAACTCATCAGCCGTGACGGTAACGATTTCAAGGTCTATCTGCGGCTTCTAAAAAAGAAAATCATCACTGTCGTCCTCGATAGTGATCATGAGGTTCATTATTGCGCTGTAGATCAAACACGCTGGGTGTGCCGCTCATACACAACCAGGATTGCAGAAGTAGAAAAGGCTGGAAACGCGGACGAGCGAGTCTTGGAGCCTGACACAGGTTACGGATTCCTATGGCGCCTGTATTCCTATTGGCGATTGGAGGAGCGTAATGCCGGCGTAGTAGTCGAATGCCGAGCCATTTCGCTGACGCGTGACGTGCCATTTGGATTGGGATGGGCTATTGAACCAATCATCGAAAAGCTCCCGAAGGAGTCGCTCATCAACACCCTAGAAGCTACACGCCAGGCGGTCCACGCCAAGGTAGGATAGTTCGAGGTGCACCACACGAGGGTTATCGAAAGCTCACCTCCTTCCCCTATTCACGGGCGTCATCGAGAAGTGATTTGAGGTCGCGGGAGCGCGAGTGATGGCGTAATTTGCGCAGTGCCTTGGCTTCGATCTGGCGAAT
>Ga0335080_10003311_pt1 | contig 16278 bp, 13 predicted proteins | sample Lox_Sample_34_FD_206720 | JGI IMG/M metagenome (GOLD analysis project Ga0335080, IMG submission 206720) | Soil microbial communities from Loxahatchee National Wildlife Refuge, Florida, United States - Lox_Sample_3.4 | ecosystem: Environmental > Terrestrial > Soil > Wetlands | place: USA...
GGCACACGCAGGGCTTCGAGGCCTGGCGCGCCGCGCTGGCGCGCCGCTCGTTCGAGGAGCTCGAGCAGAGCGCCGGGATTCCGCGGGCCGAGATGCGCGAGCTGGCCGAGCTGTACGCGCGCTCGAAGTCGGTGATCGCCTGCTGGGCCATGGGACTCACCCAGCACGAGCACGGCGTGGCCAACGTGCAGGAGCTGGTGAATCTCTTGCTGCTGCGCGGCAACATCGGCCGGCCGGGCGCGGGACCGTGCCCGGTGCGCGGTCACAGCAACGTGCAGGGCGACCGCAGCATGGGCATCTGGGAGCGTCCGACGCCCGAGTTCCTGACGCGCCTGGGCGCCGAGTTCGCGTTCGAGCCGCCCGCCAAGCACGGCCTCGACTCCGTGGCTGCGATCCAGGCGCTGGCCAGAGGGCGGGCCAAGGTCTTCATCGGACTGGGCGGGAACTTCGCGGTCGCCACGCCCGACCGCGAGTTCACGCACGCCGCGCTGCGCCGTGCCGAGCTCTCGGCGCACGTCTCCACCACGCTGAACCGCTCGCACCTGGTGCACGGCCGCGAGGCGCTGATCCTGCCGGCGCTGGGCCGCACCGAGCGCGATACACAGAACGGTGTCGAGCAGTTCGTGACCGTCGAGGATTCGATGCGCAGCGTGCACCGCTCGCAGGGGCGGCTCGCGCCCGCGGGCCCCGAGCTCCGGAGCGAGCCCGCGATCGTGGCCGGCATCGCCAGTGCGGTGCTGGGCGACGCGCACGGGCTTCCGTGGGCGAGCTTCGCCGGCGACTACGACCGCATCCGCGAGCGGATCGCGCGCGTGATTCCCGGCTTCGAAGACATGAACCGCCGCGTGCGCGAAGGCGGCGGCTTCGTGCTGCCGAGCGCGGCGCAGCGGCGCGCCTTCCGCACGCCTTCGGGGCGCGCGCAGTTCACCGTGCAGGAGCCCCCCGACGCGCGCCTGCCGCCGGGTCAGCTCTGGATGATGACGATCCGCAGCCACGACCAGTACAACACCACGGTCTACGCCGAGAGCGACCGCTACCGCGGGATCGCGGACCGCCGCGCGGTGCTGCTCCACCCCGACGAGATCGCGCGCGCCGGGCTCGAGGACGGTCAGGCCGTGTCACTCACGAGTCACTGGCGCGGCGAGCGTCGCACGCTGCACGGCTTCCGCGTCCATGCCTACGACTTGCCGCTCGGCTGCGCCGCGACCTACTTCCCGGAGGCCAACGGCCTGGTTCCGGTGGGCGCGTTCGCGGCCAGGAGCCGCACCCCGGCCTACAAGTCGCTCCCGATCTCGATCGCGCCTGGATAGATCCACGGAGTTGCCGGAGCATGGGCAGGCTGCCCATGCGACCCTCCGACGTGCGTTGCTTTTGGGTCCGGTTTCGCCGATATTGATAGGCGTTCTCAAAATGGACGGGGCCGGGCGATGCGCGCCGAATTGCGAAATGAGCCGTACCCAGAGGCGATTCCGCTGGAAGCGCTGCAGGTCGGCGTCGCCGCCACGATCGCCCCGCCCGAGCCCGGCCGGGAGATCCCGCGCCGGCTCGGCGACCTGGGCTTCGTGCCGGGAACCGAGCTCTGGATCGTGCGCCGGGCGCCATTCGGCGACCCGATCGAGCTCGAGATCCGCGGCTACCGCATGTGCCTGCGCGCCGAGCAGATCGCCAACCTTCGGGTCACGCCGCGCGGCGACGCCCCGTGAGCGTCGCGCTCGAGCTGCCCGACCGGCCCGTGCGCGTGGCGCTGGTCGGGGCGCCGAACGCCGGCAAGACCACGCTCTTCAACTCACTCACCGGCTCGAGCGCGCGCGTCGGGAACTACCCCGGAGTCACCGTGGAGCGGCGCGAGGGCACGCTGCGCCGGGCCGAGCGCGCGGTGCGCGTGCTCGACCTGCCCGGCACCTACAGCGTGGTGGGCGAGACACCCGACGAGCAGATCGTCGAGAAGGTGCTCGCCGGCCGGCTCGCCGGCGAGCCCGAGCTCGACGGCATCGTGGCGGTGGTCGACGCCACGACGCTGCGCCGCGGGCTCGGTCTTTTGCGCGAGCTCCTGAAGCGCGGACGCCCGACCGCGCTCGTGCTCACCATGATCGACGAGGTGCGCGCGCGCGGCGGGAAGCTCGAGCCGGCGAAGCTCTCGGCGCTGCTCGGCATCCCGGTGCTGGGCGTGGTGGGTCACCGCGGCGTGGGCATGGATCCGCTGTTCCGCATCCTGCAGGAGCCCGCGCGCTGGTCGCGCCCGGCCGTGCTGCCTCCGGCCGAGACACCGGCCGCGCGCTTCGCCTGGGTCGACGAGATCTGTCGCAAGGTCGGCGCGACCGAGCTCGAGCCGGACACCCGCACCGATCGCATCGACCGCGTGCTCTTGCATCCCGTGCTCGGCGTCGCGGTCTTCGGCCTGGTCATGGTGTTGCTGTTCCAGAGCATCTTCTCGTGGGCGGTGCCGGCGATGGACGCGATCGACGCCGGCTTCGGCGCGCTCGGCCGCGCCGCGCGCGACGCCTTGCCGGCGAGCTGGGCGACGGACCTGTTGACCGACGGCGTGATCGCGGGCGTGGGCTCGGTGCTCGTGTTCCTGCCGCAGATCGTGATTCTCTTCAGCTTCATCCATCTGCTCCAGGACGTGGGCTACATGGCGCGCGCGGCGTTCGTGGTCGACCGCGTGATGGGCTGGGTCGGCCTGCAGGGTCGGAGCTTCGTGCCGCTGCTCTCGTGCTACGCCTGCGCCGTGCCGGGCATCATGGCGGCGCGCACCATCCAGTCACCGCGCGAGAGACTCGCCACGATCCTGGTGTCTCCGTTCATGACCTGCTCGGCGCGCCTGCCGGTGTACACGCTCTTGATCGCCGCGTTCGTGCCGCACACGACACTGTTCGGTGTGATCGGCCTGCAGGGGCTGGTGCTGTTCGGCCTGTACTGCCTGGGCGCGCTGACGGCCCTGTGCTCGGCCGCGCTGCTCGGCTCGACCCTGCTGCGCGGCACCCCGTCGGTCTTCTACATGGAGCTGCCGCCGTACCGCTGGCCCACCGCGCGCATCCTCGGGCGCCAGGTCTGGCACAGCGCGCGCGCCTTCTTGAAGCGCGCCGGCACGATGATCCTCGCCACCTCGATCGTGCTGTTCTGCCTGCTCTCGTTCCCGCGCGCCGCGCCCGACCCCGCGCGCAGCGAGGCCGAGACCGCGCGCGCGAATCTCGAGGCCAGCGCGGCGGCGCACCTGGGCCGCGCGATCGAGCCGGCGATCGCGCCGCTCGGCTTCGACTGGAAGATCGGCGTCGGCCTGATCGCGAGCCTCGCCGCGCGCGAGGTGATCGTCGCGACGCTCGCCCAGACCTACGCGGTCGCGAGCAAGGACGACTTCACCGGCCTGCGCGACGCGCTGCGCGGCGACGTCGACCCGCGCACCGGCAAGCCGGTGTTCGGCCTGCCCGTCGCGCTCGCACTGTGCGTGTTCTTCGTGTTCGCGCTGCAGTGCACGTCGACCGTGGTGGTGATGGCGCGCGAGACCGGCAGCTGGCGCTGGCCCGCGCTGGCCTTCAGCTACATGCTGACCCTGGCCTGGCTCGGCTCGTTCGTGACTTACCGAGTGAGTTCCGCGCTGCTCGGCTAGGTGTCATGAGAGGGCGAGCGAAGGCCGCCCTGAGCGAGCCCGCAAGGCCCGGAAGGGCCGCGCAGCGAGCCGCAGGCGAGCGTAGTCAAGACTGGTGCGAGCGAAGGCCGCCCTGAGCGAGCCCGCAAGGCCCGGAAGGGCCGCGCAGCGAGCCGCAGGCGAGCGTAGTCAAGACTGGATCGGCGGGTGGCGCTTGATCGGGAGCGGCTGGGCAGCCGGAATTTCCATACGGTCGGCACGCTCCACGGTCACCAGCCGCACCATCGGCTGCAGCAGCCGTCCCAGGATCTTCACGTCGTCGAGCGCGTCGTGGCGGCGCAGGCCGACGGTGTCGACCTCGAAGCGCGCGAGCAGGCGCGAGGTGCTCCAGCGCTCTCCTTCCGCCGGGGGCCCGAGCAGCCAGGTCGCCAGCACCACCGAATCGAGCGTCGCGGGCAGCTCCGCCGGCATGCGGTGGCGCGCGAGCTCGGCGTCGAGCAGCGGCACGTCGAACTCGAACACGCTCTGACCCATCCAGAAGTCGGCGCCGCGCGCCGCCGCCAGGTGACTGCGCCAGGCCTCGGGAAAGGCGGGCGCGCCCTGCAGCTTCTCCGGCGTGATCCCGGTCAGCTCGCGCACCACCTTCGGGATCTCGATGCCCTCGCCGGGCCAGACGAAGCTGGCGAAGGCGGTCTCCTCGCGGATCTGGCCGTTCTCGAACATGCAGCCCGCGATCTGCGTGACTCGCTCTTTCTGTGTGTCGAGGCCGGTCGCCTCCAGATCGAACAGCCAGATTCGCTTCCGCGATAGCTCGGTCAGCAGCAGGTCGGAGACGGCGTAGAGCTCGTCGGAGACGGGCTCGATGCGCAGCATCGGGTGCTTCAGGCCGGGCACGCGCGCCTCTGGAACTCGCGCACCAGTGACTCGGGTCCGGCCGCCAGGGGCGGCTGCAACAGCACGTCGGCCTGGTTGTAGCTGCGCGGGCCGCGCGCCAGCTCGATGAAGGTGCCGCCCGCCTCGCGCACCAGGAGGTCGCCGGCGCACACGTCCCACTCACTCTTGGGCGCGGCCGAGATCCACAGATCGGCCCGCCCGGCCGCGACCCAGGCCAGCTTCAACGCGACGGAGCCCACGGGCTCGAGCCGCGCGACCCAGGGCCGGAAGGCGTCGACCTGGCCGCGCTTCATCTCGGTGCGGCTCGACAGCACGACCGCCTTCGCCAGCGACTGCTCGCGTGTGACTCGGATCGCGTTCGCGCCCAGCCGCGCGCCCGAGCCCGCGGCCGCCGAGAAGGCCTCACCGGTCGAGGGATCGAACACGCAGCCGGCGACCGGCTGGCCGCGCAGCGCGAGCGCCACCGAGACCGAGAACTGCGGCACGCCCTCGACGAACTCCTTGGTGCCGTCCAGCGGGTCCACGATCCAGACGCGCTCGGCGCCGAGCCGCTCGGGCGCATCGGCGGTCTCCTCCGACAGCAACAGGTCGTCGGGGAAGGCCGCGCGCAATACGCTGCGGATCGCCGCATCGGCCTCGAGATCGGCGGCGGTCACGGGATTGTCGTGTGACTTCTCCCGGGCCCCGCGCATCTCTGCCGAGGCGTGACGCGCCACCACTTCGCCGCCGGCCTGGGCGGCCTCGCACGCCACCCGCGCCTCGCGCTCGAAGCTCACTCGTCGTCGTCTCGGCCCGAGTCCATCGGCCGGCCGCCGCGGCCCTTCGGGCGGCGGCGCCGGCGGCGCAGCTTGGGCTCGCAGATGTCGCAGTGGCCGCAGGGGGTCGGCTCGCCGTCCTCGAAGTAGCGCCGGATGTGCATCATCCGACACTCCTCGGTGTTGTTCGCATAGTGGATGATGCTCTCGAGCCGGCGCCGGTCGGTGGTCTTGCGCTCCTCGTTGCGCCGGGAGAGCAGCTTCACCGCCTCGTTCACGTCGATCTCGCGCGAGAGCGAGAACTGCCCGTCGGTCTCCGAGACCAGGTCCGCGTCGCGCAGGCCTTCGAGGATGGCCTTGGTGCGAGTCACTCCGACCTCGGTGGCCATGGCCAGCGTGGCGGCCTCGACGCCACGGCCGTCCTTGGTCCAGGCGGAGAGACCTTCGACCACCTTCTTGATCTGCGAGCGCGTGGTCGGCCCTTCCGAGAGGAAGTGCCGCTGCACGTCGATGTCGCGCGGGTCCCAGAGCAGGATGCAGCGCGCGGGCAGGCCGTCTCGGCCGGCGCGGCCGGCCTCCTGCACGTAGGCCTCGAGCGAGCCTGGCACCTGGTAGTGCAACACGTAGCGGATGTCGGGCTTGTCGACGCCCAGGCCGAAGGCGCTGGTCGCGATCATCACGATGCGCTTGCCCGACGACATGAAGCGCTTGTGCGCGTGGTCGCGCTCGGCCTTGGTGAGTCGCCCGTGGTAGATCTCGGCGGGGATGCGCGCGATCTTGCACAGCGCGCCCAGCTCCTCGACGTCCTTCACGGTCGAGCAGTAGACGATGCCGGGTCGGCGCAGCCGGCGGAGATACTGCACGAGCTCCCGCCGCTTCACGTCCTCGGTCATGCACTGCTTCACTTCGAAGCGCAGGTTCGGGCGCGCGACCGGCCGCACCACGATCGCCGGATCGCGCAGGCCCAGGCGCTTCACGATCTCTTCGCGCACCAGCGGCGGCGCGGTCGCGGTCAGCGCCAGCACGGTCGGCCGGCCCAGGTCCTCGGCCAGCGCGCCCAGCGCGAGATACGAGGGCCGGAAGTCGTGACCCCACTCCGAGACACAGTGCGCCTCGTCGATCACGAGCAGCGACACCTTCTGGTCGGCGATGCGCTTCTTGAACGCCGCGCCGGTCGCCCCTTCGGGGGTGATCAGCACGATCTTCTGGCTGCCCTCTTCGAGCAGCGCCAGCGCCTCTTCCTTCTCGGTGCCGGTGAGCGAGCTGTCGACGCGCACGGTCTCGATGCCCTGCGCGCGCAGCTTCTCGAACTGGTCGCGGATCAGCGCGATCAGGGGTGACACGACGACCGTGAGTCCGGGCAGCACCAGGCTGGGCAGCTGGTAGGTGAGTGACTTGCCGCCGCCGGTCGGCATGACCGCCAGCGCGTCGCGGCCGTCGAGCACGGCGCGGATCACCTCTTCCTGGCCGGGGCGGAAATGGCGCAGGCCGAACTCGCGCCGCAAGAGATCGAGCATCTGGCGCAGGCGCTCGTCGGGTACGGGGCCGCCTCCGCCGCCGCGGCGGCGCCGCCGGCGGCGCCGCGGGCGATCGCGCCACGGCTCGGACCCGTTCTGTTCCAGGGGGGCTTCGTTCATCGGGGTTTCGTCGAAGGCGGCCTCGGAGCCGGACTCCGCGGCGTCGGAGTCCCAGGGCCCCGGATCGTCGTCCTGCGCGGCCGGGCCGCCGAAGTGAGTGGCGTCGTCCGAGTCAGCGTCGGAATCGCGAGGCTCGGGCGAGCGTTCGGCCGGAGAGTCTCCGCCGCCGTCGGGGTTCCCGGGGGGGTGGGGAGTGCGGCGGCGCCGCCGGCGGCGCCGCGGGCGATCGCCGTAGGGGCGCTCGGCGAGGACCGGGCCATTCGCTCGAGCCGGCCCCGCGTTCTCGGAAGCGAGCGACTCACCTTCAGCCGCGCCGTTCGCGGACGGCACAGAAGGCGAGGGCGAGTTCTGCTGCGAAGCGTCGCCCGCAGAGGAGTATCTGCCTCCGCGTCGGCGTCTTCTTCGGCGCCTCGGGCGACGGGGTTGCCCCGTCGGCTCGCCGGGCTGCTCGTTGTCCGATTCCAGGATAGGCCTCCGGCAGAAGGGAATCGCGGGCGACAGAGTATGGCAGTCCGATCGATTCCGCACTCTATTGACGAGGTCGCAGCCGTACAGCAATTTGCTGTACACGATGGCCCGTCGCGACCAACCCAAGCAGCGCGTGACGTTCCGGATCGATCCCGAGATCTCCGCCGCCCTGCGCGAGCTCCCGAACCAGAGCCGGTTCGTCGAGCAGGTGCTGCGGGAGGCGCTCGCCCGGATCTGCCCGCTGTGCGCGGGAACCGGGGAGGTGCGCGACGTGCACCTGGCCGTCTCGAACCTGAAGAAGCTCGCGGTCGGTCGCCTCGACCGGGTCCGCGCCGCCCAGCTGAAGGGCCTGGTGCGGCTGGGCCGCCAGCTTCTCGCAACGAACCTCGAGCTCGAGCCGTCTCGCGACGACGGCGAGCTGGAGTTCCGGCTGGCCCGAGCGGATGAGCTCTTGCTCCAGGGCCGGATCCCGCGGGGAAACCGCGAGGTCTCGCTCACTCACTAAGTGGCTCGACCGTCCCGAGCCTGCGCACAGGAGTCCCCATGTCCACCATGATCACCGAGGAATGCATCAACTGCGGCGTCTGCGAGCCCGAGTGCCCGAACGAGGCCATCAGCGAGGGCGAGGAGACGTTCGTCATCAACCCGCGCCTGTGCACGGAGTGCGTCGGCTTCCACGCCAAGGAGCAGTGCGCCGAGGTGTGCCCGGTCGACTGCTGCGTGCCCGACCCGAACAACGCCGAGACCGAGGACGTGCTGTTCGCGCGCGCCAAGGCGATCCACCCCGACCAGGCGGCCTCGCTGGCGCTCGGGCCCGAGACCTCGCGCTTCCAGGCGAGCTAGCGCGCTCCGCTGTACGCGTCAGGCAGGCGGCAAAGCTGAGTCGCGCCTCATCACGCGGCTCTAACTTCCGACTCATCGCCTTCGCCGAATAGCTCTCGTCGGCTTCGAATCAGAAGCCGCTGTGCGAGTCAGAGCGGCCATAGCGGTGGTGGCCCTGCTGATCGTGCCGATCACGCTGGTCGCGATCTACTTCCTCTTGTTCGTGGCCTTCGACTCGGCGCAGCTGGCGTCGCTGATCCTGTTGGTGGTGCCCTTCGCGGCGGTGGGCGGCGTCTTGGCGCTGCCACTGGCCGGGCTCGATCTCTCGGTCTCGGCGCTGGTCGGCTTCATGGCGCTGTTCGGGATCGCGATGCTGAACGGAGTCATCCTGGTCGGGCGCGTGCGCGAGCTGCGCGCGGGCGGCGCCGCGCTCGACCAGGCGATCCGCGCCGGCGCGCTCTCGCGCGTGCGGCCGGTCGTGATGACCGCCACGATGGCCGCGCTCGGCCTCCTGCCGATGGCGGTCTCGCGCGAAGTCGGAGCGGAGACCTCGCGGCCGTTCGCGGTCGTGATCATCGGCGGTCTGTTCACCGCCACGCTGGTCACGCTCTTGATCGTGCCGCTCGCCTACCGCTGGTTCGACGAGCCGGCGCGTCCGCCCGCGAACGAGGCCTAGGCGCGGAGCGGCAGCTCGCCGCCGGTCACGCGTGAGTCGACCGCCATGCCGCGCTCCTGCCACAGCGCGTCGGTGCGCTCGGTGATCAGGCCCAGGCGGCGCAGGTTCGGCACGACCGTGTGCATGAACGGCTGGCTGTTGAACTGCTTCCACTCCGGCAGCGACATGGCCATGCCCACGACCGCGTCGGGCTCGATGCCGTACTTGGGGCCGAGCACGCGCAGCATGTCGAGCTGCTGGTTCGCGTTCAGCGCCTCGAGCACTGCGAACGCCCAGTCCTCCATGCGCTCCTTCTCGGCCTGGCTGGCCTGCTTCACCACCCGGCGCATGGTCAGTACGCCGAAGGCCGCGTGGCGTGACTCGTCCTGCTCGACCCGGCGGATCACGTCGGCGACGAGCGCGTTGCGGGAGTTGGCGCGGAACTGGTCCATGATGCCCACGGCCGTGCCCTCGAACAGCGTCTGCATGCCCAGACACTTCATGGTGTAGCCCTCGATCGAGAGCAGCTCGTCGAGCAGCAGCTTCAGGTTCGGGCTGATCGGGTAGATCGTGCCCATCTTCTCCGCGAGCAGGCGCGCGAACACCTCGGTGTGCCGGGCCTCGTCGTAGACCTGGTTCGCGGCGTAGAACTTCTCGTCGGTGGTCGGACACAGGTTCGTGAGCTGACCGCAGATCTGCAGCGCCGCCTGCTCGCCGTGGAGCAGCTGCGACAGCACCCAGTTGATCTCGTCGAACATCGCGGCCTTCTGCGTGGCCTCGTCCTTGCCCATGAGCGCGGTCACCTGGGCGAGCAGAGACTCCTGCGGGTTCGAGATGAACTCGTCCTTGCTGAGCGGCAGCGACCAGTCGATGTCGTGACTGGCGTTCCACTGGTTGTCCTTGCCCTTCTCGTACAGCGCCCGCAGCTCGCCGACCTCGCTGCCGTAGTCCCAGTGGTTCCAGCGCACCGCCATGGGCGAGGGCACGTCGAGCTTCTCGCGGATCTTGGCGACCTGTGACTCGTCGGGGAAATCGACCAGCTCGAAGCTGCCCAGGTTCCGCCGGTTCTCCTGCATGAACTTTTCCATTGCGGTGCCTCCAGTGACTAAGACGGGTGAATTCAGCTCGCGGGCTCGGCGCGCAGCGCGCGCTCCATGAAAGCGACGACGTGTTCCTTGCGGCGGCGGATCTCGGCCGCGGAGTAGAGCGGACCGCCCACCAGGTCCTCGCCGAACTCGCCGCTCGCGAAGTGGAAGACGGTGAGTCCGATCAGGCTCTGCAGCGTGTGGGGAACCGAGACCGGGCGCAGCTCGCCCGAGGCGATGCCGGCCTCGAGCCCGGCGGCCACCTTGCCCAGCACGCGCTGCAGCGCCTCGCGCGCGGCGGCATCGGTCGGCTCCTCGTCCTCGACCTCGAACAGCGAGCGCAGCAGCAGTGGCGCGCGCGCCGGGCTCTCGACCAGTGAGTCGATCACGGCCTCGATCCAGTGGCGCATCTTCTCGAGCGCGCTGGTCGAGCGGTCACCGACCTCGGAGATGCGCGAGTCGAACTCGAGCATCGAGCGCTCGAGCACCGCGGCCCAGAGCGCGCGCTTGGTCGGGAAGTGGTGGAACAGGGCGGACTTCGACACCCCCACGCTCTCGGCCACCGCGCGCATGCCCACCCCGGCGAAGCCGAAGCGCGCGAACAGTGACTCGGCGGTCTCGAGGATCTTGCCGCGGGTCGATGGCGACGACTCCTCGCGTTCCTCGTCCGTCATGCCTGCGCGTCCTTCGAGGCGGGATGCCACGCCGACCGACCGGTCGGACGGGTGGATCCTACCCGGTCGCCTTTGCGGATGCAAGCGCTCGGAGGCCAAACTCGAAAGCGCGGGTAGGGTGCCCGCGCGACCATAGGAACGCGGGTAGGGTGCCCGCGCGACCATAGGAACGTCTCATGAAGGTCCCCGAGCTCCAGCGCCTGTCCGAGCACCTGGACCGGGTGGTATTCGCCCAGGAGCCCGCCAAGACCGGGCTGGTGCTGGCGATCCTGGCGCGCGAGCACGCGTACCTGGAGGGGCCTCCGGGATCCGGGAAGTCTGCGCTCGCGCGGGCGGCGGCCGACGCGGTCGGGGCGCGCAGCGCCGAGCTGGCGTTCCACCGCGACGCGAGTGCCGCGGAGCTCCTGGGCGAGCTGCACCTGCGGCGCGAGCTGCGCGGCTCACGCGAGCGGATCGCGATCGAGCGCGCGCTCGGTGCGAGCGCCGAGGCCGAGCTGCTTCTGCTCGACGACCTGTCGCGCGCCCCGGGCGAGGCGCTCGGCCTGCTGCTGCGGGCCTTGGCCGAGCGCCGGCTCGGCCCGCACGCACTGCCGCTCGAGACCGCGATCGCGACCGCCGGCGCGCCCGATCTCGAGAGCTACGCCGACCCGCTCGAGCCCGGTGCGCTCGACCGCTTCGCAATCCAGGTGCGCATGCACGGCCTGCTGGCCGCGCGCAGCTTCTCCACGGCGCGCGCGTTTCTCGATCGCGAGCTCGCGGCCCGCGCGACGCCCGCGTTCGACCGCGCTACTCGCCACGCGCTGCAGCGCCGCGCCGCGCAGCTGCCGTTCGAGCCCGCGGCGCGCGCGGCGCTCTTGCGGGCGGTCGAGCGACTCACTCGGGCGGCGGGCGCGGAGCCCGCGCTGTTCTCCGATCGCAGCTTCGCGCGGGCCGCTCCCGCGGTCCTGCGCGCGCACGCGCTCTGGCGCGGCGGGGACCGCGTGCAGCCCGAGGACGTGCGCGCGCTGCGCTACATGCTGGCGCGCCGTCTGCCCGAGGAGCTCGAAGGCGAGGTCGGCGCGCTGCTCGAGCAGGCGATTCGCGAGCCCGCCGGAACGGAGTCGAGCGCGCCGGGCGCGCGGCCCGCCGCTGCCGCCGATCGCAGCGGCGGCGCGCCCGCTCCGGGCGACGGCCCGCGCCACACGCTCCCGGTCGAGTCACTCGAGGCGCGCCAGCTCTCGCTGGCGGCGGTCGCGCCCGTCGCCAGCGCCCGCGGCGACGAGGGCGCGGAGGTCGAGTCACTCTTGCGCGCGCTCGCGGGCCGGCTCGAGCGCGGGGCGGTCCGGCGTGGCGAGGACGCCGCGGGCGCGCCGCGCAGCTTCCGGCGCATGCGCAGGCTGGAGGAGATGCTCGACGCCGACCCGGTCGACGCCGCGCTCTTCAGCGAGGGGCGCCTGCCCAGCGGCGCGCGCGTGTACCGGCGCGAGCGCCGCAACGCCGGTGGCGCGCTGGCCGTGCTGCGCGACGTCTCGGCCTCGATGGAGGGCCGGCTCGCGAGCTCGGCGGGCCAGGTGGTCGCGGGTTTGGTCCGAGTGGCGGCGCGCCGGCGCATGCGCCTGGGCTACGTCGAGTTCAACCACGAGGCCGAGCGCTTCGCAGCCGACGGCGCGTTCTTCCACCGCCGCTACCGGCGCGCGCTGGCGCTGGCGCGGCGCAGCCGCGCGGAGGGCCGCACCAACTACGAGGCGCCGCTGCGCGCGGCGCTGGGCGAGCTGCGCGGCTGCGCGGGCCGCGAGCGCCACGTGGTGCTCTTGTCCGACGGCATGCCGATCCTGGGCGACCCGAACGTGCGCAACGAGCGCGCGCTGGCGCAGCGGCTGGGCGTCAAGGTACACACCGTGTTCCTGGGCCTGGGCGAGTGTCCCAAGGTGCTCGACGAGATCTCGCGCGAGACCGGCGGGCTGCGCTTCGAGGCGCGGCATGCTCCGGGCGGGCGAGTGACTCTGCGCGAGCGGGGAGAGCGGCGGTGAAGCACGGTCTCGAGCGCCTGGGCCAGTTACTCGACCGGCACGTGGTCGGTCACGACGAGGCCAAGTCGGCGCTGCTGCTGGCGCTGGTCTGCCGCGAGCACATCTATCTCGAGGGCCCGCCGGGCTCGGCCAAGACCCGCATGGCCGAGCTCGCCGCGCGCGGCGCCGGGCTCGGCTTCTTCTTCTACCAGATGCACCGGGACACTCGGCTCGCCGAGCTGGTGGGCGACGTCGTGCTCGAGCGCCGGCCGCTCGCCGCGGGCTCGGGCGAGCGCATCCACCAGGCGATCGAGCCGGGCGGCATCCTGACCGCGGACGTGTGCGTGCTCGACGACATCTCGCGCGCGCCCGGCGAGGCGCTGAACGTGCTCTTGCGCGTGCTGAACGAGCGCAAGTTCGGCGAGCGACCGATCCCGCTGCTGTGCGCGATCGCCACCAGCAACCCGCTGCGCGACGAGTACTACAACGAGCCGCTCGATCCGGCGAACCTGGACCGCTTCGCGCTGCAGCTCAAGGTGTCAGGGCTGATCCAGTCGGGCGACCGCGCGCAGGCGCGCGAGCTGGTCGACCGCTTCGCAGACGGCAGCGTACAGGAGCAGCCCGAGCCCCAGGCCGTGCTGTCGCGCGCCGAGCTCGACGCCGCGCACGCCGAGCTCGCGCGGATCGAAGTTCCCGCCGCCGAGAAGGACCGGCTGGTCGAGTTCTTGCGCCGGCTGGTGGTCGACTATGATTGCGACGAGACGAACTCGCTGCTCACCGATCGCAGCTTCCTGGTCAAGGCGGTGAAGCTGTTGCGGGGCCGGGCGTTTCTGGCCGGGCGCGCGCGCGTCGAACGTGGGGATCTCGCGGTGCTGTCACAGATGACGACCTTCCGCGTGCCGGAAGAGGTCCAGCTGAAGGTGCCCGAGCTGATCGGGGAGATCACGGCTTGAAGATTTCGGTCGAAGTGAACGGACAGGTCCACGAGCGCGACGTCGCGCCGCGGCTGCTCTTGGTGCACTTCCTGCGCGAGACGCTCGGTCTCACCGGGACTCACATCGGCTGCGAGACCACGATCTGCGGCGCCTGCACGGTGCACCTGGACGGCAAGGCGGTGAAGAGCTGCACGCTGTTCGCGGTGCAGTGCGACGGCCGGCGAGTCACGACCGTCGAGGGACTGGCCAAGGACGCCGAGCACCTGCACCCGGTGCAGACGGGCTTCTGGGAGGAGCACGGGCTCCAGTGCGGCTACTGCACGCCCGGCATGATCATGACCACGTCCGCGTTCCTGCGCGAGAACCCGAGCCCGAGCGACGCCGAGATCCGCAACGCCATCGAGGGCAACATCTGCCGCTGCACCGGCTACCAGCAGATCGTGAACGCCGTGCAGCATGCGGCGAAGCTTTCGAGGGGAGGGCGCTGATGCCGGTCCGACCGATCTCCGTCGGCGAGCGCATCAAGCGCCGCGAGGACCCGCGCCTGATTCGCGGGCTCGCGAGCTACACCGACGACCTGAAGCTCCACGGCATGTTGCACGCGGCCTTCGTGCGCAGTGACTACGCGGCGGGGAAGATCACCAAGATCGACCTGTCGCAGGCGCGGAAGCGGCCCGGAGTGATTGCCGCCTACACCTTCGACGACCTGCGCGGCAAGGTCGGGCGCACGCCGTGCATCGCGCGGCCCGAGCCCGGCCGTGACTCGGAGCATCCGCTGTTGGCGGACGGCTTCGTGCGCTACGTGGGTCAGCCACTCGCGGTGGTGATCGCCGAAGACCGCTACGTGGCGCGCGACGCCGCGCTCGACGTGCAGGTCGACATCGCGCCCACGCGCCCGGTGATCGACCTCCGGTCCGCGCTCGATCCCGCCCGGGGCAAGGTCTACGCCGACCATGCCGACAACGTCGCGCTGGCAGTTCCCGCCGGGAACGTGGAAGAGGTCGAGAAGCTCTTCCGCGAGGCCGACGGCGTGGTGAAGCTCGAGCTCGTGAATCAGAAGGTCGCGCCGGTCTCGATGGAGCCGCGCGCCGTGCTCGCGCACTGGGACGAAGGTCCGCAGCGACTCACGATCTGGACCTCGACCCAGGTGCCGCACCTGGTGAAGCAGGCGGTCGCGCAGTGTCTCGGTCTCTCCGAGGTGCGCATCCGCGTGGTGGCACCCGAGGTCGGCGGCGGCTTCGGCTGCAAGATCCCCGTCTATCCCGAGGAATGTCTCCTGCCCTGGATCTCGAAGCAGCTGCGCCGGCCGGTGAAGTGGGCCGAGACGCGCACCGAGAACCTGTTGAACACGACTCACGGGCGCGCGCACGTGCACCAGATCGAGGCGGCCTATCGCAAGGACGGCTCCGTGCTCGCGCTGCGCGGGCGCGTGCTGTCGGACGTGGGCGCGTACCCGTCCTTCTTCGGACCCGCGATCGCGACCTTCACGCCGCTGATGATGCCGGGCTGCTACACGCTGAAAGGGCTCTCGGTCGAGGTCGTGTGTCTCTACACGAACACCATGGCGACCGACGCCTACCGCGGCGCGGGCCGGCCCGAGGCCGCGTACACCGCCGAGCGCGTGGTCGACGCGGTCGCGGCCGCGACCGGGCTCGACCCGGTGGACGTGCGGCGCCGGAACTTCATCCCGAAGTCCGCGTTCCCGTTCACCACCGCCGGGGGCGCCGTCTACGACTCGGGTGACTACGAGGCCGCGCTCGACAAGGCGATCGCGAAGTTCGACTACGCCGGCGCGAAGTCACGCCGCGAGCAGGCGCGCGCGCAGGGCAAGCTGCGCGGGATCGGCGTCGCCACCTTCACCGAGATCTGCGGTCTGGGCCCGAGCACCGCGGCCTCGCCGATCCAGCGCACCGGCAGCTGGGAGTCGGGCATGGTGCGCGTCGAGCCGACCGGCAACGTCGTGATCACGACCGGCGCCTCGCCGCACGGCCAGGGCCAGGAGACGGCGTTCGCGCAGATGGCGGCGGACGCGTTCGGCATCGAGATCACCGACGTCGAGGTCCTGCACGGCGACACCGACGTGGTGACTCACGGCGTGGGCACGTTCGGCAGCCGCGGGCTCGTGGTCGGCGGCACGGCCGTGCACATGGCGCTCGAGAAGGTGAAGGCCAAGGCGGCGCGCATCGCCGCGCACCTGCTCGACGCCAAGCCCGAGCAAGTCAGCTTCGACGGTGAGTCGTTCCGGGTCGCCGGCGGCGAGCGCAAGCTCGGCTTCCGCCAGGTGGCCGAGGCCGCGCACCTGTGGAACGTGCCCGTGCCGGGCGAGGAGCCGGGCCTCGAGGCGGTGGCGCGCTTCGAGCCCACCGGCACCACCTTCCCGTTCGGCGCGCACTTCTGCGAGGTCGAGGTCGACCGCGACACCGGCGAGATCGAGCTGCTGCGCTACGTGGCCGTGGACGACGCGGGCAAGATCGTGAACCCGCTGCTCGCCGAAGGCCAGAGACTGGGCGGGATCGTGCAGGGCCTGGGCCAGGCGCTGTGCGAAGAGGTGAGATACGACGAGAGCGGGCAGCTGCTCACCGCGACGCTCATGGACTACGCCATGCCCAAGGCGCACATGTTCCCGCGCATCGAGCTCGACTCGACCTGCACGCCGACCCATCTGAACCCGCTCGGCGCGAAGGGCATCGGCGAGCTGGGCACGATCGGCTCGACGCCGTGCCTGGTGTCCGCCGTGCTCGACGCGCTGCGGCCGGCGGGAGTCACTCACGTCGACATG
>Ga0335080_10003313_pt1 | contig 16267 bp, 10 predicted proteins | sample Lox_Sample_34_FD_206720 | JGI IMG/M metagenome (GOLD analysis project Ga0335080, IMG submission 206720) | Soil microbial communities from Loxahatchee National Wildlife Refuge, Florida, United States - Lox_Sample_3.4 | ecosystem: Environmental > Terrestrial > Soil > Wetlands | place: USA...
TTGCTCTTCGCGATCTCAACCTGCCGCTGGATGACTCCCTGCACACCCTTGATCTCCCTGTAGTGGACCCACTTAATGATGAGGCTGCCGTCCTTTTTTGCCAGGTCGGCAAGCTGCTCCAGCGCGTATGAGAGCAGCGGCAGCGCGCCCGCGGACACGCCGACGTCGCGCAGAATCCGCACAAACAAGTTGGTATCCTCGAAACGGTAACCACTGGCGGCGGCCGGCCAGTACATGGCCGAGACCATCATCTGCTCGTCGGGGTTTTTTAGCGAATACTCGCGCAGGCCGGGCGCGAATTTGTATACTTCGGGGTCCAGAAGCTTGGGATAGAAGTCGGCGCGCATGGTTACAATAACCTGCGCGGCTGGCTGCAAAGCCAAGTCATGGAGAAACTGAAGAAAGACAGTCTTCCGTCTTCGGAATTCCTCCGACGAATCGTCCGTGAAGATTTCCTCGAATTGATCCACATAGAAGATCAGGCGGTTCGCATGGGCCTTCGCCAATGCCTTGGCGACCATCTGGGTCACGCCGGAGCGTTGCGTAAGCCCCCTTTCCAGCCCCAGCCGATTTGGTTCTTCAGCAAGTCCAGCCGAAATCAACCGATCCGCAATCAACGTAAGTGGCGGGCTGGTCTTCATATCCGAAGGCCGCAAATCCAAGATGGGCCAGCTCTTACTGCCTGGTATCGCGTCGAGCCGCAGACGGCCAAACAGACCGGCGCGCACTAACGATGACTTGCCGGATCCGGAAGCCCCCAGCACCGCCAGGAAGCCGAGCTTGTTACGCGCGGGAATGCCGGGTCCCTGTTGCGCCAGGAACAGGCACAGCTCCGTAGTCTCTTTGGAGCGCCCGTTGAATAAGCCGGAGTCGCTCTCCGTGTAGGCCTGAAGTCCGCGGTAGGGTTGCCTGGCCGCGCCCTCTTCGGAGTGCTTGGCCGGGACCTGCTGCCGCCCAGGCTCCGCCGCCAGCGCCGGAATCAGAAACTGAAACTCGGGCTCGAAGCGTTCGGCGAAAGTATCTCCCCCGTAGTTCGTTGTTTTGATAGCTACTCTCTTAAAGAAATCCTCGACTTCGTCGCTCGCGCCGTCTCTCCGGTAGAAGTAGCGTTTCTGTCCGCGGGTACGCTGCTCCAATTCCTCAATGCCGGCTTGGCGCGGGCCGAGATTGTTCCACGCAATCACGAAGACCGCATCGAATTCCTCCAAACCGGGCGCGCCCTGAACGTCCGCCGGCGGGCCGGCGGGATATAAGCGATCAAAGCGGCTTGGCGATTTCCATTGCCACAGCTCCACATCGGAGGTTGGCGGCAGTCTGCGCCGTATTGTCTCCTGAACCACGGCCAGCTCGTTATTGACATCGCCGCTGCTATCCGGCTCGGACGTCGCGACCAGAAAGCGCGCGGAGAAGGCCCCGAGCTGCGGTAGGGGGCTGGAAATCTCCTGCGCGATGTCCCGCGGAACGGCCGGCGCGACGTGCTCGCGCCCCGCTGGCCATTCTGTCGCGAGCTGTTGCATGGTTGTGGCGATAATCAGGTCATTCGTTTGCGGCGAGTTCGCCGGGCCAGGTTTGACGCCAGTCACCACACCCACGGCGAAGTCTCCATCGATAAGCGGCGATCCCCGATTCACCGGTTCAATTGAAGGATCCGGCTGATTGCGCAAGACGAGCTGCGTTCCCCTGTCGCTGGAGTCAAAGTCGTACAAACCGGTCATGCACTCGGAGCGGTCACCTCCGGCATACACGGCGATCCGAGCCGCCTTGTCGGGATTGAGCGGCTCTCTCAACGGCAACGGCTCGCGATCGTCCAAGCCTTGTGTCCCACACTCCAACACAGCCAGGTGCACATCGGGCTTACCGGATCCGAAGATCCACTTCGCTTCATACTTGCCGTCGATCCAAGCCGCGGGAGCTGAGTCCGCCACCTCTCTGCACGTCAAAATGAGGGTCCGTTCGCGATCCTGATGAAAGATAAAACCGGTCCCGACGGCCTTCGCCGCTTCCTCGTCCGCGATTCCCACGAGGGCGTTTTCCGGATTCATCTGGATTAGCTCCTCACCGCCTCATCTCAGGCCGGAACGTCCGCGGTTGGCTCGGGCCCCCGCACTAGCGGTACCGCGCGTGTCTGATGTTTTGCGATAGCCCTTCTCGCCGCAGCCACGCACCCGTCGATATTCTCGTCGCGCAAATCGATGGTCTGGATGTCGTTCCAGGCGAAGGGCGCTTGCCCTCCTTTCAGGAGGACGGGCAACACCAGCGGGGGGTCTGGCGATGCCAGGCGGGTTTGCAAGAGATTCATCTCTTTTCGGACCCACGGCCGGGATGGTGAGTTGGGAGAGCAGAACAACATAGCGAACTGAGCCGATTGCAGAACATTAGTCAGTTGTTCCGTCCACACATCGCCGGGCCCAAGCATGTCCACGTCTAACCACACGCGGAAGCCATCACGGCGCAGCGCGTCCACAACTCGCTCTACCAGTTCGCCATCACTGCGCGAATAGCTGACGAAGATTTCCTGGAACGTAAATAGATGCGGCGGCCGTTCCGTCCATGTCATGAGTTGGTCTACCAGGCCGGCGACCACGATCGCGTCACGCTCCTCCGGGTCGCCCATGATGGTTCGGTCCACTGCGGTGACCACCGCCACCACGCGATTCTGGCCGTCCAATACCGGCGATCCACGGTTTAGCTCGGAGATGCGGTATTCGCGATCCGGATCATTGCTCATTCTGATCGTGGCGTTTCTCGTCGAGCGGAATTTGAACGGACGAATCCACGGCTTGTCGTCCCGAATAGTGTAATAACTGAAGATCCTTGTTTCGCCTCCGGAGAAACCTTGCCGCAAAGGCTGAAGCACGGATCGTTTTGGCAGGTTCGCGCTACGTAAGACAGCCAGCTCACCGCCGCGTGCGTCAAACGGCATGACGAAAAGACAACTGGCGCTATAGCTTCCGTCAATCCAGACCGGACCCGTCATAGCGTTCTCGATCGCGCTCCGGCTGGTCAGAATGAGCGTATCCTCGCCGCGGCAGCAGACAAAGCCCGCGCCTACTTGCGGACCATCCTTCTCTCGGAAAATCCGCACCAAGGCACTACCGGGGTCCTGCGGCAGCATGATCCCCTAATTCTACACCCGCGTAAACCGGGTTGATGGTTAACAGCCTGGATCATGCGGCGACTAGGACACTGGTATGTTGGAGCGGCGTTACCTGCCCGGAGACTCCCTAATACTTGAACGACTGCAGCTCGGACAAAGCCGGCGTCACGATCACGAAGCCTGTCCGCCGGCTGGGGTTGATCGCGATCAGCGCCGGGCTGGCCGGCAAGTTCAGGCCGTTGATCGCTTTGACGAAGTTGCCCTGCGTGTCGAACACCTGAATGCTGCTGCCGCTTCGTGCCGTGCTCGAGAACTCCTGACCCACCAGGAACAGCTTGTTTACCGGGTCGAACTGCACGTAACCGCCGCTGAACAACTGGTTAGTGGCATTGTGCAGGGGCACTCGTAAGCCGGTCTGCGTAGCCAGGTTGTAGAACTCCAGGCTGAAGTCGATCTCCGTGGAGGTGCAGGCAATGCCGTCCGCCGAATCGACCGCGATGCCGTTTGCGAAACCGAGTCCGAGACCCGTGAACTGGATGACATTCCCAGTGGTCAGGTGCACTTCGGCGATTTGCGGATGGTCGGTGGGAGATCCGATCGAGGCCGCTACTACCGCCTGGTTCGTCACGGTGTCAATGGCGATCACCGGCGAGTCATTGACGGCGAAGACCGGATCGGTCAGGGTGACGGTCGAGCCAAAGGTGTTGCCGGCAACGTCAGAGCTGAAAACGAACGAGTTGAAGTTCCGGGACGCGAGCACCGCGGTGTTACCGGCGCCTTGGCTGTAGGCCATTCCCAGAATCAGCTCGCCTTTGGTCAAGGGCGGCGTCCATTGCCCCGTAAACCTGTTCGCGCTGAGCGGATTGAGGGTCCGGTACAGGCGCTGGTTCACGAACATGCCGCTAGACTTTTCAACCTCCACCAGCCCGACGCTGTTGCCGTAGACTCCCAGCGCCACGAAATCGTTGTGCGTCATCTTCTGCTCCGCTACGATCTTCAGGATCTTGCCGGTCGTCTGGTCGAATGTCTCAACCGCGACGTTGAATGTGCCGCCGGCCAGTGTGACTGACTCGGCCAGAACGCCTTCGGTTCCGTTTTGATCGATGTCGTATCCCAGGATGAATCCGCCCAGGGCGGTCTTGACGAAGACTGTGTCCGGCGCCGCATCCGGGCTTTGCGCGGTAACGGCGACTGGACAAGACAGGCCGATCAGAGCCGCGATCGTGCGGCAGGCATTCAACACTGTTCGTTTCATGGAAATCATTGGAACATGGCAGACCTCGAGCCAGGTCGCAGATTTGTAAAATTTGTGCGAACTAGAACCAGCGCCGTCCGAACAGGAGCCAGGCCACTGTCAAGCAACCCGCACCCAGCAAGCACGCCGCGGCGATCTTGACCCCAGGCTTGGCCAGCCACGCGGCGGCAGGCTCTTCGCGAAAGGGCTTGAGAAAGCGGCGCTGCAGGCTCGACGGCAGGTTTTGAATGGCGCGCGTGATCTCTTCACGCCCGCGCCGGTCGGCGATCAGGATGGTGGCGGCGTTCAGCCCGTTGGTGGAGCGCAGCAGCTTGCGCCGCAGCGGGGCGGGCACTTCCTTGACGGACCGGTACACCGCATCGGTTTCCCCGGCCGAGATCAATATGGTCGAACTCTTCATCACGCCGGACTTGGCCGGGGCGTGTGCTTCGCCGCAATGCGGGCAGGCCGGGCCGCGCGTCACATCGAATTGCTTTCCGCAGCGCCGGCAGTGCATTTCAACCCGCCACGGCTTGGGGCAGCGTCTCGCGCGCCGCTTGTTGATCGCCGAGATGATCCAGCACCACCTGGATAAAGCCCAGCGCAGCTTTGGAAAGCGCCTTGTCCTTGCGGTAGATCAATCCCAGTCTGCGGATCATCGGCTCGGGCGCCAACGGCACCGCGCGCAGCTTGCCGGACGCGATCTCTTCCCGGCAATTCGACATCGCCAGGAACGACAGGCCCAGGCCCGCCATCACGAAACGCTTCATCATTTCGGTGGAGTCCAATTCCATGGAGATGTGCAGATCGTCCTCCACCAGTTCCAGCCAGTCGTTCAGGCGGGTGCGCGTGATACCAGACTTGGGTAGCAGCAACGGATACTCGATCAGGTCGTGCGCGGTGACCGCCTTGGCTCCCGCCAGTGGGTGGCGGGCCGGCAGGATCAGCCGGATCTCGTCCTTGTGAATATCCACCACCTGCAGCCGTTTCTCCGCCACGGGCAACTGGGTAAGTCCGAAGTCGGCGACGTTCTCCAGCACGGCTTCCATGACGCGCGCGCCGTAGGAACGGTCCACCTGAAGTTGCACGGCCGGGAACAGGTTCTTATACTCGGAAAAGACTTGCGGCAGAACGTAAATACAGGTGGCTTCGTTGGCCGCGATCACCAGTTCGCCGCGCGGGTTCCGTTCCAGTTCATGGATCGCATCGCGGGCCTGGCGGCGGAGGTCGAGCATGTGCGCGGCGTAGTCGGCGAAGATCTTGCCCGCCGTGGTCAGCGAGATGCGGCTGCCGAAGCGCTCAAACAAGGCCGTGTTCAGCTCCTGCTCGAGCTGCCGGACCTGTGCGCTGATAGCCGGTTGGGTGCGGTAGCAGGTCTGGGCGGCCTTGGAAAAGCTCTTCAGCCGGACAATCTCAAGAAACGTGTGCAGTTGGTCGAAGTCCATTTCGCTAGGCGCGCCTCTGCACCCAACTAAAACGTGAATGGGCGGGATAGAAATTATCAATTTCCCTCGCGCCACGCATGTTGGTATGTATTGTAACAGAAGGCTCCGGGTGGTGCGGTTTAGAGAGATGTGGGAGTGCCTTAAGCCGCAGCACCGCACCTCTAACCCGGCGCCGATTCTGCTTTCCCTCCTGTGGTGCTCCTTTCCCCTCATTGCGCAGAGCGGAGAAAATGTCCTCCTGGTGGTCAATCGCGCGGACAAGCTATCGCGGCGCATAGCCGAATATTACATTCCGAAGCGGGGCATCCCGCCCAAGAACGTCTGCCGCATCGACGTGCTGGACGAAGCCGAAGAGATCTCCTGGGACGACTACCTCGAACAGTTGGAGAAGCCGATCAGTCGGTGTCTGACGAAGGCGCACCTGCAAGAGCAGGTGCAGTACATCGTGACTACGCTGGGTGTGCCGTTGAAGGTCAGCGGCGGCGGGCAGGGGATGCAGGCCGAGTATGCCGCGGTGGATTCCGAACTGGCGCTGCTGTACGCCAAGCTCAAAGGCCGCCAATTTCCGCGCGGAGGGCCAGTGGCCAATCCGTTCTATCGCCGGAAGGACGAGCCGTTCACGCATTCCCGCTTTCCCATCTACCTGGTGACACGCCTGGCGGGGTATGACTTCGACGACGTGAAAGGCATCATCGACCGTTCGCTGGAGGCGCGCAACCGCGGCAAGTTTGTGTTCGATTTGAAGGCCAATGACGATGCGCCGGGCAACAACTGGCTGCGCACGGCGGCGCTTTCACTACCCGCCGGGCGCGTAGTGATGGATGAATCCGAAAAGGTGCTGACCGGCGAGAAGGAAGTGATCGGCTACGCGGGCTGGGGATCGAACGATCCCAACCGGCATCAGCGCGACCTGGGTTTCGAGTGGCTGCCGGGAGCGCTGGTCACCGAGTATGTCTCGACCAACGCGCGCACTTTCCAGAGGCCGCCCGCGGATTGGAACATCAGCACATGGAAAGACGTGGCGCACTGGTTCGCCGGCGCGCCGCAAACGCTCACCGCCGATTATATCCACGAAGGCGCCACGGGCTGTTCCGGGCATGTCTACGAGCCGTTCCTGGATTTCACGCCGCACCCGGACCTCGTGTTTCCGGCATATTTTCATGGCCGTAACCTGGCGGAGAGCTACTACCTGGCGATCCCGGCTTTGAGCTGGCAGAACATCGTGGTAGGCGATCCACTGTGCAAGCTGCGGTGAGACGCCACGCACCACACGCAATTTCAGGCATGCTTCTCCTGTTTTGGCCGATGAGTTGAACGGATGCCCCGCGCATCCTCAACTCACCAACGTGGAGCCCATTATGCCCTGCCGAAAGGCGGCGTTCTTGATTGCACTTGTATTGTGCGCATCCGTCGCCGCGTGGCCGCAAACCTGGCGACCCCGCCCTCATCCCATTGATCCTCTTAGCGTGCGGCCAAGTGTGCGCATCGCCCAGTCGGTCGACGAACAACAGCGGACTGTGCTGCGCGGAGGGCGCCACCCTCTGGCTCAGGCGCAGTACGAGGTCGGAGACCTCCCCAAAGGACAGCGGATGGATCGCATGGTGCTGGTTCTGCGTCCCGATCGCGAGCAGGAGGATGCGCTGGCCGAACTGATCCGCGCGCAGCAAGATATCGGCTCGCCGTACTACCACCAGTGGTTGATTCCCAAAGCGTTTGGTGAGCGGTTCGGGATTGCGCAGGCCGATCTGGACCAGGTCACGAACTGGCTCCAGGCGCACGGCCTGGAAGTGGACGATGTGCCGCCCTCGCGGCGCACCATCGTGTTCAGCGGGACGGTGGCAAGCGTGGAGGCGGCGTTCCATACCACGATGCGCCAATACCGGGTGCAGGGCGAACCGCACTACGCGAATGCGGCCGACCCGGAGATTCCGCTGGCGCTGGCGGGCGTGGTCAGCGGCGTGGTGTCCCTGCATGACTTTCGCAGCGCGCCGCAGTTGGTTGGCGCACAGCCTGACTACACGCTGCCTAACGGAGCACACCTGCTTATGCCGCAGGATTGGGACACGATCTACGATGTAAGTCCGCTCTACGGCCAGGGACTGGACGGCACGGGACAGAGCATCGCGGTGCTGGGACGCGTGGACGTGGCTTTGTCCGACGTGCGTGCCTTCCGCGGCAATGCGGGACTTCCGGCCAACGACCCGCAGATGATCGTGAATGGCGCGGACCCCGGATTTCCGGATTGCGTTGACGAGACCGAGGCGGCCTTGGATGTGGAGTGGGCCGGCGCGATCGCCCGCAATGCCAAAGTCCTATTTGTGACGTCGAAGTCGGGAACGACCGACGGCATCAACCTGTCGGCGCAATACGCGGTCAATAACAACGTCGCGCCCATTGTCACGTTGAGCTATGGAATCTGTGAGGCGGGGTCTGCATCGGCTGGCAGCGAATTCTGGAATGGCCTCTGGGCGCAGGCCGTTTTGCAGGGCATGTCGGTGTTTATTTCCGCGGGCGACAGCGGAGCGGCGGGCTGCGACGATCCGACGTTGAAGACCGCCACCCAGGGACGGGCGGTCAACGCGATCTGCTCCACCCCCTACACGACCTGTGTGGGCGGCACACAGTTTGACGACGGCTATACGCCGCAACTTTATTGGTCCGCGACCAATGGCTCCGGCATGTCCTCCGTGCTCAGCTACATTCCCGAGTCCACCTGGAACGAAAGCGGTTGGAGCGGTGGCTTGTGGGCGACCGGCGGCGGCGCCAGCGCAATCTACAGCAAGCCCGCCTGGCAGACCGCGCCCGGAGTTCCGGCTGACGGCATGCGCGATGTTCCGGATGTCGCGTTGCACAGCTCCATACAGGATGCCTACGTGATTCAGATTCAGGGCAAACCCTTTTACGTAGCGGGAACATCCGCGGCCACTCCTTCGCTGGCGAGTGTCATGGCGTTGGTCATGCAGAACACCGGGACAGCCTTGGGAAACGTCAATCCCGTGTTGTATGGGCTGGCGAACCTGCAGCTTTCGGCGGGAGGAGCGGCGGTCTTCCACGACATTGCCAAAGGCAACAACGGCGTTCCGGGAGTCGTGGGCTACGGCGCGGGCCCCGGCTACGACCTGGCCACGGGGCTCGGATCGATCGATGCGAGCGTGCTGGTGAGTCACTGGAGCGACGCCAGTGAGTGGTCGTTCTCGCTGGCGTCGAGTGCCTCCAACGCATCGGTCGCGCCCGGTGGGTCGAGCGCGGTCAGCCTGACCGAAGCCGCGCAGGGCGGGTTCAACGTGCCGGTGACGTTATCGGTGAGCGGCGCGCCGTCCGGAGTGTCGACTGCATTTTCGGCGCAGTCGCTGAGTGCCTCGGCGCCGGTTACCATGACGATCAATGCGGCGTCCAACACGGCGGCCGGCGCCTACGCGCTCACGGTGAGCGCGTCGGGTGGTGGGCTGACGCGCACTTTGCCGCTCGCGCTGACGGTAGCGGCGCCCACATTAACGCTGACGTCTGCGGCAAGCAGCGCCACGGCGTCGGCCGGTGGTTCGACGGGGGCCACGTTGAATACGTCAGTCTCGGGCGGATTCCAGTCGGCGGTGGCGCTGTCGGTGAGCGGTCTGCCGGCGGGCGTGACGGCCGGCTTTGCACCCTCCAGCATCGCGTCGCCAGGCAGCGGGAGCAGCACGCTCACGTTGAATGTAGGCAACAGCGCGGCGGCGGGGGTCTATGGCCTGACGATCATCGCAACGGGCGGCGGACTCACCAGCATGCAGCAGTTCAGCCTGACTGTGATGGTGCCGGGCTTGACGCTGGCCGCGAGTGCGGCCGGTGCGACGGTGTCGGCGGGCGGATCGGCGGCCGTGACGTTGACTACCGCGGTATCCGGCGGATTCCAGTCGGCGGTGGCCCTATCGGTGAGCGGTCAGCCGGCGGGAGTGACGGCCGGCTTTGCTCGTGCGAGCATTCCGTCACCGGGCAGTGGCGGCAGCACGCTCACGTTGAATGTAGGCGGCAGCGCGGCGGCAGGGGTCTATAACCTGACGATCACCGCGACGGGCGGAGGACTCACCAGCACGCAGACGTTCAGTCTGACCGTGGTGATGCCGGGCTTGAGTTTGACTGCGAGTGCGGCGGGTGCGACGGTGTCGGCGGGCGGATCGGCGGCTCTGATGTTGACGACGGCGGTGTCCGGCGGGTTCTTGTCGGCTGTGGCGCTGTCGCTGAGCAGTCTGCCGGCGGGAGTGACTGCCAGTTTTGCACCCTCCAGCATTGCGTCACCGGGCAGCGGCAGCAGCACGCTCACGCTCAATGTGAGCAGCAGTGCTGCGGCAGGAGTCTATAACCTGACAATTACGGCGTCCGGCGGAGGTCTTACCCGCGTACAGCCGTTCATGCTTAGTGTGGTGGTGCCCAACTTGACACTAACGGCCAGCGCAACCAGCGCGACCGTGCTAGCCGGCGGCTCGACCGCGATCACGTTGAATACAGCGGTGGCAGGCGGCTTCCATTCGGCGGTAGGGCTGTCGGTGAGCGGCCTGCCGGCGGGAGTGACAGCCAGCTTTGCACCTGCGAGCATTCCGTCACCGGGCAGCGGCGGCAGTACGTTGACGCTCAAGGTGGGCAGCAGCGCTGCGGCAGGAGTCTATAACCTGACAATCACGGCGTCGGGCGGAGGTCTTACCCGCGTACAGTCGTTCAATCTTACCGTGGTCGTGCCCAGCTTGACACTAACCGCCAGCGCAGCCAGCGCGACAGTGCAAGTAGGCGGCTCGACGGCGATCACCTTGAAGACAGCGGCGGCAGGCGGCTTCCAGTCGGCGGTGGCACTGTCGGCGAGTGGCCTTCCTAAGGGCGTCACGGCCACCTTCGCGCCCGCCAACATGGCCTCGCCCGGCAGCGGCACAAGCGCGTTAACTCTCAATGTGGGCAGCACTGTAGCGGGGGGAGGATACACCCTGACGATCACGGCCGCTGGGGGGGGGCTGACCCGCACTCAACCTTTCAAGCTGACTGTCACCACGCCCACCTTGACGCTGGCCGCGAGCGCAGCCAGCGCGACAGTGGCGGCTGGCGGCTCGACCGCAATCAGTTTGAGCACCGCGGTAGGCGGCGGGTTCCAATCGGCGGTGGCGCTGTCGGTAAGCGGCCAGCCGGCCGGGATGACAGCGAGCTTCGCGCCAGCCAACATCGCGCCGCCAGGCTCCGGCAACAGCATGCTGACGCTGAGCGCCGGCGGCGGCGTGGCGGCAGCGACCTACAGTCTGACGATCACCGCCGCAGGCGGCGGGTTGAGCAGCAAACAGGTCCTCAAACTGACGGTGCTGCCCGGCCTCTCTTTGACGCTGAGCGGCGCGAAAGTGGTGGCCGCAGGTGGCTCGATTCCGATCAGCGTGTCTACGACCGGCACGAGCGGGTTCAAGTCGGCGGTGACCCTTTCGGTTAGCGGCCTGCCGGCCGGCATGGCAGCCGGTTTCGCCCCGGGCAGCATCGCGGCTCCGGGCACCGGCCACAGCACGCTAACGCTGAAGGCGGCCTCGACCGCTAAGGCCGGCACTTTCACACTGATCGTGATGGCTTCGGGCGGCGGCGTGACAAACAGTCAGCCGCTGAGCCTGACGGTCACGGCCCACTAAACGGGGCGGGGACTACTTCGTCATCGACTCGGGCAGAGCCCAGGCGTAGAGCACACCCTGCACGCCCTCGACGACATACTGCCGGCCATCGAGCTGGTAGCACATGGGCGAACTGACCATGCTGCCGCCCGCGTTCACGTGCCACAGCGTTTTGCCGCTCGAGGCGTCGAGCGCCAACAGGTTGCCTTGCGCGTCACCAGTGAACAGCAGACCGCCGGCGGTGGAAAGGATGCCGGCCACGCTTTCGGCCGGCCCTAGCTCGTGGTTCCAGCGGATTTTGCCGGTGCGGTAATCGATGGCGCGAATGGTGGACTCCTCGTAGAGGTCGTGATCGCGGCCGGCCCAGCCTTCGGGCTTGCCGGTGGCGGTGTAGTAGAAGATGCTGTAGATGCGCCGCGCCACGACGTAGAACAGGCCGGTGTCCGGATCGAAGCTCGGTGACATCCAGTTGGTGGCGCCGTCCGAGCCGGGAAAGAGCAATGCGCCATCGGGTCGCGGCTCTTTCTCGCGCAGTGCGATGGGGCGCCCGCGCTGGTCGATGCCGGACGTCCAGTTGGTTTCGATGAAGGGCGCGGTGAGCAGGTGCTCGCCGGTGGCGCGGTCGAGCACGAAGAAGAAGCCGTTGCGGGCGGCCTGCGCCAGCAACCTGCGCGGCTTGCCGCCGAAATCGGCGTCGAACAACACGGGCGTTTGAACGGCATCCCAATCGTGAGTGTCGTGCGGCGAAGGCTGGAAATACCAGGCCAGCTTGCCGGTCTCGGGATCGAGGGCCACGATGGAGCAGGTGTACAGATTGTCGCCGGGACGCGCATCGCCGGCCAGCACGGGATTGGGATTGCCGGTGCCCCAGTAAAGCAGGTGCAGCGCGGGATCGTAGGTGCCGGTCATCCAGGTCATGCCGCCGCCGTGGCTGATGGCGTCGCTGTCCTTCGGCCAGGTTTCCGATCCCGGCTCGCCGGGCTTAGGCTCCGTGTACCAGCGCCATTGCAGCTTGCCGGTCTCCGGATCGACCGATTCGAGGAAGCCAGGAATGTCGGTGACGTCGCCGGAGACGCCGACGATCACATGATTGCCGACGATGAGCGGCGCCATGGTGGCGAAGTAGCCGAGCTTGTAGTCGGCGAGTTCGATATTCCAGCGCACGCGGCCGTCCTTGGCGTCGAGGCAGACGAGGTGGGCGTCGGGCGTTTCGAAGTAGAGCCAGTTGCCCCACATGCCGATGCCCCGGTGGCCGATATGGTCGCCGCCCGCGGAGTTGTAGTGGTAGTGCCAGACCTGGCGCCCCGTGCGCGCGTCGACGGCCCACACGTGATCGGGCACGGTGAAATACAGGATGCCGTTGACTTCGAGGGGCGTGGATTTGATGGCGACGGAGTTGGCCTGGAACGCCCAGGCGAGAGTAAGAGAGGCGACATTGAAAGTGTTGATCTGTTTGAGCGGGCTGTAGCGGCGGCCGGAGTAATCGCCGTTGTAAGTGGGCCAGGTATCGGTGGGGGTCTTAGCGAGCGCGGCGGGATCGAGGCCCTGTGCATAGGACGGCACAAGCGCGGCGAACAGGGCGAGGGCGAGTCTCACTTCAGAGTCTCCAGATAGGCAAAGAGATTGTGTATGTCGGCATCGGTGTACTTAGTGAGTAAGTCGCGGTGAGCCTGGAGCGGATCTTTCGCGGCGACCTTCACTTTGTCGCGCGGCCAGGAGTGATACCAGCCGGAGGCATCGCGCAGGGCGACCGAAAACTCATCCAGGTGCACTTGCTTGCCGCTGATCTGTTCTCCGGAGGCAGTAGTCACGGTCAAGATGGCCGGACCGCCGCGCGGCGCGAGGAAGCGTTCTTCGAGCACCAGAGGCCGGTATTTCGCGGCGATACCTGCCAGGTCTCCGGTGGGCGAGTGACAACCGGAGCACTTTCCTGCCCCGTTGAAGTAGGCGCGCCCGGCTTCGGCGTTACCGGTGAGCAGACGCGCCAGCGGGTAGTCGGCGCGCACGTCGGAGCTGTGCAAGGCCTGGTCCACGCGCCAGCGGAGAAAGGCCACGATATCCTGCACGGTTTTGTCGGGCAGCGGAAACGCGGGCATGCCTTGATCGGGGCGGCCGTTGCGGATCAAGGGTGCGATCAGGTCGCCATTGTTATCGCGATTCACCAACGGGGAGCGCACCAGGTCGGGCGCACGCGATCCGGTGGCGTCCTCACCGTGGCAGAAGCCGCAAGACTGCACGTATTCGCGCTGGCCGCGCTGTTCGGCGATTCCGGCCGATGCAAGCAGAAGGCAGACAATCAGGGCACGGCGCATCAGCTTACCACCCGATTGCGGAAGGTTCGCACGCCGAACGCGAAGCACAGCACAATGGTGAGCACCAGGGCCAGCAGCACCCACGGGACGGGCAGCGTGGGCATGACATAGCCGCGCATAGTTGGCACCATGGCGTATCGCAGGCCTTCGGCGGCGTAGGTGAGGGGATTGAACAGAGTCAGCACCTGGAACCAGCGGATGTTGTGCAGCGCGCTCCACGGATAGTAGGTGCAGCCGGTGAAAAGCAGAGGCGTGAGGATCAAAGAGAACATCAGGCTGATGTGCTCGGGTTTTACCATGGTGCCGATTAACAGGCCGATGCCGGAGCCGGCAAAGGCGGCCAGCACGATCATACCGATCAGCTCGGGGATGCGGTCGCCGCGCACGGAGTAGCGGCTGCCGAGGGTCCACCAGGCGGCGGGGAAGATGATGCTGCCGGCGATGACGCCGCGCATGGCGGCGAACAGAACTTTCTCCGCGGCGACCAGCCAGATAGGCATGGGGGCCAGCAGGCGGTCGTCGATCTCGCGCGCATAGCCGAGGTCCAGCACCAGCGGCAAGGCCACGCCCTGAATAGCGGCCATCAACTCGGTGAGGCCGACGATGCCGGGCAGTAGCAGCGAGGCGAAGTTGCCCGCCGCGAGGCCAATCGAAGGCAGCACCTTGCAGAATATGAACAGGAAGAACATGGGCTGGATCAGGGCCTGAAGCAGGAACTGAGCCAGCTCGCGGCGGGTGACGACCAAGTCGCGTCGCAAGGTGGCCAGGAACGCGTTGGCGGCGAGCCAGACGCGGTTGGCGTGGCGTTGGGTCATTAGCGCAAGTGTCTCCCGGTGAGATAGATGAAAACGTCTTCCAGGCTGGGCTGCATGACGTGCAGGTCGCGCACCTGGGCGCCGGCCAGGAGCACGGCTTGCGTGGCGGGGCCGACTAGTGCAGGCGTGGCTTCGGCATAGAGCCGGTAAAGGACCACGCCGAGTTCGCCGTCCGGATCGGGGGCACCTGCATCCAGCTCGTCGGCCTTGGTGACGCCAGGCAGTGCGCGGAGGGCTTCGAGAACGCCCGTGCCGTTCGAGGAGTCCGACAGCCGCACGCGCAGTTCGACGGCGTTGCCGCCCGGGATGAGTTTTTTCAGTTCGGTAGCGCTGTCGTCTACAAGAATGCGGCCTTTGTCCATGATCGCGATGCGGCCGCAAAGCTGATCGGCCTCGTTCATGTCATGGGTGGTTAGGAAGATGGTGAGGCCCTGCGCGTTGAGCACGCGGATGCGTTCCCAAAGGAAGAGGCGCGACTGCGGGTCGAGGTTGTTGGTGGGCTCGTCGAGGAACAGCACGTCGGGGGAATGCATGAGGGCGCGGGCGATCATGAGGCGCTGGGACATGCCGCCGGAGTAACGGTTGACGCGGTCGTTTTTGCGCTCGCCGAGGCCGAGTTCGTTGAGCAGGGCATCGGCGCGCTGCTCGCGCTCGCGGTGCGGCACACCGTGGTAGGCGGCGTGGAAGGTGAGGATTTCGCGGACACGGAGGCTGCGGTCGAGGTTGCTCATCTGGGGCACGACGGCGATGCGCTGCTTGATGCTGATGGGGTCGGCCGCGACGTCGAAGCCCATGATGGAGGCCGAGCCTGAGGTGGGCAGGACGCTGGTAATGAGCACGCCGATGGTGGTTGTCTTACCCGCGCCGTTGGGACCGAGCAGGCCGAAGATCTCGCCCTGGTGGACGCTGAAGGTGACGCCATCCACGGCGTTGAAGTTGGCCTTGGCGTAGCGCTTCAGCAGGTCGCGGACTTCGATGGCGGGGGGATTCTCGGCCATGGGGTCTTCTGATTGTAGCGAAAGGACCTTGGGTGGTGGTTGTCGGCTGGCGAGTGGCTTGCGGGACCATTCGGCACGGGTTTTGACGTGGGGGTAAGGGGGGAGATTCTCGGAAGAAGCCAGCCCCCCCAGGGCGGCCTGGAAGGCCGCCGCAGGCAGGGCTGCCCTACCTCCCTTACCTAAAGGCAGCAGGAGTTCGTGCGAAGCTGAGGGCAAAGAAGAGAGTTATCAACGCGGTTCAGGGACTTTGACGGGGGGCGGCTTACGACACCCCGAAGCGCCGAGAGTTTCATGTCGCCATCCCGGGTGGCGTCCAAAGTAACTGGGGTCCCGGCGGGGATATCTGTGGCTTTGACCTCCTCGTCTTTGTCGAAGAACCTGGTCTTGCCCGACCTTCGCAGGGTAAGGCTCCGCTCTTCGCTGTGCTCCGCTTCATCCAGGTCGAGGACAATTTCCTTCTTGGTAATCGCCTTCACCGTGCCGTGAAATGTAACGGCAGGGCCAGCGTACGGACCTGTTGTCGCGGTCGCAAGCAACGCCGCGCGTTCGCCGGCTGTATTGCCCTGACGCGATGGTTGCGCCGAGCAGGCCCGAAATGGCGGCGATGACAATAATCCTGCAGCCTTTAAGCATTTCATTTGGGTGTGGCTACTTTGGAACGACGGCTAAGCCGCACAGAATGAAGGAGTTGGGCTGAGAGGCGGGGTGCGGCGTGCAGGGAAAAAGGCGGGATATGAGAATATCCCCGGTTTTCGGTCAG
>Ga0335080_10003315_pt1 | contig 16258 bp, 13 predicted proteins | sample Lox_Sample_34_FD_206720 | JGI IMG/M metagenome (GOLD analysis project Ga0335080, IMG submission 206720) | Soil microbial communities from Loxahatchee National Wildlife Refuge, Florida, United States - Lox_Sample_3.4 | ecosystem: Environmental > Terrestrial > Soil > Wetlands | place: USA...
CCGAGCGCCAGCATTTCCAGGCCGGTGGCGGAGACGATGATGTCGGCGGCAAACTCCTGGCCGGATTTCAGGCGGAGGCCGTGCTCCATGAGCGTGTCGATTTCGCCGGTCACCACGGACGCGCGGCCTGCGCTGATGACCTTGAACAAATCGGAATCCGGCACCAGACAGAGGCGCTGGTCCAACGGCTCGTACCTCGGATTGAAGTGCGTGTCCACCGCGTAGCCTTGCGGCAGGCTCTTGGCCGCGGCGGCGCGGAACACACGCCGGGCAAACTCCGGCGCGCGCCGGCACACCTGATAGATCCCCAGACTCACAAGAATGTTCTTCCAGCGCGCCAGGAAGTGGGCGGCGCGCGCGGGAAGCAGCCGGCGCAGGCCATTGGCCAGATGGTCCCGGGTGGGTAAGGTAAGGATGTACGTCGGTGAGCGCTGCAGCATGGTGACGTGCGCCGCGCGGTCGCACATTGCCGGCACCAGGGTGACGGCGGTGGCGCCGCTGCCGATCACCACGACTTGTTTGCCTGCGTAGTCCAGATCCGGCGGCCAGTGCTGCGGATGGATCAAGCGGCCGCGGAAATCGCCGGCGCCGGGAAAAGCAGGCGCGTAGCCGGAATCGTAGCGGTAGTAGCCCGTGCACCCGTAAAGGAAGCTGCAAGAGTATTGGACCGTCTCGCCGTTCGAGCCGGACTGTACATCGAGCAGCCAGCGCGCATCGCGCGACGACCAGCAGGCTGACCGTACGCGCTGTTGGAAGCGGATGTGGCCATCAATGCCGCACTCGCGCGCTGTCTCGCGCACGTAGTTCAGGATGGCAGGCCCGCCGGCGATGGCCTCGGCTTCCTTCCACGGGCGGAACGGGTAGCCGAGCGTGAACATGTCCGAATCGGAGCGCACGCCGGGATAACGGAACAGGTCCCAGGTGCCGCCGATTTCCGAGCGCGCCTCGAGGATTGCGTAGGACGCGCCGGGGCAACGCGTTTGCACGCGGTAGCCGGCGCCGATGCCGGAGAGTCCGGCACCAATGATCACAACGTCGAAGTGCTCTGCAGGCATGTGCGTCTACCGATTATACGTAGATGGTGCTCCTTCTTGTGTGCCGGCGCGCGGGAGAGAAGAAAGGCGAGGCGGCCAGGCGGGCCGTCTCGCACTCGAAGGCCTTCGGGCTGCCGTTCGAGCGGCCGGTGCTATACTCCGCGCCCGAATTCATCGTGCGGAGGACTACTGATGAAGCTTGAAGGAAAAACTGCATTAATCACGGGGGCCGGCGCCGGGCTTGGGCGGGCCATCGCCATTCGTTTCGCGAGCGAGGGCGCGCGCGTCATCGTGAACGACGTGAATGGCGAAGCCGCTGAGGCCACGGTCGAGGCGCTGGGTGCGGCGCGCACCCGCGGCATCGCACTGACTGCCGACGTTTCCGATAGCAGTGCCGTCCGCGCGATGTTCGTCGAGGCCGAACGGCGCTTGGCCGGCATCGACATCCTGGTGAACAACGCCGGCATCGGCGAGACAGGCAACCGGCACGACGAGATCAATCGCAAAGGCGAAGCGCAGATGGGCGAGATGATGTCGAAGGGCAAGATCGAGTCGCACTGGGACGTGACCGTTTCGCTGAGCGATGAGGAGTGGCACCGGATGATCGGCGTGCACCTGAACGGCACATTTTTTTGCACGCGCGAGGCGCTGAAGCTGATGGCCGCAAGAAACAGCGGCTCGATCATCAACATGTCCAGCGTGGCCGGGCTGCACGGGATTCCCATCGCGTCGCATTACGGCGCGGCCAAGGGAGGCATCCTGAGCTTCACACGTTCTGTCGCGCACGAGGTGGCATCGCGAGGCATTCGCGTGAATGCTATCTGTCCCGGCTGGATCGAGACCGCGATGACCGAGAACTTCTCGCCGATGCTGAAAATGACGCTCAAGTCGCGCGTGCCCCTGCTGCGCTGGGGGAAGCCGGAGGAAGTGGCGGCCACGGCTCTGTTCCTCGCCTCCGACGAAAGCTCTTACTTCACCGGCCAGTGGCTCTCGCCGAACGGCGGCCTCTTCATCGGATAGGGGGAGCGCGGGACCGTTCGTGTCCGGGCATCCACGGGGAGCAAACGAGGCGTACTTCCCTTGAGGACCTTTCGGGGGACCCTATAGTAAGGTTGCAGCGCATGGAAGGCGGAAAACCTGGTTCATTGCGTCTCCAACATACACTCACTACGGCATTCTCAATTCCACATCGGCCCAAGCCCACAGGAGACGCATAGATGAGACTGGCAACTTGCTTTCGGTTTGCTCTGCTGCTTGCGGCGCTGCTGCTTTCCCCGGCGCTCGCCAGGGCGCAGGGTTCCGTGAGGTGCGAATCGAACGACGGCCGCCGCGCCTATTGCGGCAGGTATGAACCCAACCAGGTGCGGCTCGAGCGGCAGATCAGCAACGCGCCGTGCGTGCAGGGCAGGTCATGGGGAGTGGATAACCGCGGGCTGTGGGTCGACGGAGGCTGCCGGGCGTACTTCGTGGTGGTGCAGCACGGGCCGGGCTACGGCGGGCCGGGCGGTCCAGGCGGACCTGGAGGACCAAGCGGGCCCGGAGCGCCCGGCAGCCCGTGGTGGGGGAGCGAGCCGATGCCGACGTGGCCTCCGCGCGGCGATTGGCACGGAGGAAACTGGAGCAAGGGTGGCGCCTGCTTCTACCGGGACAAGAACTTCGGGGGCAGCTATTTCTGTCTGCGCCGAGGAGAAGCTCAAGACTCTCTGGGACAGTACGGCGATCAGATTTCGTCGATTCGGCTTTTTGGCGGCGCGCGCGTCAGCATCTACGAAGACCGTAGCTTCGGCGGAGCGCGTCTGGGACTCAAGGGCGACGTGGCCAACCTGCGCGACGTGCCGGTTCGAGAGAAGCCCGGGCACACCTTGAACGACCGCGTTTCTTCGATCCGGGTTCAGTAGAGACACCGCGAATCGATGTGTGCGAGCCGTTTCTTGAGTTGCAGGAACGGCGTTTCGGTCTAAGGCTGCAGTCTGGCGACCGCTTGGACCACAACGCTCCTGGTTTCGTTGGCGGCCACCTCGAGGTGCTGAGCCTTTTCAAGGTAGGGCCTAAGGACCTCCGTTTTGTCCCACTCCAAATCCCACCCGTCGGTAATGGCCAGGAGCAGGTAGCTGCCGGGAGCGACTTCACCGAGGGAAAAAGTGCCGTCGCTGTCGCTCTGATCCATGCGGGCGTCTGACTCCGCATAGCCGGGAGATGCGGGAACGAGGAGGACAAAGACGGCGGCAGCGGGCTTGCCGTCCCTCATTGCGACGCCGCTAAGCTGGGCGCGACCAATGCCGACGACAATGCGCACGCGCACCTGCGCGCTGCCTTCGATGCTGAGCCGTCGGCCGGACGCTTCTGCGCCCTCCGCCGAGAGAGATTGAATGTAGGCGTCTTTATGTGGAAGAGCCACGTCGATGTTGTATTCACCGGTCGCCACCGAGGGGAACGAGAACGAGCCGTCTTTCGCCAGTGCGGAAGAGAAAGGGGGCACGTCCGAGGACCAGATGTTTACGGTGGACTCCGCCGGAACGACGAGGCCCGACGGAAGGACGACCACTCCCGAGACGGGAACTGAGACGGGTGCCGCAGAAGCGTCCAGGGTGTCGTCGCCAGGCGTGAGCGCGGCGTTGATGACAGCGATGGAGTCAGACCCGGAACCGCGGCTCAGCAAGACCGTCGCGTCTCCAGATGCGAGACCGTCGACCTCATATTCACCAGGGCCCACCGGCACTGCTGAGGGAACGACAACAATACGGGCGAGACTCGCGTCGCGGTAGCGAACGTGGACGGCCAGAGTCTCCTTGTTTGCGAGAGGAACGCCGGTGAGATGCAGGTGCACGGCGGGCACGGCCTGCAACTGCATGCTGGCGTCGGCAGTTTCTCCCGGTGCGACCGCGATGTCGCCGGCTGAACCGGGGTTGGTGACGCCGGGATAGAAGGTCGGGGGATAAGCCACGTCGAGCAGGGGAATCACGCCGATGTTGGCGGCGCCAGATTGCTTGTAAAGCAACTCGGGATGATTCATCGGCGTGCGGGCATACCACGGGTTGGCCAGTACGGAGACGCGGTACCTGCCGGCGCGGAGGCCTGAAAACCGAAATTCTCCAAGGTCGTTCGTGGTTGCCTGCCTGCCAGACTCGTGGCGTTTTCCCCAGGACACCTCGGAGACGACAAGCTCGACCGGAGCTCCGCGGACTGGCTCGCCGCGGTCGTCGGTAATTCTTCCGCGGATGACGGCCTGGCGGTGCAACGGAAAAACCAAGTGAGTGGAGTCGAGTCCGCTGCCAACGGCGATACTGGTGGTGAAGTTCTGGTGCTGCTGGTAGAGCTCGCGGACGTATCCGCGGGCGCGTGCGGCAAGGACGTACTTTCCGGGCGCGAGGCCGTCGAAGGTGAATCGACCATCCTCGCCGGCGACGGCTTCGATCTCCTGGCGATCGGCAAGGATGACTTCGGCGCGCGCGACGGGCACTTGCGTTGCCGCATCCACCACGATTCCGCTGATGCGGTATGCGGGAGGGCCGCCGGGAGCGGGATGCGCCTGCGCGGCGGCTGCTGAGGCCCACAGGTAACAAACGGCGAGTGCTACGACCCTCACGGCTCGTCCTCCGCGCCGAGCGCGTCTTTCGCGTCGAGGCTGATGGAACGATTCTCTCCGGGATGCAGCGTGAGCTCGGTCCCGTGCGCGAGCGCGAGGGCTAACACGGAAGGATCATCAACATCGCCGAAATTCGAATCGTCAAGCATCAGCAGGCGATAGGAGCCTGGGGCCAGCGAAAATGTGGTGGTGCCACCGAGGTGCACCGCCATAGAGGCCCTTGGCGCGTCAGCAGCATAGATGACGAGGCCGGCTTGACCGCCCACGACTGTTATGTTCAAGCGGGCGCCATCGGTGCGGAGAGTCACTTCGATATCGGGTAGCGCCTCTCCCGCCCCGATGACCAGATCCTCGCGCAGGAGATCGACGATGCCACAGCGCATGGATGCTACGTAGGCTTTCTGCGTGTCCACGTACGCCTTCACCACGTACCGGCCCGGACCAATGCTTTCGAGGCGCGGGCGGGCGGACAAGGAGTCAGCAGAGGAAACGCGAAGAGTCTGCCCATAGGGTGCGATCGACTTCCCGAGCAGCTGAATCAGCACGGTGTGCTCGACGGCAGCCGCAGGGCCCTCGTCGCGGACGCGAGCGCCGAGTGAGCTTGCGGGCAGAAGCGTCAGCACGACGCCGGATACATCGCCCTTCACGGAAACAGGCACGTCGGGGCTGAAGCCTAACGCTTCCTCGGCGGCGCCCCGCATGGTTCCCGACGCTCTCAGGGAGTACGCGCCTGCCGGAACGCCCTGGAGCTGGAACCTGCCAGTGCCGGGATCAAAGCGACTCGTGGTTTCGACTGGTTCGCCGTCGGCGCCAGTGAGGGTGAAGCCAAGATTTCCGGAGGAGGCGCCGCGGACGATGCCAGTCACGTCGTAGATTCGCTGGAGCGGCATGACCTGGGTCATGTGGATCTGAACCCCCGGACGAACGTCGATGGCCGTGGCAGAGGCCACGCCTGAAGCGCCCGGGTAAAAACGCGAGAGGTAGCCGCGCTTGGGCTGCGGACCATCGGGCGAGCGGAACGGAACGCCACCAGCCGTCATCGGCGCGAAGCGAAGATAGTAGCGGCCGGGTTTGAGTTCGGCGATGCGAAAGGCGCCTTCATCGTCCGAGGTTGTCGAAGCCACCTGCGCAAACTCGCCTGCGGTGCCGCGCGCCTGCCGGTGCCCGGCAATGACTTGGAAGCCCTGGAGCGGTTCGCCGGACTCGTCCTTCAACTCGCCGTAAAGGATGCCTTCGGGAGTGAGCCTGGCGACGAAGGCGGCGTCGGACGGCAAGGTGACAGTCGCGTCCGCTGTCGCACCGTGGCGGCCGAGGTCGGTGTCGCTGAAGTAGCCGGGCTTGGTCACGCGGATGGTGAGCGTGCCTCGGGGCTGGTCGGAGAATGTGAAGGTGCCGTCGGAACGCGAGAACTGCGCGAAGGAGTTGCAGCAGATTTCGACCAGCGCGCCGGCGACGGGCTCTCCGGTAGCGGAATTGACCACGCGGCCGTGCAGGTCGAAGCGGTCGGCGGCAGCTTGTTGCGCGGGAGCGGACCGGCCGGAGGAAAGGGCCCAAACGGCAAAGGCTATTGGCAGACGGCGCGCTCGGAGACGCATTACGGTCCAAGATGCTGGTTTCGCGGTTGCGGTTGTGAAGAACCAGCATATCCATAGTAACTCAATTCGGCGCGCGGCAACGCCTGGGCCAGGCGGCCCCGTAAGTGCTCACAGACAGCAGTGTCTGTGCTACTCAGATCTTGAAGGCGTAGAAGGTGCCGTCGAGGGCGCCGAAGAAGACGAGGCCGTCACCGACGGCGGGAGAGGACGCGACGCCGAAGGCGTCGGGGCCGGACCCGGCGGGCACGGGGAAACGCCAGACGGCCTCGCGTGTCCACAAGGCCAGATTGGACGGTTGCCAGCGGCTGGCCTGGAACATCAAACACGGGTTGGCGCCCCGGTAAAAAGTTTGCTATACGTCGAAACCAGGCAGCGGGACCTGACCCGGGTTCGGTGGTCTGTTTCACCGAGATGGTTCATGAATTCTGTGCTTTGATACCGCCGGCGATCGCGCCGGCCCGTCATCATGCTGGCTCCGGGCACGAGGTTAGGTTCATACGAAATTGTTGCGCCGCTCGGCAGGGGCGGTATGGGCGAGGTGTACAGCGCGCGTGACACGCGGCTGAACCGGATCGCCGCCATCAAGATCCTGCCGCCGGCCTTTTCGGCCGACGAGGAGCGGCTGCTCCGCTTCCAGCGCGAAGCTCGCTCAGCCTCAGCGCTGAATCACCCGAACATCGTCACCATTTACGAGCTCGGGCAGGAGGGCCCGACGCGCTACATCGCGATGGAGCTCGTCGAGGGCAGGACGCTGCGCGACCTGCTTTCCGCCGGCATGTTGCCGGTGCAGAAGGTGGTGGAGATCGCGGCGCAGGCGGCGGAAGGGCTGGCCAAGGCACACGAAGCGGGAATCGCGCACAGGGACCTGAAGCCCGAGAACCTGATGCTGTCGCGCGACGGGTTCGTGAAGATCCTGGACTTCGGCTTGTCCAAAGCGGCGCCTGCCGACGGCGAAGGCGATATGAACACGCAGTCGGCCTGGCAGACGCGGCCAGGAGTCCGACTGGGGACGACGGCGTATATGTCCCCGGAACAGGCCAGCGGAGCGCCGGCGGATTTTCGGTCCGACCAGTTTTCCCTGGGTTTGGTGCTCTACGAGATGCTGGCGGGGAGGCGGCCCTTCGAGAGACCGACGGGGGCTGAGACCACGCTGGCCATCCTGCGGGAGCAGGCGCCGCCGCTGGGGGCGCAGAACCCGGACGCGCCCGCGCCACTCTGCTGGGCCATCGAACGGTGCCTGGCCAAAGAGCCGGAAAAACGTTACGTCTCGACGCGCGACCTGGCACGTGAGCTCACGGCGATACGCGAGCGCCTGGCGCAGAAACCCGCGCCTGCGCCGGCCGTGGAACGGGCGCAGTGCAAAACGAACCTCCCGGCCCAGCGCACAGCGTTCGTGGGGCGGGAGAGAGAAATCGCCGCAGCGCGCGAGTTGTTGCTCTCGAAAGACGTGCGGCTCGTGACGGTGACCGGCCCGGGCGGAATCGGAAAAACGCGCCTGGCGATGGAAGTAGCCGGCGGGCTGTCGGGAGAGTTTCCAGGCGGCGTACACTTCGTGGCCCTTTCGGCGCTGAACGACGTGGGGCTGGTGCCGTCCGCGATCGTGCAGACGCTGGGCATCCGCGAGGCGGGCGCACAATCGCCGCTGGACACTCTGAAGAGAAGCCTGCAGGACTCGCAGCACGCGCCAGTGCTGCTCGTCCTGGACAACTTCGAGCACCTGATGGCGGCAGCGCCGGCCGTTTCTGACCTGCTGGCCGCGGCGCCGGGACTGAAAATCTTGGCGACGAGCCGGGCGGCGCTGCACATGTATGGCGAGCAGGAATTTCCCGTGCCGGCGCTGGACGTGCCCGACGTGAAGGCCGCGCAGACTGTTTCGGCGGTGTCGCGGTGCACGTCTGTGGCGCTTTTCATGCAGCGCGCGGCGGCGGCGAAGCCGGGCTTCGAGCTGAACCCGCAGAACGCCTCGGCGATTGCGGAGGTGTGCGCGCGGCTGGACGGGTTGCCGCTGGCCATCGAGCTGGCGGCGGCGCGCGTAAAGGTGCTTTCGCCGGCCGACATGCGGACGCGACTGACGAACCGGCTGCAACTGCTGACGGGCGGCGCGCGCGACCTGCCGCAGCGGCAGCAGACCCTGCGCGCGGCGATCGACTGGAGCTACGACCTGCTGACCGAGGCGGAGCAGAAGCTGTTCCGCAGGCTGTCGGTGTTCGTCGGCGGCAGCACGCTCGAAGGCGTGGAAGCCGTATGCGACACGAGCGGCGACCTCGAGCTGGATTTGCTGGACAGCATGGCGTCGCTGGTGGACAAAAGCCTGATGCGGCAGACGGAGCTGTGCACCGGTGAATCGCGCTTCACCATGCTGGAGACGATCCGCGAGTACGCGTCCGAGAAGCTGCAGGCGAGCGAAGAGAGCGCTGCGGTGCGGCGCGCGCACGCCGCGTACTGCCTGGTGCTGGGGGAAGAGGACGCCAGCGGGCAGAGCGGCGGCAACGCCGCGTGGCTGGAACGGATGGCGACGGAGCACGACAACGTCCGCGCGGCTTTCGACTGGCTGGAGGAATCGGGCGACGCGGAGTGGGGATTGCGGCTGGGCGCGGCACAGTTCCGCTTCTGGGAGACGCGCGAGTTCTTCGCGGAAGGGCGGGAAAGGCTGAGCAGGCTGTTGAAGATGCCCGGCGCGCAAGCTCCCACGCGGGCGCGGGTGCGTGTGCTGTTTGCTGCGGGCGTGCTGGCGCGCGCCCAGGGAGATTACGCACCGGCAGACGCGCTGTTCGCCGAGAGTCTGGAGGAGGCGCGGAAGCTGGGCGACAAGCAGGCGATTGCGGTTTCGTTGAACGGATTGGCGGTGCACCTGCGCGACAAAGGCGATCCGGCTGCAGCCCGCTCGCTGTTCGAAGAAAGCCTGGCGCTGTGGCGGGAACTGGGCGACCAGTCGGCCGCCGCGTTGGCGCTCAGCAACCTGGCGAACGTCGTCAAGCTGGAGGGAGATTATCCCCGCGCGCGGACGCTCTACGCGGAGTGCCGCGTGATCTTCAATGGACTAGGCGACCGCACGCGCTTCGCCTGGGCGTTGAACCACGAGGGGGACGCTGCGCGGGAACAAGGCGACCTGCCTGGCGCGCAAGGCTTGTTTGAACAAGCGCTGGAGATCTTCCGCCAGATGGGCGACGGCTGGGGCATTGCCGGGACGCTCGCCGACCTGGGCAACGTTGCGCGAGACACGGGCGAGTGCAGCCGGGCGCGGGCGTTGTACCGTGAGAGCTTGAAAATGTTTCAGGGGATGGAGCACAAGCGGGGGGTCGCGCGGCTGCTGGAGTGCTTCGCGTCTGCGGCGGCGGCGCAGCAGCAAGCTGAGCGGTCGCTGCGGCTGGCGGGCGCGGCGGCGGCCTTACGGCGCGAAATTGGAGCGCCGCTTGCGGCGGGTGAACAGGCACGGCTGGACTGGCTGCTGGCTCCCGCTCGGCGAGCGATGGCGCACGTGTCGGGCGCGACAGCCTGGCTCGATGGCTGGTCCATGCCGGTGGACGAGGCGATGGCGGAAGTGTTGAAGCTGGATACGGCGCCCACAGCGAGTTGAACGGGGCGAGACCTTGCCGGCGTGCGAATCAGGCGGCAAAGGTCGGGTCGATCAGGCGGCGCACGGCGGAAACGCGGTTCGCCGGAATACCCACGCGCTCGGCGTGCTCGCGGATAAGGCTCTCGTCCGGCGCGAGGTAGACGCAGTAAACTTTGTCGCCCGTAACGTAGCTGTGCAACCACTGGATTTCCGGGCCCAGTTCCTTGAGCACCTGGACGGATTTCTGGGAAAGCTCGCACAACTGGGCGTCGGTAAGATTGCCGGCTCCGGGCACTTCGCGCTCGATCACAAACTTTGGCATCGGTCTCCCAAGTTTTTCAGATGCTAGCACGTCGCCGCGGTTGCATTCAAAAAAAACGCACGCAGCCCGGTTCGTTTTGTGCGTGAGGGAAGAAAGGCGGGGGCGTCATGGACCTTCGAGCGCTACAGAAACCATTGAAGGAGCAGTACCGCAGCGACGCGCGCGCGTCGCAAATCACGCTGCGCGCGAAGGGCTCGCAGACGGACGCGCCGGTGTCGTGCGCGGTGGACCTGGGACGCGCCATCTACAAAGCGGAGGCGCACAAGGGCGTGGGCGGCGCGGGAGCCGGCGCGTGCTCGGGCGATCTGCTGCTGGGCGCGCTGGCAGCGTGCGCGCAAATCACCTGCCAGATGGTAGCGACGGCGATGGGCGTGCCCACGAACAGCATCGAAGTGACGGTGGAAGGCGACCTGGACCTGCGCGGCACGCTGGGCATCGCGAAGGACGTTCCCGTGGGATTCACGGGCATCCGCGTGCGCTTCGATGTCGAAGCGCCACAGGCCACAGCCGAGCAGCTTCGCGCGCTGCAGGAAAAAACCGAGCAGTATTGCGTGGTGATGCAGACGCTGCTGCACCCGCCGAAGATAGAGGCGACGTGGGCGGCCGAACCGCTGGGATAGGCCTAGGCCGCTCGCTCTGCGGGCGGATGCGTTGCAAGCGAGGCGCCGGGCCAGAAAATCAGCACCGCGCGCATATTCCCGAAGATGTGCAGCACCGCCGGCGCCAAGAGACTGCCCGTAACCACGTAAACAGTGGACAGAATGAGGCCGGCGACGCCCGTGGCGGCTATTCCCTTCCATCCCTGGTAGAGATGTCCCATTCCGAACACCAGCGAGGCAAGGAGAACGAGCGCGACCACACTGATCTGCGGGAACCAAAGGCGAATGTAGTAGAAGAGAAAGCCGCGATAAGCTGCTTCCTCGAAAGACCCTCCCACCACGCTCAGGACTACAAACCAGCGCAGTTCTGGAAGTGATGTGGGAAGCATGGCTCCGGCCCGGCCCTGCAGCTTCTCGCGAAGGGCGGCGGCCTTGGGCCGAAGGCGGAGCGCTGACACGAGGAAGAACACCAAGACCCCGAGAGATAGAACCAGACTCAGCGGCCAGGAGCGAGGCCCGGAAAAACCCAATTGCGCGGCGGAGGTGCCCGCGACGAGCGGCAGGGAGCAGATTACAAGCAGGCTCAGGGCCCCTCTGAAGATGATGCCTTGATAAGCGCGGACCCTGGCTCGGGGGTCGCCACTCTCCAGCAGGCGGTTCAGCCGTGCGTAGCGCAGCCGTGAAGTCACCGGCAGAACGACGAACAGCAAAGCCGCCAGAATATGGATGAGGCTTGCGGGAAACAATGCAGTACCAACCGTAGAATGCTGCTGTGGTATCTGGACGTCAAGAGTTCAGGCTCCTCTGCTAGACTTTCGCCTTCGCTTTGCGATTCCACTGCGCGGCCGGCAAGGGCCATTGATTGGGGGCCCGGCAAGGGCCATTGAAGGAGATACGGCCATGCACTACCTGCTGAAGACGGAGCCTTCCGAGTATTCGTTCGCGGACTTGCAGAAGGACGGCACCACGGAGTGGGATGGCGTGCACAATCCCGTGGCGCTGCGCAACCTGGGAGAGATGAAGAAGGGCGACGGGCTGATCATCTACGAGACGGGCGACCAGAAGTCGGCGGTGGGAACGGCCACGGTGGTCGGCGTGGACACTTCGAACCCGAAAAGTCCGCGGATGACGCTCAAAGCGGGCAAGGCGTTGAAGAAGGCGGTTACGCTCGCGGAGATCAAGGCCAAGAGCATGTTCGCGTCGTCGCCGCTGGTGCGACAGGGACGCCTCTCCGTCGTTCCTCTGACCGAGGAGCAGTACAAGTTTCTGCTTGGCGAGTAGGGAAAGACCAGAGAAAAGCAGATCCCTCATCCACCGAGAGTGGATTCGGGATGACAGCGGGTGGAGTTTCAGCGCGGCTTTGTGGCCGTGGCGAAGTTCAGGCGGCGGCGGGCGTAGTCGCACCACGGGCTGGAAGGGTCGAGTTTGATGTAGGCCTGCCAGTGCTCACGCGCTTCCCCGAAGTTCCCGAGTTTTTCCGACACGAAGGCGAGATTGTAGTGCGCGTCGGCGTAGCCGGGATCGATGCGCACGGCTTCACGCAGGTGGTTGCGCGCGGCACCCGGCTCTCCCATTTCCTCCAGCACGCTGCCGAGGTTGTAATGAGCCAAAGCGCTTTCGGGATTTGACGCCAGCGCCCGGTGGAAGCTTTCCGCGGCCTTCGCGAAGTTCCCATCCTCATAGCAGAGTGTGCCGCGATTGATCCAGGCTTCCACGCTTTGCGGATCGGCGGATACGGCGCGGTCGTAGGCCTGAATCGCCGCGGCGCGCGCCGCGCCTTCGGCCTCGTATTCCAGAGCGACGGCCATCCAGTCGTTCTCCGCCGCACCCGACGCGCCGGCAGGCGATGAAGCCGGGCCCGCCGCGGCGCGCGCTGCGCGGCCGGGGATTGTGCGGATGCCTTCATCCAGCTCGCGCGTTTCAAAGTTCAGCAGAAACTGGCCGGAGACGGGTTCCAGGCGCGCGCCGCCGCGCTCGACCACCACGTCCTTTCCGTCTGAGAGCACGCGCAGCTCGGCAAGCGGCGACTGCACGTGGGAAAGCTGCTGGCGCAGCGCGGCGACGGCCCGCCGGATGCGGATGGGCGGCACGCCCTGCTCCACGAGTTGCTTGACGGTGCGCAGGCCGATCAGGTCGCGAAAATCGTAGTAGCGGCTGCCCTGCTCTTTTTTCGGGGAGATGAGAGACAGGCGGTCCCAGTGGTCCAGTTGCTTTCCGGTGAGGGCCAGAATGCGCTGGACCTCTTCAGGGCGGAATCGTTCGGTCGCGCCCATGCAGTCCTTTGGACTAGCCGGCGGCTTTCTTTCCTGCCCTCTTCGGCAGAGAAGCCACCTTCGGTTCGACGGCGCGTGCCGGCGGCTTCTTGCCCGCGGGCGCGGCCGCCCGCGCGGACGCAGGAGCGGCCGGAGCCTTCTTTTCCGCCAGGCTCTTCTTGAGAGCTTCCATCAGGTCAATCACCGGCGCCAGATGCGGCTGGGCAACCTCGGTGACTTCCCTGCCCTTGAGCTTGGCATCGATCATGGCGCGGACATTGTACTGGTATTCGTCGCGATATTTCTGCGGCTCGAAGGGCGCGGCGAGACTGGTGATGAGTTGCTCCGCGAGCCGGAGTTCCTGGTCCTTCAACTGGACCTTGTCTGTGGGGATCACTTCCGCAGGGCGGATCTCGTTCGAGTAGAACATCGTATGCAGCGTCATGCCGCGCGCGCCGCCGGGACGCAGGAAGACGATGTGCTCGCGCTGGTGCATGGTGAGCTTGGCGATGGCGTCGTAGCCGGATTCCTGCATGGCCTTTTCCAGCAGCAGGTAGGGCTTGAGGCCGGCCTCTTCGGGCGCAAGATAGTAGGACGCGTCGTAGTAGACGGGATCGATCTCGTCCTGCTTGACGAACTCCAGGATCTCCATCACGCGCGCCGAGGGCGGCTCGATCTTGTCCAGCTCGTCTTCGTTGAAGAGGACGTACTGGTCCTTTTCATACTCGTAGCCCTTCACGATTTCATTGCGCTCGACGTGCCGGTTGCAGACCGGACAAAACAACGGCTGCTTGACCCGCGAGTTGCACACCTTGTGAAGCTGGTTGAAGCCGACGCGCTCGCCGCGCGCGGCGGCCGTGATGTGCACGGGCATGGAAATCAGGCCAAAGGTGAGATGGCCCTTCCAGATGTTTGCAGCCATGGTCCGACACTCCTCCCCCTGAGACGCCCCCAATGGGAAGTTCAGGTTATCCCGCGGCCGGAAAGGGACGCAATAGCCTTGGTGGCCGATGAGGCAATGCGCGCAACAAGGGCCGGCCACAGAGGACAGAGGCGGAAAACCGTGAGATAGAATCGATGCATGGCGCGCCGCGGACAGTGGCTCGAAGAGTACAAACAGAAAAGGCGCTTCGACAGGACTCCCGAGCCCGCGGGCAAGGAGCCGCGCGAGGCCAAGGACGACACGTTCGTCGTGCAGAAACACTCGGCGCGCCGGCTGCACTACGACTTCCGGCTGGAGATCAACGGCGCGCTTGCGTCGTGGGCGGTGCCCAAGGGGCCGTCGCAAAACGCCGGCGACAAGCGTCTCGCCGTGCAGACGGAAGACCATCCCATCGAGTACGGCGGCTTCGAGGGAAACATTCCCGAAGGGAACTACGGCGCGGGCACGGTGATGGTGTGGGACCGCGGAACGTACGCCGTCGAGGGCGACGGTGGCGCCGCGGAGCAAGTGGCGCGCGGAGAAATCAAGTTCCGGTTGAAGGGCGAGAAACTTCGCGGCAGCTACGTGCTGGTGAAGCTGAAGCACAGCGAAAAAGGCAACGAATGGCTGATGATCAAGCACAAGGACGCCGCGGAAGATGCCCGGTGGAACATCGACGAACACGACGGCTCCGTGTTGACCGGCCGCACGATTGAAGAAATCAAGGAGGAGGCCCCGCCGAAACGGGAGAAGGCCCCGCTGCATGCCTACGAGGCAGAGGGCGCAAAACCCGCGCCCATGCCGTCGAAAATCGAGCCCATGCTGGCCACGCTGTCCGATCGTCCCTTCTCGGACCCGAACTGGCTCTACGAAATCAAATGGGACGGCGTGCGCGCGCTCGCGTGGATTGACCGCGGGAAGCTGACGCTCCGGGCGCGCTCCGGCAACGACGTGACCCAGCAGTACCCCGAACTGGCGGAGCTGCCGAAGGCCTTCGGCGCGGTGCAGGCGATCCTGGACGGCGAGATTGTGGCGCTGGATGCGCGCGGCCACAGCAGCTTCGAGCGGCTGCAGCAGCGCATGCACGTGCGCAGACCTTCGCCGAAACAGGTGAACGAAACGCCCGCAGTCTATTACGCGTTCGACCTGCTCTATTGCGACGGCTATGACCTGCGCGGCGCGGCGCTCGCGGACCGGAAGTACCTGCTCGAACGGCGCCTCCAAACGTCCGACGTGTTCCGCTATTCGGACCACCAGCGGGAACACGGCAAGGAGCTGTACGCGCTGGCGGCGGAGCAGGGCCTGGAAGGGATTGTGGCGAAGCGCGCGGATAGCGCCTACGTCTCCGAACGCAGCACCAACTGGCTGAAGCTGAAAGTCACCTCGCAGCTCGACGCCGTGGTGGGCGGCTGGACTGCCGCGCGCACGGCGGCGATTCCGTTCGGCTCGCTGCTGCTGGGGCTCTACGACGGGAAGAAGTTGCGCTGCATCGGGCACGCCGGCAGCGGCTTCGACGCGAAGAAGCTGAAGGACATCAGCACGAGGCTGAAGGAGCTGGCCACAAAGAAATGTCCGTTCGATGCGGTGCCGGAGACGAACGAGCCCGCGTCCTGGGTCGAGCCGGAGCTGGTGGCGCGCGTGAAGTTCGGCGGTTGGACGGACGAGAACCGGCTGCGGCATCCCGTGTTTGTGACGCTGAGCAAAGACAAGCGACCCGTCGATTGCCGATGGGAGGACGAAGGCCCGCAGGCCGCGGCTGCGCGCGTCGCGGCGGTCGCGCCGGAGGCGGGCGACTCGAAACCAGTAGCTCCTGATGTGGTCCGCGCGCCGCTGGTGGGCCAGGCCGTGCTGGCGAAAACCGCGCAGATCGAGGCGGAGCTGTTCAAGGGGCGTGCGGAAACGGTGACCATCGAGCTCGACGGAAAGCGGCTGCGGCTGACGCACTTGAACAAAATGTACTTCCCCGAAGTCGGGCTGACCAAGCGCGACTTGCTGGCGTATTACTACCGTGCTGCCGATCTGGTGCTGCCGTTCCTGCGCGGGCGTGCGCTCGTGCTGCGGCGCTATCCGGACGGGGTGAACGGCCAGGCGTTTTTCCAGAAAGACATTCGCGAAGGGCTGCCCGAGTGGTTCAAGACCGTGCCGATTGATTCCGAAGTGCGCGGCGAGACGATTCATTACGCAACGGCGGACGACCGCGCATCGCTGCTCTATCTGACCAGCCTGGGCTGCATTGACCACAACGCATGGTCCAACCGCTACGACGATTACGAGCACCCGGACTATTTTTTCTTCGATCTCGATCCCTCTGATGGCACGGAGTTCTCCGTGGTGGTGACCATTGCGCGCGCGCTGGCGAAGAAGCTCGAAGAATTGAAACTGGCGGCGTTCG
>Ga0335080_10003316_pt1 | contig 16258 bp, 10 predicted proteins | sample Lox_Sample_34_FD_206720 | JGI IMG/M metagenome (GOLD analysis project Ga0335080, IMG submission 206720) | Soil microbial communities from Loxahatchee National Wildlife Refuge, Florida, United States - Lox_Sample_3.4 | ecosystem: Environmental > Terrestrial > Soil > Wetlands | place: USA...
TCCGGGCGTCTGGCAGCACGTCAGTTATCCCATTGCGGAATTGACCGAGGAAAGTTTTACCGAAGGTTTCGGGATGGACGGCAGTTCGATCCGCGGATGGGCGGCCATTCACGAGTCGGACATGCTACTTGTGCCCGACCCCAGGACCGTCTTCATGGATGCGTTTCGCGAAGTCCCCACCCTCTGCATGATCTGCGACGCCGTCGATCCCATCACCAAGCAGCCCTATCCCCGCGACGTCCGTTATATCGCCCGCAAGGCTGAGGCCTATCTCGGCTACAGCGGCATCGCCGACCAGGCCTTCTTCGGCGCGGAAGCCGAGTTCTTTGTTTTCGACAACATTCGCTTCGACTCCCGGCCCAACGAGAGCTACTACTTCATCGATGCCGAAGAGGGCCGCTGGAACACCGGCCGCGCCGAGCACAACCTCGGCTACCGCCCGCGTTACAAGGAAGGCTACTTCCCCGTTCCCCCGACCGACCATCACATGGACCTGCGCGCCGAGATGGCCACGCAGATGGCCACCGCCGGCATGACCGTCGAGTGCCATCACCATGAAGTTGCCTCCGGCGGCCAGTGCGAAATCGACGTCAAGTTCGACACGCTCATCCGCAGCGCCGACAATCTGATGCTCTTCAAGTACATCGTGCGCAACGTGGCCTACCAGTATGGCAAGACGGTCACTTTCATGCCCAAGCCGATTTTCGGCGACAACGGCTCCGGCATGCACACGCACCAGTCGTTGTGGTCCAAGGGCAAGCCGCTGTTTGCCGGCGACGGCTATGCCGGCCTTTCCCAGCTCGCTCTGTGGTACATCGGAGGGCTCCTGAAGCACGCGCCTTCGATCGTTGCCTTCGCCGCGCCCACCACGAACTCCTACAAACGCTTGGTGCCCGGCTACGAAGCGCCCGTCAACCTCGCGTACTCGCGCCGCAATCGCTCCGCCGCCGTGCGCATCCCCATGTACTCGCCCAGCCCCAAGGCCAAGCGCTGCGAGTTCCGGCCGCCCGACCCGTCCTGCAATCCTTATCTTGCCTTCTCCGCCATGCTGATGGCCGGACTCGACGGCATCGAAAACAAGATCAATCCCGGCAACCCTCTCGACAAGGACATCTACGACCTCGAGCCTGAAGAACTGAAGCAGGTGCCGTCCCTTCCCGGCTCCCTTGACGAGTCCCTGCGCGCCCTCGAAGATGACCACAAATTCCTCCTCAAGGGCGACGTCTTCAGCGAGGAAGTCATCGAGCTCTGGATCGAGTACAAGCGCAAGAACGAGATCGACCCCGTTCGCATGCGCCCGCACCCCTACGAGTTCCAGCTCTACTACGACATCTAGCCACTCGTAGGGCGCCACTTCCTGCGCCCTGCGGCATGAAGGCGATCCGTTCTTGAGAGGCCGCCCCCTCGGGGCGGCCTCTCGTTTTTCTCGATACGAACTGCGTCTCGGAATTGGTGCGAGTCAAGCCTGACCCCAACGTGCTTGGCTGGATCGACGCTGCCGACGAATCGATGCTGTTCCTGAGTGTCCTCACTCTAGGGCAAGGGTCTTGAGGCGATTCCACAAGGGCGGCGCCGCACACAACTGGAAACCTGGCTGGAGGTCGACCTCCGAAACCGATTCGCCCAGAGGATCGTGCCGATTGACCCGGAAATTGCCAACCGTTGGGGATTTCTGGCTGCACGAGCGAAGCGCGAAGGAAAGCCGCTCTCCACCGTTGACGGGCTTCTGGCTGCTACTGCGATCCACGTGGACCTCACGGTCGCCACCCGCAATGTGGCGGATTTCGCGAGCTTGGAAGTCCCGGTCCTGAATCCTTGGCGCTCGTGACGGGCCGGCCCATTTTCGTCGTGATATAACCACTCCGGATGCTCCCTGATTTCTCCACCATCCCCTTCTCCGATCCCACCCGCGCTGCCGCAAACCTCGCGCGCATCGAAGGGCGACTGCCTCCTTCCCTCCACCAGGCCTTTTCTTCCCTGCTCGCGCAAACCCCCGCCCCCGACGACGCGGTGAACTTCCTCGAACGTTTCCTCCATCCGGAGGCCGCCTCGCCTCTCGTTCTTCAGTACCTACAGAAGCATCCCGCCTCGCTCCACTACCTCCTCACCATCTTCAGCTACAGCCGCTTTCTCTCCGAAACCCTGCTGCAGCAACCCGACCTGATCACCACGCTCCTGCGTCCAACTACCGACTCTGTGGGCCGCGGCATCGACCGCAGCCGCACTGCCGAAGACCTGGACGAAGAATTCGCCCGTTTCGAAGCCACTTCTCTCGACCTGCCCCCCGCCGTCCGCCTCGCCCGCTTCAAGCGCCGCGAGTATCTTCGCATCATGCTCCGCGACGTCCTGAACTTCGCCACGCTCGCTGAAACCACGCTCGAACTTTCTCAGCTCGCCGACCTGCTGCTCGAACGTGCCCTGCTGATAGCGGGAACGAAGCTCGAAGCTGCCTACGGCGCACCCCAAACTGACGCGGCCGGCCGCAGCAAAAAATGCAGCCTCGCTGTCATCGCCCTCGGCAAGCTTGGCGGCGAAGAGCTTAACTACAACTCCGATATCGACCTCATGTTCCTCTACCCCTCCGAGGGCATTACATCCGGCGGCACTGCCGGCGCCACATCCAACCACGAATTCTTCATTCGGCAGGCTCAGGCCGTGCTCCAGCTTATTTCAGAGAACACGCCCGAGGGCGCAGTCTTCCGCGTCGACCTCCGTCTCCGTCCTCAGGGCGGCGAGGGCGAACTGGCCATCAGCTTGCCCGCCGCGCTCGACTACTACCGCACGCGCGCCCGCGAGTGGGAGCTGCAATCCCTGATTCGCGCTCGTGGTTCCGCCGGCGACCGTGAAACCGCTCGTCGTTTTCTCCGCGAAGTCCGTCCGCTCGTCTACCAGCGCGAGTTCCGGCTCGAAGTTGTCGAAGCGGTGCTGAACGCCCGGCAGCAAATCACCCGCACACTTACCCGCCGCCAGGCGCAACGGGCCGTCATGCGCGGACGCGCCTTTGGCCGCTCGGCAGGACGCCGGAAGGGTGACCACGACACCGCACCTGAAGACGCGCTTCAGGCCTCACCGGAAACGTTCAACGTAAAGCTCTCGCCTGGCGGCATCCGCGACATTGAATTCCTGGCCCAATGCCTGCAGCGTCTCTACGGCGGCGAAGACACTTGGCTCCAGGCCGCTCCCACCCTTGTCGCCCTCCAGCGCCTGCACGACAAGGGACATCTCTCCGGCCGCGATTTCAATCAGCTCGCCGCCGCTTACCAGCTTTTTCGCACCATTGAGCACCGCCTCCAGCTCCGCGACGGCCTCCAGCGCCACGAACTGCCCCACATGCCCGATTCCCTCGACCGCCTCGCGCGCCGTTGCGGCATCGAATCGTCGCCGCAGCACCCTTCCCCAGGCGCCGCCTTGCTGGCTCTCGTCGCCGCGCATTCTGGGCATGTCCGCGAGATTTACACGCGCCAGCTTGCGCGCCTCCGGCCGGGGGCCGCCGCCCAGCACCCGCGCATCGAATCGCCCGAAGACGCGCCCGCCGCCTCCGCTCTGCTGCGACAACTCGAGCGCGACTATCCGAACCTTGGTACAGAAGCCTCTCGATTGACCGCCGGCCTCGAGTCCGCGAACTATTTGCGTCGCGGCCTCGCCAAGTATCTGAACTCCGCCCTCCTCTCGCCGGCCTTGATGGCTCGCCTCGAACTCGAACCAGGCCGCTTGCGCGACGCCGCCGCCCTCTTCGAGCGCAGCGACCTGGCGGTGGACTGGCTCGCCTATCACCCCGAGGAAATCGAGCGCGTTGGCGCCACGGCTCGCGAAGAAACGCCGTGGCTGCCCTTCGCCCCTCTCTCTGACGAGCAACGCGCCGAGGACCTGCGTCGTGACTATCGCCGCGGCCTGCTTCGCGAGCTTGCCGCCGAGCTTCTCGGCGAATCGCCCGGTGGCGAGGCCGTGCCGTTCCCATTTCTCGACCGCTTTACGCAGATGGCCGAAAGTGCCCTGCGCGATGCGCTCCAGCTCGCTTCTGACGAAGCTCTTGGCGCACCCCAAACCACGCGTTCCTTCGACCGTGAACCATTTGCCGTCCTCGCCCTCGGCCGCATCGGCAGCCGCGAGATGTCCATCGGTTCCGACGCCGACCTGATCTTTCTCGTCGACGACGGCCTTTCGCCTGCCGATCGTGCGCTATGGCGCCGCATTACGGAGCGTCTTGTACAAATCGTCGGAAGCCACACGCGGGAGGGCGTCATCTTCGCCGTGGACACGCGCCTTCGCCCCCGAGGCGCCGAAGGGGAACTGACGCCGTCCTTCGAAGCGCTGGCGCGCTACCTGGCCGACGAAGCCGCGGCATGGGAAGCGCTGTCGTTCCTGAAGCTGCGCCCTGTCGCCGGTAACCCTGAACTGGGCACGCGTGCCGCCTCCTCCGCTCTCACAACGCTCCGTGCGCGCTTTGGCGGCGTGGCCAACGCCGCTGCCTTCGCTGCGGATCTGAAGCGAATCCGCGCCAGGCTCGACCAGGACGCTCTCGGGCCGCGCGCCAAGGGCCGCTTGAAAAAAATGGCCGGCGGTTACTACGACCTCGAATATGTCACCGGTTTTCTTTCCTATGAGCACGCTGTGAAGCAGGCAGGAGGCAACGCCATCGAGCAAATCGAGGCGCTCGCCGCGGCGGGCGCCTTGGATCCCTCTGGCCTGGCCACGCTGCGCCAGACCGCGATCCTCTACCGCGCCGCCGACCACGCCGCGAGGCTGATTACCGGCCGCCCGCTCGCCGGTTGGCCGGAGCCGGCCCTCGCCGCCCGCATCACGCGTCTCTTGCGCCAGTGGGGACTCGAATGGCAGGGCGATCTGCGCCCGGCCATGCAGGCCTGCGGCAAACACCTTCGTGCTCTCTACCGCGAAGTGCTCACGGCTCCCTGACCCGCGTCGCGATGTACCACCGGTTCCCCCACGCGTCCTGCACCATGCCGTTACGGTCGCAGTACATCTGCTCCGTCACGGGCGTCAGTGCTTCCGCCCCTGCCGCCAGCGCCCTCGCGTATGTCGCATCCACGTCCGGCACGTACATGTAGATCATCGTCGGCATGTTCGCGTACACGCCGTGCGCCTCGCCCATTCCCATCGCTGAATTCCCGATGCGCATCGTCGCATGCACGATCGATCCGTCCGGCGCGTCATGCCGCTCGATCACTTCCGCGCCAAAGGCCTTCTGTACGAACTCCGCCAGGCCTGCCGCTCCTGTCGGATGCAGATACAGATTCAAGTCGTGCATTCCCTCCCGCACAAAATGCGCCCCCTTGTGCGTCGAGATGTACCATTGGTTGCCCGCCGGGTCCGTCACGCCCGCCTCGCGGTCGCCATAGGGTTGGTCCACCGGCGCCGTAATCGTCTTCGCGCCCGCCGCGAGCGCCCTCTCGTACGCAGCGTCTGCATCCTCCACGTACATCCACAGCGACGTCGGCATCGGCGTTCCCCGCCACTCTGGCCCGCCACCCACCATCACCATGGACTCGCCGACGCGCACCTCCGCATGCACCCCGCCCGTCGGCGCTGTAAAGTGGCAGATCTCCGCCGCGCCGAACGCCTTGGTCATGAACTCAATCTGTCCCCTCACGTCCCTCACCGGGAAATACGGCGTCAGTGTGCGGAAGCCCTTGCGCACCGGATTCACCGTCGCCACAGCCGTGCCCGCCGCCCGTTCCAGTTCCGCCTTCAGCCGCTCGCGGAACCCCTCGCGCGGCAGCTCTCGCAACGCCGCGCCCACCTCCACCAGAGGGTAGACGTCGGCATCTGCAGAAATCGGCTGTGAATCCCGTCGCGCGAACATCGCGTCGAGCGCCAGGTCCAGCCGCTCCACCTGATCCCCGAATTCCGTACGGTCAGCCATGATGCTCTCTCATGCGCTCGCGCAGCGCCGCCAGCGCGCGGAACTGCAATTGCTTCACCGCGCCTTCCGAACGCCCCAGCGCCGTCGCAATCTCCCGAACGCTCTTCTCTTCCGCGAACCGCTGCACAACGACCCGCCGCTGATCGTCGGGTAGCTCGCGCACCATCCGGAACAACAGCGCCCTTTGCTCACATTGTTCCAGCACGGGATCGTGGCTTTCTTCCACCGGCTCCACGGCCGCCTGGACCAGTTCTCGCGCAACCTTCTTCGCCCGATCCACGATCGCGTTCGCCGCGATGCGATACAGCCACGCCGCAAACGGCGCTCCTCGCCACTCAAACTTCGGCAGGTTCTTCAGCGCCTGGTGGAACACGTCGGCGGTCACATCCTCAGCCGCCGCGCGGTCGGGCACCCTCCGCGCCACGTAGCTGTAGACGCGCTGGAAATGGCTCTCGTACAACTCCGCGAACCGGCGCGGATCCTTCTGCGCCGCGGCGATCAGGAGCCGCTCGTCCTCTTCGGCGAGGGTTGTCAACACGCTCTCCGCATCAATTCGCTCTGCCAGAATAAACGCCCCATGGCGCCCAAGGTTACGCTGAAACCCTCGGGCGCCCCCCCCAGCCCCTCTCTACAGGGTTTACCCGGTTTGACTCTCCGCGCCCTCGCGCCCCACAATACCGCCCGCAATTCAACATCAGAAGGGCGTGGGACCGCAGTGGTGCCCAGCGTCCAGGAGAACTCATGAGATTCCTGCGTTTGGCTGTGCTCACCTTGCCCGTTCTGTGTCTTGCCACTCCCGCCTTGCAAGCCCAAGACTTGCCTGCTGCCTCCGCCCAAGCTGACCCCAGCGTCTCCCACTGCATCGCGCCGCCAGAAGCTGGCGCGCCCGGCGGCGAAAGCCATGGCCTGAATCTCGACGACCTCGACCGCACCGTAAAGCCCTGCGACGACTTCTACCGGTTCGCCGTCGGCAACTGGCTGAAGAACAATCCGGTCCCTCCTGCATTCTCCTCTTGGACCAGCTTCACCATGCTCGCCGACCACAACCGCGACGTGCTCCACGCCATCCTCGACGAAGCTGCCGCCAAAGCGGCAGCAGCGAAACTCGGCTCAAACGACCAGAAAATCGGCGACTTCTACGCCTCCTGCATGGACGAGGTCGGCGTCGAGAAGGCGGGCATCACACCCCTGAAGGCCGAACTAGACCGCATCGCTGCCATCTCCAGCCTCGACACCCTGCAAAAGGAAGTCGCTCACCTCCAGCGCGTCGGCACCGGCACTTTGTTCCGATTCGGCTCCATCATCGACTTCAAGGACAGCACGCAGCAGATCGCCGCGGCCTTCCAGGGTGGCCTATCTCTTCCCGATCGCGACTATTACCTCAAAGTGGACGACAAATCCGTCGCCCTCCGCAATCTATACCAGGCCCACGTCGCCAAAATGTTCGAACTGATGGGCGACGGAACCGACGCCGCCGCGGCGCACGCCAAGACCGTCCTCTCCATCGAAACTTCCCTCGCCCAGAACTCCATCGACCGCATCGCTCGTCGCGACCCCGAGAAGAACTATCACAAGCTCTCCACGGCGGACGCCCAGGCCCTCACGCCTCATTTCTCCTGGACTGCCTACTTCAGCGAAATGGGCATACCCGGCACGGCGAACCTCAACGTCGCCCAGCCCGACTTCTTTAAGGCGCTCGACGCCGCCCTTGCCTCGGTTCCCCTCGACGACTGGAAGACCTACCTCCGCTGGCACCTGATCCACAGCGCTGCGTCCGCGCTCTCCTCGCCCTTCGAGCAGGAAGACTTCAACTTCTTCCAGAAGACGCTCAACGGCACCAAGGAAATGCAGCCACGCTGGAAGCGCTGCGTCATTGCCACCGACCAGACTCTTGGCGAAGCCCTCGGCCAGGCCTACGTGGCGAAGGCTTTTCCGCCGGAGGCCAAGGCCGCCGCCCTCAAGATGGTGCAAAACCTCCGCGCCGCGCTTCGCGACGATCTCTCCACGCTCGACTGGATGAGCCCGGCCACCCGCCAGCAGGCCATCGCCAAGCTCGACGCCATCGACCTTAAAATCGGCTATCCCAGCAAATGGCGCGACTACTCGCCGCTGCAAATCTCACGCGACTCCTATCTCGGCAACCTCGAGCGCGCCGCCGTTTTCGAACACAAGCGCGACCTCGACAAGATCGGCAAGCCCGTGGACCCCACCGAGTGGGGCATGACGCCGCCCACCGTCAACGCCTACTACAATTCCCTGCGCAACGAAATCGTCTTCCCGGCCGGCATTCTCCAGCCGCCCTATTACGACCCAAATCGCGATGACGCCATGAACTACGGCGGCATCGGCGCCGTCATCGGCCACGAAATGACCCACGGCTTCGACGATCAGGGCGCCAAGTTCGACGCCAAGGGCAATCTACGCAACTGGTGGACCCCCGAGGACCTCGCCAACTTCCAGGCGCGTGGCGACTGCATCGTCAAGCAATTCGACGCCTTTGAAGTCGAACCCGGCCTCAACGAGAAGGGTAAGCTCGTGGAAGGCGAGAGCATCGCCGACTTCGGTGGCCTGACCATCGCCTTCCGCGCGTTCCAGAAGACCCTCGAAGGCAAGCCGCGCCCGGCCGCGATCGACGGCTTCACGCCCGAGCAGCGCTTCTTCCTTTCGTGGGCCACTGTCTGGCGTTCCAACGTTCGACCCGAGTACGCGCGCGTGCTTGTCAACACAAACCCGCACCCGCTCGGCCGTTTCCGTGCCATCGGCCCTCTCTCCAACATGCCCGAATTCCAGAAGACATTCGGCTGCAAGGACGGCGACCCCATGGTCCGTCCGTCCGAAGTCCGCTGCCGCATCTGGTAGCTCGATGCTTCCCCATCACCGGCGCTCGTGGCCCCCGATTCCGGCGATCAGGCGCCTCACGCACGCACGCCCCGCGTTTGTGTTATCTTTCTCTGCTTTACTGTGAAGAGGAGTTCTTCCGGATGAAAGCTGCTTATAACGGCGTCGCCGTTCCCGCCGACGGCAAGCCAATCGACTACTCCGGCGGCCAGTTCAACATTCCCGACCGTCCGATCATCCCGTTCATCGCAGGAGACGGCACCGGCCGCGACATCTGGCGCGCTTCCCGCCGCGTATTCGACGCCGCCGTGGAAAAGGCCTACCACCGTAAGCGCAGCATCGCCTGGTTTGAAATCGCCGCCGGCGAAGCCGCCTTCAAGGAATTCCACGAGTGGCTGCCCCAGGACACCGTCGAAGCCTGCCGCGACTTTCGCGTCTCCATCAAGGGCCCTCTCACCACGCCCGTCGGCGGCGGCATCCGTTCGCTGAACGTCACCCTCCGCCAGCTCCTCGACCTCTACGCTTGCGTGCGCCCCTGCCGCCACTTTCCCGGCGTTCCGTCGCCCGTCCGCTTCCCCGAGCGCGTGAACATCGTCATCTTCCGCGAAAACACCGAAGATGTGTATGCCGGCATCGAATGGCGCTCCGGCACCCCCGAAGTCAAGAAGCTTCTCGATTTCATCAACAAAGACATGCTCAAGGGCGGCCCCAAGCAGATTCGCGAGGACTCCGCTATCGGCATCAAGCCCATTTCTCCGTTCGGTACCAAGCGTCTCGTCCGCCGCGCCGTCCGTTACGCGCTCGACAAGTCCTTGCCCACGGTCACCCTCGTCCACAAGGGCAACATCCAGAAGTTCACAGAAGGCGCCTTCCGCGACTGGGGCTACGACGTCGCCCGCGACGAATTTCGCTCGCAGATCGTTACCGAGCGCGAAAGCTGGATCCTTGGCAATCTCGACGCCAATCCCGGCCTCGCCCCGGAGAAGAACGCCGCCATGATCGAGCCCGGCCTCGAGCACATGGCTCCCGACGCGGCCGCCGCAGTCGTCAACGAAGTAAAGCAGGTCGTCGCTGCCCTCTCCGCCTCCCACGGCTCTGGCCAATGGAGGAAGAAACTGCTCATCAACGACCGTATCGCCGATTCCGTCTTCCAGCAGGTGCTCACGCGTCCGGAGGAATACAAAGTCCTCGCCACACCCAACCTGAACGGCGACTACATTTCTGACGCCATCGCCGCACAGGTCGGCGGCCTCGGTATGGCCCCGGGCGCGAATATCGGCGACGGCTACGGCGTGTTTGAAGCCACGCACGGCACCGCGCCAAAGTACGCAGACAAGGACGTGATGAACCCGAGTTCCGTGATGCTCTCGGGTTCCATGATGTTCGAATTCATGGGTTGGGGCGAAGCCGCCCAGCTCATCGAAACTGGCATCGAGCGCACGATCCAGCAGAAGCAGGTCACCTACGATTTGGAAAGGCTGATGGACGGTGCGAAGAAGCTCAGCACAACCGACTTCGCCTCCGCCATCATCGGCAACATGGAGACTGCCGTCGCCGCCCGCTAGCAGGCTGCCGGCCTGTGCTCGCGGCGGCGCCGGCCGGTTTCAATCTCACGGAGGATTCTGAGTCAATGCGGAAAAAAGTCACCGTAGTCGGCGGCGGGTTCGTGGGCTCTACCACCGCCCAGCGAATTGTTGACGGCGAACTCGCCGACGTCGTTCTCACAGACGTTCTCGACGGTGTCCCGGCCGGTAAAGCGCTCGACATGACCGAGTCCACGCCCATCAGCGGCGCAGACTCGCGCGCGGCCGGCATTTCCACCGCCAACGGCGACTATTCCGCGACCGCCAACAGCGACGTGGTCGTTATTACCGCCGGCTTTCCGCGCAAGCCCGGCATGAGTCGCGACGACCTCCTCCGCGCCAACCACGACGTCATCAAGCAGGTTGTCGAGCAGATCGTCAAACATTCGCCCGGCGCCATCCTCGTCATGGTCACCAACCCGCTCGACGCCATGGCTCAGGCTGCCTTCCGCCTCAGCAAGTTCCCCAAGCAGCGCGTCATCGGCATGGCCGGCGTCCTCGACTCCGCCCGCATGTCCAGCTTCGTCGCTGCCGAGCTTGCTGTCTCCGTCGAGAACGTTCACTCCTTCGTCCTCGGCGGTCACGGCGACGACATGGTGCCCCTGCCGCGCTACTCCACGGTCGCCGGCATTCCCCTCCCCGATCTGCTGCCCAAGGCAAAGATCGACGCCATCGTCGAGCGCACCCGCAAGGGCGGCGCCGAGATCGTGAATCTGCTCAAAACCGGCTCCGCCTACTACGCCCCCTCCGCCGCCGTTGTGCAAATGGTCGAAGCGATTCTGAAGGACAAGAAAAAGATCCTGCCCTGCGCCGCCTATCTCGAGGGTGAATACGGCATCAACGGCCTGTATGTGGGAGTGCCCTGCAAACTCGGCTCCGCGGGCATCGAGCAGATCGTCGAAATCAAGCTGACGCCTGACGAAAACGCCGCGCTGCAGAAATCCGCCGCCGCCGTCAAGGAACTCGTCACCGTCCTCGGCGTCTAGCCGCACCGCGGCGCCGGCCTTGATGGCTTCTCGCACGCGGGCCGTGCTACATCACCTCATCCGAACGAGCGCAGTATCGGCCACGCCTTTTCAAACCCCATCTTCGGCTTCCGGCAGATATACACCGGCAGGTCCGTCTCGTCCGGCATCGCGTACGGACTCCGAATTGTATCCACCTGCTGAATCTCACCGAAGACCTGCCCCAACTTTGTGCGGTTGATCCCGAAGGCGATCACCACCTCATCGCTCGCGCCCCGCGGCCCCCACAAGTAATACGCGTTCTCCGCGCATATCGCTTTCGGCAGGCCGTACGGCGCGCCAAAATAGTCCACCGCCGCCGCTTCGCCATACGCACCGGCCAGCACTACTGCGCGCTGTTGCTCCACCAGTGGCAGTCGGTCCCGCACCGCCGCCACCGTGGCCACCTGGTTCTCCCAGCCAAACTGGTCGGCAAACAACTGCGGCAGATCGCCTTCCGTCTGGATCTCCACACGCACGTCTGTCACATGCATGAAATGCGTGTACCACACTGCTCCGCGAACCGGCAGGATCGGTAGAGCCAGCGGCGCGGCCACCAGGCCGCTCGCCACGATCGGGGCCACCACCGCGGCCTTCAGCCATTCCCGCCCCGCTCGCGCGATCCACCGTTCCAAGCACACGCCTCCGGCACCGAACAGGATCAGGTCGTACGGCGCAACGTAGTAAATCTTCCCCTGAAACAGGATCATTCCCGCGAGCACCGTCACGTAACCCCACGCCAGAAAGCGGTACTCCCGCGCCGCGCGCGCGAAGAAAAGAAACACCACGCCCGCCAGCGCCACCGGCGCCGCCACCGGATTTGTCAGCAGGGCCTGCTGTGCGATAAACGTCAGAGGCGCAACCGGCGCGTTCTCCGCGGGCTGCCGGTAGCGCAGAAACTCCAGCGTAGGCCAGCCGTGCGCCGCCTGCCACATCACGTTGGGCAGGAAGATCAGCGCCGCGATGGCTCCGCCTGCCCAGATCCAGGGCGACGCAAATTCCCTGCGTTCTTCCGTCAGGACCAGGCCAAGAAAAATTCCCAGGCCGAAGAACAGCATCGAATGCTTGTTCTGCAAGCCGAGCCCCGCCACCGCCCCGAACCACAGCCACAGGTGCGGCCGCCCGTAGCGAATCGCACGCACCGCCAGCAACGCGCACAGCCCCCAGAAGAGCGGCTCGAACGCGTTCATGGTCAGCAGATTGCCGAAGGTCAAGTAGATGGGAGCCAGCAGAACGCACAGTGCAGCAAGCCCTTGTGCGAACCGCCGCCCGCCCAATTCGCGTGCGATCTCCCCGCCGATAAATACTGCGGCGCCGGACGCGATCGCCGAAAGGAACCTCAGCGCAAAGAGAGAATCTCCCAGCAGGACGCGGCTCACCCGCGCGATCATCGCGATCAGCGGCGCCTGGTCCACGTAGCCCCAGGCCAGGTGGTCACCGCAAATGGCGAAGTACAATTCGTCCCGGAAATATCCGTACCGTCCGCTGCACAGGACGTGCAGCAGCGTGCAGGCGCCGGCCAGCGCGACCACGATGCCCCGCGCGCTCAGAGCCTGTTCGCGCAGCGCCTCCCAGTCAAACGGCGCGCTCTCACCGCGCGCCACGTCGGCGAGCGACGGGCTTCGCACGTCGCGGCCCCACTCTGCGCTCACTGCTCCCGCCCCCTGGTTTCGTCCGCTTTCGCTTTCCTTCGCTCCGCAGTCCTGTGGAGCCTACAGCTCCGGCGCGTCCGCCGGCGCTGGCCCGACTCGCTCCACGGTCACCCGCTCGATGACCACCGGCTTTGCCGGCATGTCCGACCCTTTCGTCTGCACGCGCGCGATCTTTTTCACCAATTCCACGTTGTCGCACTGCCCGAAGATTGTGTGGCGCATGTGCAGGTGCGGCGTCGGCACCTCAGTAATGAAGAACTGGCTCCCGTTCGTCCCCGGTCCCGCGTTCGCCATCGCCAGCCGCCCCGCCACGTCGAACTTCAGCGCCGGCACGCACTCATCCTTGAACGGAAATCCCGGCCCCCTCGGTCCGCCGGTGCCGTTACCCAGCGGGTCGCCGCCCTGAATCATGAACTCCGGAATCACCCGGTGAAACGTCAGCCCGTCGTAGAATTTCTTGCCTTCGATCGCCTGGCCCGATCGATCCTGATACGACTTCTTCCCCAGTGCCAGCCCCACGATCGTCTTCACCGTCAGCGGCGCTTCCTTTTCAAACAGCTTGCACCGCAGCGGACCCATGTTCGTCTCGAACGTCAAATACAATCCCGCCTCAGGTGTCGCCATACATTCTCCTTGTGTGCCGCTCTGCCCTCGAACCGATGCTGCGCCCTACAGCCCCGGATTCTTCGCCGGAGCCTTCGCGGGAGCTTTTGCCGGCGCCGCCGCTTCGCCTTCCGTGGACATCACGACGGCCGTGACGATGCTGTCCAGCTTCGGAAAGCTCTTGTCCAGGTAGGCCTTGCCCTGTGCTTGGAGCTTCCCCTGGTCCGGCCCGTTCCCCGACGGCGCACCCTCGCCATAGTCCGCATACAGCTTTTCCACCACGTCCATGCCTTCCACCACTTCGCCGAACGGCGCAAAGCCCATGCTGTCCAGCCGGCTGTTGTTCCCCAGGTTGATGAAGATCTGTGTGGTCCTCGTTCCCGGCCCGGCCATCGCGTACGTCAGCGTCCCGCGCACGTTGTGATTCGTCACCGTGTCGTCCTTGATGTTCGCGCGCTGCCACGCCGCGTTCACCTTCGGGTCGCCGTTGATCCCGAACTGCACGACAAAACCCTTTAGCACTCGGAAAAAGCTCGCCCCGTCGTAGTAGTGGTGCTTCACCAGGTTATAGAACCGGTCCGCCCCCTGCGGGGCCCATATGCGGTGCACGTCAATCACGACCACGCCCTTTGTGGTCGTCAGTTTCACCTTGTAGTCCTGCGGCGCCTTTGCCGTCAGGGTCTCCGGATGGAACAGCCCCGGATCCGTTCCCGCCGTCGGCGCTTTCGGTGGCGCCGACGCCTGTCCCGAAGCCGCCTGAGCGGCGCCCAGGCAGGCCGCCACCGCCGCCAGCCCGCACACTGTGAGCAGTCTCTTCACTTCTTTTCTCCTCTCATTTTTCTCGACACGTCTTCCACCTGCGTCATCACCCGCAGCACGTTCCCGCCCAGGATATCCTGTATGTCTGCGTCCGAATATCCCCGGCGCACCAGTTCCGCAGTGATCTGCTGGTAATGCGCCACGTCGCCCATCCCGTTCGGCATGATCGCGCCGTCAAAGTCCGACCCCAAACCCACGTGTTCCGACCCCGCAATCTTCACCGCGTGATCGATATGGTCCACGATTCTCTGCCACTCCACCCGCGGAACCTTGCCCGCCGCAGTCGCCTCGTCGTTTAGCCTCTGATAGTTAATCGTCTTGCACGACTCGTTCTCCCCGCACATCTTTTCCATCTCCGCCACGGCCGCCTTCTGCTCCGCCGACGCCTTCACCGCGTCCGCATACTGCTGGCTCAGAAACCCGATATGGAAATTGATCTGGATGACGCCCCCGTTCTTCGCCAGCGCCCGGATCATGTCGTCGCTCATGTTCCGCTTCGCGTCACACAGCGCCCGGCACGATGAGTGCGACGCGATCACCGGCGCCCGCGTCGCCTCCAGGGCATCGTAGAACGTCTTGTCCGACACGTGCGAGATATCCACCATCACTCCCAGCCGGTTCAATTCCTCCACCACCTGCCGCCCAAACGGCGTCAGCCCGTTGTGCGCCGGCTTGTCCGTCGACGAATCCGCCCAGTCGTCGTTTACCCCGTGGGTCAGCGTCAGGTAGCGGACACCCAGGCCCGCGTACTTCCGCAGCAGGCCCAGATCGTTGTTGATCATGTGCCCGCCTTCCATGCCCATCAGCACCGCGATCTTCCCTTGCTGCCGCGCGTGCTCGATGTCCGCCGCCGTCGTCGCCAGCATCAGGTCCGCCGGATGCTTCGTTACCTGCTCCCGCACCAGCCCGATCTGCCGCAACGCTCGCGTGCTCGCTTCCGGTCCCGGCACCGTCCCCGGCGTCCAGATGGACATGAAAATCGCGTTGTATCCGCCCTCGCGCATCCGGGGAATATCGATGTTCCCCTGCGCGTCGCGGTGCCCCATGTCGAAGTTTTCCCAGTAGAACCGCTGCGGTGTGTCGTCGTGCGTGTCGATGACGATGGCGCGCTTCAGAATTGCGCTGACTCGCGCGGTCACTTCAGGTGAGTTGTCCTGCTTGGCGAGATTCCGGGTGGCCGCGTGCCGCCCCGCAACCGCCGCGGGGAGCCATGCGCACAGGGCAATTCCGGAAATCCAGTACCGTGTGCGCAATTTCACTTCCTGCCCCCTTGAACGCCCTTCATCCCGAGTCCGCCGTGGCGGATGAGGGGACCTGCTTTTTCTACACGACAGCCCGCCGTGCCGCCCTAGCCCACCAGCCAGCCCAGAACCGCCTGACGGATCGCCTGCCCGTTCACCTCTGCGATCGATTCCGTTAGTGGAATCTCCTTCGGGCAAACCTCCACGCAGTTCTGCGCATTCGCGCAATCCGCCACGCCTCCTGAACCCATCACAGCCGCCAGCCGCTCCTTGATGTGCATCGCGCCGGTGGGATGCGCGTTGAACAGGCGTACCTGGCTCAGGATCGCCGCGCCCACAAAATCCGAATTCTCATTCACCTGCGGGCAGACTTCCAGGCAGTTCCCGCAGGTGATGCACCGCGACAGCGGGTAATACTTCTCCTGTACGGATGGCGCCACGCGCGGCCCGGGGCCCAGGTCGTATGTCCCGTCAATCGGCACCCAGCACTTCATCCGCTTCAGGTTGTCAAACATCACACTGCGGTCCACCACCAGGTCGCGCACCACCGGGAACTTCGTCAGCGGCTCGATCGCGATCGGCTGTTCCAGCGAATCCACCAGCGCCGAGCACGCCTGCCGCGGCTTTCCGTTGATCA
>Ga0335080_10003317_pt1 | contig 16255 bp, 17 predicted proteins | sample Lox_Sample_34_FD_206720 | JGI IMG/M metagenome (GOLD analysis project Ga0335080, IMG submission 206720) | Soil microbial communities from Loxahatchee National Wildlife Refuge, Florida, United States - Lox_Sample_3.4 | ecosystem: Environmental > Terrestrial > Soil > Wetlands | place: USA...
TTCCCGATCAGAACGGTTGGAAGCTGGTGATCAGCAAAAAGACCGGCGAATGGGGCACTGCCTATCCGGGGCCTTCCGAGGATCTGGCACGCATTGACATGAAGGCTGGCAAGACGCCTTCCTTCGTCGAGAATTTCACCATTGCCTTCGACAAATCCAGCAACGGCTGCACGCTGCACATGGACTGGGAAAACACCCGCGCTTCCGTAGAAGTCTCTGCGAAATAGCGGGCAACTTCGTCGATTCAGAAGAAAGCGCGCGTGTATTTTACTGATTCTTCGAGCGGATCAGTGCGAGAAATTCATCGCGCGTCTGCTTGTTGTGGCGGAAGCCGCCCAGCATCGCGCTAGTGATCGCCTGTCCATGTTGCTTTTCCACGCCGCGCATCTGCATGCATAGGTGCCGCGCTTCGCAGATCACGCCGACGCCTTCGGGACTGATTTTTTCCTGAATGGCTTCGGCGATCTGGCTGGTGAGGCGCTCTTGAATTTGCAGCCGTCGCGCAAACATATTCACCAGGCGCGCCACTTTGCTCAGTCCAATCACTCGTTTGTTCGGCAGATACGCGACATGGCACTTGCCAAAAAATGGCAGCAAGTGATGTTCGCACAGGCTGAAAAACTCGATGTCTTTCACCACCACCATTTCGTCGTACGCCACCGAAAACGTGGCGCCGTTCAACACATTCTCCACGTTCTGGTTGTACCCACTGGTTAGAAACTTCAGCGCCTTCTCGTAGCGCTCTGGTGTTTTGCGCAGACCCTCGCGGCTGGGATCTTCGCCGATCAGCTTGATAATTTCACGCACGTGGCACGCAATCCGTTTTGCATCGACCGGCGTTTCCTCCTTCAGCGAGATTTCTTCCATCGGTTTGCTCATGCCAGGTTACCTTCGCATTCGGTTGGATTTTCTGGATATTCAAAACTGTTGTTGGACGTTTCTTCGATACGTACGCGCTCCAGCTTGGCGTAAGGAAATGCGCTGAGGCGCCGGTAAACTTCTTTGCACAAATTCTCTGTCGTCGGCACAGTATGGCGAAACGCCGCCACATCTTCATTAAGCGACTTGTGGTCGAATGGCTCGAGCACTTCGCGCTCGACAAACGCATCCAAATCGGCCAGGTTCGCAATCATTCCCGTCGCTGGGTCCACCGGGCCGGACACGCGCACTTCCAGAACATAATTGTGCCCATGGCCATACGGGTTGTTGCACTTCCCAAACACTCGCTGGTTTTCTTCTTCGCTGAGCTGCGGCGTATGCAAGCGGTGCGAGGCCGCGAAACGATATCGCCGCCCAAGCTCAACCTTCACCGCTCCGTAGATTTCTTCGACTTGCGTCAAACTGTCGCTCCCGGTGTTCCATCGCGATAGCATTCCGCATACAAATCCGGCGATTCGTACAACCGCACGCGATGCAATTTCCCTTGCTTGATTTTCGGGTCCAGCAGCTTCCAAATTACCCGCGCGATGTTTTCGCACGTGGGAATCTGGCCGGCGAATTCCGGCACCTCATAATTCAGATGCCGGTGATCCATCCGCTGCATCACTTCGCGTTCCAGCAATTCCTTCAAGTCTTTCAGGTCCAGCACCATTCCGGTGACTGGATCCGGCTCGCCCGCCACCGTCACTTCGAGCGTGTAGTTGTGCCCATGTCCGTGCGGGTTGTTGCATTTTCCAAACACGCGGCGGTTCTCTTCCGCAGAAAAATCCGGGTTGTGATACCGGTGCGAAGCGGAAAACTCGATTTTGCGTGTGAGCAGGACCATAAGCAGTTATCGCGACGCACCGGGTGCCGCGACGGGGACCTCGCGTCCCTTCCAGGCCACCTTACCCTTGGCATGAGCGCGGTACGAGGCCCAGAGCACCCCGGCATACAGGGCTACCGCAGGTACGTAATAAACGATGAAGCGGGACGGGTATTGGTTACGGCTCAGTTCGCCGCCGTAGAGAAACTGCCGTATCAGCAGAAACATCACCCCAACGAACATAGCAAAGGGAAACCAAAGGCCAACCAGCATGATCGCCAGCGGAATCCAGGGAATCACCGCTTCCATCTCCCGCAGAACAGCTACCGGCGTTCCACCAACGAGCAAATATAGGTTTTTTTTCCAACCTTCCCACATCGCGCCGAAAGACCGGTACATTCTGGCGTAGACGATTCCTGTTCCCGGGCCAAACCAGATGCGAAATCCCGCCGCCTTCGCCTTGCGCGCGAGCGCTACGTCCTCGAGAACGTCGCCGGCGACGGCCGCGTGGCCGCCGATCGCGTCGTAGGCGTCGCGCCGCATCATCAAGAACTGCCCGTTGGCGGCAGCCGCTTTCGATTTCGGATCGCTGATCGTTTGATAGGAAAAATATCTTGCCAATCGCAGGTACACGAACGGAATCAGCGCCCGCTCATACCAGGACGCCACGATCTGTTCCGGCGAAAACGAAACCAGGGCCGCTTCGTTTTGGCGCGCGATTTGCAACGCTCGCGCTGCAGCTCCGGGTTGCAATTCCGCATCGGCATCGGTAAAAAGGAGGAACGGCGTTTTTGCTTGGCGCGCACCCAGCGCCACGGCGTTATTTTTTCCCACCCAGCCTGCCGGAACTTCGCGCGTTTCGAGCAACTGCAATTGCGGCAGCTTGGCCATCAGTCCGCGCACGATTTCCGCGGTTTTATCCGTGGATTGGTCGTTGACCACGATGATTTCGGCAATTTCCGGTTGCTGCGCCAGCGCCTCGACGCAGGCGCCGATCACCACCTCTTCATTCCGCGCCGGCACAATCGCGGTGATGCACGGCTCCCCCACGGGATCCAACGCCGAGTTAGAGGGGTGAGTAGCCACGATAAAGTAGGGATTCGGGACGGTTTTCGATCCCCAAGGGATAAGTTAGTATAACAAGCAATGAAAGTAGGCCCCAAGATTCTCGCCTGGGGAGGGCTGGCCGCCTTCCTCGGCATCATTGTGGTTTTCGCGATGCCTGAGTATCGCCACGGCGAGCCCTCGGTCGCGGGTACCCGCGCAGAGGATTTTTCTCTGCAACTGGACGGCAAGCCCGCCCATCTTTCCGACCTGCGCGGCAAAGTGGTTGTCCTGAATTTCTGGGGCTCGTGGTGTCCGCCTTGCGTCGAAGAAACCCCAGCGCTCAATCGCCTGCAGAAATACATTGCTTCCCGCAACGCGGTTGTCCTCGGTGTCGCGGCGGACGAAGATCCCGCTGCATACGAAAAGTTCCTGCGCGAGCACGGCGTGATCTATGAGACCTACCGCGATCCCGCGACCAAAGACAATCGCTCGCCCATCGCGGAATCCTATGGCACGGAGATGGTTCCCGAAACGTACATCATCGGCCGCGACGGAAAAATCCAGCGCAAAATCATCGGCATGCAAGAGTGGGACTCCCCCGCAATGCTCGCCTACTTCGATTCCATTCTCGGCAAGTCCTGATCCTGCCTCATGCGCCCAGGGCAAAGGACGTCCAGTTTCTCCATTCTCCACATAATCTAAATCGTTTCGTATTGACCGTGTAACTCCTGCTGCGTATACTCCGCCGCAACTCTCCCAACCAGCCATCTCAGTACGACCTGGAGGTCACCCATGTTCGGCCTGCCGATCCTCGAAGTCGCTATCGGCTTGTGTTTTATCTACCTGCTTCTCGCTCTGATCTGTTCGACCATCAACGAAACCATCGCGGGAATTACCTCCCGCCGCGCCAAACTTCTCGAGCAAGGCATCAACTCGTTGCTCGGCGACAATCCGGGACTCAAACAAAAACTGTTCGCCCATCCGTTGATCGCGTCCCTCGCGTCGGGTTCGTCCGGGCCGTCATACATTCCCTCCTCCAAATTTGCGCTTGCTTTGATGGACGTAGTCACCGGTCCTGAAAAGGCGCCCAATGACGGAGCCGCCCTGCGCGCCGCCTCTGGCGTAACTACGCCCGGAAAGCACAATTTCCAGCAAACGCTTTGCGCGGTTTTGGTGGATGAACGCACGCACTTGCACTCCGATCAGGCAAAAATTGAAGACTGGTACAACGATGCCATGGCCCGCGTGAGCGGCTGGTACAAACGCAACACGCTGGTCTGGATTTGGGCTTTGGCCGCGGTGGTAACGCTCGCGCTGAACGCCGATACGTTCACAATTTTCCGTGTGCTGTGGACGAATCAGGGCGTTCGCTCTGCCGTTGTCGAATCCGCAAAAGCTCGCGCACAGGCTCCGCGTCCCGAAGAGCTCGTGCCCTTGGTTGAATATTCGGAGCAGGACAAACCGAAAGAAGCGGCGTCGGTAAATCCGCAGAGCCATGCCGTGCTTACCGACAGCGAACGCGCCGAACTCAATCAGCTAACCAGCTGGAAAACCGACATAGGGAAATGGCAAAAAATGGATACCGGCCCGCTCGTCGGTGACATCCTGTTGCATCTTCTCGGGTGGCTGTTCACGATCGCCGCTGTGAGTCTGGGTGCCCCGTTCTGGTTCGACATGCTGAACAAATTTATGAACGTGCGCAATTCCGGACCCCCTACCGGCCAAGCCAGCAACTCCACCCCGCCCAGCGGGCCAAGCAGCAATACCGCCGCCCCGGCAGCCACGCCGACGAATGCGTAGGAACGGAACCGACCATGAGAATGCCCATAGTCAAAGCGGTTCCGGTGCTCTTGCTGTTCTTCGTGCTGACGCCTTTTGCGAGCGCCCAGACGCTTATTCTTCAGCAGCAATTCATCGCGAAGTACCACAATCGCGCCACCATCGAAGCAACTTTCATCGTGGACCATGCGCATCCGCAGCCAAATTCGCCGTCGCAAGACGGCGACCTGCACGCCGCCGGACGGTCGAGTGCAGTCGGCTTACCGATGGTTTCCGAGGTGATGAACGCTGCCGGCGCCACGCAGAAGGCCATCGTGAACGCCATTCACGCCAATGAAGGCACAGGCAAAGCGGCGCCAATTGCTGGCGCCTGGCGTATCTGGTTCGAGCATCCGTCCAAAGCGCCGCAGAAACAAGGCGCAAACGTTCCTCCTGCGGCCAACACCGATCCCAATCACTGTTTCGAGATTCATCCCATCACGAGCTACGCCGGCCAAGCCGTTCCCGACTCACTGCAGCCCATCAACGGCTATACGCCCAAGGACCCGGACACTGCATTTGGTGAATACGAAAAGCTCTCGACGACAATTCAAATCGCAGCAAACACCGTCACGCTCACTTCGAAGCAAATCGGCTACAACTACGTGAGGTTCACCGCGCAATTGGCCGGAAAGCCGGACAACCTCGATCCCAACGATGAGGGCCAGACGGACGGGCAGGTCGTTTTGGCCAACATTATCGGAGACACCAGCGACACCGTTCTCGTCAACAATTTGCGACTTATTTTTGTTGCCAGTACTCTACCGGCGAAGGCGCTGCAAAGCGCGCCTGCCGGCGCCACGATGCAGTTATTGGGAATACCGCGCGTGGATTTGAATGCGATCTGGACATTCGTGCAGCAGAGCGGAACCGGAACAGTGACGCGCAAGTTGCCGTACGAAATGATTGTGGTCGGCGTGTTCGGCAGCGACGGTACTGGGAACGCATCTACAAACAACCCGAAGCACAACACGAGACATCGCGACGGATCATAGAACCCGGCTCATAAATAGGTCTGCGGCAAAAAACACCGATTCCTCAAGGGCTGAAGCCCTGTTTTCCTAGCCGCTTTCTGTCGGAGCTGAAGCTCCGACGCCGAAAATCCTATTTGTATTCTGCGAGAGCACAAGCAAAAGCGTCGCGGGTTCACAATGGAGTTTTTCGTAGCCGCAGCGCGTTGGCGATCACGGATACCGAACTGAAACTCATCGCCGCGCTGGCGAGCATGGGACTCAGCAGCCATCCAAAGAGTGGATAGAACACCCCGGCGGCAATCGGGATTCCCAGCGCGTTGTACAAAAACGCGAAGGCCAGGTTTTGTTTGATGTTGCCAATCGTGGCGCGGCTGAGTTTGCGTGCGCGCACGATGCCGCGCAAGTCGCCCTTCACCAGCGTGATGCCCGCGCTTTCGATGGCTACGTCCGTGCCGGTGCCCATCGCGATGCCCACGTCCGCAGCGGCCAGCGCGGGCGCGTCGTTGATGCCATCGCCCGCCATCGCGACGATACGCCTTTCGCCGCGCAAGCGTTTGATTACCTCTCCCTTTTGTTCGGGCCGAATCTCTGCTTCCACTTCTTCGATGTCTAACTGCTTTCCGATTTGTTGGGCGGTGCTTCGCAGGTCGCCAGTGGCCATGACGATGCGCAATCCTTCTTGGCGCAAGGCGTTCAAGGCTTCTGCTGTTGACTCTTTCACTTCATCGACCAGCAGGATTACGCCGACGAATTGATCTTTCACGGCCACGAGCACATAGCTCGCAGCAGCAATACCATCCGTTCCGTAAGCCGTGCGCAGCGTCTGTTGTGCGCTGCCGCGCTGAACTCCCCGCTCTAGCAGGAATCGTGCACTGCCGACCAAAACAAGGTCCCCGCCAACGCGCGCCTCGGCTCCTCCGCCCGGCGTGGCCCGAAAATCGACGGCCTCCGCGAGTTCGACGCCGCCGGTGAGCTTGCTTCGGTGGCCTTGGAAACTCATCGGCCCGTCTTCTCCTCGCGCGGCACGGACAATGGCACGAGCTAATGGATGTTCGCCGTGCTGTTCAACGCTCGCGGCTAACCAGAGCAGGCCGTCACTGGTAAATCCGCTGCCTTCCAGGACGGCGACATCGAAAACCCGCGGACTGCCGTAGGTCAGTGTTCCCGTCTTATCAATGACCAGCGTGTCGACTTTGGCTAGCGTTTCGAGGGCTTCGGCGTTGCGGATGAGCACGCCGGAATGCGCGCCGCGGCCGACCGCGACCATGATGGACATCGGCGTGGCCAGGCCCAGCGCGCAGGGACACGCAATGATCAGCACGGCTACAGCGGCGACCAGCGCGTGAGCGAAACGCGGCTCGGGTCCGACAAGCATCCACACGAGAAACGCCAAGATCGCGGCTGCGATGACGGCGGGAACGAAGTAACTCGCGACTTTGTCCGCGAGGCGCTGCATCGGGGCGCGGCTGCGTTGCGCTTCGCTGACCAGTTTCACGATTTGCGCGAGTAGCGTCTCGTTGCCCACGCGCTCGGCTTCCATCACAAAGCTGCCACTCGCGTTCAGCGTGCCGCCGGTGACTTTGTCGCCGGCCGCTTTTTCGACCGGCATCGCTTCGCCGGTGACCATGGATTCGTCCACGGCACTCGCACCTTCGCGCAAAACGCCGTCCACCGGGATACGTTCGCCCGGACGCACGCGGAGTTTTTCTCCCGGTTGTATTTGCTCCAGAGGCACATCTTTTTCCCTGCCGTCTGTTGCGACCAGATGCGCCTGTTGCGGCGCCAGCTTAAGTAGCGAACGAATCGCGCTACTGGTTTGCTGTCGTGCGCGCAGTTCCAGCACTTGGCCTAGCAGCACGAGTGTGGTGATGACTGCGGCGGCTTCGAAGTAGGTGGCGACTCCGCCGTGCATATCGCGAAAAGACACTGGAAAGACTTGTGGAAACAGTGTCGCGACGACGCTGTCCAGATACGCCGCGCCGGTGCCGATGGCAATCAGCGTGAACATGTTTGGACTGCGATTTACCAACGAAGCCCAAAACCGCTCGAAAAATGGCCAGCCGCCCCACAACACCACCGGCGTCGCGAGAACCAGTTCGATCCAATTGCGCGTGTTCGTAGAAAGCGGAAGTTTGAGCGCGTCACCGAACATCGCCAACAGCAGCACCGGTAAAGAAAGAATCGCGCTCACCCAAAAGCGCCGACGCATGGAGTCGTATTCGGGATCGGCTTCCACTTCCGCGAACACGTCCATCGGCTCGAGTGCCATGCCGCAGATCGGGCAACTGCCCGGACCCACCTGCACAATTTGCGGATGCATCGGGCAGGTGTAGCGCGTTCCTTTTTCGGGCGCAGTGCTTAGGAGCTGCAACTCAGCGGTAGATTGCGCCGGTTTAGTCGTTGTCGGGTGCAGGGCAGTGAGCGGAACCGTCGCGCCAGACATGGCGTGATGGTGCTGGCCGGGCATTGCGATCTGAATCGGGGCGGCCATTCCCACTTTGCCTGGCGCCGTGAGAAATTTTTGTGGCTCCTTTTCGAAGCGCGTCGCGCAGCCCTGGCAACAGAAATAATAAGTTTTCCCGGCGTGTTCGGTTTTGGCCTTGGCTTTCGCCGGGTCGACAGTCATTCCACAAACTGGATCGCGTTCCATGAATTTCCTTTTCGCCGATTCCTCTTCTCGTCGGATGCCGCCCTAAAGGGACGGCGCTACATTGAATTCCCGGAGATCCTCCCTGCGCTCAGCGCAAATGCGCGTAGATGAGGTCCAGCAGTTCGTCGTACATGGCTTCGGTTTCTTGTGGTTTGCCGCTGCGCAGCGCTTTGGCGGCGCAATGGTGCAGGTGATTGCGCATCAGGTTGCGCGCGACGCCGCGCAGCGCTTCCTGCACGCTGGCGACTTGCGTGATGATGTCCGCGCAGTAGCGGTCTTCTTCCACCATTTTCTGCAGGCCGCGTATTTGCCCTTCAATCCGGCGGAGACGTTTGCGATTCGCGTCTTTGATTTGCGGATCGACGGCCACGGCCTTGCGCGGCTCGCCGTCGCAGGCACAGAGAACGGAAGCACGGTTTTCTCTTGGCATACGCTCCAGCATGGCTCGATGCGCGGTTCCCGTTTTGAGCAATGGCCGTTTGTTTGCAGGCATTCGCTATATACTCCCCAGGACTATATATACCCCTCGGGGCTATTGACCGTCAAATCGCGGCCGACGACGTCACCGTCCGGGCTTTCTTTCCGCCATTGTTGAGATCGGGCGCAGCATGCTGCGCCACTACAAAGAGCTAGCAGCACGGTCCCGGCGCAGCAAGCTGCGCCACTACAGAGAACTGGCGACTCCGGATTTGGTCGCTTGTTTAGGCCGGCATGTTGGCGACCCGGAGCCGGCTGGAAGCCGGCGCTACGAAATGGAGCGCGGCGGTTTTGGACGCGGCGTTGTTGCATGGTGCTGCTATAATCTCGGGCATGACTCTCGTTGAAATCACTTACGAATTGCAGTCGCCGTTGACGCAGGATCAGTTGAAGCGCTTGGGCGACTTCTCCAACACGTACGGGCTGCGGCGTTTCCGTTTTGATGAAGCTAAGAAGCATCTGTCGTTCGAGTACGACGCCTCGCGTCTGCTGGAAGCCCAGGTGGCTCACGTGCTCGGGCAAGCCACCATCGCTGTTACCCGCAAAGTGAACTAAGCGCACCCATCCCCGCGTGGGTACTCCCGGCCAGTTCCTGGCCGCCAGCTAATAGGAGCAAAAATGGGGCCCCGCTTGGTAGCGGAGTCCCCGAGAGTGCGGTTCGTTGCCACTGTCGTTTTCACAGCGGCGTGCCTCATCAAGAGGGAAGTCTGCCCGGCTTTTGCGCGCCAAATTCAACTCCAAGGGCTACTTGAAGCGCTGTGCAACGGCGGTGGCGCAGCCCTGCCGGTAGGACGCGCCGGTAGCGTCGAAGAATTCCGTGGTGGCTTCACTGGTGAATTCATCCAGATCGTCCTTCAGCTTGATCGTTTGTGACAAGATCTGTGTTCCCGTTTGAAAACCTGGATTCGCCGGGGGATTAGGCGGCGTGGTGAAGTAAATGAACGCCACGTCTTTGGCGCTGTAGGTGTGGTCGCCCTTGTGGGCCCAGACACCCTGATCGACTCCGCGTTGGCCGACGGCGAAGGATGGATTCATAGTGTCGCCGGTGAAGGTACCACCATCGTTAAACGTGAGGACGGAAGAGAAAGGCGGTCCGATCAGCGTACTGGTTCCGCAAACATAGGACTGCACCTGGACGCGCCAAGTGCCAACGAGGGAGCCCTCGTTCGCCCAGTTCAGACGGCGGGGTGCTGCAGACGCCTGCGGTGCCGTGGCGAGAGCAAAGCTGCCGCTCAAAACCAGGGCGGCCGACGCGGCTATGGCTAAGAACTGCTTGCTGCGATTCCAATTCATGGGCTTATCTCCTTTTCCTTTGGGCAAGCTCGGGATACCGCGCCGGCCTGCTCGTCGAATGTGCTATAAGAAGCCAGGAAGGTCCTTAGAGCGGGTTTGAAAAATCCTGAAAACTTCTGAAAGCCGGCAGGGGTGAGTGTCGTAGCCCCCGAAAAATACGTTTTCGACGAATTCCTGCTGGATATCGCCAGGCGTGCGCTGTTTCGCAACGGCGAAGCTTTGCCCTTAACGCCGAAAGTATTTGCCACCCTGGAGTGTCTCGTCGAGAAGCGCGGGAATGTGGTCAGTAAAGACGAGTTGATGGCCGCGGTATGGCCGGATACGGTGGTCGAAGAGAACAATCTGAATCAGAACATTTCGACATTGCGGAGGCTGCTGGGCGAGAGTCGCGGGCAGAACCGGTACATCGCAACCGTTCCGGGAAAGGGATATCAGTTCGTGGCCCAGGTAACGACGGCCGAAGCGCAATTGGCAGAAGTGGGTGGCGAAAACCCGGCGCGAGTTGCTCGCAGAAGCAGTTTCGGAGGAGTCCGCTGGTGGCTGATGGTCGCGGGTGGCGCTGGCTTCGCCTTGGCTATTTTGGCGCTGGCTTATTACTTTTGGCCCAGACGGCTCCGGCACGACAGTTCGGGTGAGGTGAGATCTCTCGCAATCCTGCCCTTCAAACCGGTGGTGATGAGTCAGAATGACGAGGTTTTGGAGCTCGGGATGGCCGATACATTGATCACCAAGCTAAGCAACGTGGGCGACTTGACGATTCGGCCGGTAGCGTTGGTGCGAAGGTTCACCGACCCTCAGCAAGACCCAGCGACGGTCGGGCGGGAGCTGCAAGTGGATGCGGTACTGGATGGAAGTATTGAGGAATACGCCGGCAGACTTCGCGTCACCGTCAGATTGGTGCGCACCGCAGATGGCCGGCAGATTTGGTCGGATAAGTTTGATGAAGGATCGAGCGATATTTTTGCGGTACAGGACTCCATCAGCGAACGCGTGGCCGCGGAACTCGCTGGGAAATTGACGAGGGAAGAAAAAGCCCTTCTGGCAAAGCGCTACACTGCCGATACCGAGGCTTACGACGCCTATCTGCGGGGCAACTACTTCTGGGAGAAGCGCACGCCGGAGGGTACGCGGAAGGCCATCGACTATTTCCAGCAAGCGTTGGCACGAGACCCGAACTATGCTCTGGCCTACGCAGGAATCGCCAATTGCTACAGCACCATGCCGATTTCCACCGACGTGCCGCCACGCGACGCGTTTCCGAAAGCCAAAGAAGCAGCCATGCGCGCGTTAGCCATCGATGAGCGACTAGCCGAGGGCCACATTGCACTCGCTTACGTGAGCTATTTCTTTGACTGGGATTGGCCTAAAGCAGAAAAGGAATACGAGCGGGCACTGGAGATCAATCCAAACAGTCCTGCGGCGCATTGGCAACACGCTTTGCTGCTTTCCAGCCTGGGCAAACATGATGATGCAATCTCGGAAATCGACCGGGCCATAAGACTTGAGCCCCTGTGGCCGATGACGGGCGCGCTGAAAGGGCACGTTCTCTTTCAAGCGCGACGCTATCCGGAGGCGATTGACTATTTGTTGAAGACGCTGGAGCTCGACAACAATTTCTGGATCACACACATCGAACTCGGAAAGAGCTACCAGGCCGCCGGTCAATATGCGCAGGCATTGCAGAGTTTCGGGCGAGCCCACGAACTTTCCCAGGTTACGAGCGAGACGATCTCGCTGAGGGGTTATACCTACGCGGTATCCGGCGATGGTGAACAAGCGCGGAAGATGCTGCGGGAGTTGGAAGCGCTTGCCCGGCAAAGATATGTTCCGCCGTACAATTTTGCGCTGCTGTATATGGGGCTGGGAAACTCGGCGCAGGCGCTGCGCTGGCTGGAAAAAGCCTACCGGGAAAAAGATGTACATATGGTGTTCCTGGGAGTCGACCCGAAGTGGGACCAATTCCGAAGCGATTCACGCTTTGTGAGGTTGGCGGACCAGCTAAACCTGGGGGTTAAATGCGCAGCCCCTTGTGCCGGAAAAACAAATCAATAGTCGCGCCTAAAAAATGGGGCCCCCGCTTGGGATCGGGGGCCCCGAAGAGTGCGCTTCGTTGCCGGTGTCGTTTTCACACCGACGCGTGGGGTCATCCATCCTAGCTTCCCTCTCAGAGGCAGGTGGGAACGAATCGTAAAAAGTAACGAGCAAGCCCCTTCCCCCTCGCTCGCCGCTCCTCACAACTCGTCATGTGAAACGCACTCATGGGCGGGACTAATGCAAGGTCCGCGCCAATGTCGGCAGAACGCTGGATTAAAAATAAGTCATTTATCAGCAAGTATTTCGCGGACAAATGACGCAAAGGCAGGGATTGGGAAGCGTTCCGCGGTTTCAGTTTGGGATGGAATGGAAAGCTGAAACGGGAAGAGCGCTACTGGCTGGATTACGCGTTGCCTGGTCAATAGATCGCGGTGCGGCTGACACCGCGGGGACGCGCTAAAGCGCGCCCCTACAGAAGTCTCAGCTGGCTCCAGCGGCTAAGCCGGAGTTCTGAGGCGAGGTTCCATTACCCGGGTAATGGGATTTTCAGGCTGGCGGCGCTATGGGTTTTTGGGAGGCGGAATTGCAGAATCTCTCAATGCGTGCTCCATGTGGGAACCAGCCAGCCCTCAAATCACCGTTACGGTTGGGAGCCGCGTGCGCGATCCTGTGCCTGTTCAGCGGTTCCCTCATTGTTTCGGCGGATACTCCTACGCAATTGAAAAAAGAGTCGGTTGGCAGTTGCTACTGCCATTGCCCAGAATCGCATAGCGAAGGATTTTGCGTGAAGATGTGCGACTCGGCGAGGTACGCGGCAACGCATGCCTGGGCGACACGTTGCGTGAAGCCGCATTTGCGGCCGCCGGTAGAAGAACACGACGCGGGGCCGCGCTATCCGCATCCAGGACGAGCAGAGCGGGCGCAAAATCAGTGAGTTAGTGAATAGTGAGTAGTGGGAAGAACTCTCGGAATTCGCACCCAGCCAAAACTCCCGCGAAAAGAAGATGAGCATTCAGGTCGGTTTCGGCACCCTTGAACGCGCGGGCCTACAGCCGCTCGCTCAAACCGGGGAAGGCACACGAGCAGTGGCCTTGGTTTGCGCGTTTTCCATGCGGCGCTCTGTGGAGCTTGGCTTTTCGGATTGCATTAAGAGACCGGCGAGCATGTCGGGGATTTCGAAGATGGCGCGGTTGTGGAGGGCGGCGACGTTTTTGCGGAATTGGGCGAGCCGGGCGGGATCGGTCATTTGGCGGACGCCTTCGACGACTTCTTGGAAACTGTGCAGGACGATGCCGACCTGTTTTTCGGTGACCCATTCCGCGTTGTAGCGCTCCTGCGGCAATGTCCACGAGTTGCACTCAATCAAGACTGGCAGGTTTTTGACCATAGCCTCCGCGATGCTGCCAGGTCCCGGCTTGCCGATGAGAAAGTCGGCCGCGCGCATCAACTTGGGAATTTCCTTCGTAAAGCCAACAATATGAACAGGTAAGTCCCATTTTCGCGCGCAGAACTTGGCCGCCAGAGCCTCGTTGCGTCCGCAAACCAGGATCAACTGCACCGGAAGGCGCGCTGTATTTAACCGTTCGGTTAAATACCACATCGCTTTCGAGCCGTGGCCGCCAAACAATACAATCGCTGTAGGTAGGTCCGGCTTCAGCCCCATTTCCGCGCGAAGTGCCGCAGGATCAGCGGTTTCCTCGACGTAAAAATCGGGCCGCAGGATCATTCCCGAGGCGGCGAAAATGTGAGCTTCGTCATGGCCGAAGGCGCGGGCTTGCTCGACGGCCTTTTCCGTGCCGGCGATGACGTATTGCTCTTTGATCGGCTCGATCCAAAAGCGCGGGGGAAAGTCGGCCAAGTCGGTGATAAGCGTGACGAAGGGACGGCCTGGGTAAACGGCGTTCCAGCTTTCGGCGATTTGGCGATTGAAGTGGGGAATTACGGATACGAGCAGGTCGGCGGGGTTCTGGCGCCAGAATTCTGCGAGCAGGCGGACCATCGGGCCGTGAAACAGGCGAATGGTAAGTTGCAGCATGCGCAGGAGATAGGTGCTTCCGAGGGTCCAGCCGTTTTGCAGAAGAATGTTGTATTGCTGCTGGATGCGAATGCCGGTAAGTTTGCGGAGGACGTCGAGGCGGTCGGTAAGATCCTGAAATTGAACGAGATTGACTTCCCAAGGACGCTGCTGCTGCGCCATGATAGTTTGTAATGCGATGGCCGCGTTGCGGTGTCCACCCCCGCCGTCATGAAAGACAACGTGGATTTTTTTCATGGGCGTGATTGTGGCATGAATTTGAAGTTACGGCAGAAGAGCACACACCATGCCATGTGGATAAGTCTGGAAGTCCAATGTGTTCAATAGGTTCGCTCGGCACATTCACGTACAATTTGCAACCTCTTCATGGCTTGTTCATATGTATGAACGAAAATTGGAGCCATGCGATGCGACCTTCACGTTCACTCGATTGCATCAGGGATGTGCAACACCCCCGTTGTTAACCGCGTATGCCGTGAGTCGTACAACCAGCCTGAAGAAGTGTACAGCCGACTAAAACAGCTCGGGATGGGGTTAGTGACCCTGACCGACCATGATTCCATTGAGGCCGCGGAAGCGCTCCGAAAGTATCCGGACTTTTTCGTGAGCGAAGAGGCGACCGTGCAAATGCCCAGCGGAACGGAGATGCATCTGGGCGTTTATGCGATTTCCGAACGCGACCACATTGAGATACAACGTCGGCGTAAGGACTTTATTTCGTTGGTGATGTACCTGACTGAGCGGAAGCTCTTCTTCAGCGTAAATCATATATTTTCTGGATTGACGGGCCGGCGGGAAGAAAAGGATTTTCACTGGTTCGCTTCCTATGCGCCGGCTTTTGAGGTTCAGAACGGTCAGATGTGGCCTCCGGCAAATGCCAGCGCGAAACGGTTGGCGGCGCAGCTTGGGAAGATCGGGATTGGCGGAAGCGACTCGCACACGATCCCGGGAGTGGGCCGGGCGTTTACGGAAGTGCCGGGAGCGTGGACCGTGGATGAGTATTTTAGCGGGCTGCGTGCCGGGCTGGGCCGCGTGCACGGCGGGAACGGAAGCTACTTAAGCTTGACAGCAGATGTGCTGCGCATTGTGCGCGAGATGGTGCTGGAGAAGCCGTGGAGCGCGGCGCTGGCGCCGCTGGCGTTGTTGGTGCCGTTCTGCACCGCGGGCCATTGGCTGAACGAGATACGGTTTTGCAAAAAGTGGTCCGCGGCGTTGGAGCAAGAAGCGAAGCGGCCGCGGATGCTATGGGACTTGGACTCGGGATTTGAGGCGAATTGGAGCTAGGCTTTTGGGCGGGTAACTGGCTTGCACGCAAGAGAGGTGCTGCGGTTTGGATCAGAAAGGCCTCACCCCTGAAGGGGTGAGCTACAGCGCTGGTCAAGGCGAGTTCGCGGAATGGGTGAAATGGGACTGAACGCCATGGCAGTCACGCGCAATCTCTGGGGATTCATCGAACGTCGCGACCACCGCGTGATGCGGCGCATGAACCGGTGGCGTGCGCCGCGCTGGGTGCGTTTGTGGATGATTCTGGCGACCCGGATGGGCGATGGCTGGCTGTGGTACGGGCTGGGAATCATGCTGCTGGTGGCGGGCGGACCGCAACGGTTTGCGGCGATTGGCGCGGCGGGGTCGGCAGCCGTGCTCGGAATTTTCGTGTTCAAGGCGCTGAAGAAATTGAGTGCGCGGCCGCGGCCGTGCGCGATTGAGCCGCATTGCTGGTCGAAGGTTTTGCCACCGGATCGATTTTCATTTCCCTCAGGCCATACGATGACGGCGTTTTCGATTGCGCTGGTCATCAGTTATTTTTACCCGGGACTGGAAGGGCCGCTGTTTTTCTTGGCGCTGAGCATTGCGCTGTCGCGCGTGGTGCTGGGGATGCACTTTGTGAGTGACGTACTGGCCGGCATGATTTTAGGCGTGGCGCTAGGCTGTGGTTCGATTACGGTGTTTGCTTCGTTGGGGTGGGCGTAGGACCGACGGACTCAAGCCTCAAAGAACAAATGTCCCGTCCGGGTTCCGCAGTGGGAACCAGGCAGGCAATTCGCCGGTGCCACCTACGAATTGATGGATGGTCTTGACGATCAAAATCGTAACGTCTACAGCCTCTCTGACCGTCCCCAAATCTAGATCGTAGAGCTTACGCAGTTTGTCATAGCCACCAAATTTCTGCGGAGCGGCGAACG
>Ga0335080_10003318_pt1 | contig 16252 bp, 13 predicted proteins | sample Lox_Sample_34_FD_206720 | JGI IMG/M metagenome (GOLD analysis project Ga0335080, IMG submission 206720) | Soil microbial communities from Loxahatchee National Wildlife Refuge, Florida, United States - Lox_Sample_3.4 | ecosystem: Environmental > Terrestrial > Soil > Wetlands | place: USA...
GCTCCTTTGCCGTGCATCGAGCCTCTTGCCTTGTCATGTCGTTCTTCCTCGGTCCGGTCAACCTCACGGTGAGCCAGCGCTTGCGAGCGGAAGGCTTGCCGCTTCGTAGCCTCCGCCGAGCGCGCGCGCCAGCGCGATCGACAGCTCGAGCTCGCGCGCCCGCAATTGCGCATCGAGGCTGCGCTGCTCGAGCAGCGGATTCTCCGCGCTCAACACCTGAAGGTAATTGCCGAGCCCCTCGCGGTAGCGGAGGAGCGCGAGATTGTAGGCTTCCTGCGCCGTTGCGAGCGCCTGGCGCTGCTGTACACGCTGCTCCGCGACGCTGCGCGCGGAGCTGACCTGGTCGACCACGTCGCGCATCGCGTCGGCGAGTGTCTGGTTGTAGCGCTCGACGGCGATGTCGTAATCGGCGTCGCGGCCTGCCAGGTTGGCGCGCAAGCGTCCGCCCTCGAAGATCGGCAGGCTGACCGCCGGCCCGATGCCCATCATCCGGCTCGCCGCGGAAAGAAACCCTGCCGTACCGATGCTCTGGAAGCCGATGAAGGCGAGCAGATCGAAATTCGGGTAGAACTCGGCTTTGGCAACTTCGATGTCCTTGCCCGCGGCCTCCACGCGCCAGCGCTGGGCGACGATATCGGGCCGGCGCCCGAGCAGCTCCGCCGGCAGCGTGGAGGGCAATGGGCGCGGCGCGAAGCTGCCGATGTCGGGCCGCGCGACGGCGAGACCTCGGTCGGGCCCCTCGCCGAGGAGCGCCGCGAGCTGATGCCGCGCGAGCTCGGTCGCCTCGCGCAGCTCTACGATGCGCTCGCGCGCAGCGGGCAGTGCCGTTTCGGCCTGCTTGAGCTCGAGTCGTGAATCGATCCCGGCGGCGTTGCGCTCGCGGGTGAGCGTGTAGATCTGCTCGCGCTCGTGCAGCGTTTCTTCGGCGACGTCGAGCTGCAGGTAGGCGCGCTGCAGCTCCACATACGTCTGCGCGACCGCCACCGACAGCGCGAGCCGCGCTGCGTAGGCGTCGATCTCGGCCGCCCGCGCCTCGCCCAGCGCGCTTTCGTAGGCCGCGCGGTTCTTGCCCCAGAGGTCGATCTCCCAGGACAAGCTCGCCTGGAGCTGGTTCAGGCTGCTCCAGGTCCCGGCGACCGGCGGCGGGAACAGGCCTTGTCCGGAGAACAGCTCGCGCGTCATCTGCAGGTCTGCATTGACCTGCGGAAACAGCGCCGCGCGGGAGCTGTCGGCGGCTGCGACGGCCTTGCGCGTGCGCGCTTCGGCAACCTTGAGCGTGGGGCTGCCGGCAAGCGCCTCATCGATCAGCCGATCGAGCTGCGCATCGCCGAATTGCTTCCACCAGTCGGCTGTCGGCCACGCAGCGGGCGAAACTCTCGCTCCGGCGAGCGACTTGCCGGCGGCGAGCCGATTGGCCTCACCGAGGGAGGCCCGCGTCGAGAGTCCATCCGTGCTCGCACACGCTGCGAGCAACACGGCGGTGATGAACGGCGCGACGAGACGGCCAAATGAACGCGTCATGCTGCGGCCTTGCGCTGTCTGCGCTGCAGGACCCAGAGCAGCAGCGCGATGAGCGAACCCCCCGGCAGGAGCAGCTCGATGGCGAGGTAGGGACCCAACGTGCCGAGCTGCCCGGGAAGCCGGGACAGCCAAACCATGATTGACGACTTCATACGTGCTCCGGTTCCCGCGTCTTGCAGATGGCATGTGTAACTGATTGCTACGGCTACCCTTCTTGTACGTATTACTGCTCAGGCAACTCCGGGGTTAAAAAAATTTCAACCGTTCGCGAGCATCCGCTCGAGAAAGATCTCCAGCTGGCGCACTTCGCTGCGGGTGAAGCCGCGCAGGAAGCGGTTCTGAACGACCGCGACCGCCTCGCGCAGCTTCGGGTAGATCGCCTTGCCCTCCGCGGTCAGCTCGAGGCCAACTCGGCGGCGGTCATCCGGGAGCTGCGTGCGCCGGAGCAGCCCTTTCTGCTCCAGCCGGTCGATCATGCGCGTCATCGCGCCCGGATCGTAGGAAATTCCTCGACACAGCCCGGCCGCCGAGTCGGCCTCGCCGGTGGCCAGCGCCGAGAGGATCACGAACTGGGCTGCCGTGATGTCGAAGGGCGCGAGCTCGCGATCGAGCTCCTCGCTCATGGCCATCTTCACGCGGCCGAGCGCGCGGCCGATCGAGCGCTGCGGCTCGAAGGTCCTGCTGTCGTAGATCGGACGGTTAGCGGACGTATCCATGGTTGCCGCGATAATATATTGCCTGAGCAATAGTTGTCAAGGCCTAGTTTGCCCGGGCTTGCTTCACCCCCTACCAGGCCAGCGCGGCGCCAGCCAGCCAGGCTGCCCCGACCGCGTAGAGGCGCTCCACCTCCGGGCCCTTCAGCGTGGGCATGTCGCGCTTGACCGTGAAGCCGATCCTTGTCTGCAGGTAGGCGAGGTGGCGGTATCCCTCCGGAAATTGCGCGAGCAGGGCCGCATCGAGTCTCGGCGCTGCGGCAGGATCCACAGGATCGAGGCGATCCTTTTCGTAGATTGGTTGGCGCAGCGTGATTCGCCAGTCCTCGCGGCGCTCGAAAAAATCGAAGAAGCGCCCGGTGCAGACGACGTCGCAGAGCACGCCGTCGACGGAGGCGCGCTGCGAGATCGTCATCTTGGTCTGCGCGATCGCCCGCTCGCCCGCGACGTCGATCGACGAGCCGCCAAGGAAATGCAGGATGTTGACACCCTTGTTCCAACCTTCGCGGCTCACCTCGATGAAGCGCTCCGCCGGGCCCTGGAACCAGGTGGCCATCATGCGCGCCCCCGGATGCCACACGGAACAAAAGCGCTCCCAGTCCCCGGCGTCGCGCCAGACGGCCCAGTTCTGCACGACCTCGCGGATGCGCAGTCGCTCGACGAGCAGGGCGTCCATGTTCGATTCGGCCGCGCCGCGCGCTCGCGCCGCTACTTTCCCGGATCCTTCACGTCGGGATACTTGTCGAACTCGATGTTGTAGAGCAGCCCGTCGACCTTCTCCACGCGCCGGATGTATACCGTCTGCACGATATCGCGCGTCTCAGGATCGATCATGATCGACCCCCGGGGGCTGTTGATCTTCATGCCCTTGAGCGCAACGAGAAACGCGTCGGGCTCCACCGAGCCGCCCGTCTTCTTCAGTGCCTCCGCGATCGCCGCCATACCGTCGTAGCCGGCGCAGGCCATGAAGTTCGGCCGCAGCTTGGTGCCGTTGGTCTCGACGTAGGCTTTGAGGAACGCCTTGTTCTCCGGCGAGTCGTGCGCCGCCGAGTAGTGGAAGCTGTTGATGATGCCGACGGTCGGGTCGCCCATCTGCTGCAGCGTGCCGTCGTCGGTGAGGTCACCCGTCGCGATGATGCGGATCCCCGCCTGCTTCAAGCCCCGCTCTTCGTAGCCCTTGATGAACGCGATCGTCTGGCTGCCCGGTGGGATGAACACGAAGATCGCTTCCGGCTTGCTGTCCTTGATCCGCTGCAGGAAAGGCGCGAAGTCTGGGTTGGCGAGCGGCACCCGCACGCTGTCGACGATCTCACCGCCGGCGGCCTTGAACGACTTGACGAAGGTCGTCTCCGCGTCGACGCCCGGCCCGAAGTCTGAAACGAGCGTAAACACGCGCTTGATGCCGTTCTTCGCCGCCCACTGCGCCATGGGCTGCGTGTCCTGTGGCAGGGTGTGCGAGACGCGCACGATATAAGGCGAGCGCGTTGTGATGACCGAGGTGGCCGCATTCATGATCACCATCGGCTTCTTCGCCTCGGCCGAGACCGGCGCGACCGCCAGCGCGTTCGGCGTCAGACCGAACCCGGCAAGGATATCGACGTTGTCGCGCGTCACGAGTTCCTGCGCGAGGCGCTTCGCCACGTCGGGCGACGGCCCGGTCGTGTCGCGAGTGATGATCTCGATCTTCTTTCCGCCGAAGACGTCTCCGTTGAGCTTGAGGTAGGTCTTCATGCCACCGAGGATTTGCGCGCCGTAATCGGCGAAAGGGCCCGAGAACTCCGCCACCACGCCGATGCGTACAGTGTTCTGCGCCGGGGCGCTGCCCGCCCCGAGGAGCAGCGCGGACGCACCGACAAGGCACACGAGAGAGCGAAGTCTTCGAGTCATGGGATCCTCCTTGTCGAGATATTACATCGGTCGCGAGACGACGTTAGCTGAACCCGCGCACGTACTCGGGCGCGGTGAAGATCCAGTCGAGCGCCTCGTAGTAGCGCTCCGCGGGCCGGCCCTGGTAGAGATCATTGCGAACGAGACGCGCCCCACCCGACGCGTGATAGAGGAGGCCCAGCAAGCCCGAGGAGATCTGCACGCGCGAAGCGCGCACCAGGCGCAGCTTCTGGTAGCGCTGGAAGGCCGCCGCGAAATCCCCGTTGGTCTCCGCAGCAGCAGCGGCGACGGCGATCGCATCCTCCATCGCCATCGCCGCGCCCTGCGCGAAGTATTGGAGCATGAGGTGTGCGGCATCGCCGAGCAAAGTGACCGGTCCCTGCGTCCAGTTCTCGACCGGCTCGCGGAAACGCAGCATCCAGCGACGGAAGCTCTTCGGCACGCGCAGGATGGAGAGCGGCTTCTCGCAGTTGTGCGCGAAGAGCGGCAGCACCTCTTCCGGCCGTGCCTCCTCGTTGTGTCCCGTGCCGGCGCTCTCGCGCACGGTGGTGGCGACCAGGTTGAAGAGCTTCCAGCCGCGCAGCGGGTAGTGAACTATGTGCGTATTGGGCCCGGCCCACAGCGTCGCGGCCGGCCAACGCAGCTCGGGCGGCATCTCTTCCACCTTGAGCACGGCGCGGTAGCAGAGGTGTCCCGACACGGGGGGCTCGCCGTCGCCGACGATCCGCTCGCGCACGCTCGAGTGCCAGCCGTCGGCGCCAACGAGTGCCGCAGCAGAGATGCGCGCGCCATCGCCGAGCTCGACTGTCACGCCATTCGCTTCGATGTGAAAGTCGGCAACCCGAGTCTCGGTGCGCAGGTCGATCAGCTCCGGGCGCGCGCGGCAGCCGTCGAGCAGGGCGAGGTGGATGTCGGCCCGGTGCGTCACCGCGTACGGGTTGCCGTAGCGCGCGCGGAACCGTTCGTCGAGGGGAATCTCGATCACGGTTTCGCCGCTCACGCCGTCCATGAGCAGCAGCCGCTCGATGAACACGGCATCGCGCTTGACGAGCTCGCCCACGCGCAATGCGTCGAGAGCGGACCAGGCGTTGGGGGCGAGCTGGATGCCGGCGCCGATCTCGCCGAAGGCGTGCGCCTGCTCGAGCACGGCCACCTTGAATCCCTTGCTGGCGAGCGCGAGCGCGCAGGCAAGGCCGCCGATGCCGCCCCCGGCAACCACCACGGGCTTGGCGTTGCGCGCTTGCCCCATGATCACCGCCCGTCTCTAGCCTTCGAAGGGCAGCCCGACGTAGTTCTCGGCGAGCGATCGCTGGGCGGTGCGCGAGCGAAACAGATATTCGATTTCCGCCGCCAGGATCTTGCCGCCGAACGGGTCCGTCTCCGGAAAGCGGTGCAGTAGCGAAGTCATCCACCACGAGAAGCGCTCGGCGAGCCAGATCCTGCGCAGGCATTTCTGCGAGTAGTCGTCGAGGGCCGACGAATCACCGTGCTTGTAGTAGGCGATCAGCGCGCGTGCCAGATAGCGCACGTCGGACACCGCGAGATTGAGTCCCTTGGCGCCGGTGGGCGGAACGATGTGCGCCGCGTCGCCGGCGAGAAAAAGCCGCCCGTAGCGCAGCGGCTCGGCGACGAAGCTGCGCAGCGGCGCGATGCTCTTCTCGATCGATGGCCCGGTCACCAGCGCCGCGTTCGCCTTCTCGTCGAGCCGCGCGCGCAGCTCCTGCCAGAAGCGCTCGTCAGACCAGTCCTCGACCTTCTCCGTAAGGGAGCACTGCACGTAATGCCGGCTGCGGGTCATCGAGCGCATGCTGCAGAGCGCGAAGCCACGCTCGTGATTGGTGTAGATGAGCTCGTCGGACACGGGGCGCGTCTCGCTCAGCACACCGAGCCAGCCGAACGGATAGACGCGCTCGTAGGTGCGCAGCGCTCCGGTCGGAATGCTCTGCCGCGTCACACCGTGATAGCCGTCGCACCCGGCAACGAAGTGGCAGCTCAGCTCGTGCTGCTCGCCGTCCTTGACGTAGCGCACCTTCGGCCGCGCGCCGTCGAGATCGTGCACGCTCACCGACTCCGCTTCGTAGACGCTCGGGGCTCCGATCGCCTTGCGCGCGTCCATGAGGTCGTGCGTGACCTCGGTCTGCCCATAGACGGTGACCGACTTGCCGACAAGCTCCTGGAAATCGATACGGAGGCGCCGGCCCGCGGCGGAGATCTCGACACCGTGATGGACGAGTCCCTCCTTGTGCAGGCGCTCGGCCACGCCGGCTTCCTCCAGCGTGTCCACCGTTCCCTGCTCGAGCACACCGGCGCGTATCCGGCTCAGCACATACTCGGGGCTGCGCTGCTCAAGGATCACCGCGTCGATGCCCGCGCGCGCGAGCAGCTGGCCGAGCAGCAGGCCGGCCGGCCCGGCGCCGATGATGGCCACCTGAACGCGCATGCCTCCCCCTCCCCTCGCTGCAGCGATCATTGCGGCGTCATTCTACCGCCCGCCGTCGCTCCTACCTGTGCTGCCTCCTCGATCAATCTGCAGCTCTCGTCGAGCGCCGCGTCGCCTTCGAACCGCCGCGCCGCAGCCGAAAGCTTCGCCGCGAGGTTCGGCCGGGCAAGCAGCTTGCGCAGCGTCGCGGCGAGGCTCGCTCCGTCGAGCCGCCGCCGAGACAGCGTGTCCGCAACGCCGAGGCGCTCGAGGCGTGCGGCGTTGTCGGGCTGGTCGTACGCCATCGGCACGACCACCTGGGGCACGCCCGCCTCGAGTGCCCGCGCTGCCGTCCCGATGCCGCCGTGATGAACGAGCGCCCGCGCTCGAGGCAGCAGCTCGCGGAACGGCGCGTAGGCGAAGGCCCGTACGGTCGCCGGCATCGCCGCCGGGATCTGCCCTTCCATCGCGGACATCAGGATTCCCCGCACGCCGAGCCTCACGCAGGCATCGACCGCCGCGCGGAAGAACGCCTCCGCGTGGCTCATCGCCGTGCCGGCAGTGAACACCACCGGAGCATCGCCCGCTGCGATGAAGCGATCGAGACCCGCCGACGCCGGGCGCGAACGCGGACCGTCGTAGGAAATGAATCCGGTGAGCCTCACCTGAGTCGGCCAATCGGGCGCCGGAGCGGCGAACCATGGCGGGAAGAGGCCGATGATGCGCGTCGGCGAATGCATCCATTGCTGCAGCGGCCTCTGCACGGGCGGCAGACCGAAGCCCTGGCGCATCTCGTTGAGCCCAGGGCACATCACCGGGTCGAAGACGAAGCGATCGAAATACCAGTACAGCAGCCGCTTGATGGGTCGCGGCAGCCGCGGGAAGGCGGGAATGTTGGCTACCGCCGGCGTGTCCTCGAGGCTGCGCATCGCCGCGGGCGCGAGGTGCACCGTTACCAGCGGCACGCCGAGACGCTCGTGCGCGATGCGCGCGCCGAAGGCGAAGCTCGAGCCGACGACCACCGTGTTGCCGCGCTCGCAACGCGCTTCGATCGCGGCGAGCTGCGGACGCACGCTCGGCAGGACCATGCGCTCGGTAAAGCGACGCAGCCCGCGCGTCGGGCGCCAGAAATTGGGATGGTCGAAGGCGGCGGCCTCCGCTTTCGCGTCGAGCGTCTCGACAAACTCGATGCGCTCAACGTCCAGCAGCGCGCGATAACGACCGCTCGCGGCCATGACCACGCGGTTCCCTCGCTCCCGCAGGCGCAGGGCGATGGCGACGAAAGGCAGCACATCACCGGCGCTGCCAACCGGCGCGAGGATGACCTGCAGCGGCATCGCCGTAGCGTAACATCCCGAGCAAAGTTTCAGTGCGCGGGGCTGCGATCCGCCGCATGACCTCCGGGCCGGTGCCGCTTCCCCACATGATCGGCAGCAGCCCGGCGATGATCACCGCCACGGTCATCGCCTTCGGCCGCACGCGGAGCGCAGCGCCTTCGATGATCGCTTGCACGAGCTCGCGTCGATCGATTTGCCTGGGAAAAGGCGAGACTCGAGATGACCGCTACCACAATCAACCAGCGACGCCGGCGCATCTCCCGACGCCCCAAGATCAAATCTTCTGGCCCGAGCGCCGGAAGGGGGAGAACCCGGTTGTTGATCCCGATCGAATCCTCGGCAGTTCAGACTCTCGCCGAGCGCAGCCGCAGCGCGTTGCCGATGACCGACACCGAGCTCGCCGACATCGCCGCGCTGGCGAGCATCGGGCTCAGGAGGATGCCCAGCCATGGGTAGAACACTCCTGCGGCGACCGGGACGCCAAGGAAGTTGTAGATGAAGGCGAAGAACAGGTTCTGCCGGATGTTGCGCATCGTCCGCTCGCTGAGCGCTCGCGCCTTGGCGATCCCGCGCAGATCACCCTTCACGAGGACGACGCGCGCACTGCCCATGGCGATGTCGGTGCCGGTGCCCATCGCAATGCCGACGTTCGCCTGCGCGAGGGCCGGCGCGTCGTTGACTCCGTCGCCCGCCATCGCCACGATCCGCCCTTCCTTCTGCAGCTCCTGCACGTGCCGGTACTTGTCCTGCGGCTGAACGCCCGCCTTGACTTCGTCCAGCCCGAGTTGTCTGGCGACAGCGGCCGCGGTCGTCGGATTGTCGCCGGTCAGCATCACGATGCGCACTCCCGACTCGCGCAGCATGCGAATGGCCTCGGGAGTGGTCGCCTTCACCGGATCCGCGACGCCGACGTAGCCCGCGACGCTGCCGGCCACGGCAAGCATCATCACCGTCTGACCCCGCGCTTGCAGCGCTTCGATCGCCGGCGCCACGGACGCGAGATCGACATGGTTCTCGGACATCAACGCCGCATTGCCAAGCAGAACCGGACGGCCGTCGATCGCTCCGCGCACGCCTTTGCCCGTGACGGCATCGAAGTCGCGTACCTCACGCAACGCGGCGCGATCGCTCTCGGCGCGAGCCATGATCGCCTGCGCCAGGGGATGCTCGCTCGCTTTCTCGAGACTCGCCGCCAGGACGAGGACATCGGCTTCCGAGAAGCCCGCCGCTGCGACCACGGTCTGCACGCGAGGGCTGCCTTCGGTGAGCGTCCCGGTCTTGTCCACGACCAGTGTGTCGACCTTCTCCATGAGCTCCAGCGCTTCAGCGTCCTTGATGAGCACCCCGTCGCGCGCGCCGCGCCCCACACCGACGATGATCGATACGGGCGTAGCGAGCCCGAGCGCGCAGGGGCAGGCGATGATCAGCACGGAGATCGCAACCACCAGCGCGTTGGCGAGCGCCGGCGGCGGCCCGACGAGCGCCCAGACGCCGAATGCCACGACGGCGATGACGATCACAGCGAGCACGAACCAGCCCGACACCACGTCGGCGAGCTTCTGGATCGGTGCGCGCGTCCGCGCTGCCTCGCTCACCATCTGCACGATGCGCGCGAGCAGGGTCTCCGCACCGATCTTCTGGGCGCGCATCTCGAAGGACCCTGTCTGGTTGACGGTTCCAGCAGTGACCGGCGTGCCCGCGGTCTTCTCCACCGGAATCGCCTCGCCGCTCAGCATCGACTCGTCGACGCTCGACCGGCCCGCGGTCACGACGCCGTCGACCGGGATCCTTGCGCCGGGCCTGACCCGCAGCGTATCGCCGACGGCGACCTGCTCCAGCGATATCTCCTCGTCGCTGCCGTCCCCCTTCACGCGCAACGCGGTATTCGGCGCCAGGCGCAAAAGATCTCGTATCGCGCTCGACGTGCGCGAGCGCGCCCTCAGCTCGAGCACCTGCCCGAGAAGGACCAGCGCGACGATGACCGAGGCCGCTTCGAAATACAACGGCAGGTGGCTGCCGCTCCGGAACTGCTCCGGTAGGCTTGTCGGAAATAGGATCGCGTAGACGCTGAAGAAGTACGCCGCGGCCACGCCGAGCGCGATCAGGCTGAACATGTTGAGGCGGCGGCTTGCGAAGGAGCGCCCGCCGCGCTCGAGCAGCGGCCAGCCGGCCCAGAGCACCACGGGTGTGGCCAGCACGGCCTGCAGGCATTGCGCCCACCTCAGCGACGTCAGCTGCGGCAGCCCGAGCGTTGCCGCGAGCTTGTCCACCCCGGCGCCGAGATCGAGGCCGTGCACGCCTTCGCCCATCGCGAGCCACAGCACCGGGATCGCCAGCACGAGCGCGATCCAGAATCGCCGCGTCATATCGACGAGCTCGGGGTTCTCGCCGTCGTTTGCCGTCGGGGCGAGCGGCTCGAGAGCCATCCCGCAGATTGGGCAGGTGCCGGGTCCCGATTGCCGGATATCCGGATGCATCGGGCAGGTGTAGATGGCCTCCGCGCCAAACGAGGACGGCGCCGCAGCGCCGACCGGCGGCGGTTGCGTTGCCGGGCGCACTGTGCCGGCTCCGCCGATCTTCACTGGAACGGGACGGCCGCGTGCGCGAGCATGACCGTGCGCGGGGACGAAGCTCACCGGAGCCGGCGAGGTTGTGCCCTTGTTCAGGTACTGCTGAGGGGAGCTAATGAACCGCTGGCGGCAGCCGCCGCAGCAGAACAGGTACTCATGCCCCTCGAACGTATGACGATGCGGCGAGTCCGCGCGGACGCGCATGCCGCAGACGGGATCGATCGCGGTGCCGCCGTGTCCGCCCGGTCCCGCCACGGGATGGTGAGCGTGCTCGTTCATTACGGTATGCGCCCCCGAAGCGCGGCTCACAGCGTCGCGGCGGACGAATGCTCGCTCCGCACGATCGTCCGCCGCGCGATCGCTGACGTCGCCATTATCCGACGATTCCGAAAGCGCTTGAAGTGACAGGTGGGGTCTGCCTGTGCCCTTCGCAAGCGTTCGTCGCCGATCGCCTGCTCGGCGAGCGCGTGGCTCCCCGGCTCGAGCACCGACTTGCCACACCGATTCCCTGCGGCTACGCTGCCGCGATGCTCGCCGTTCGCGGCCTGACCAAGACGTTCTCCGGGCCGAAGCCGCGCACGGTGTTCACGGATCTCGCGCTCGATCTCGCGGCCGGAGAGTACATCGCCGTCATGGGCGAATCGGGCAGCGGCAAATCCACCCTGCTCAACCTGATCGCGGGCCTCGATACGCCGGACAGTGGATCGATCGTGCTCGACGGCGTGGATCTCGCGACGCTCGACGATGACGCGCTGACGCTCGTACGCCGCCGTCATCTCGGTTTCGTCTTCCAGGCCTTTCACGTCCTGCCGTACTTGACGGTCGCGCAAAACGTCGCCCTGCCCCTCTCGCTGCTCGAAGTCGGCGAGGGCGAGAGCGCGCGGCGCGTCGCGGCCACCCTCGCCGACGTCGGCCTCGGCGAGCGCGGTGCGAGCATGCCGCGCGAGCTCTCTGGCGGCGAGCTGCAGCGCGTCGCCATCGCGCGGGCGCTGGTGCACGCGCCGCGCATCGTGCTCGCCGACGAGCCGACCGGGAATCTCGATGCACAGGGCGCGGAGCAGGTGCTGCGGCTGCTGCGTGCTCAGGTGAAGGTGCACGACGCCGCGGGCATCCTCGTCACGCACTCGCGCGTCGCGGCGCAGACTGCCGATCGCGTGCTGCTGCTCGACGCGTCGGGCCTGCGCGAGCTGCCGCGCTGAGGGCGAGGGCAGCGCGATGCGCGAGACAACCGTGTCGGTGCAGCGGATCGTCCTCACCGGAGCGCTCGCGCACGACCGCGTGCGTGCCGTGCTATCCCTGCTCGCAATCGCGCTCGGCGTGGCGCTGGGCTACGCTGTGCAGCTCATCACCGGCGCCGCGGTGAACGAGCTCGCGCAGGGCGTGCAATTGCTCTCGGGTGATGCCGATCTGCAGCTGCGCGGGCCGCGCGGCGGCTTCGACGAGGCGATCTATGCCCGGCTTGCGCGGCTGCCCGAGGTCGCCGCCGCAAGTCCCGCGCTGGAAGTCGACGCCAAGCTCGCCGGTCGCGACGATGCACTGAGGATCATCGGTCTCGATGCCTTCCGCGCCGCTGCGGTCGAGCCGCGACTGCTGCCGGAGACCGGCGACCGTCTCGATCTCCTGCGCCAGGATCGCCTGTTCCTGACGCCGGCGGCGGCGCGCTGGCTCGGTGCGACGCAGGGTGACGCTCTGAAATTCCAGGTCGCGCTGCGCGAGGTGGCGCTCGTCGTCGGTGGCCTCGTGCCCGCCGGCGCGCAGCAGCGCTTCGCCGCGATGGACATCGCCGCGTGCCAGCTCGCTTTCGAGCGGCTCGGCGTGATCACGCGCGTCGATCTGCGCCTGCGAGCCGGCGTCGACGTCGAGGCGTTTCGCGAGCGGCTGCAGGCGTCACTGCCCGCCGGTCTCGCGCTCGAACGACCGGCCACGACGGTCGCCGCCGGCGCGAGCGCGTCTCGCTCCTATCGCGTGAACATGAACGTGCTGGCGCTCGTCGCGCTGTTGACCGGGGGGCTCCTCGTGTTCTCGACGCTCGTGCTCTCGGTCGTGCGCCGGCGTGCGCATTTCGCGCTCCTGCGCGTGCTCGGGACAACTCGACGCGCACTGGTGCGCGCGCTGCTCGCCGAGGGCACGCTGCTGGGCGTGGCCGGCAGCGCGTTGGGACTCGGGCTCGGCTTCGTGCTCGCGCGCCTCGCCGTGCAGGTGATCGGGCCCGATCTCGGCTCCGGGTATTTCCGCGGCGTCACGCCCACTCTCTCGCCGGAACCCGTCGCCACGCTCCTCTGCTTCGCCCTGGGCGTGGGGGTGGCGGTCGCGGGCAGCCTCGTGCCCGCGCTCGAAGCCGCGCGCACCCCGCCCGCGCTTGCGCTGCGCGCGGGGGACGAGGAGCGTGCCTTCACGCGACTGCGCCCCGCCTGGCCGGGGCTTGCCGCCCTCGGCGCCAGCGCGGGCCTGGCGCTTCTTCCCGCGGTCGCGGGGTTGCCGCTCTTCGGCTACGCCGCGATCGCGCTCCTCCTCGCCGGGGTCCTGCTGCTGATGCCCCGCATCGCCGCGAGCCTGTTCGCACGGCTGCCTTTGCCGCGCGCGGCTGCGCCGAGGCTCGCCCTGTCGCAGCTGCGCGGCGCTCCGGGGCAGGCGGCGCTCAGCCTCACCGCAATCGTCGCCAGCATGAGCCTGCTCGTGTCGATGGCGATCATGGTCGCCTCGTTCCGAGACGCGCTCGATGCCTGGCTCGGGCAGATCCTACCCGCCGATGCGTACATAAGGACGAGCTCGGCCGGCGATACCGGCTTTCTCACGCCGGAGGACCAGGCGCGCATCGCCGCGCTCCCGGGCGTGCGGCGGGTGGAGTTCCTCAACGATGAGCAGCTCCTGCTCGATCCGTTGCGCCCGCGCATCGTGCTCCTCGCGCGCGCGATCGACCCCGCGCGCGCGCGCGAGCGCCTGCCCCTTCTCGCCGAAGCAACGCCAGAGCCGGGCGCGCCGCCCGCATGGGTGAACGAAGCGATGGTCGATCTCTACGGCTTCCGCCTCGGGCGCGTGATCGAGCTGCCGATCGGCGGCAAGCTCACGCGCTTCACGGTGGCCGGCGTGTGGCGCGACTACGCGCGCCCGCAGGGCGCGGTGGTGATCGAGCGCGACCGCTACGTCGCGCTCACCGGGGATCGCAGGGCGACCAACGCGGCGATCTGGCTCGCACCCGGAGCGAGCGCGGCGGAGCTCGCGCGTGTGCTCGAGAGCGATGCTTCGCGCGGCGTGAGCCTCGAGCTCGCCACGCCGGGCGAGATCCGCCGCTTCTCGCTGCAGATATTCGATCGCACGTTTGCGGTCACCTATGCGCTCGAGCTCGCCGCGGTGGCGATCGGGCTGCTGGGACTGTCGTCGTCGTTCGGCGCGCTCGTTCTCGCGCGACGCCGGGAGTTCGGGGTCCTGCGCCACCTCGGCATGACCCGCCGCCAGATCGCTGCGATGCTCGCGAGCGAAGGCCTGCTGCTGAGCGCGATCGCCAGTGCCGTTGGCTTCGGCCTTGGCTGGCTCATCAGCCTCATATTGATTCATGTCGTGAATCGGCAGTCGTTTCACTGGGGCATGGCGATCACGATTCCCTGGCCGCTCCTCGTCGCAGCGGCGGCCGGCGTGCTCGCGCTCGCAATGCTCACCGCGCTGGCGAGCGGACGAGTGGCGATGAATCGCGACGCGGTCCGGACGGTGAAGGACGACTGGTGAGCGACGGGCACGACCTGAGCCGAAGGCGCTTTCTCGCCCAGCTGCTCCTGCTCCCTGGCGCTGCCGCTCTGGCGAGCGACTATCCGGCGGTCGTGCCCGGCCGTCCGTTGCGCTTCCCCGAGGATTACGGCGCGCATCCCGATTATCGCGTCGAATGGTGGTACATCACCGGATGGGTGGCGGGCGCGGACGGGGCGCCGGTTGGAATACAGATCACCTTCTTCCGCGACCGCCCGCGGCTCGCCGAGGATAACCCGAGCCGCTTCGCGCCGCGCCAGCTTCTGTTTGCGCATGCCGCCCTGTCCGATCCGCGACTCGGGAAGCTCCGTTACGACCAGCGCGCGGTGCGCGAGGGCTTCGGTCTCGCTGCAGCGACTACCGGGACCACCGATGTGTGGATCGACGACTGGTCGCTGAAGCTCGTCGATCGAAGCTACGTCGCGCGCATCGTGGCGCGCGACTTCCGCTTCGAGCTCAGCTTCGCGCAGACGCAGCCGGTCATGGCGGAGGGAGACAACAGCTTCTCGCGCAAGGATCGCAATTCCGCCAGCGCGAGCTATTACTACAGCGAACCGCAGCTCGCGGTGAGCGGCACCGTCGAGGCGGACGGCCGGAGCGCGCGCGTGCGCGGCGTAGCCTGGCTCGATCACGAATGGTCGAGCGAGCCAATGGCGAGCGAAGCGGCTGGCTGGGATTGGGTCGGTCTGAACCTCGACGACGGAGGCGCGCTGATGGCTTTCCGGATGCGCGCGCGCTCGGGCGCAACGCTGTGGGCGGGCGGTTCGCTCCGTTCCGCCGACGGCGAGACGCGGAGCTTCGACGCCGGCGAGATCGCCTTCGAGGCACGGCGCAGGTGGCGCTCGCCGCGAACCGGGATCGAGTATCCTGTGGCGATGGCCGTGCGCGCAGGGGCGGGGCAATTCGTGCTGGAGCCGCTGATGGACGATCAGGAGCTCGACGCGCTCGCCACTACCGGCACCGTGTACTGGGAGGGCGCGGTCCGCGCCCTGGTCGCGGGACGCGAGCTTGGCCGCGGCTACCTCGAGCTCACCGGCTACGGCAAGCCGCTGCGCTTGTGACGATCACCGACGCGCCGCCCCAAGCGCAATTCGGCCCGTGGAATCCGGGGCTGGAATCGCAGGTGCCCGCGCGGCTGCGTCACCTGTGCACCATCTTTCGTCCCGAGTGCGTGTTCACGAGCGTGGCGGAAGCGACCGAGCTGCGCGACTTGACCGGCCTCGCGTTCACCGACCTGGTGCAGTTCCGTCCGGAGCGCCTCGCTCTGCACGAGCTGCTCATCCGCGTGACCGCCGATCTGTCGGTCCCCGACGGTTCTCGCATCGAGGACCTGGGCATCAACTTCCGCCACATGACGACGACGCTCTTCGCCCGCAGTGTCGCGCCGAGGATGGACGAGGTCCGCGCCGCGTACGACGCGCTGCGGCGCGACCTCACCCGCGTGATCGATGCCGAGCTGAACGCCGTGTTCGCACCTGCACGGACGAACGAAGCGTCGTCTCCATCGGCTCCGGGGTGGCTCGCGCGTCTCGGATTTGGACGCAAACGCGCCGTCGCAAGAGACGATGAGGGCGATCCCGAACGGCGGCTCGCCGCGCGGTGGCGCGCGAGAGCCGACACGGCGCGACAGGAGCTCGAGAAGGCGGCGTATCTCGCGCTCGCGCGAATCGTCTCCGCCCTCCTCGTGCGCCACGGCGAGATCTGGGGCAGCCGCGATCTTGTCGGCACGCTCGCGACCCATCTCGCGTGCAATGCCTTCGGCGGCGATGCGATCGGCAGGCTTATCGAGCCGTGGATCGCCGCGGCGGCGAAGGACGAAGGCTACCTGCTGTTGCCGCGCCAGGAAGAGCCGGTCGTCATGAACACGAAAGGGCCTTCGGCCTCCGGTAAGAGCACGCTGCGCCCGCTGCAAAAGGCGCTCGCCGGCGAGATCGGCTCGCGCTGGAGCGAGTTCGCGCTTATCAGCCCGGACATCTGGCGCAAGCAGCTGCTCGACTACGGCACGCTCGGCGCCGAGTACAAGTACGGTGGAAGCTTCACGGGAGAGGAGCTGCAGATCATCGA
>Ga0335080_10003320_pt1 | contig 16243 bp, 12 predicted proteins | sample Lox_Sample_34_FD_206720 | JGI IMG/M metagenome (GOLD analysis project Ga0335080, IMG submission 206720) | Soil microbial communities from Loxahatchee National Wildlife Refuge, Florida, United States - Lox_Sample_3.4 | ecosystem: Environmental > Terrestrial > Soil > Wetlands | place: USA...
GCCTCTCCGTCCGGCCCGAACCGCAGGATTCCCACCACGTCCGAGCCGAAGAGCGCGCCGACCTCCTTGGCGACCGCAGCGAAGAGCACCGCTGCCGGCTCCCCGCGGGCGACCAGCGTCGCCACCTGCTGCAGCGCGGCCTGCTCGTCGGCGACACGGCGCAGCTCCATCCGCGCCTGCGCGTTCGCGATCGCGGTGGCGACCAGCTCGGTGAACCCGGCCAGCCGCGCCTCGGTGTCCGCCGGCAGCGGCTCCTCGTGCGTGGAGTACACGTTCATGAGGCCCCACAGCCGGCCCTCCACACTGATCGGCACACCGACAGCCGCGCGCACGCCCGCGGCGACTGCGGCCGCCGCCGCCGGGCCGGCGTCCTCGCCGTAGCGGTCGATCCGCGCCGGCCGGCCCGTCTGGAAGACCAGCGTGGGCACGTTCTGTCCCGCGAGGATCTCCCGGGTGCCGACCGGCACCACGGGGGCGCCGGACCTGGCCCAGGCTGCGACGATCGTCCGCGCGCCGGCCCGGTCGTACCGGCTCATCGCCGTGTAGTCGACGCCCAGCAGCCGTCCGGCCTCGTCGGTGACCGCTGCGAACACCTCCTCCGGCGGCGCCACCCGGCCCACGAGCGTCGCCACCCGCCGCAGCGCGGCCTGCTCGTCGGCGACACGGCGCAGCTCCTCATGCGCTTCGGCGTTGGCGATAGCGGTCGCGGCCAGCTCGGCGAAATCTGCCAGGCGCTCCTCCATGCCGGGGGCTAGTCCTGCCTCGCGCGGGCATCCCAGGGCCATCACGCCCCAGAGGCGGTCCTCGACGATGATCGGTGCGCCAATAGCCGATCGCATGCCGCCGCTGCGCGCAGTGGCCGTCACGGAGCTGGGGTCGTCTGCCGCGTACCGGTCGATCCGCGCTGGCCGGCCGGTTTCGAACACCAGTGTGGTCACATTCTGACCGCCGCGTGGGATGCGAGTGCCGAGGGTAGCTGGCTCGCCGGTCCGGCTCCACGAACCGACCGCCACAGTCACGTCCGGGTCGTACCGGGCCACAGTCGCGGCTTCGGCAGGAAAAAGGCCGCCCACCTCCTCGGCGACTGCCGCGAAGACCGTGCTCGGCGGCTCCCCGCGGGCGACGAGCGTCGCGACCCGCCGGAGAGCGGCCTGCTCGTCGGCGACACGGCGCAGCTCCTCGCGCGCCTGGGCGTTGGCGATCGCGGTCGCGACCAGCTCGGTGAACCCGGCCAGCCGGTGCTCGGTCCCGGCCGGGAGCCCGTCTTCGTGGATCGACGCGACAGTCATCACGCCCCACAGCCGACCCCCAACACTTATCGGCGCCCCGGCCGAGGAACGCGCCCCCGACCCGCGCGCGACCGCGGTCGCGGCCGCGGCATCATCGGCGAGGCGGTCCACGCGCGCGGGAGCGCTGGTCTCGAACACCAGGGTCGCGACGTTGCGGCCGCCGAGACCCACCCGGTGCCCGACCCAGGCTGCCTCGCCCGCTTTGGTCCAGCCGCCCACGAACTCGATCGCCTGGCCGGAGCCGTAGCGGCCGACCAGCGCGATGTCAGCGCCAGGCAGGACCTGCCCGACCTCCTCCGCGACCGCCGAAAAGATCTCACCCGGGGAGGCCGCCTTGGCTACCAGCGCCGCCACTCGCTGCAGCGCCGCCTGCTCGCGCACGAGCCGCCCGGCCTCCTCACGCATGGCGTGCCCGGCGTCCAGCATGTGCAGCATCCGCATCGTCATCGCTGTTACCCGGGCCATCCCCCCCAGCAGGCCGGTCTCCTCCCGCGACCAGCCACCCGGCCCTGATCGGGCGAGCACGATGGTGGCCCCGGGCGGATGCTCGAGGGTGGCTGCCGCGGCCGCGCAGGAGCCGGTCCCGGGCACCTGGAGCCAGGCATCCGCGGCACCGGGCCTCACTGCTCCGAGCTCGGCTGCAGGCGCGCGGCCCTGCGGGTAACCGACCGCCGCCACCAGTTCGCCACCGCACACGATCGCGGCCACATCCGCGTCCAGCGCCTCCGCCGCGTGCTCGACCGCCGCACGCGCCGCCGCTGCCTCGGTTTCGGCGGCCGAGACGGCCGCGATGAACTCAGTGAGCAGCTGCGCCGACCACGCCGAGGCATCCATCTCAGGCGACCGACAGGACAACCAGGGCCGCTCCCAGGTCGTGCGCTCGCGGGCAGGAAACGATCAGCAGCTTTGCGTTACCACCCAGCAGCGCCTGGTCGGCCGCCCGCTGACCCGCCCCTGGCCCAGTTCCCTGGGCGGACCCGGCTCCAAACCAGCGATGAGGTTGCACGCAACCCCCAAACGTCGGCTTTGCCGATGCTGCAAGACAACTTTACTGACGCTACAGGACGGCTGCTGCGCTGCCAACCAGGCTCCTTGCCTAACCGCGAACTGTATTCGCCCACGGTCCGGCGTGTTGCGTGTCCTGCGCCGCTGAGCAGGGGGAGATTCGGCGCGATGTCGCGTGGGCGGGGAATCATGGCCCCTCTGATTAGTCTGGGAGACGGCGATGACAGCGCTGGGCGCTCGATGATAATCCCCGTATGAGCCGCCGGATCGCGCTTGCCGACAGCTCCGACTTGGCCACGAACCCGGCCACCGGCGCCTGCTCGATCAGGTCCGTGAAGTCCGCCTCCGCGTGCGTCGAGATCAAGATGATGGCAGGGATGCCCAAGTCCATCCCGGCCAGGCGTTCGGCGAGATCAAAGCCGCTCTCGTGGCCGAGAGCGATGTCCACCAGGATGACCTCGGGGCGCAGCTCCTGCGCTTTCCGCAGCGCATCGGCGCTGGCCGACGCGACGCCCACCACCGTCATCCCCTCCCGCTCAAGCAGGCTGGTGGCTGCTTCGAGAAAGGATGCGCTGTCGTCGACGATCAGGCACTGGAGCGACACCCAAGTAGGGTGGCATGCGCAGCCGGCCGGGCGCATTGCAGCTAGCAGGAATATTGCTCTTCGGGGACCGGATCTTCCAGCCGCCCTCACCAGCGGGGTCTCACATCTTCGCGAACGCGATCGCGGTGTCGACCGGGTTGTCCTTCGGCGGGGCGTTGAAGGCGGCCTCGTCGTCGTTGGTGACCGGGCTGACGGTCCTGTACCGGGAGAGCTGCCGGGCGGCTGCGCCCGAGTTCTGGCTGGGGTTGCCGGGCAGGTGGGTGTGTGCTCTCTCGTGGCGAGCTGGGGGGCGGCCGGGCGGCCGGGGGGCTGGCGTTGCTGATCTGTGGCGCAGGCACCGATGGTACCGGCGGGTGGGCGGGCATGGCGCCGTGCGCGGCCCGGGCGCCTGGCGGGGCCGCCAGCAGCTGGCTGTCGACGGGTGGAGGGCGGGGGCTGATAATCGTTATCGTGTCTACGGCCGTGACCCGGGTAGCGCTGGCGGAGGATGATGTTCTGCTGCGTGAGGGTTTGGCGAGCCTGCTGGAGCGGTCGGGTTTTGACGTGGTCGGGCAGGGCGGCGACGCGGCGGAGCTGATCGCGCTGGTGCGTGAGCACCGGCCGGATCTGGTGGTGGTGGATATCCGGATGCCGCCCGGCTATTCGACCGAGGGTCTTTATGCGGCGCGGGTGATCCGGCAGGAGTTCCCCCAGACCGCGGTGATGATCCTGTCCGCGCACGTCGAGGTCGAGCAGGCGATGGACTTGCTGGCCAGCGGGCAGCGCAGCGGGTATCTGCTGAAGAGCCGGGTCACGAACGTGGCCGATTTTATTGAGACGCTGGAACGGGTGGTCAGGGGTGGCTCGGTGGTGGACCCGGCGCTGGTTCAGGAGCTGGTCGCGGCCCGGCGGGTCGATGACCCTCTCGATGTGCTGTCCCCGCGTGAGCGTGAGGTGCTGGCGCTGATGGCGGAGGGCCGTTCGAACAGCGGGATCTCCCGCCAGCTGTGGGTGACCGAGGGAACGGTCCAAAAACACGTGCACAGCATCCTTTTGAAGCTACGGCTGCCAGAAGCCGATGAGGTGCACCGCCGGGTCCTGGCCGTGCTGGCTTTCCTCGACGCGCGCTAGCCCGCGGCTGATCGCTGGTGGCCGGGGTTCCGGGCGGCACAGCCCCGGCCCGGCGGGCCTGGCCTGGCCCGCCGCTCTGGCTTGCGGACAGGATCACCCGCAATCCGCGACGGGGCATCATCGCCAGCGGCCGTCGGCTCATGATGCTGGCTGGCGTGCTGGCTTTCCTGCTAGCCGGTAGTGGGGTTGGAAGCCTGGGGTAACGACATGGCCAGGCCCGGGTGCGATCGTGAGTGATACGGACCGAGAACCTGGCATCGCCGGAGGCGGACATGTGTGAACACCAGCCCCCATGCCCAGACGCAACGGCACCCGGTCATATAGCCGCACGAGTGACAGCCCACCACGCCAGGCGCGGCTGGAGCCTGCCGTGCAACGGCGTTGTCAGACGCGGAAGGGCGCGGCGCCACCGGCGCGGCGGGCCGGCTGTGCGGGCTGGAGGCGTCCCGGCCCGGGCTAGCGGGCTGTGGGCTGGCCTCGGCGAAGGGCAAGGTGACCACAGGTGACCGGGATGAAGCAGGCTGAGGCGGGACCGGTCCCACCACCCCGTTGTGGGGGGGTGGCACCGCAAGGTGTCGAGCTGCGGCATCTGCGCTATTTCGTGGCGGTCGCCGACGCCGGGACCTTCACCCACGCGGCGGAGCAGATGTTCATCGCCCAGCCGACGCTGTCCCAGCAGATCCGGCGGCTGGAGGAGATGGTGGGCACGCCGTTGCTGCAGCGCCGCCGCGAGGGCGTGCGGCTGACCACGGCCGGCACCGTGCTGCTGGAGGAATGCCGTACCCTGCTGTCGCTGGTCGATCACGGGGTGAGCCGGACCCGGCAGGCGGCCGGGCTGGGCCGGCCGCGGCTGCGGGTGGTCATGCCCCCGTGCCTGCCCGAGGTCCTGGCCGTCCAAGCCGCGTCCCGGCTGTGGTGCGCGGCCGCGGCCGCCGGCATCGACGTGGCCTGGATGGAGACATCGCTGGATGCCGAGTTCTCGCTGATCGGCCAGCGCCGGGCCGACGCCGGCCTGGGCTGGCTGACCACCGGCGAGGCCCTGCCCGCCGCCCTGGAGGTCATGACCATCGCAGAATTCGAGCCCGGCGTGTGGATCCCCGCCTCCCACCCAGCCGCACCCCGCGGCACCATCAGCCTGGATGAGCTGGCCGGCATGGACGTCATCCACGGGCCGCGCCGCGCCTGCGCCGCCAGCTACGACGCCTGGCTGGCGGCGCTGCGGGCCGCCGACCCGCGGTTCGAATTCACCGACCCGCCGTTCCGCCAGTCGCTGCCCATGACCCTCGCTTTCGCGGCCACAGCAGACAAGCCCACCGCGGTGCTGACCAACCCTTACCACGTCACCGGCACACCCCCACCAGCCCCGCCCGGTCAGCCGGCCAACACCTACCACATGACCGCCGTCGGCCTCGACCAAAACCCGCTGACCGCCACCGCCGGCCTGGCCTGGAACGGCGACCTGCCCCGCCACCTCCAGCAGGTCCTGTTCGACACCGCCGACAGCATCACCTTCTGACCAGCAGCCCCCAGCCGTACGGATACACCGCGGTGTGCTGGATGGCGCGGTGCGACGGGCTAGATGAAAGGGATAGATGTCATGTTCAAATCGCAGTCCACCTCGCTGATCCTGCTCGGCGTTCTCGCCATCATCGTCGGGATCATCGCCCTCGCCTGGCCCGGGGTGACGGTGTACGCCCTCGTCATCCTGTTCGCCATCTATGCGTTCATCGGCGCCGGGCTGCAGGCCATGCGGGCCTTCAGCGGCCGCACCGCCGGACCGGTCATCGGCCACCTGCTGCTCGGGCTGGTAGGCCTGGCCGCCGGGGTGATCGCCCTGGTCTGGCCCGGGCCCACCGCTCTGGTGCTGGTGCTGATCGTCGGGATCTGGGCGTTCATCGGCGGCATCTTCGAGATCGTCGCCGCCTTCGGCAGCGGCGAGACCGCGGGCACCCGCGCCATGTTCATCCTGGCCGGGCTGGTGTCCATCGCCTTCGGCGCCGTGCTCTTCGCCCGCCCCGGCATCGGCGCGGTCACCCTCACGCTGCTGTTCGGCCTGTTCAGCCTCATCTACGGCATCTCGCAGATCGTGATCGGCGCCCAGCTGCGCCAGACCGGCCAGACCCTGCACACCGCCCTCGGCAAGGCCGCGGCCTGAGCCGGCACATGGACGTGGGCGCCCCGGCTCGCCGTGACAGGCGCCCACCCAGCGCCTGCCAAGCCCCTGGCCCCGGCTCTGGCAGGCGCGCCCGGCTGCTGGCGGATCGGCACGCATCTGCCGCAGGCGGCCAGTTCATGCTCTGTTACCGCCACCACCCCGACTACGCGGGCAAGAAACCGGCCCATGAGCTAATCCACCGCCTGCATGCTGAGCACAAGGAGCGCCGGGCCGCTATCCACGGCAAGCTCAGTGAGATTCACCGGTACCTGGAAGGCATGGGCGCTGACAAGCTTGCTCCTCCTCAAGACGGATCCTCCACCGAGGCCGGCAGAGCGCCCGGACACCTCTAGCACCGCCGCCCGCCAGCTCTTCCATGCCGACGTCAAACCGGCATCGCCGGCATGCCGCCAGCCGGCCGTCTCGTCCAGCCGGCACCGGTAGCCGCGCATGATGTTCGGCCCGTGCACGACAACCTCGCCGGCGGATGCGCTGTCGTGCCCGCCAGTCCGGCTGCCCGTCTGGCAGTCAGTGGACATGAACGAGGCCACTGCCGATGGTTACGGGTAGTGGCGCCCCGGGAAGGTCCCGGAGCGGGAGAGGAGGAACCGTGATCGAGCACACCACAGGTGGGGACATGAGCCTGGCCGAGCTGGCCGCTCACAGTCATACAGCGCCATCGACGATCCTGCGGCTGACTGCGGAGCATTCACCGGGAGCGGCGTACCCGAAAAACGTGAGCGATTACATCAACGGGGTCTTCAGGGGCACCATCGCTCACGACAGGCACATGCCCGCAGGGCTGCGCCTCTACCTGCCTTCTTGATCCGCCACCTGGCGGTGGTGGCCCGCGGGCCAGGGTGCTCCTATCAGGCAGCCCTGGCCTATCTGTCTCGGAATTGCCCGCGGCTGTCCGCAACCACATGCTGGAGCACACCGATCTCGCCAGGGCACATCGGGTCCGGGCCTGGGCGGCTGACATTCTGGCGTGCTCAGCCATGCGAAGGCCTTCGGGCAGGGCCGACCGGACGAAGCTCGTTGCTGACGGGCGAGGCCCCGGCCGGTGGGTCCCGTTGATCGTGCTGCACAGTGATCCAGGTCTGGACCAGCGCTTTCGGTGACTACCTCGACCCGCTGGCGGCCCATGCTTCCCGCGTTGCGGGGCTTACGCTGAACCTATGGCTGACTACGTCCCGCCGCTTCGTGACATCAGGTTCGTTCTGGAGCAGCTGGTCGATCTTCCCGGCTTGTCCAAGCTGGAGGCCTTCGGCCAGGCCGACCCTGACACCGTGTTGGGGGTGATCGAGGAGAGCGGCCGCTTCATGGCCGGCGTTCTGGGCCCGCTCAACCGGGTCGGTGACACCGTCGGCTGCGCTCTTGACGGCGATGGCAAGGTCGCCACCCCGCCCGGGTTCAAGGAGGCGTACCGGCTGTACGCCGAGGCCGGCTGGGGCGCGGTGCCGTTCCCGCCTGAGTTCGGCGGCGGCGGGTTCCCGTGGCTGGTTACCGTCGTGATGCAGGAGATGGCGGCCTCGGCCAATTTGGCGTTCTCCCTTTGCCCGCTGCTGACCCAGGGCGCCATCGACATGCTGCTCCAGCACGCCAGCCCCGGGCAGCAGGCCATCTTCCTGGAGAAGATGGTGAGCGGCGAGTGGACCGGCACCATGAACCTGACCGAGCCGCAGGCCGGTTCCGACCTTGGCGCGGTGCGCACCAAGGCGGTGCCGGCCGGCGATGGCAGCTGGCGCATCACCGGCCAGAAGATCTTCATCACCTTCGGCGAGCATGACCTGGCCGGCAACATCATTCACCTGGTCCTGGCCCGGGTTCCCGGCGCACCCCCAGGGACAAAGGGCATCTCGTGCTTCATCGTGCCCAAGTACCTCATCAATGACGACGGGTCGCTCGGGGCCCGCAACGACCTGCGGTGCGTGTCGATCGAGCACAAGCTCGGAATTCACGCCAGCCCCACGTGCGTCATGTCCTACGGCGATGCCGGCGGGGCAACGGGCTATCTGGTCGGCAAGGCCAACCAGGGCATGCGCTACATGTTCACCATGATGAACAACGCCCGGCTTTCGGTCGGCGTCCAGGGCCTTTCCATCGCCGGGCGTGCCTACCAGGACGCCTTGCGCTACGCGCAGGAACGTCGGCAGGGCCGGGCCATCGGCGCCCCGGCGGGTGAGCCGTCGCCCATCGTCGAGCACCCTGACGTGCGGCGCATGCTGCTGACCATGAAGGCCTACATCGAGGCCATGCGCGCCTTGCTGTACACCAACGCGGTGTCGATTGACCTGGCCCGGCACCACCACGACCCGGCCGAGCGGGAGGCACGCCGGGAGCTGGCCGACCTGCTGACGCCGATCTCCAACGCCTGGTCCACCGACCTCGGCGTCGAGCTGACCTCGATCGGCCTGCAGGTCCACGGCGGCATGGGCTATGTCGAGGAGACCGGCGTGGCCCAGTACCTGCGGGACAGCCGGATCGCCCCGATCTACGAGGGCACCAACGGCATCCAGGCCATCGACCTGGTCATCCGCAAGGTGCCGATGCGTGGCGGCGGAGCGGTACGAGACCTTCTGGCCCAGATGGAAGCGCTGGATGGCGAGCTCGCGGCCGCCGGCGCGGAGCTAGCCGCGGTGCGGGCGGCGCTGGCCAATGGGGTGAGCGCGCTACGGGAAGCGACCGACTGGATCATGTCCCACGGCCTGGCCGAGCCCAACGACGCCCTGGCCGGGGCGACGCCCTACCTGCGGCTGTCCGGCCTGGTCATCGGTGGCTGGCTGCTGGCCCGGTCAGCGCTTGCCGCATCCCGGCTGCTGCCCAGCGCAGGCGGCTCCGACGCGGCCTTCCTCCAAGAGAAGATCGGCACCGCCCGTTTCTACACCGGCCAGCTGCTGCCCCAAGCTGCCGGCCTGCTCCCCGCTATCATCGCTGGCGCCGGACCGCTGTTCCAGGTCGATCTCAGCCGGGCGACTCTGGGGTAGCCGGCGGCGCCTCTCGTGTCGGCACGCCCGGAAGAACCTCCGCTTACACGCTGGATTGAGGTCCGGTGCCACGAGGCTTGAGCCAGCTCTTCTTTCGCCGCCAGATCACATAAGTGATGCCGCCGACGGGGATCGGCAGCAGGTACGTGAGCGCGCCGGGCTCATCGCCCTGCTCGGCAGCCGGCAGCGCGAGCGTGACTCAGCGATCGGGGTCATCCTGGCGTTCGAGATGGGCATCGGTGTCCTGCTGCTCAGCTTCTACCACGGCTTTGCCACCGCGCGACGAGCATCCTCTTCGGCAACATCTTCGGGGTCTCCGGCGACCAGCTGATCGTCCTGCTCGTCATCGGCCTGATCGTGGTGGCCGTCATAGGTACCTGGTACCGGCCGCTGCTGTTCGCCTCGATCGACCCTGGGGCCGCCGAAGCGCGCGATGGTTCACCGGCGGCTCGTCCACCGCGGGCCGACGGCCGTCCAGGCCGACTCCCACCTGGCGAGACGACGCCGGTCAAGAGCCATCCGGCACAGCAGGTAACAAAGGATGAGCGCCGCTGCGGTACCTGCAGTGGCGGTGATGCCGTCGAACAGCACATTGAAGATCATGTTGAACGCGCTGGGCGGGGCAGCCAGTGGTTCTCCGGAGCGGTCCAGCCACACCTGTATGGAGGCTCCGGCTGGCGCGCGGTAGATGGCGGGGGCGGCGGCGGTGGTGAGGGTGCCGGACCGATCGGTTCCGTTAGGCAGCCGCCAAGTGGCCCGCACCGCGGCTGTCGAGGTGACGGCAACCGGCCCGGGCTGGGACAGTACCGCGACCGCCGGCCGCAGGCGTGCCGCCACCGCCCGCTCGGACTGGTAGAGGTGCCCGGCGAAGAGCACCGCCCCGACAGAGGCGGTGAGGAAGGCCGCCGACAGGGACACCACGACCGCCCCCTCGATGCGGTCACAGGGCCGCCGCAGCTGGTTCCGGCCAATAAGCAGCCGCCCCAGACGCAGCAGCCGGAGGCCCGCCCGGCGGGCTGCACCTCTCATGACGTCACCTCATGCCGTCGGCAGACTTCGGCGTTGCCCTCAGCTGCTCGAGCCGAGCCATTCACATCGCACGAGCCGCTGCGTTTCGTCCTGAATAGCAATGGCGGATTTGGCCAGCGCGGGCGCGTGCTGCCGATAGTGATGCGCGCAGAACAGCAGTTCCTGGCTACTGTGGAGCAGGACCCGGACGTAAGCCTGGGCACTACAGCGGTCGCAGCGATCCATGGCATTCATCGGCCAGGCGCGGGCCAGGCCTCTGCTGGCCGATGCCCCCCGGTTCGCTTGGCGCTGCTCTAGGCGGTTGGCCGATGATTCCCTTGCGCTCATGGCTGGTACCTCCTTTGCCCGGTCATGCGGCGGGCCGTGCTGGCTTCCAGTGCACTGCGCGCCGCGGCGGTTGCCAAGGTGATGGCACCTGTCCTGGTATTGACCTGCCCTATAGGCCCGGGGTGGCCATATGCCGCAGCGGATGTCAGTGGCGTCGGCCCGAAGGGCTGACCGGTTGGCCGCGGAGGTCCTGCCGCCCCTTGGATGTGATGCGCAAGGCGACGGCATGCGTCTTCGGCCGCGTGCTCCTATAGCGCGGGCCAATATCACCAGAGCCACCATCGCCTGTGCCTGCACGAGAGGAGCCGATGGACTGGCTCTGGAGCGGCGTATCCGACGTCCCGCCGGTCATAGAGAGGATCATGTACATGGGCACGACCAAGGACATCCGCGACGCGGTCGTAAAGGAACTCTCCTTCGATCCCCTGATTGACGCCACGCATATCACCGTCAGGAACATCAACGGGGATGTGGCGCTCAACGGTACCGTGGCCAGTTACCCGCAGTACCTGCAGGCGGCCACCGCCGCGCAGCGCGTCGCCGGCGTGAAGAATGTGTACAACCACCTCGAGGTGGTACTGCCTCCCGGCGACTACCGCGATGACGCGCTGCTGACCACCGCGGCAAACAACGCGCTCGCGTCGAATGTCACAGTGCGGGACGGTATTGAGGCGGCCGCGCACGACGGCAACCTGACCCTGACCGGTACCGTGAAGTCCGGCTCACAGCGCTCCGCCGCCGAACGGGCCGTCGCTGGGCTGATCGGTCTCCGCAACGTCAGCGACGACATCGAGATCGCCTACGACGCCGATCCCCTCGACGTTGACGTCCTCGTGCAGGACGCGCTGGACCGGTACGCCCTGCTCGCAGACGACAGCGACGTCACCACGGACACCAGCGGGAACACGGTGACCCTCCACGGTCACGTCCGCAACTGGGCCGAGCATGATGCGGTGGTCGACGCCGCCTGGATGGTCAGCGGCGTCTACGACGTGCGCGACCTCCTGACCGTCACCGGCTGACCGCCGGTACGCGCCTTGGGCCGGGCCGCCGGGCGGCAGCAACAGCAGACAAGCGGCCTGGGAGTGATCGAGGTGGTGCTGATAGCTATTACCATCGGCTTTGGCACCCCCCGGGCCACATCCGTCCTTGCCGTACTCGGCGACCGGCTGGTGAACTATTGGCTCCCGCTGGTACCCGGTGCGCTCGCCTGCCTTCATTGCCGGTTGCGCCCTGACTACGGCCCGAAGCCAATTCCCTCGATGCCATCAGCTGAAGGCTCCCGGGAAGCCGGCGGCTATATGCCTATAGGCAGCGGGTGTTGGCCGGCGTTGGCTGCCCTGGCGTCTCCTGGTAGCGACGGGCACCGCGGGTCTCGAAGATGCCGCGGTGCGCCTGGGCCAAGCGGAAGGGAATGCCTTTCATGTTCAAGTCAACATCCACCTCACTGATCCTGCTCGGCATTCTCGCCGTCATCGTCGGGATCATCGCCATCGCCTGGCCAGGCGTGACGGTTTACGCGCTGGTCCTGCTGTTCGCGGTCTATGCCTTCTTCGACGCGGGGCTGGAGGCCGTGCGGGCGTTCAGCAGCCGCACCGCCGGGCCTGTCATCGGGCATCTGCTGCTGGGGCTGATCAGCCTGGCGGCCGGCGTGGTCGCCGTGGTCTGGCCCGCGCCGACCGCACTGGTGCTGGTGCTGGTCATTGGGGCCTGGGCGGTTGTCGGCGGCATCGTCGAGGTCGTCAACGGGTTCCGCAGCGGCGAGAGCGCGGGCACCCGGGCGCTGTACATCCTGACCGGGCTGGTGGCCGTGGCGTTCGGTGTCTTGCTGTTCGCCCGTCCCGGCGTCGGCGCGATCACTCTGGCGCTGCTGTTCGGCCTGTTCAGCCTGGTCTACGGCATCTCGCGGATCACGCTCGGCGTCCACCTGCGCGAGCTGCACAAGCACCGGTCCGCGCATTCACCGCCCACAGTGCACACAACCGCTTGAGCGGATACAGCGGATACAACCGCGGGCATCCCGCGCGGGTCGGCGTCCGCGACCCAATGCCCGCCACCCCTCGGAAGCGCGGCCATGCTTAACCCTGACCCGCCCACGTGGGGTTCCCCGTCCCGTCGGCTGCCCGGACGCCGCCGGGCCAGCCGGCCAGGCCACCGGCCATCCGCAAGTGAGGCATCCAGCTGCGCCACCTGCTGGGGGTCCCGGGCCCGGACCTGGCCTTCACCGCCGTCATCCTCATTGTGGAAGTCGTGGTCAGCTACTGCCGGTACGCCAAGGTTCTCAAGCGGCTGAGTTCTCCGCCGCGTTCTTCTTCGTCATCATCGCCGTGATCGGCGCCACCATCAGCCCTGGTGCCTTTCCGGATGCCCCTGACGGCCCGTGCCACCACGTCCGCGACCCGCACGGCGCGGCCCAGCCGCGTCAGCGTGGCACGGCCAGCTGCGTCCTGCTTGACCGAACACCTGTGATGCCATGGACCGCCGGCCCTCGCCGCGAGCCGGCCGGCGCACCGGGGCGCGGCCCTTCTTTCTGGGGTCGTCACTGTGACGAGCCGCGGCCCGCGCCGGTGGGGCGGTCGGGACTGCGGCGAGGACGGAGGTCCGGTTGGCCATCACCACCACGTCCAGCTGCTGTGACCGGGTCACCCATGGATCTTTCCAGCCGGATCACGGCCCACAGAGCAAGCCACACCACGGCGACCGCAGCGATGCAGATGAGCAACATGGACCCAGCCGTCATGAGGCTGCGTAGCCGGGGATGCTCGCGCGCCGCGATGCAGTGGGCGTTCTGGACCCTACCGCTGGCAGTCCACGCATCAGCGACCGTGACCGCCCGTCATCCACGACTGCCCCGTTTCCTGTAGCAGCCAACTTTTCTGGCTCAGGCGGCCCATGGTCACAAGGTGAGTAAACGCAGAAGGGCCGGCCCCGGCCGTTAGGGAGCAGCTCTCCCATGTCGTCGAACGAGATGACGCCGTTGCACAACAGGCTCCATCCCTGCTGGGGATGGCGCGCCACCACCCGTGCGGCCATGTGATCCGGCGCCATTGCATTTGGGCACCGGGGCTGATGCTCGCACATATCGGCCTCCGCATCGCGAGGTCCTCTTGGGCCGTGTTCGCGCTGACCGGGAGTTCTCGCCGCGGCCGAGCCGAACGCGGTGCGTATCACCCACGATCACCCGCGCGGTCAGCCGCGTCTTCACCGCGGGCACCCAACCCTGCTACCGGCTAGCAGGAAAACCGCAACCCCAGCAAGCGTCACGAGCCGGACGCTGGCGACTGATGCGACAGCCTGCGCACTGGGTGGTCCCGCCCGGGAAATCGTCGGCAAGTGAGATCGGGCGCGCCGCGTCGCAGGCGGTGCTCAAGCGGCAGCCGCTGGCCTGAGCGGCCTCGCCCGGCTGACGCCAGGCCATATGTCAACGGGCAACTGAAATCTGACCAGCCACCCGGCCGCCGGGAATAGCGCTGATCAATGGCTGGGTAGGCGGCGGCTAGTTGTCCGGCAGGACGGGCGGCGGTGCACTGGGTGAAGCGCGGCCCATTGCCGTCGGACCGGGCCACGTCCGCAACTGAGGGGGATGTGATGTCCAGCATCGCAGGCACCCGGCCGGCGGAGCAACCACCGGGCGGCCAGGCGCGGCCGGCGCCGCCGGGTAACCAGGAGCAGGCCGCGGGACTCGGCCTGGTCTCGGCGACAGGGCTGGTGATGGGCAGCATCGTCGGGGTCGGGGTGTTCACGATGCCGGCCGTGCTGGCCGCGGCGGGCACGAGCTCGCTGGCCGTGCTGGCGGTGGTCTCGGTGGGCGCGATGATGCTGGCTGTGTTGTTCGGGCAGCTGACCGCGCGAGTGCCCAATTCCGACGGCGGGCTGTATGCGTATGCCCGGCACGAGTTCGGCGACTTCGCCGGTTACCTCACCGGCTGGTGCTACTGGATCTCGTCCTGGCCAGGGAACGCGGCCATCGCCGTGTCGTGGGTGTTCTACGTGGACGCGCTGTTCGGCATCAGCCATTCCACAGCCTGGTCGAATCTGGGCATCGCCCTGCTGGCCATCTGGGTGCCGGTCGCGGTGAACCTCGCGGGGGTGCGTCAGATGGCGTGGTTCCAGAACGCCACCGTGGTGCTGAAGTTCCTGCCGCTGCTGTTTGTCGGCGTGGTGGGCTGGCTCTTTGTCTCCCGCGCGAACTTCGGCCCATTCAACGCCTCCGGCGGCAGCCCTTATGTCGCCATCGGGCTCGCGGCCGGCGTGGCGTTGTTCGCGTTCATCGGCGTCGAGTCCGCCGCCATCACCGCCAAGCGGGTCAAGAACCCCCGCCGCAACGTCGGCCGCGCCTCGGTCCTGGGCACCGGCGCCTGCGCCATCTTGTACCTGCTGGTGTCGGCCGCCGTGATGGGCTTGGTGCCGCATCACGCACTGGTCGGCAACGGCGCACCGTTCGTCGCCGCGTTTGAGGCGATGTTCCCGCACGGGACATGGGCCGGCAAGCTGATCGCGGCCGTGGCCGTGGTATCGGGCATCGGCGCCCTGCTCGCCTGGACGCTGGTGGACGCCGAGCTGCCCCGGGCCGTGGCCAACGACGGCCTGTTCCCCAAGCCGCTCGCCTGGTCCGACCGTAAGGGCTCCGCCTGGTTCGCCATCGTGATCAACGCGGCCCTCCCGTCGCTGCTCCTGGCGTGGCGGTATGCCTCAAGCTCCGGGCTCGCCGTCTTCACCTACATGGTCGACCTGACCGTTGTCACGGTCGCGATCCCGTATTTCTTCTCCGCCTGTGCCCAGCTCACCTACCTGGTCTCCAAACGCCGCCGGGTGCAGGGGTGGGCGCTGGCCCGGGACCTGACGGTCGCCGGGGCCAGCGTGCTGTTCTCCATGTGGGTCACCTTCGCCTCCGGCTACCAGGCCATCTACCAGGCCCTGGTCGCCGTGCTGGCCGGGATCGTCATCTACGCGTTCCTGACCGCCCGCCGGGAGAACCGCGGCCAGATCCCGGACCCGGTGGACAACCCACCAGGCGGCCCGGCCGCGCAGGCACTCCCGGGCAACGGGCCGGAGCCGGGCGCTACTGTCTAGCCGGGCCCGCGCAGTACGCGCCGGGATGCCAGGGAGGCTGGTCAGCCAATGCCAAGAGAATTGAGCCACACGGTGCTCGTGGTGGCCGGCGAGGCGGATGAAGCCGCAGCTGCGGCGATCAGCCGGATCACCGACAGCCTGCGCGCTGAGGGTTTTGGCCTGCTCCGGGCGACGACAGCTCGCGACGGCACGGCCCAGATCCGGGAATACCGGGCCATCGGCTGCCTGCTTCTGGACTGGGAGCTGGGGCCTGCCGGAGCGCGGGGGAAGGAGGCATCCGCACTGATCCGGGAGGTGCGCAAGCGCAGCGCTGACCTGCCGATCTTCCTGCTGGCCGACCGTACGATTGCCGGGCACCTTCCGCTGGAGGTGAGCCGGGAGATCCAGGAATACGTGTGGCTGTTCGAGGACACTCCCGCGTTCATCGCCGGGCGGGTGTCCTTCGCCGTGCGCCGCTACCAGCGGGGCCTGCTGCCCCCGTTCTTCGCCGCGCTCGCCGACTTCTCCAGCGAGCACGAATACTCGTGGCACACCCCAGGCCACGCCGGCGGCACGGCGTTCCTCAAGACGGCGGTCGGCCGGGTGTTCCACGACTTCTTCGGTGAGCAGGTATTCCGGTCGGATCTGTCGGTGTCGGTGGGGGAACTGGGGTCGCTCATGGACC